>ERZ1026800.1304-NODE-1304-length-16321-cov-4.687539_pt1 | contig 16321 bp, 14 predicted proteins | sample MGYA00520873_ERZ1026800 | MGnify/ENA primary metagenome ERZ1026800 (study PRJEB33270, sample SAMEA104284475) | anaerobic digester metagenome | biome: Anaerobic digester microbiome; feature: mesophilic sludge digester; material: Anaerobic digester biomass...
AGCTTGCGCAGACCATCACCGACGGGCTCGTTTCCGCGATTCGGCCGCTGGCCGGGGGCAAGAGGCTGATCCAGATCTCCGCGCCCATCTCGCCGGGTTCGAGCGGGAGCCCCGTGGTGAACATGAAAGGGGACGTCGTGGGCATTGCGACGCGCGTCCACCGCCAGGCCTCCCACATCGGGATCGCCGTGCCGGGGGAGATCCTCTCGGGCCTGACCCCTGCCAGCCCGTTTCCCGTGGCGAAGCTGCCCGTTGTATACGCCGGGCAGTCCCTGTCGGTGGAGCCGGCGCCGCAGCCCGGGGATGGGCAGCGCAAAATGGAACAGGAGAGGCAGCGGGCCCTGGAGCAGCAGGCCCGGGTGGAGGATGAGCGCCGGAAATGGCGCGAACAGCGGATCGGCGAGGCAGCGGACCTCCTCGACAAGGCGAGGCACAACCTGAGCTTCGACCGCTACGACCTGGCCTTCAGCCAGTTCGAGAAAGCCCTGCAGATTTTCCGGGGGATCGGGGAGACCCAGGGCATGGTCGTCTGCCTGGAGCAGATGGGCGGGATCATGTACAAAAAAGGCCGGCACGACCTTGCCCAGGAGTATCTCCGGCAGGCCGCATCGCTGCGGGGCCGGATGTAGAACCCGGGACCGGCCCCTCCCCCGGGGCACCCCTTCCGTCCGGGCGAACCGGATGCCGCCGGCAGCCCAACCGCTCGATTTTTCCTCTTAATTTTCGTTTAAAACAGCCGATACTCTATATGCGGGGCCGCCCTTCGAGGGGCCCTCCGGATCCCGGTTTTCCACAGGTACACGGATGATCGTCGTCGCGTCGCTGTTTCTTGTTGCACTGCTGTTTGCCGTGCTCTTCTACCGGAGGCTCAGGGAGTCCTTCAGCCGCCGCGCCCTTTTTTTCCTGGGGGCGGTTCTGGCCGCCACGGGATTCGCTTTCGCCTACGGCGATTATCTTCTCCTGCGTCAGGCCATCGAGGTGTCGCAGAAGCCCTCCATCGTCATCCGCGGGCCGTTCTACATCACGATCCTGCTCACGGTATTGTTCTACCGGAGGCTCCGGAAGCTGCTGCGCCGTCGTGTCGTGCTGTCCATCGTTCTTGTCCTGGGCGTCATCACGAGCAGTTTCGCGACGTACCATTTCGCGGCATTGCGCGAGTACCTCAGCGGGAGCCGCGAGTACCAGTTCGCCAAGCGGGTCAAGAACGCCGCCCAGAGGGTCGTCGTGAAAATGACCAAGCCGGACGAGCCCGTGGTGTACGCGCTCAGCAACCAGGATCTCTACAGGAGGGTGGCCCCCTCCGTCGTGCTCGTCAGCTGTCCGGGAAAGGGCTACGGCACGGGGTTTTTCTACGGCAGAGACGGGATCGTGGCCACCAATCACCACGTGCTGCGGGGGGTGGAGCATGCCGAGATCGTCACGCAGAACGGCCAGCGCTATCCCGTGCACGGCATCGTGGCCGAGGACCCTGCGCACGACCTGATCCTGCTGTCGACGGGGATCCCCCCGTCCGACGCGAGGTCCCTGCCCGTCAATCCGGCCGCCGCCGACCCCGGCGACCGTGTCGTCGTCGTGAGCCGGCACAAGGTCTTCACCGACGCCCTGGCTGAAGGCACCGTGTCCCCTGTTCCCATCCACCCGTGGATCGGGATCCGGCTCGCGTCGCCCCTGACCTACGGGGCAAGCGGAAGCCCCGTCGTCAACTCGCGGGGGGAGGTCGTTGCCGTCATCTGGGCCGGAGACCAGAAGGACAGCCTGACAGGCTTCGCCGTCCCGGCGGCGCGGCTCTCGGCGCTCGCCGCGCGCAAGCCCTACCCGCTCTCACAGATCAACGTCTCGGAGCCCCTCGACACGACCATCCTCGTCACGACAGCCGCGCAGCGGTGAACGGCGGGCTTGCCTGCAGGACATGCCGGGCCCTCCCGCAGGGGGGTCATGGTGGGCCCTTCAAATCTCTGCCGAGCTGTGATAGGGAGTGAGAGACGCTCTTTTGCCTCGCTTCGCGACCATTCATTTCCCGGGGGGTGATGTGACATGGCCCGACGAAAGCAGCCGGCCGGAAGGATCGATCTCAAGGGGCTCGACGCATCGGAGATCCGGGTCCGCCTGAAGGAGGTGGGCCCCGTGGCAGAGATACGGCTCACCCGGGCCAATCTTCCGCTCTTCGAGGAGGACGAGTTCGAGCTTTCGCTCGCCTGGGGAGGCCAGCGGAAGACGTACAAGATCCCTGTCCGGGAGGGGAAACCTCTCTTCGGCGCCCTGCCCGACTCGGTGACGGGGCTTGTCGAGCGGAAGCCGCAGAAGGGCGCCGGGAACCTCATCCGGGAGCTCACGCTGGCCGGCGCCGCGGGCGAGGCGACCTTCCCCATGAGCTGGGGGTACGCGATCCCGGAGGAGTGGAAACCCCTCGAACGGATCTACAACGGGGTGATCGAGATGGCGAGGAGATTAAGCGGCTGGCAGGTGTTCTGACAGGATCGGGGATCGATTCTCCTTGCTGCGCCCGGTCCTGCCGGACCGTTTTCCCGCCTCGCTTCAACCCGGTGTCAAGAACCCGGCAGGGCGCCATTTGCGCGAGGCCGAAGCCCTGCCCGTCAAGGAACCGACACCCAAAAATAATCTATAAAAATCACGAACATATGTGTCAGCCCTTTTTCCGCGTCGAGGTCCGAAATGGCATGGTACCTGCTTGTCCCAGGGTAATTCTGACGCCCCCGCCCGATGTTTCCTTCCGGGGGCCTGACCGAGGCCATGACCCTGAACGTGCAGGAACTGAAAAGGATCTCCTTCGATCTGGTCAGCGGCGGGATCCGGGAGGATCTGAGCCGTGATATCGCGCGGAAGATCCTCGTGTTCAACGCCTTCGCGCTGATCGGCATTCTCAATCTCGTCCTGCTCGGAACGCTCGCCTACTTTCAGAACAACCCGTGGCTTGCCGGTCTGGACTACTGCGCCGCCCTGCTCCTGGCGTTCCTGATTTTCTTCCTGCGCAGGACGAAGAACTTCGTGGCGGCCTTCTACGGCTCCGTGGTGGTCGTCGGGATCCTGTACTACTACCTGCTCTTCACCGGCGGGGTGAACAACACGGCCCACGTCTGGTACTTTACCTATCCCCTGATCGCGTCGTTTATCCTGGGCTCCCGGCCGGGGCTGGCCGCTACGCTGGTCATGCTCGTGCCGGCCGTTGTCTTCTTCATGTGGGAGAATCCGCCCAGCCCCTTCACGACGTATTCCCTGGACTTCAAGCTGCGCTTCCTTCCGTCCTTTCTCGTCATTACCGCCTTCGCCTACTTCTTCGAGCGGACGCGGGAAAAGGCCACGATGCAGCTCGAAGACGTCAACGCGGAGCTCAAGTGCACCGTCTCCGCGCTCAGGGAGACGGAAGAGAAGCTCCGAAGGGCGGGCGAGGAACTCGAGGGACGGGTGGAGGAGAGAACGGCTCAGCTCTACCGCGCGAACCTGCAGCTGGCCGGAGAGATGGAGGAGCGCAAGCGTTCCGAGGAGGCCCTGCGCGCCAGCGAGGGCAAGCTCAACGCGATCCTCCGCTCCGTAAGCGACAGCATGGTGATGATCGACAGGGAACTCAACATCATCTGGTGCAACGACAAGGCGAAGAACGGGTTTTCCCCGGACTGCGCGGGCAGCAAATGCCACGAAGTGCTCTGCGGGAGGCAGTGGCCCTGCGAACCCTACCCCTGTTACGCGGTCCGGACATTCCGGGACGGCAACATCCACAGCAGCGACGCGGTGCTGACGAACCGGGACGGCCAGGACGTGTCCTTCCACTGCGTCGCCAACGTGGCCCTGCGGGATGCCGACGGGAACCCGACGGCGGTGCTGACGATCCTGCGGGACATCACGGACCGCAAGAGGGCGGAAAACGCCCTCATGGAGTCGGAGAGGAAATACAGGACCCTCTTCGAGGACTCCCTGGAGGCCATGAGCGTCTCGCGCGGCGGGAGAATGATCGACGTCAACCCGGCCTGGCTCGCCCTTCACGGCTATGCGCACAAGGCGGAGATCCTGGGCCGGGACGTCATGGAATTCATCCACCCCGAGGACCGTCCCATCCTTGCCGGCCGCAGGGAGTCGTGGCCGCACCACGACCTGCGCTCCTACCAGATTCGGGACATCCGGCGGGACGGAGACATCGTCGACATCGAGGTCTGCGCGAGCCGAATCTCGCTCGCGGGCAAGGAGGCCATCCTTACCACCCTGCGCGACGTGACGGAGAAGAAGCGCAGCGAGCGGGAGCGGAAAGCCCTCGAGGAGCGGCTCGCCCGATCGGAAAAGATGGAGGCGCTCGGGACCCTCGCCGGCGGCGTTGCTCACGATCTGAACAACATCCTCGGCGGCATGGTCGGCTACCCGGACCTGCTGCTCATGGAACTCCCGGAGGACAGTCCCCTGAGGCGGGGCATCGTCACGATCAAGCACTCGGGAGAGAAGGCGGCGGCCATCGTGCAGGACCTCCTGACCCTCGCTCGCCGCGGCGTGCCGGTCATGGAACCCGTGGGGCTCAACCGGATCATCACGGACTACCTGAGGAGCCCCGAGTTCCAGCGGCTGCGGTCGTTCCACCCCGGGATCCGCATCGAAACCGACCTGGCCGAGGAGCTTCTTCCCATCCAGGGCTCTTCCGTGCACCTTTCCAAGGCCGTGATGAACCTGGTCTCCAACGCCGCCGAAGCCATGCCCTGCGGCGGCGTGATCCGCATAGAGACCTCAAACCAGTACGTGGACAAGATCATCCGGGGCTACGACCAGGTCTCCGAGGGCGAGTACATCGTCCTGAAGATTTCCGACGCGGGCGTCGGAATCGCCCAGAAGGACATCAGGAAGATCTTCGAGCCCTTCTACACGAAGAAAATCATGGGCCGCAGCGGCACGGGCCTGGGCATGGCCGTCGTCTGGGGCACGGTGAAAGACCACAAGGGCTACATCGACATCGAGAGCGTGGAAGGAAGGGGGACGTCGTTCATCCTCTACTTCCCCGTCAGCCGATCGGTGGTGAAGTCCGGGGACCGCAAGATCCCGATCGAGGATTACCTCGCGAAGGGGGAGACGATCCTGGTCGTCGACGACGTCGCGGAACAGAGGGAGCTCGCCTCGGCCATGCTCCGCAAGCTGGGCTATACGACCGAGACACTTGCCAGCGGCGAGGAAGCCGTCGAGTACCTGAAGAACAAGCCGGCTAGCCTCGTCATCCTGGACATGATCATGGAGCCCGGGATCGACGGCCTCGAGACGTACCGGAAGATCCGGGAGCACCGCCCGGGGCAAAAGGCGATCATCGTGAGCGGGTTTGCCGAAACGGACCGGGTCAAGGAGGCGCAGAAACTGGGCGCCGGCCAGTATCTGAAAAAGCCCTACACGCTGGAAAAGATCGCGATGGCCGTCCGCAGGGAGCTGGACAAGGCGGCCTAGCGCAGGAAAGATTCAACCTATCGCGGGAGAGGGATCTGTGGAAACGAAGAACAGGATGACCCGGGAGGAGATTCACGATTTCGGGGTCCAGGTTGTCTACGAGGAGATGATGAAGGCCGGATACGAGATCCTCGGCGCCGATCCGTCGCCGGCCGTAACGCCGCAGATCGTGGCCCGGAAGGACGGGCGGCTCTGCTTCGTCGTCGTCCGGACCGATGTCTATCCGAACAGGGGGAAACTCGCCGACGACCGGGAGCTTCTCTACAACCTCGAGCATGCCGAGCGCAACAACGCCCTTTGCTATTTCGCCGGCGTCGGGATCTGCAACGCGGCGGCCACTGACGCGGGCGACGAGACGGCCATGGGGGTTCCCGTACGGGAAGGAGGGTTTTACGTGGATTTCGACGGTCTGAAGGTCATGACGACGCTCGGCCGCGTGGGCGCCGCAAACGGGAACGGACAGCCAGGCTAGGGGACAGGGAAGGGAAAAGGCGAAGAGCCTTCTTCTTCGCCTTTCATGCATTCGTTGCCTTTATCCTCGGGCCCTTGTCCTTCTCTCTTACCGGTCGTCGACGAGGTGGGCGAAGAAACCGAGTTCCTTCGACCGCCTGTTGAAATCCTCCTGCGACAGGTCTACCTTGCCGGACTCCGCGACCACCATGGATTCCTGGACGCAGCCGGGGATCCAGTACTTCTCGTATCCGGGCAGAGGGGGTCTGAACTCGACGCCAGAGCGCCCGATGGCGACCTTGTAGAACTTCACGTCGTCCGGCCTGACCGTGATGCGGGGGTGAGAATCGTCGATGAGGATCGCCGTGTCCTTCAGGTTTCCGTAGTAGGGCACCACGTCGTCTCCCCGAGGGGTCTGCACAACGACGAGATCGGCGCCCTTCAGCCTCTCCATCCCTTCGCGGCCGATCTCGACGCGGCCGTCCGCAATCCGGATCTCGATCCCGACCGCCCGGTAACCTTTCTCCTCCAGGTTCGAGATGATCGCCGCGCCGATCTCGCCCACGCCCAGGATGGCGACCGTCGTCTGCTCTTTCCGCAGCCCGTGCTTTTCGGTCACCCGTTCGACCGTTTCCACGACGGAGAAGACCCTTCCCTTCAGCCCGTAGACAAAAGGCTGCTCATAGGGGAAGTGAGACCTGAAGAACCGCGGGCCCTGACCCGCGATGGCGATCGTCCTGGCCCCGGTGAGAGTCCGGGTGAGCTTGAGGTTCTTCATGATCGTGCCGACCAGCTCCCTGTCCTGCCTGAACTGATCCACCGTGTTCGGCACCGCCAGGACGAGGCCTCGCCCCAAGCCGTTGCCGGTGGTGATCACGCCGGCGACAAAGGGCTTCCCCGAAGCGACGGGCTTCAGGAACCACTTGAGCCCTTTCGGGAAGTATCCGTCCACATCCCTCTGGGAGCCGGGGTAGACGGTGAAAATGCAGTTGATCTTCAGGAATCTGCCCAACGACAGCAGGAGAAGCATCGGCCAGCGCATCGTGACCGCGATGAACCCGAGAAATTGCCTGGACCATTTTTTCTTGTAAATGGTGACCACCCCCCCTTCTGAAAGCTCCATGCCCCGGCGGACGCGGGGACGAACTGGAGATGCCGGACGGCAGCAACCCTGTGCTCCCGCGATATTTCCGTATTTCCATTGCATCCTGCGCAATGAAAATATCCAGTTTTACGGGTGCAACGTAAGTTCATTAATAATGTCGATGAGTCTTGTCAAGCTAAATTTGCGTAATGGTTTAGAATATGACCGGCGGTCACCCCGGGGCCACTGTAAAGAAATACGGCAGTAGGCCCCGCGCTTGACAAGAATGCTCCTCCCGACTCATATAGAACGATCAGGGGCAAGGGGGGCATGATGGGTCCAGCCGTGCGGATTTCATTGCAGTCGGCCGCGGCAGCAGTGCTCGTTTTCCTGGCCGGCTGCCAGGACGGCGGAGTCACGAGGCTTGCGGACCGCGCGCCGGTTTCTTTCGATCGGATGGTCGCGGAGGCCTCCAGGAGCCGCGTCATTGTCGCGGGCGAGACCCACGACAGCCGGGCCGACCACGACCTGCAGCTCAGGATCATCCGGACCCTGCACGAAGGGGGCGCCGTGATCGCGGTGGGCCTCGAGATGTTCAGGGCCGAGAACCAGGAATTGCTCGACAAGTGGTGGCGCTGGGGCATGTCGACGGAACAGTTCGAGGCGCTCTATCGCGAGAACTGGGGGACGCCCTGGATTCTCTACCGGGATATCTTCCTGTATGCGAGGCAGAAACGGATTCCGCTGGTCGGCCTCAATGTCCCCCGGGAGATCATCTCGAAAGTCGCACGCGAGGGCTATGCCTCGCTGACGGAGTCCGAACGCAGGAAGCTGCCGTCGGGGCTGACCTGCACCGTAGATGAGACCTACCGGTCCTTTATCCGAAAGACGTTTGCGGGGCACGCGCACGGATCGGGGCGCAGTTTCGAAAACTTCTGCGAGGCCCAGATGATCTGGGACACGGCGATGGCGGTCTACGCCCTCGAGTACCTGGACAAAAACCCGGCAAGCCGGATGGTGATCCTGGCCGGTTCGGTCCACGCGTGGAAGCGGGCGATCCCCCGACAGATCGCGACCATGCGGCCCGATATCACGGTCTCGGTCATCCTGCCCGTGCAGAAGGGGGAAGCGGACAGGATCACGGCCCAGGACGCGGACTACGCAGTTCTGCAATGAACCGGCTATCGGGGACAGGGCAGGGGGGAGACGACAGGAACAGGGGTTATGAAGCGAAGCCTCGAGAAGGATGCGGGCCTGTACTGGGGCTTGAGCCGCCACGACGAGCGGGTGCAGGACCAGTCACACTGGGCAGGCTCGGCCCGCTGGCCCCGGGACAAGTGGCTCGAATACGGAGAGTTCAACGCCGGGCTTGTCGAAGACTTCTACGGCCGCTATGCCCCGTCAGTCCCGCCCCGGGGATTCGGTTCACGCGTCGCGCTGGACTGGGGCTGTGGCGGAGGGGCCAACATGAGCGCCCTGTGCCGGCGCTTCCGGCGCGTGATCGGCGTGGACATCTCCCGCCCCACCCTGGAGGAGTGCGCCCGGCAGCTCGGCCGTTGCGGCCTGTCCAATTTCTCGACAATGTTTGCCGATGCGGCGCGCCCGCAGGGGGCGGCAGAGGAAGTCGGACGGGGTGCCGTGGATTTCTTCTTTTCCGTGGCCGTCTTCCAGCACTTTCCCTCCAAGGCCTACACGAAGGAAGTCCTCGAGACCGCGGCGGGTCTGATGCGGGAGGGGGGGTACGGGCTTGTTCAGGTGCGCTACTTCGACGGTTCGGAAAAGCTCAGGCAGAAGGAGAGCGATTACGCGAAGAACGTCATCTACATGACGTCTTTCACCACGGGGGAGTTCACGGCGCTGCTGGCCGAAACGGGCTTCACCCCGCTGGCCTCCGAGCGGGACCTCGACGGCCCGAAGGAAAAGCACGAGTACTTTTTTTTCCGGAAATAAACCTCCGACGCAATGCCTATCCCAAGCGCGCGGCCTCGGCCGCTATGTGCCCCGCCAAAGATGTAATGAAGGTTTTCAGGCTTGTCATCGGGGATAAACTGCTGAAGTCTCCTGTCTTAGCAGCGGAGCGAGGGGAAGAAATTACTGCAGCGGTCGTATACAGTTGCTCCTGCACGAGTTTTTGACACAAAAGGTCATAGCGCGTGAGGTACGATGCACCCTTAAACCCTTCGAAAATCGGAAAATGTGGCGACTTGTCGTGGATCGCGCGACGAGACCCTGGTGCATCTTCTACGAGCATAAACCAGCCCACAAAGGGGCGAGGTTGCTTACCGAACGCACCTTCCCGGTATGCCGTCCAGAGATCGTGAGCGGTGCCGATAGCCTCTTCGGTGCGATTATTGAAGTTGTTGCCAAATGATGGGCCGACATGACTTTTCATCTCGATAGCGGCGATCAATTCGCCCTTGTGAATCACCAGCAGGTCCCATAGCTTGGTCGGGCGGAAATAACCGGGTAGTGTCAGCACGGCACGCTGTTTTTGAATCTGAGTATGAGCAAGCCCATTAGCTCGAACAACATCAATCATCAAGGCAATGAATTTGTCCATATTTTTTCCAGCTGTAACGCCTGAGCGCTCTCCCTGGTCGGCCTTTCCGGACTTGATTTGCTTCCGGCGGGCTGCCTCGCGACTTCGCCAAAAGACGCGAACAGCCCTACTTGTTTTGAGTTCGTAGTCGACAAGATCAAGAGCCATTCTTATTCTCCATTGCCACCAAGTACCGAGCGCTCCTCGCGGTTAAGCCGGTACAACTTGAATGCAGCACGATTGCATGACTGCAGGTTTCGATCTGCAGCTGCTTCGATTAACTCTTTTCGCAAAGCTTCAGGAACATCGCGCCAGTGTGGAATGCGAATACGTCGGAGATACTGTGCCTGAAAACGGTAGTATCCACCACGCATCTTCGTCGAGTAAGTCGACACAAAAAGACGGGTAATGTCTGATAGGAGAACTGCCTGTAAAGCTCGAAGGTTCCATTCTTCGGACGTGACATAGTAAAGGTTATGATGGGGGTATAACTGACCTCGTTCGAAAACAATGTGCGCTTCTCCCTTTATATCAGGGATCAATAGTTTAGGTTTCTTGGCAAGGGCAGGAAAGATGCGATCGATCGTACGATACCAGTTCGCAGGGGTTTTCTGCGCACAGTGCCTGCCGGCAATCTCTTTCTTCCGAGCTTCGAGATAGTGGCGAAGGCGTGGGAACTGTTGTAGATCGACGAGTCCGCCATCTTCGGTAAAGGGGTTGATAACCCCCTGTCCGCGCCATTGCACATCACCGGTCAGGATGTCTCTGGTTCCTACCAATGGGAGCTTTCGCTCAGGCTCCACGTCGAGCGAGTCAAAGTCCCCGATGAACGCCTTGTCTGCCCCGGTCGCAACGCCGATACCGACCTTGCATCCCGCTTCCTCTATGGTTGGAAATGCCAGTTCGAGGCGGCGGAGCAACGCCATCTGATCCACTGATTCGAGCAACCACGGCTCTGTCCCGTTCGTAACGTTGGCTAACTCTCGTATATCTTTCCTTTCCTTTGGCAGCGTTTTTGCCCGTAATCCATGGGCAAGCGCGACTAACGTCTTGCGGTCAATCGACGGGCGATGCGCTATTTTTGTAGAGCCATGGTTTTCTCTGCTAATAATAGTGATAGCCGGGTATGCAATAACTTCGCTATGAAATGCAGGCGTATCCACCATATCTACATATGCCTTCAAGTGGAACTTTTCGGATACCAGTTTGCGAAGAGGTCCGCCGTAGCGATTTTTCATCCAACGATCCGCACAAATGAAGCCCAGGTTGCCTTTGTCGGCAAGCAAAAGGAGGGAACGCTCAATGAAAGGGACGTACAGGTCAGCTCGGTCGTACAAGGTTGAATAGCGGCTCCGGTATTCGGCTAATAAGGGAGCGGGAATCAATTCTTGACGCACATAAGGTGGATTGCCAACTATGAAATCGAATTGATTGTGAAGGGGTGCAAGAAGATAATCTCCCTGTATGAGCCAACGATCGACAAGAGCGGTAGCGTTTTGTCCGGGGATCCCCTTGCTCAAGAGATACCCGATAACTGCAGAACGTGTTGCTAAGAAAGTTTCGCGATGAAGTTCAACAGCCCGGATTGCATCACCTAGGTCTTCCAGGGCAGATCTCGCCTTTTTCGTAAGCTGCCATGCTGCAAGCAGTCGCTCGACCGCAGCGAGCAGGAAGTCGCCTCCGCCAAAAGAGGGCTCCAGCAGTCGTTTCTCATGAAGTTGTCGATCGTTCGTGTATCCGACTAGGTCGAGGATGAAATCGACTACCTCGCGGCGAGTGAAAATCGCACCGCGAGCTTCGATACCTCCCTGACAGGATAGCGTCTCTATCGCCGCGGCAACCTTTGGCGACAATCTGTCGCTTGGTTCTGCGAATAAATCAAGGCTGTGTTGCCGATGAATAGATTCCATAACTTCTGACTTCATATGTGAACTGCTTTAACTGAATTGGGCTCAGTTTCGACATGATCTGCATCTTACGGTAAAGGCAGCATGCTCCCTTTATGTCGCCGCCATTCTTATGGATGAACTATACACATATCGTGTGTTTTTTGAACCGGGAATTTAGTTAACCCGGGTCATCATGTCTGCCGTTCAATTTTATTGGATTGATCTCCCTGGCTGTTCAAAAGCGGCCGAATGCAAGGCCCCTGAAACCCCGAGGACTGGGGCGTACTGGTGCAGCGTACGCCGCAGGGACGAGGGATGAGGGAAACGTTGCAGACGGTTGCTTTGGGCGCCTTTTCCGCACAGCGGGGCGCCCCGGTAAGGAAAGAATTGGACATGATCGCGCACCCTGTCGGGAAGCGCCCCCGGTCAACAGCCTGTCAGCCCTTCATCACGAGAAAGCTCACCGGCACCATCAGCGCCGCCGCGCCGACGGCCAGCATCCAGCAGAAGGCATCGATCTCGCGGCTGCGCCGGAGGAGGTCCTCGTCCCAGTCGCTCAGCTCGATGAAATTCCGGAAACGTCGGACCAGGGAACCCCGGCGGGATGCCGAGCGGACCCGAAGCTTTCTTACCTTCCCGACGCCCCTTGCACGATCGATCACGGTGGTATTCATCACGGACTCCTTTTCTTGTTTTATCCTCCCGGCTTGCGTCAGCCCGGGTACTTCCGGACGACGGCGCTCACGACGCCGCCCACGCGCAGCTCCGAGCGGGCGCGGATGGGAGGGTACTTCGCATTGGCCGCTTCCAGGAAGACGTCCTTTCCCTTTTTGCGGAAAAATTTCAACGTCCACTCCCCGTCGACCTCGGCGATCACAATGTCGCCCGGTTTCGGCTCGCGGCCCCTCTCGATGACGACCAGGTCGCCCGGGTGGATCCCTTCGTCGATCATGGAATCCCCCGACACCCTCAGGAGGAATGACGTCCCGGGCTTCGTGATGAGGTATTCGTCGAAGGAGATGACATCGCGGAGTTCCTCTTCGGCGGGGGAGGGGAAGCCTGCCGCCACATCGCCCACCATGGGGAGGCCGAAGGCCCGCCTTGAAGGAGACAGGAACCCCCGTGCATCCTTTTCGAGCACGCCTGCGGCCAGCAGCTTCCGCATCCAGAAATGGACGACGGACTTGGAGCGCACCCCCAGGACGACCATCATCTCCGAGTAGGTGGGCATCCGCCTGCGGTCCCGGTAGAATCCGGCGAGTTCCTTCTCCACCGCTTTCAGGGTCCTGTTCCCCCTCATGGCATCAGGCTCCAGGTGTCGGATTTCAGACACATGAAAAATCTTGATCCTGGCTATCCTCCCGGCACGCATCGAGACGGCGGGGGAGCGGCAAACGGCTTATTGCCCCTGTGAGGGCAACGTTTCCTTTTTTCGCCTTACGTCTTATGCCCTTAGCCTTATGCCTGCTTTATATAGAACGATCGTTCTATTTGTCAAGAAAAAAACGAGGCAGCTTGAAAAAAGCCGGCCGGAGGGAAGACCGGTCATCGAAGGCTCCCGGATGGGTCGCGGGCCAATTTTCGTTGACAGGACCGGGCATGAACGGTAACAATTCGGCGGCGCGGGTTCCGGTCCCGCGCACCTCGCATTCACTACCGGTTCCACCCAGGAGAGAGGAGGAGGGCATGAAGGTTCTGGTCACGTACTACTCGCAGACGGGGAACACGGAAAAAGTCGCCCGGGCCATCTACGAGGCCGTCACGGCGCAGAAGGAGATGAAGCCCGTGGCTCAGGCCGCGGCGGCCGGGTACGATCTCGTGTTCTGCGGATTCCCGGTTCAGGCGCACAGCGTCCCGGGGAAAATGGCGGAATTCGTCAAGGGGCTGCCCAAGGGACAGAAAACGGCCTTCTTCGCGACTCACGGGTCGCTTCGCGGCGGCCAGCTCCCGAGGCAGGCCTTCGAGAGCGCGGCAGGTCTTGCCGCCCATCTGAAAGTCCTGGGCCAGTTCGGCTGCCGGGGGAAGGTGGACCAGAAGGTCATCGACGCCCTCATGAAGAAGCCCGAGCACAAGGCCTGGGCCGAGGAGGCCCTGGGAGCCGTCGGGAATCCCGACGCGGCGGACCTCAGGGACGCCGCGGAGTTCGCCCAGGCCATGGTCGGCAAGGCTTACTGATTACCCGGCGGGCCCCGGCGGCCCGCTCCGCCCTTGAACCGCGGGGGGCCGTTCAATGCGCGTACTCAAGCAGGCAGCAGCGGGCAGCGGCAGGCGTCCCTTTTTTTACAGGGATGCCGGCACCCTCGAGTTCCGAAGCGGGGGCGGCTGCCTGACGCTCTTCGGGCTCCCTTTCCTGCTGGCGGGCCTGTTCGTTGTGCAGATTCCCCTCGGACTCCTCCCCCTCGAGGAGCGTCCCGAGGGGCCCCTCGTCTCCGCCCTGGTCATCCTGCTCGGGTCCGTGTTTGCCCTCGTTGGGGCCATCCTCGTCTTCGGGCGGGCCGGGCTCGTCCTGGACCGTGGACGAGGGTGGATCACGCAATGGTACGGGCTTCTCGTGCCCATGAAGCGCGTGGAGTACCTGCTGGACTCGATCCGGCAGGTGGAGATGGACTTCTCCCGCGGCGACAGCGACTCGGCCGACACGTGGCCCGTGACGCTCTCCGGCGAGGGGATCCCGAAGCCCATCGCCGTCGCGCAGCCGGTGGAGTTTGCCGAGGCGAGGCGGATCGCCGAGGAACTCGCGCGGTTCCTGCACAAGCCGCTCGTCGACCGCTCGACGGGCGAGCGGGTGACACGCGACGCCGGGCACCTCGACGAATCCTGGCGAGACCGGGTGGGCAGAACGCAGGGGCACGCGGCCCCGATGCCGCCCCAGCCCCCCGGGATGCGTTCGCGTGTGGAGCGCACGGCCGGGGGGTACATCTTCCACATCCCGGGGCCGCCGCTCGTCTGGTATCATTTCATCCCCGTGCTCTTCCCCATCGTGTTTGCGGGATTCGTGGCGTGGTTCTTCCTGCCCGCGCTGCTCGCGGTTCCCATACCCGACTGGATACGCTACTTCTTCCTGGGCTTCGCCGGCCTCTTCCTCATCGCCGCCCCTGTCGTGTCGTCGCTGCTGAGCCTGCTGCGCCTCAAGAACCAGTTCGAGCGCGTCACCGTCACGAAGGCCTTCCTGCGCGTCGAGGCCCTGAAGCAGGGGAAGCGATCGACCGTCGAAATCCCCGTCGACGAACTGGAGGACCTCGTGGCGCCCACGGCGAAGTCCCTCATGGACTCGGTCGAAGTGCCCGGCATGAAGAAGGTTCCCCTCGGCGAGACGGGGACCCCGCGGATGCCCGACGGGCGGCCCGTTCCCCGGTTCCTCCTGACGGTCATGAAAATGGCGGGCTCCCGGGGCATCACCGCCCGCAGCGACAGGGCCGTCGTCGAGTTCGCGGCCGGGCTCGACGAGGCGGAGACGGCCTACCTGTTTGCGCTTACCCGAAAGACGATCGCCGAATGAAGGCACTTTCCTGTTGTCATGCGGGATGAATCGCTGATAGGTTGATGACGGCACGATCCCGCGCACGGACAGGCTGTGTCACGCCCCCCTTGCGCAAAGGAGGTTCACGCGATGAAGGTGATCGATTTCCATGTTCACATCGGGACGGAGGATCAGTTTCTGCCCTGGGTCAACGAGTTTTTCAGCAAGAACAATCCTCACTATGCAGAGACCTTTGCGAAAACCATCACGCCGGAGGGGGCCATCGCCTTTTTGAAGTCCCACGGAGTCGACCGGGCGGTCATCCTGGCCGAGTACGCCCCCCGGGCATCGGCCATGGTGACCAACGAGTTCGTCTCCCGATTCAGCAGCGGGCATGAAGAGCTCATCCCCTTCGGCTGCATTCATTTCGAGGACGGGACGCCCTACGAGGAGCAGGCGAGACATGCCGTTGAGCGGCTCGGCATCAGGGGCTTCAAGCTGCTTCCCTCCTACCAGCATTTCTACCCCAACGATCGGGCCCTCTATCCTTTCTACGAGTATGTCCAGTCCCTGGGGATGCCCATCATGTTTCACACGGGCACGTCCATCTTTCACGGCACCCGCATCAAGTACGCGGACCCGCTGCTCCTGGACGAGGTGGCCGACGATTTCCCCCGTCTCAACATCATCATGGAGCACGGGGGAAGGACCTTCTGGTACGACAGGGCCGCGTGGCTCGTCTCGAAGTACGGCAACATGCACATCGGCATCGCCGGCATTGCGACACGGCATCTGCCCAGGTTTTTCCCAAGGCTCGAACAATTCAGCGACCGCTTCGTTTTCGGCAGCGACTGGCCGGGGTTTGCCGACATCAAAGGGCTGATCGACAGGGTCTGCGCCCTTCCGTACAGCGACGAGACCAAGGAGAGGATCCTCTACAGGAACGCGGAGAGGCTGCTCGGCCGGATCGGGCGAGGCTGAAAAAAGGCCGGGGCCGACGACAGGATCGAAAGGCGCGATGAGAAGGGGTTGTCCCGGCCTTTGCCCCCGCGCTTCACGCTCCCCGTCGGTTGACGTTTGCATCCCGTTTCCGCGGCCCGGATCGCCGTCAGGGTGCCGAGAAGGACAGGTCCGATTCGGACGCGGGGGTGGAGACTTCCTTTTCCCTCGCGTACATGGCGTCGATCAGGTCTCGGTGCCGCTCGATGACGACGCGGCGCCTGACCTTCAGGGTTGGCGTCATCTCGCCTTCTTCCAGGCTGAAGGGCCGGGGCAGCAGGGCGATGCGCTTTACCTTCTCGTAGCCCGCCAGGTCTTGCTGGCGCGCCTCGACACGTCCCTCGATGAACCGCACGACGATGGGGTCCCGCACCAGCTCCTCGCGGGAGGCGCAGGCGATTTTCCACGTCTTCGCGTAGGCCTCCAGGGCCTCGAAGGCGGGCACGATAAGGGCCGTGGCGTAAGGGCGGCCG
>ERZ1026800.1306-NODE-1306-length-16315-cov-3.381888_pt1 | contig 16315 bp, 10 predicted proteins | sample MGYA00520873_ERZ1026800 | MGnify/ENA primary metagenome ERZ1026800 (study PRJEB33270, sample SAMEA104284475) | anaerobic digester metagenome | biome: Anaerobic digester microbiome; feature: mesophilic sludge digester; material: Anaerobic digester biomass...
GTCACCGGACAGGCGCAAAGCATTTCCTTCCCAGAATGTGAAGCAGAAATCCGCGAGGTTTTGCTCACGGTCCGCCAAGCTCATCAAACGCTCACGATGCAAGGCGCGCGCACGGGCATTACGGGTGGTGCTGTGCCTACAGGCGGGCATATTCTCAACCTCAGCAAGCTCAATCGCATTACCGGAATGGGATGGGATGCCGAGCGGAAGTGCTTCTTGCTTTCGGTTCAGCCTGGCGTGCAGCTCAATCAGCTCAACAAAGCTATCGCCGAAAAATCCTTTGATACATCTGGCTGGAGTGCACAAGCACAATCTGCTCTGCGGCGCTTTCAGCAAAGCAGTGCTTGGTTCCTGCCGGCGGATATCACCGAGACGACTGCTTCGATTGGGGGGATGGTCTCAACCAACGCTTCAGGGGCAAAGTCCTACCGTTATGGCTCTATGCGCCAGCATGTGCTTGGGTTACGCTTGCTGCTTGCCAACGGCAAGAGCCTTAGCTTGCGCCGCGGCGAGCAATTTGCCCAAGGTCAGAAGTTTGAGTTGCGCTTGGATGATGGCAGCCAGATCGCTGGGCAGCTGCCAGCTTACCAGATGCCGCAGGTCAAGAATGCCTCTGGGTATTATGTGCATGAAAACATGGATCTTATCGATCTTTTCATCGGCTCGGAAGGGACATTAGGCATTGTAACCGAGGTTACTTTAGCCTTAGCTCCGCAGCCAGGCTTCACTTGGGGAATGATGGCATTCTTCACAAGGGAGCAGAATGCCTTGGCTTATGTACACGCCCTAAGAGCCCTTCCGCAAGCTGAGCAGCCATCCGCCATCGAATTTTTTGATCAAGCCTGCTTAGCACTAATCCGCAGCGAGCAAGAGCAGCTGCACGCCCATCAGAATATCCCTGCACTTAGTCCAGCGGCTCAGAGCGCAATCTACACGGAGTTTACCGCTGAGAGCTTACCCGAGCGCGATGAAGCTATCATTCGGGTTGCTGACCTGCTCAACGCTGGAGGCGGTGATGAACAAGCCACCTGGTTAGCGCTTTCGCGCCAAGATTTGGAAAAGCTGGTTGCTTTCCGCCATGCCATTCCAGAGAGCATCAATCGCATCATTGCTGAGCGCAAGCGGCAACATCCCAATCTGACCAAGTTGGGCAGTGATATGGCTGTACCGGATGACAAACTCGATTGGGTGATGAAGCTGTATGAAGATACGCTCACCCAAGCCGACTTGGAAGCGCTAAAGTTTGGGCATATTGGCGATAATCACCTCCACGTGAACATCCTCCCTCGCAATGAAGCCGAATATACGCAAGGTAAGCAGCTCTTTGAGCAATGGGCACGGGAAGTCGTCGCTGCTGGGGGGACAGTTTCGGCGGAGCATGGGATTGGTAAACTCAAGCATGCTCTGCTTGCTGAGCTCTATGGCGCGCAGGCTCTGAACGAAATGCGCGCGCTCAAGCGCTGCTTTGACCCCCAAGGGCTGCTCAACCCTGGGAATATGTTCCCGCTGGAGGCTTGAAAGCGGTATGGAGATTGTCGTTTGCGTTAAGCAAGTGCCCACTACCACGCGAGTTCAGCTGGACCCGCGCACCCGTACGATCATACGCGAAGGCGTGGAGCTGATGCTCAATCCATTTGATGCTTATGCCTTGGAAGAAGCGCTGCGCTTGCGCGAGGCGCATGGCGGCATGGTGAGCGTGCTCACAATGGGTATCCCCAGTGCCGCGGTGATGTTGCGGGAAGCACTCGCTATGGGGGCAGACCAAGCCATCTTGTTGACCGACCGTCGCTTTGCTGGTGCGGATACACTTGCGACGGCGACTACCTTAGCAGCTGCAATCCGGAAGTTAGGCAAAGTAGACCTAATCTTATGCGGCAGACAGGCAATTGATGGCGATACAGCTCAGGTTGGCCCCGAATTAGCCGAGAAGTTGGGTATTCCGCATACCACCGCAATCTCTAAAATCGAACAGGTTAGTGCAGAGAGCCTGATTTGCCAAAAAATGGTCGACGAAGGTTATGCGCGCCTGAGGGTCCAATTGCCCGCATTGCTTACCGTAGTCAAGGAGATCAACACACCGCGCTTTCCAACGTTGGCAGGTTTCCGCCGGGCACAGAAATCCGATATTCTCATCTGGAAAGTAGAGGATCTGGATGTTGACCCTGGGCGCATTGGGTTGGAAGGTTCGCCCACGCAAGTCATCTCCACTTTTGTGCCAGAGCAGCACAAAACCAGTATTGTGGTGGAAGGTACGCTGTCAGAAATTGCGAGTCAGATCTTGGCAAGCTTGCAGCAACAAGCTGGGAGGGAGCAGCATGGCTGAGATCCGTGTACTGCCGGAAAAATGCGTCGGCTGCCGTAAGTGCCTGCCAGCCTGCCCTTATGGCGCAATTAGTATGCAGGGGCGCATGGCGGTCATCTCGGAGGCATGCGTTTTTTGCGGTGCATGCGTGCCGGCTTGCCGCTATGAGGCAATTGAACTCCGCTTACCGCAAACGGTCCAGCCAAACCCTCAGGCACGGGGAATTTGGGTTTTTGCCGAGTTTTTCGCGGGGCAGTTCAAACCGGTGACCTTTGAGCTCTTGGGTGAAGCGCGCCGCCTCGCTGCAAGCAGCAGTGAGCCTGTATGCGCGATTGTGCTGGGGGAGCAAGCTGCCCAGAGCTATAGCCAGCTTTGGGCTTATGGGGCAGATGAAGTGCTGGCGGTGCCAACCGCGAAGCTTGACCAGCGCGATGAGCTGCTATATCCACTTGCCTTGGCTCAATTGGTGCAAGCTTACCAACCTTCCATTTTTTTGATTGGCGGAACAGGTTTTGGGCGTTCGATTGCCCCGCGGATTGCCTCACGTTTGGAGACAGGCTTGACAGCTGATTGTACCCGCTTGGAGATTGACGCACAGAGCGGCTTGCTGCACCAAACACGGCCGGCTTTTGGCGGTAACCTGATGGCAACCATCCTTTGCCGCAATCGACGCCCGCAGATGGCGACCGTACGCCCCCATGTGATGCAGCCACTTGCCCCCGATATTAACCGGCGAGGCAGCCTAACCTATGCTGAAGTGCGCCTGCCCGAAAACCACCTCATCCAGCAGTTAGAGTTAAGACTCTCCACGAGCGAGTCTTTGAGCCTGGAATCAGCGGAAATCGTGATTGGGATAGGCAGAGGCATCGGCAGCCCGCGTACCTTGCCTCTCTTCCAGGACCTAGCAAAAGCCCTAGGTGCGGGTTTAGCTGCCTCCCGCGCGGTGGTGGACCTTGGCTGGCTGCCTTATGCGCATCAAGTCGGGCAAACTGGGATCACAATTGCGCCGAAAGTGTACTTAGCTTTTGGCATATCTGGAGCAGTGCAGCACTTAGCTGGCTTAGCCGAAGGGACTTACATCATTGCGGTGAATAAAGATCCGCACGCCCCAATCTTTCAAGTTGCAGATGAACGCGTGGTAGCAGATTGCGTCCCCTTGGCGGAAGTTCTGCTTTCGATGGCGAAACCTAAGCCAAAACCTGGAAGAACAGCGTAAACAAAAACAGCCGTCCAAACTGGGGCGGCTGTGAATGTGTAAAAACGAAGACTAATCTTCGGATTTTAGTTCTTTTTGGCGCGCTTCGATAATCGCTTGGGTCAAGTGAGTTGGCACCAAGTCATAATGGTCGAACTCCATGGTAAAGTAACCTCGTCCCCCCGTCATCGAACGCAGGGTGGTAGTGTAGCGCAGCATTTCTGCCAGCGGCACCATTGCAGTAACTACTGAGCGACCTTTTTCGGTTGCCATGCCTTGTACGCGAGCACGGCGGGTATTCAGGTCACCGAGTACATCACCCATGTTAGCTTCTGGCACCGTGATAGTCACCTTCATGATGGGTTCATAAAGCACAGGGTTGGCATCCTTGAAAGCTAACTTAAAGGCTTCACGCCCAGCAATTTCAAAGGCGATCGGTTTGGAATCAACGGGATGCTCTTTACCATCAAAGACCGAGACGCCAACATTATGCACTGGGTAACCTGCAATCACGCCTTCTTTCATCACCGAGCGGATACCTTTCTCGATCGGCGCCATATAGCTGTTGGAGATTGCACCGCCAAAAACGTCATTGCTAAAGGTGAAATCTTCATCTTGGATGGGGAATACGCGTAGGTGAACCTCACCAAACTGACCGGCACCACCGGTTTGCTTCTTGTGGCGATACATGGCGCTGGCTTCTTTGGTAATATGCTCTTCGTAGGGCACTTTCGGTTCCAGTAAGTTCATTGAAAGCTGGAATTTGGTCTCTGCCCGCCGAACAGCCACGTCGATGTGTTGATCCCCCATACCAAAGAGCAGGGTTTGCTTGGTGGCGGGTTCCATTTCCCACGAAAGGGTTAAATCTTCTTCGCACAGGCGCGTCAAGGTGCTGCTCATTTTAGCTGCATCCGATTGCGTCTTTGGGGCAACTGCCACGCGATAGAGCGGGTTAGGGTAGCTTGGCTTGGGCAAGATAAGGTTTTGTTCACGCGTAGTGAGGGTATCTCCCGTTGTGGTAACAGCCAACTTTGCCACCGTGCCAATATCGCCGCTGTGAATGGCGGGTACAGGTAAGTTTTCCTTACCAAATGGCACCTGGACGCTTGCTATGCGCTCCTCTTCACCTTTATTTGCGTTCCAAACGCGAGAATCGGAGACCATCACGCCGGAATAAACACGGAAGAACGTCTGACGCCCAACGAAGGGGTCTGCAGTGGTCTTCCAAACGTAGGCAGCTAACGGTCCCGTATCGGAAGGTTCTAACTTCACCTCGCCTTGAGGAGATTGCGCCACAGCAGCCGGTCGATCAAGCGGGGAGGGCGCTAAGGCAATCAAGGCATCCAGCAATGGCCCAATGCCGATCATGTGGGCACCGGCTGCCACAAGCACTGGAATGACATTGCTGGTTCCAATGGCTTTACGCATTCCTTGCAAGATTTCTTCGTCCGAAAGCCCACCATTCTCGAAATATCGCTCGAGCAAGGCATCTTCACCCTCGGCTGCAGCCTCAACTAATTTAAGGCGCGCTTCATCTGCTTGGGTTTTATACTCCGCTGGGATATCCACAACCGTTTTACCATCGCCCTTAAAGGCTTTCATGCTCACTAAGTCAATCACACCTTGAAAGTTAGCTTTTTCTCCCCAGGGCAGCTGCATCGGGATGAGGCGGTAGTCTGTGCCTTCCTCAACGGATGCGATCGCTTTTTGAAAATTGGCATTATCGCGGTCCATTTTATTTACAACCATGATCATCGGCAGGTTGAACTGGGCAGCATACTGCATTGCCATCTCGGTGCCGACCTCCAAGCCGGCAACGGAATCTATCAAGACGACAGCACAATCTGCCACGCGCATCGCGGAGATCACCTCACCGATAAAATCCATATAGCCAGGCGTATCCAGCAAGTTCAGCTTGAGATCTTTGTAGAGAACTGGAATGACCGAGGTATATAAGGAGATCCCACGGCGGTGCTCTTCTTCGTCAAAGTCGGAGACTGTGGTACCATCTTCGATTTTACCGAGGCGGGTAGTCGCACCGGTATAGTAGAGGAGGGCTTCGGTGAGCATCGTCTTGCCGGAACTGCTGTGGGACGCAAGCACAATGTTGCGTACTGAGGCTGTAGAAAATTCTTTCATGAGTGTTGACCTTTCCTATAATTTTGCATAATATCACGGCGCTTTGTGCGTCGTGTAAAGATTTCATTCTTGGCGCAATGCCGAAGGTGAATTATATCAAACAATTTGGTTAAATTTTTCAATTTTGTCATGACAGAAATCATGCTCAAAGTCACATATCATCACTCGCGTCATGATAGAATTTCGCCATGAATACGCGCATCGTCTTCATGGGTTCACCTGATTTTGCACTCCCCACGCTCCAAGCCTTGTATGAGCACTACCAGGTCGTGGGCGTGGTTACCCAACCGGATCGCCCTGCCGGGCGTGGGCGTCAGCCGCAAGCCTCACCGGTCAAGCAGGCAGCCCAAGCACTTGGCTTGGAGGTTTACCAACCTGTTTCCCTGCGTAAGCCCGAGGTGCTGGCACAGCTCTCAGCTTGGGCTCCAGACCTGATCGTCGTAGCAGCTTTTGGTCAAATTCTCCCCAAAGCTGTGCTGGATTTGCCTCCTAAGGGCTGTCTGAATGTGCATGCCTCGCTGCTGCCACGCTGGCGGGGCGCATCCCCGATTCAAGCTGCCATCGCTGCCGGCGATGATCATAGCGGTGTAACGATTATGCTGATGGATGAGGGCTTGGATACGGGACCAATTCTTTCTCAGCGCTCTGTGCCGCTCCCCTTTGGGATTACAGGCAGCCAGCTTTCAAAGCAATTAGCGGAACTGGGTGCACGCACGCTGATTGAGATCCTCCCCTCTTACTTAGATGGCATGGTCGCTCCACTGCCCCAGAATGAAAATGAAGCCACGTACGCCCCCATGCTAAAAAAATCCGACGGCTTACTGGATTTCAATCGGACCGCGCTGGAGCTAACCCGGAAAGTGAATGCCTACCAGCCTTGGCCAGGTACCTATTTCAACTTCAACAACCGTCAGCTCAAAGTGCTGGCGGCGCACCCGCACGATACCTTCGATAGCTCCATAGGTGCGCATTATATTGTCAATGAAAGCCCAGCGGTAGGCACAGCCCAAGGCTTGCTGGTGCTCGACCGTGTTCAACTAGAAGGCAAAAAACCCATGAGCGGCGCTGACTTCCTTCGCGGTCAACCCAATTGGCTTTAGAGATTAATTGCTGCCCGATTTATTCATCATCCGGGAAGAAATCTCTTGTTCCCGCCGGTCTCCTGAGTGCGGAGCCTACCCGTAGGGTACCGAGCGAGGAATTTGACCGTAGGTCTCCTTCCTCGAAGCTTGAAGGTCACCTGCTTTGCAAAGTACTATATAGGCAGGATTCGAAACCTGGAGACCGTGCAAGATCACAAGACTTTGTGCTTATTCTTTGTCCTCAGGGAAAAAGTTCCGCCGCCATTCATACAGCAAATTAAGCGCTTGGATGGGAGAAAGCGCATTCAAGTCAACCTTTTTAAAGGCTTCCATTAAGGGATTATTTTCCGGGAAGAGCCGCAGTTGATCTTGGCTGCTAACCTTTTCAGGAATGGTCTTCCCAGAGGTCGCCTCTAACTGCTTAAGGATTTGGTTAGCGCGTTCAATGACCGGTCCTGGCAAGCCAGCTAATTGAGCCACGTGAATGCCATACGAGCGGTCGGCACCCCCTGGCACGATCTTATGCAAAAAAACCACCTTGCCTTCAGACTCACTCACAGCAACATTGTAATTGCGCACACCAGGCAAAATCTCAGCCAGCTCGGTGAGTTCGTGGTAATGCGTGGCAAACAGCGTATACGGCTTGAGGCGCGGATGGCTGTGCAGGTATTCAACGATTGCCCAAGCAATTGAGAGCCCATCATAGGTGCTCGTCCCGCGCCCGATCTCATCTAAGATGAGCAAACTGCGCGGCGTGGCGTTATTAAGGATATTCGCCGTCTCAATCATCTCCACCATAAAGGTTGACTGCCCCGCATGGATGGCATCCTGGGCGCCTATGCGCGTGAAGATGCGGTCCACCAGCCCAATTTCGGCTGTATCCGCCGGCACAAAGCTGCCAATCTGAGCCATCAGCACAATCAGCACCGCTTGGCGCAAAAAGGTGGATTTGCCGCTCATGTTGGGTCCAGTAATCACGCGGATGACCTCACCCTCTTCAAAAACCAAGTCGTTCGCGATGAAACGCTCGCCAGTGTTGAGTTTTTCTACCACGGGGTGCCTGCCGGCGAGAATTTTGATGCCCTTCTCCGCTTTCACAATTGGGCGCACGTAATTATTCAGGGCAGCCACATTGGCTAACGAAACGGCACAATCGAGCTCTGCTATTGCTCGTGCTGCTGCTAAAACTTCGCTGGCAGATGCGCCAAGCTGCTCACATACCGCCCGGAAAACTTTCAGCTCCACCTCGTGGATCTGCGCCTCAGCGTTGAGTACAAGCGATTCGTACTCCTTCAACTCCGGCGTGATGAAGCGTTCGGCATTGACCAAAGTTTGCTTGCGAATGTACTCTTCCGGAGCTTGATCCGCACTGCCCCGGCTAATCTCGATGTAATAACCAAAGACCTTATTAAAGCCCACTTTGAGCGTTTTGATGCCGGTACGCTTGCGTTCTTCCTGCTCTAAATTATTGATCCACTCGCGTGCATGCTGCGAAGAAGAAAGGATGCCATCCAGCTCGCTCGAAAACCCCGGCTTAATGATACCGGTATTGGCTAAGGTCGCTGGAGGGTCATCCGCAATTGCCGCATCAAGCAAAGCTTTTTCCTGAGCAAAGGCGTGCAGATGCCCCAAGATAGGCTGCAGCGCAGGTGTTTCGCTCGGCAGCAATCCTAAAAGCTGCGGCAGGAGTGCAAAATCTTCGCGTAACGCAGCTAGATCCGGCGGACGTGCAGCCTGGCTGCTAATGCGATTGATCAAGCGTTCTAAATCATGAAATTTTGCCAAGAGATCGCTCACCTGCTTGCGCAGTACACCATCTTGGAAGAAATATTCCACCATATCCAGCCGGCTGTTAATGGCTTGCAGATTGAGCAAAGGTTTATTGACCCATTGGCGCAGCAGGCGTTTGCCCATCGGCGTGCGGGTATTGTCCAGCACGCTCAGCAGGGAACCTTCCACTTTATTTTCGCGCAAGGTTTCGGTGAGCTCCAAATTGCGCCGCGTCTCCGCATCCAGCACCATAAAGTCTGCAAGGCTATAAGTAGTAAAGCCTGAGAGCGCTTTGAGCGCATCTCTGCGGGTTTCTTGCAGGTATTTGAGCAGCGCGCCAGCAGCCTGCACCGTCAACGCGTGATCGTGCAAGCCATAGCCATCCAAGCTGCTTACCCCAAAAACCGACTTCATCAGTTCCTCAGCCCTGCCAGGCTCGTAATACCAATTGGGAACAGGAGTCTGCGTGCCCGGTAAGCTATTGCCCAACACTTGGGCTTCAGAGTGCAAGGTCTCGGAAGGGTTGATGCGCATCAGCTCGGAGCGCACTTGTGCTTGAACGTCCTCACCCTCAATCTGCGTGCCAGCAAATTCACCTGTTGTAACATCCAGGTAGGCAATGCCAGCCTTATTCTCCTGAATATAGACGCTCGCTAAATAGTTGTTCTTAGCGGAGGGAAGCAGCCCAGGCTCAACCACTGTGCCGGGTGTAACCACACGGACAACCTCCCGTGAAAAAAGCCCCCTATCCGGTTGATCACCAACCTGCTCGGCGATGGCAACGTGATATCCATGCTCGATCAGCCTGCCCAGGTAGTTTTCTGCGGCATGGTAAGGGATGCCTGCCATCGGCACGCGCACGCCCTTCGCCACTGGCCGCGAGGTAAGCACAATATCCAGCACTTGTGAGGTAATAGTGGCATCCTCATCAAAGGTTTCATAAAAATCGCCCAACCGGAAAAAGACAATCGCATTTGGATACTGTTTTTTGATTTCCAAATATTGCTGCCGTATCGGGGTGAGGTCTTTAGCCATAAGCTCAGGTCACACGGCTAAATTTTCGCGAATGTAGGCTGGCACCTGATCTAGCGCCTGTGCCAATTTGGATGCATCTTTTCCACCAGCTTGGGCTAAATCCGGCTTGCCCCCGCCGCCTCCGCCTACCACAGCTGCCACGCGTTTGACTAATTCTCCCGCCTTCAGCCCACGGTTAATCAAGTCTGGGGTAACCGCCGCAATAATCAATGGCTTACCTTCTAAAGCCGATGCCAGCACCACCACGCCAGAACTATAACGCTGGCGGAATTGATCTGCTAAACTGCGCAAAGTCTCAGCATTAGCACTGGGGATAATCGCAGCCAGTACAGGTACATCTTCAACGTGCTGCACCTTGCTGAGGGCTGTGTTGAAGGCTTCTTGTGCCAACCGGGAATGCAGTTGGGCATTCTCTTTTTCCAGATGGTCGAGTTGCGTTTGCAAGGCTTGCAGCTTAGCTGGAACTTCTTGCGGGGCAGCCGTGAGCATCTGTGCAGCCGTTTGCAGGGTGTTCAGGCGATCGCGGGCAAAGAGATAAGCTTGCCAGCCTGTAACTGCCTCGATACGGCGGATGCCAGCAGCAACACTGCTTTCACTTGTTATCAGAAAGAGTCCAATCTCAGCGGTGTTGTGCACGTGCGTTCCGCCGCACAGTTCATAAGAGACGATGTCATCAGCTTCTCCAATGCGAATGGTGCGCACCTCGGCGCCGTATTTCTCGCCAAAAAGCGCCATCGCGCCTTCATTGACGGCTTGTTCCAAGGGTTTCACTTGAATGGTCAGGTCATTTTCGGCAAAAATTTCTCGGTTGACCCCTGCTTCAATTTCCTCAAGCTGATCTTGCTTCACAGCCATAGGGTAAGTGAAATCGAAGCGCAGCCGGTCCGGTGCCACCAGCGAACCCGCCTGGCGCACCTGCTCACCCAGCACTTTACGCAGCTCGGCATGCAGCAAGTGCGTAGCCGTATGGTTGCGCATTATTGCCCTGCGGCGGTCCCGATCCACTCGCGCGATGGCGTCATCCCCCACCTTGGGCGTGCCAAAAACCACATGCCCGGCATGCACGATCACACCAGCTGCCGGTCGGCGTACTTCATCCACCGCTACTTCCCACTCGCCAGGCGGGTTTGAGGTGATAACGCCGCTATCGGCTACCTGCCCGCCGGATTCCAAATAGAAGCAAGTATCCGCCAGCAGCAGTTCCACATTATCCCCCGCTTGGGCTTGTTGCACGGGCTGCGAATCTTCAAAAATCGCGAGCAAAGGAGACGCTACCTCATAGCGGTCATAAGGGTTATAGGCTACGCCTTGGGGACCAAGCTTACCTGCATTGACCAGTTCTTGCAGCACTAATTGGTAATTCTCCACGTTTTTTGTGCCCATAGTGCCAAAAGCTTTTCCAGCGCCGGAGGCAATTCGGTGTTCTTCCATGCTTTGGTAAAAGCCGGCTTCATCCACGCTAAAACCTTCCTCTGTCAGGATGTCACGCGTAATCTCCAATGGAAAGCCCAAAGTTGCGTAAAGGTTAAAAGCAGTCTTTCCATCCAGCACGGTCTGCCCTTCCGCGCGCATCGCATCCATCAGGCGGTTGAGCTCTGCAAAGCCGGTGTCCAAAGTCTCAGCAAAGCGCTGCTCTTCACGGGTGAGCGTATCAAAGATCAGAGTTTCACTCTGCTTTACCTCGGGATAAGCTTCTGCGTAAATCTCGATGACCTTCGCAGCGACGTGTGCCATAAAAGGCTCGGTTAAGCCCAGCTTGCGCGCAAAGCGGGCTGCTCGGCGGATGATCATGCGGCAGACGTAGTTGCGTCCAAGGTTCCCCGGCACCACGCCATCAGCGATAAGGAAGGTAGCAGCCCGCACATGGTCAGCAATGACGCGGTAAGGCGTCAGGTTCTGTTCACGCTGCTCACGAGTCTGACCGGCAAGCGTTTGCACCACATCCAGCAAAGGTGCTAGTAAATCCGTATCATAATTACCGCGCACGCCCTGAAGAATTGCAACGATGCGTTCAAAGCCCATGCCCGTATCCACATGCCGCTTGGGCAATGGAACAAGCTCCGTAGGTGAAAGACGGTTATATTGGATAAAAACGTTATTCCAGATTTCCGTGAAACGGCCGCAGTCACCATTGACCGTGCACACATGCCCGGGTTCATCGTGCTTTTCGCAAGCCTCGGGACCTAAGTCCCAATGGATTTCGGTGCAAGGTCCGCAGGGGCCAGTCTCTGCCATCTCCCAAAAGTTATCTTTGCGACCGGAGGTAATCAGGTGGTTAGGGTCAAACCCCGGTTGGCTAAGCCAAGCTTGCGCAGCTTCGCTATCTTCGGGGATTTGCCCCAGCTCATCCTTGAAGGTGGTCGCCCAAATGCGGTTTTTGTCTAAGCCCCACACTTGGGTGAGCAGCTCCCAAGACCAGGAAATGGCTTCTTTTTTGTAATAATCACCAAAGGACCAATTACCCAGCATTTCGAAAAAAGTGTGGTGGGTATTATCGCGCCCCACTTGGTCCAGGTCGTTATGTTTGCCCGAGACGCGCATGCACTTTTGGGCGTTGACTGCACGCGTATACGGGCGGGTATCCGTCCCGAGGAAGACGTCTTTGAACTGCACCATGCCCGCATTGGTGAAGAGCAGGGTCGAATCCCCGCCAGGCACCAGGGATGCGCTGGGGACATATGTGTGGCCGCGCGCCACAAAAAAGTCAATAAACGATTGACGGATTTCTGCTCCGGTTAAAACCATAAACGAGCTCCCTTGATGAGAAGTTTAGCGTAACGATGAAATTATACTTGAATCCTATCGCACCGGCTCAGTCCATTGCTTGTCTGCCATCAAGGGCGCGCAGCAGCGTGTTCTGATCGGCATATTCGATATCCCCGCCGACCGGCAGCCCGCGTGCTAAGCGGCTGACTTTGATTCCCATTGGAGCGATACGCTGCTGCAAGTAAAGTGCTGTCGCATCGCCTTCCATACTGGGGTTAGTAGCGATAATCACTTCGCGCACGGGGTGCGACTTTAAGCGTTCGAGCAGCGGGAAAATCTTGATCTGGTCCGGTCCAATGCCTTCGATAGGTGAGAGTACGCCCAGCAAGACATGATACTTGCCGTTATAGGCTCCCGTGCGCTCGATCGCCAGCACATCCAGCGGCTCTTCCACCACGCAAATTAAGCCGTCATCGCGGTCAGGTGAGGCACAGATTTCACACGGATCCTGCCCTACGGTGGTGATGTTGAAACACACCGAGCATTGCTGCGTTTGCTGCTTGAGCTGTTCCAAGGCTTCTGCCAAGCCTAAAGCAGCCTCATCAGGTGCCTTAAGCAGATAAAAAGCCAGCCGGGAAGCCGTTTTCGGCCCGATCCCAGGCAGCTTGGCAAAGGCATCGATCAAGTTTTGTACCGAATCGGGTAAGGTGCGCATGAAAACCTGACTAACCTAAGCCCATCCCGCCTAACATGCTGGTAAACGGAGCCATTTTTTCTTCCGAAAGAGCCCGGGCACTATCTAAAGCTTTGTTGATCGCGGTAAGCAGCAGGTCCTGCAACATCTCGACGTCAGCATCTTGGAGCACGTCTTCTTGAATCTTGATCTCCAAGCATTTCTGGTCGCCGCTCATGGTGACTGTAACTACACCCCCGCCGGCGCTTTCGGTTACGCGCGCTTGCGCGATTTCTTCTTGGGCAGCCGCCATTTGCTCTTGCAGTTTGGCAAGTTGTGCCATCATGTTTCCACCCCCGCGGGGTGAACGAGGTGAATTGAATCCTTTAGCCATTGGCATCATCCTTCTTTTCGTTTGAATTTTTAGGCGTCGTTTTGCGCACTCTACCGCCGAGTTCCCGCAGGGTCATATCCACGAGCCCGTTGGGGATGACATCGGCAGCATCGCTACCAGTTTCAGACTTGCTGAACACGATACTGTTAATCGTAATCACCTGGAGAAAATACTTGGAAAGCACCTTACGCACAGAGCGCAGCATTTTTTCACTCATCATTTTTTCCCGCAGCAGGTCGCTGCTAAAGCCTAAGGTGAGTAAGGCGTCATTGGCACTCACAATCCGGGAAGAGTTGAGCAGCGCCCCCGCCACTTGGTCCATTTGGCGCACTTCCCGCTTGATCTGATCCCAACGTTCCTGTAAATTATCCAGGTTGAAGTCCACTTGCGCAGAAGTTACCGGAGCGGGCTGTGGCGCACTCACGCTCTCACTGGATTCCTTGGGTGAACTAACCTTTGGGGTACCGGCATCAGTGCCCGTTTTTTCTGGGTGGCGGGAGGTAGAAGTAACCGGATGGCTTATCGGCTCAGCGATAAAGGTCTTTGGCTGCTCAGCTGGAGCCGTGAGCGAAGCGGCAAAAGCTAACTCCAGACCCAAACCGGGGTGCCAATTGGCTTTCAGGTCAGTTGCAGCAGCATTGAACTGATTGATGGTGGCTATCAATTGTTCAGTACTGAAATTTTGAGCATGTGCCTCCATCAAGCTGCGCACTTCGGGTAGCAGTTCCAAATCCTTGCTGCCATTAAGCTTTATCACCAGCAGCGTGCGCAAGTAGTCCACCACTTGGCGGGCAAACTGGCGCGGATCTGTGCCAGCATCCAGCGCAGTGTGGATAACTTCTAATCCGCGTGCGCTATCGTGATCTTGAATCGCCTGACCCAAGTCGAGCACTGCTTGGCTGGTAGCTGTACCCAGGATATTCTGTGCCGTCTCCAGCGTGATCACCTTTCCTATTGAGGATAGTTGGTCGATGAGGGAGATAGCATCCCGCAGGCTGCCGGTGGCTTGGCGCGCCACCAAGCTCAGCGCCTCATCCTCGATCTCGATGTGCTCCTGAGCGCAAAGCAGCTTTAGTTTTTCGATAATTGTTTGAACCGGTATGCGCCGAAATTCGTGCCGTTGGCAGCGTGAAAGCACCGTTGCAGGGATTTTGTGAATTTCGGTTGTCGCCAGCACAAAGATCACGTGGCTAGGCGGTTCCTCGAGCGTCTTGAGCAGCGCATTGAACGCTGAGGTGGAAAGCATGTGCACTTCATCGATGATATACACCTTAAAGCGCCCTTGGCTAGGCGAGAAGTTGATATTGTCGCGCAGCTCACGAATATCATCTACGCTGGTGTTGGAAGCTGCATCGATCTCGATCAAATCCAAGAAGCGCCCTTCGTTAACCGCGATGCAATTCTCACAAGCATTGCAAGGCCTTTTGCTCAGGTCCGGGTCCAGGCAGTTGACTGCTTTCGCCAGCAGGCGTGCTGTTGTGGTCTTTCCTGTGCCGCGTGGACCGGCAAAAAGATATGCCTGGCTGACCTTATCCGCTGCGACAGCGTTTTTTAGCGTCTGGATGATATGATCCTGACCGACGACTTCCTCCCAGGAGGCTGGGCGCCAAATGCGGTAGAGAGCTTGAGACATACGCTTTTCCTTATGGTACCTGATAAGTTGAGTAAATTATGCCGGCTGGGTCTTTGAGGGATAATTCATCGCCAGAGCTCCACAGTGCCTTTTCCGCGCCCCAATAAAGTTCGATAACGGAATCAGTGCCGCTCTTAGAATACAAGCGTACGGCTCCATCCCGATTAAGGCGCAAATTGGGGAAGGTATAAACTTCGCCCTCCTGCCCAACCAACTGCCAGCCAGCCAGATTCACCGCTTCTTCGCCATTATTACGAATGAGAATGTATTCCAAACTCAGGTCCCCCACGCCAACGACTGCTTCGAGCGAGAGTTTAAGCTCTGCGCTAAGGCTGGGCGTTTGTTCAGGTGTTATTGCCGTTGAACTGTTAGCTTCCGGCGAGGTGTGCAATGCCGTGGGCTGGGCAGTTGGCAAGGTGCTTGTATGGGTGCGCTCCCAAATAAAGAGCACCAGCGACACCGTTAACGCTGAGACGAGGATGTTGAGGAGAATATAAGGCAGAAGTGATGAGTGCTTTTTCATAGGCTTTCGGCTGCAATAATCATAGCATAAACCCAATTTTTTCGGATAAAACCTTCAGCAACTTTTCTGCAGCTACTTACAGGCAGGCAAAGGATCTTCAATATAATGACCTCGCTAAAGCTGATCAAATAAACTCAAACTGCGGAAAAAGAAGCGGTAAATTTAACAAAATCCTAACAATCTTTTAGCCTTGTATTAATCAACCCATGCTAATATACTGACTGATTTGAACATCTATTGTTTCTCTCCTTTCAAATTTGTTCAAATCAGGATCATGTTGTGACAATACAATATCTTGATCGACAGTAAACCAGGCGCAGGTGAGGCGCCTGGTTTACTTTAACCTGCAAATGTTTTAATTTCCTCAATTCCCTCGCGCTGACGCCAGAGCAAATGGCGCATAGCCTTTCTTGGGGACCACAACTCTCTGTCAACTTCGTATATCGCCTCAACCCCTGCCCAAGCCGGCAAAGTTCTGCGAATGAGCTCGGTGGTGAAATCAAGCTGAGCAAGGGCTTCACTTTTGGTGGGGAACGGCGGCAGCGGCAACTTTACTGCCGCCATGATATCGTAGCAATCTTGCGCCATTTGGCTCACCATTGCTGGGATTGTCTTACCTGTTCTTTGCTCGGCACAGGCGTAAACAGCTTCTGGCAAGAACTCCAAACCCGCCAGCAGCTCCTCCCGCTGCCAGCTGTACACCGCGAGTGCATGTTGTGCTTCATCTTGCGTCAGGGCACGGCGGTCATCTTCAAAGAAAGCTACCGGCTTAGAGCTCCTCGCCATACAGCTTGCATTTTCAGGCTTAAACACTTCAACAATCCGAAAATCGAGGTTAATGAGGTTGAACCAAGCTTGATCAG
>ERZ1026800.1309-NODE-1309-length-16277-cov-3.961424_pt1 | contig 16277 bp, 9 predicted proteins | sample MGYA00520873_ERZ1026800 | MGnify/ENA primary metagenome ERZ1026800 (study PRJEB33270, sample SAMEA104284475) | anaerobic digester metagenome | biome: Anaerobic digester microbiome; feature: mesophilic sludge digester; material: Anaerobic digester biomass | place...
GCCTTCATCTGCTCGCGCAGATAGTACTCGCGCTGCGAGTTGCCCATCTCCGTCGAGACCTGGTTGGCGATCTTGTTGCCCAGCTCCAGCACCTCGACCTCGCGGGTCAGAATCTTCAGAAGCTCGTTCATCCGCGCGCGCGTGCCGAGCGTCTGCAGAATCGCCTGGCGTTCGTCCGCCGGAATGGGAAGGTGCGCGGCGACCGTGTCCGTCAGAATGGCCGGGTTCTGCAGGCGGGCGATGCCGAGCAGTTCTTCGGGCATGTTCTGCGAAAGGTTGACGACGCGGGTGTAGAGGTCGGCGATGTTGCGGCGCAGCGCCTCCACCTCGACGGGATGCTCGGGGTCGTAGTCCACCTCTTCGGCGAGCTTTTCGATGCGCACCCGCAGATACGGCTCGGCGGCAATCGGCTCGATCAGCCTGATGCGCCGCAGTCCCTGCACGATCATCCGCTGGCCGTCCGGCAGGCGGAGCATGGTGTGAATGACCGCCGCGACGCCTATCTCGTGCACGTTTTCGAAGCTCGGCTTCTCCTGGTCGGGGTCTTTGGCCAGCGACACGCCGATGACGCGCTGTCCCGCGACAACCGCGTCGTCCACCAGCTTGATGGAACTCTCCTTGCCGATGGTCAGCGGAGCGATGACCATCGGGAACACAACGGTCTCGTTCAGCGGAAGCAGCGCGACCTCGTCCGGGATGGGGACGGCCGATTCCTCGTGCCCGTCTTCGGCCGCGGGGGCGATATCGGCGGGGGCCGGGGCCTCGGGCATCATTTCTTCCCTGTCAGGGGGCGCCGTCATTCCCGCTCCCCGCTTGCGCTAATCGGCACCGATCTCGCCTGGTTGTCCTCGGCGGCGCGCTTCGGGAGGCGTATGCAGAAGTAGCCGTCGCGCGCGACCGCGCTCAGGTTGTCGCGGTCGTAAACAACTTCCGTCGGCAGGGCCACCGTGCGTTCGAACGGCCCGGTGTAGATCTCGAGCTGATGGTAGCGGAGGGCCTGCTCCCGCGCCTCGGGGTCCTCGTCGCGAATGCCCTTGATGTAAAGCGAGCGCCCGTCGGCGGAAAGCGAAATGTCAATCCTGTCCGGCTGCACTCCGGCGGCGCACACTTTCACCACCACTGCCTCGCAGGTCTCGTACACGTCCACCTGCGGCGTCCAGATGGGCTCGTTTCCCGTCCATATCCAGTTCTCGGACATCCCCCGCATGGACTCGTCCGCCATGTGGCGCATAAGAGCCCCGAGATTCCGCATCCAGTCAAAGTCGTTGCTCATTTGCTACTCTCCGCACTGCGCGTTTGCCGCGCATTCGTATTGTAACCAAACCGGCCAACAGCGTGCCGCCCCCGCGGCTCTGGAGTGCGAAAGCAGAGCTCTCGCTTTCCGGCCGCCGCCAACGCCCGAGCGCGCGGTGACGGGGAACCCGGGGACAGCCGGGGTCGTCTATACAGGTGTTCGGGGGCGCCCACTTCACAGGTAGTGGACGAGCACAAGTCTGCGCGCCCCCGGAAAGGAGACTGCAATGAGAGCAGTGTGTAATGCTGCCATGGCACTGGTGCTGTGGCTCTGTGTGACCATCCCCGCGCTGAGCGCGGGTGAGTTCGAGAAGCCAGGTGCGCTGGAGCAGTCGCTGGTGCTTCCTGACGGGTCGCCCGTGCACTTCACGGGCCTTCTTGTTGACAGGGTCGTCGCCTTTCCACCCTATGCGGTGGTGTGCGACGGACAGAACCCGGACGACCGCCTGGTTGTCCTTTTCCCCGCACCGCCCGGCCTACGCCGCTGGCAGACCGTTGATGTCGCGGGCGTTCTGACCACCTTGCCAAACGGCTATCGGCTGTTGACAGGGCAGCCGTGACCTGCTACACCGACGCCACCGGGATGCCGTTCGAGGCGCCCATCCCGGTTGCAGGGCATGAGACAGCCTGGCCGTTCACAGCGCTCACCGAGTTTCTTCCTCTGGCGGCACGAGGCGAGGGGCAAGCAAGGCTGGCGGAGGCCGAGGAACTGCCGACGCCCGAGGCGCCGCCGTACACGGAGCCGCAGGCCACCCTCCCGGAGCCGGGCACTATCCCTTACGCGTTGGCCCAGCCCGATACCACGCAAGTCGAACTGCCGGGCAAGGCTGTAACCGCAGTATTTCCGAACGAGAACCCACCGTGCTTCTACATACAGGAAGACGACCGTTGCGCGGGAATCAAAGTCGTCCCGCTCTCGATGCCGTGGAACTTGCAACGCGGAGACAGAGTTGACCTGAACTTCAGCGTGTCCACGGATAGCAACGACGAGCGCATTCTGCTACAAGAGAGCAGTCAGTATCTGTTCACGCATACACACGGCTACGGACTAATGCCGCTGACAATGAGCACCCGGAGCCTCTGGTGCGGGCCGGCCAGCGACTACACAACAGCCGTCGAGGTTGGCGGCGTCGCGGGCAATGGCATCTACGCCATCGGGCAGTTCGTGCGCATCGGTGGCAAGGTGACGGCAGTGGACCCGCAGGGCACGTGGTTCACCGTCGCCGACGGCGCGGCGACATTCCTGAACGGCGCCATCACGGACGAGACAGCCAACCCCGGCATCCGCGTGCAGAACGCGGAGGGCTACACCGTGCAGGTAGGGGACGACGTCCTGGTCGCCGGCGTAGCAGGACTGCGCAAGGTGGGCGCCAACGTGTACCCGGTGCTGCGTGCGTTGCCGTGCCCGAGTTGGGACCTGGTGCTGCGACCCGCGCATGTGGTCATTGGCCACTGTGACACGGAGTCGGAGGTGACGGCGACGCTGTTGGAGTGCGGCAAGCCAGCCGCCAATCGCCAGGTGGAGTTCATGACCAGCAGCCCGCTGGCGTTTGAGGGTGTGTCTGGCGCGGTCACCTATGCCACCACCGATGCAGCGGGCAAGGCGGCCGTAACGATCGAGCGGTCCGGGCCGTTCGGTTACGGCGAGAGCAGTATAAGCGCCTTCTACGGGACGGGCAGCGGAACAGCGGCGTCCGCCCCTGTTTCCGTCGTTCTTGACGAGTGGCGGCTGCAGATTGAGACGGCGCATTTCTGGATCTACCAGAACGAGCAGTACTCCGTGACAGCGAAGCTGACCCGGCTGGACGGCGTCCCCGTGGACAGCCACAGCGTGACGCTTCAGACGGACACGGGGCTGTTCAACGGCACGAGCGCGCAGCACACCGCCTGTACCAACGGCGACGGCGAGATCAGCGCCACGCTCGTCATCGGCACATGCCCCGGGACAGCCACGATCACCGCAAGTACAGACGTCCCGCAGTGCAATGACCCGGTGACGACATCGAAGCTGCTGCAGGTGCTGTGCCCCAACACGACGCCGACGGCGGACTTGGTGTTCTGTATCGATAGCACCATGAGCATGAGGTACGGGGGCGAGAACAACCTCGCCTATGCCGGTATGACGGAGCTCTGCGAGTGCGCCGCAGCGTCCGGGGCAATCGTGCGCTATGGTGGCGTGAAGTTCGGCGACGTGATCAGCGACACGTTTTCCATGTCGACCGACAAGGCTGCGTTTCTCGAGTGGCTTGCGGAGTTCGACAACGCGTATGACGGTGGGGGCGACGGCCCCGAGAACCCGCTTGCCGCCCTTGAGGCGGCTGCTGCCATGGCTCCGGGGTGTTTCATCGCGCTCGCAACCGATGATCTCTACCATCAAGATGATGCGGTGACAGAACTCACTGCGGCGGAAGTGGCAGCCGACCTGGCTGCCGCAGGTTGCCGTGTGTTCATCGACCCGTACTACTACCCGCGTTTGCATCCGGCTTACCGGCCTCTCGCCGTCAACGGGGCTGTCCATAGCTCTGGGTCCACTCCAGGGTACAGCGACTTCCCGTTCACGCCGTTGCGGCTGGAATTTGGGTGCAACCCGTAGGAGGAAATGTAATGCGTTTACAAACGTGGATACTGCTATTGAGTGTTCCGTTCGTGGCCCTACCGTGCGCTTGCGCGGCGTGGGACTTCACCTACGATGGAGATGTACTGCCGGTGGATGCAGCGCTCGGTGCGGATGTCTGGGCTCTGAGACGTCCAGGAGATCAGGCGTTCCTCAGCGAGAGCGGCGCTTCGGACGGGTTCCTTCATCTCGTTGACAGGCGGAATGACCAGGCCGCACTGTTCTACAGGGACGACGTGGGCCCTGGTTCGCCTGTGACGATCGAGGGCCGCGTGCGGGTTGTGGCTGCGGACGACCCGTACAACGGCCTCATTGAGCCACTGCTGTTTGGAGGCCGTCTGGCTTTCGTCGCAATCTTTGGCGATCGGATTGGCGTGCGCTACATCGGCATGAACAGCTTCATTTTCTCCCCGCTGGATATGAGTGAGTTTCATGTGATTCGCCTGGCCATTGAGGGGTCGCAGGCAGGGTTCCGAGATCCGGCCTTCACTGTCTGGGTGGACGGAGCGCAGGTGTTTTCCGGCCCAGCACCGGGAACAACCGGCGGCAGCGTTTACTTCGGCACGCTGTTCAACCAGCCAACCAGCGAATCCTATTGGGACTACGTCCGCTACAGCAACGAGTACCTGCCGGTGCCCGAGCCGTCGGGGCTTCTGGCACTCACGTCGGGTCTGACGGGGTTGCTCGCGATGCGGCGGCGGCGAGGCGCCGGGTGAGGACACCCGGCGGGATGGCATCACCGCAACCACAGACGTGCCGCCGTGCAATGACCCGGTGACGACATCGAAGCTGCTGCAGGTGTTGTGCCCCAACGCGACGCCGACTGCAGACGTGATAGTGTGCAACGACGTGAGCGTTAGCATGGGGTGCTCCGGCGCTTGCGCAGCATTGAGCGGGATGGATGCGACGCTCGACTACCTGGCGTCGATGGATGAGGCAGGCACGGTGCACATAAGGTGGGCTGGCGTCCTGTTCACAGACAGCCTGAACTGCACAATCGGCTTGACGGATGATGCGTCGGTTTTTCGTGCGTGGCTGGAAGACCCAGAGGCCCACTGCTGCGGCGACGGCGGGCTCGACGATCCAGAAAACCCGCTCGACGCCCTTCTATTGGCCGCCTCCCAGTCAGACGCCGCGTTTGTGCTCTTGGCCACAGATGACGTCTACCACTATGCCGGTGATCCCTTCCACGGAGGCGCCCTGTGCCCGGTTACTGCGGCCACTCAGGCTACTGTTACCAGTGCTCTATCGGCCGTCCAAGCCCGCGTGTTCATCGACCCGGGAAGCTCGCAGCGGGCACTCTATGGCCCGCTAGCCGTGAATGGCTGCGTGGAGGACTATCTCGGCACGTACAGTTTTGCGCGACTCAGGGCCGAGTTCACGGAGGTTTACGACTAATGCAACTTCAACGAAAGACACACGTGCTCGTGCTGGTTCTGGCTCTGTTCTTTGTGTGCCTCCCTTGCTTCGGGCAGTGGCAGGTTGCCTACGAAGCCAACACGCTTCCAGATGTTGCCAACCCCGCGTGGCGCGCGTTCCCGATAGGGCCGCTGGCTGAGGCGTCGGTGTCCGAAGGCATACTGCGCATCAATGACACCGTGCCGGAGCGACGTCCAGCATATATGCGTGAGATCCAAGCCATACCGTTCGGGACGCCGATCACGCTGGAAGCACGCCTCCGGGTAGCTTCGGAAGGGGGTGCAACGGCCGACGCGTATCCGGTTGTGCTTGCTGTATCCACGAATGGCTACGGACTGGGTAGGGCCTTTGTCTCCATTAGCCCAACGGCACTGGCGACGAAGTACGGCTACGACGCGGAGTGGCAGGTGGTGCCATTCGACGCCCGGGCGTTTCACGTCTACCGCATTGCGCTGGCCGGCAACGGCACGTTCTCGATCTGGGCGGATGGTGCTCTGGTTTTCGCTGGTGCGGCGACGACAGCGCATCAGACCGGCATCCACTTCGGCGCCAACCTCAGCGAAGATCTCGTCAGCGATTCCTACTGGGACTACGTTCGCTACAGCAACGAGTATCTGCCGGTGCCCGAACCGTCGGGACTTCTGGCGCTGGCCGGGGGCATGTCCGGGCTGCTGGCGCTCTCGCGGCGGCGAGGCAACGGGAGGAGTTTGGATGTCAACCTTGAACGATAGGCGGCCCGTGTTAGCAGTGGCCGCGCTCGCGGCGGCCGGCTTGTTTCTACTTCTGTGCTGCTCGGAGATCGGCGCGGGATGGGATGTAACGTACGATGCGGACAGCATGCCGCAAGACGCTGGATGGTTTCTCTACGCAGTTGGCGTACCTGGAAGCTCCGCCGAATGCGCGGCCAGAGACGGTGTTCTTTCGCTGCTTGACAGCCGTACGGACAGCACAACGCTGTTTCTGAAGGAGGACCCTGCGCTGGCAACTTCGGAGACGCTAACGGTCGAGGCACGCGTGCGCGTAGTCTCGGCAGCCAACTTCGCTGACCTCGATGCGGTAAGCCTTGGCGGCAGCATTGGGTATGGCGGTTCAGTACGGCTGTGGCCTGACAGGATTGCCACGCTCTATCGCGGAGACAACGTCTTCCGCGTGCATTCCGTCGACATGACGGTGTTCCATGTGATCAGACTTGCCATAGACAAGCGTCCATTCGTCCCGACACTGCGCGTTTGGCTCGATGGCACTCAGGTGTTCGCTGGGCCTGCCCCCGGTGTGCTGCCCCGTGGCATCTTCTTCGGCACCAGCTTGATAGCTGATGCCACCAGCGAGTCGTACTGGGACTACGTCCGCTACAGCAACGAGTATCTGCCCGTTCCCGAGCCGTCGGGGCTTCTGGCGCTTGCCGGGGGCATGTCCGGGTTGCTGGCGCTCTCGCGGCGGCGGCGAGCACAAGTCTGCGCGCCCCCGGGAAGGAGACTGCAATGAGAGCAGTGTGTAATGCTGCCATGGCACTGGTGCTGTGGCTCTGTGTGACCATCCCCGCGCTGAGCGCGGGTGAGTTCGAGAAGCCAGGTGCGCTGGAGCAGTCGCTGGTGCTTCCTGACGGGTCGCCCGTGCACTTCACGGGCCTTCTTGTTGACAGGGTCGTCGCCTTTCCACCCTATGCGGTGGTGTGCGACGGACAGAACCCGGACGACCGCCTGGTTGTCCTTTTCCCCGCACCGCCCGGCCTACGCCGCTGGCAGACCGTTGATGTCGCGGGCGTTCTGACCACCTTGCCAAACGGCTATCGGCTGTTGACAGGGCAGCCGTGACCTGCTACACCGACGCCACCGGGATGCCGTTCGAGGCGCCCATCCCGGTTGCAGGGCATGAGACAGCCTGGCCGTTCACAGCGCTCACCGAGTTTCTTCCTCTGGCGGCACGAGGCGAGGGGCAAGCAAGGCTGGCGGAGGCCGAGGAACTGCCGACGCCCGAGGCGCCGCCGTACACGGAGCCGCAGGCCACCCTCCCGGAGCCGGGCACTATCCCTTACGCGTTGGCCCAGCCCGATACCACGCAAGTCGAACTGCCGGGCAAGGCTGTAACCGCAGTATTTCCGAACGAGAACCCACCGTGCTTCTACATACAGGAAGACGACCGTTGCGCGGGAATCAAAGTCGTCCCGCTCTCGATGCCGTGGAACTTGCAACGCGGAGACAGAGTTGACCTGAACTTCAGCGTGTCCACGGATAGCAACGACGAGCGCATTCTGCTACAAGAGAGCAGTCAGTATCTGTTCACGCATACACACGGCTACGGACTAATGCCGCTGACAATGAGCACCCGGAGCCTCTGGTGCGGGCCGGCCAGCGACTACACAACAGCCGTCGAGGTTGGCGGCGTCGCGGGCAATGGCATCTACGCCATCGGGCAGTTCGTGCGCATCGGTGGCAAGGTGACGGCAGTGGACCCGCAGGGCACGTGGTTCACCGTCGCCGACGGCGCGGCGACATTCCTGAACGGCGCCATCACGGACGAGACAGCCAACCCCGGCATCCGCGTGCAGAACGCGGAGGGCTACACCGTGCAGGTAGGGGACGACGTCCTGGTCGCCGGCGTAGCAGGACTGCGCAAGGTGGGCGCCAACGTGTACCCGGTGCTGCGTGCGTTGCCGTGCCCGAGTTGGGACCTGGTGCTGCGACCCGCGCATGTGGTCATTGGCCACTGTGACACGGAGTCGGAGGTGACGGCGACGCTGTTGGAGTGCGGCAAGCCAGCCGCCAATCGCCAGGTGGAGTTCATGACCAGCAGCCCGCTGGCGTTTGAGGGTGTGTCTGGCGCGGTCACCTATGCCACCACCGATGCAGCGGGCAAGGCGGCCGTAACGATCGAGCGGTCCGGGCCGTTCGGTTACGGCGAGAGCAGTATAAGCGCCTTCTACGGGACGGGCAGCGGAACAGCGGCGTCCGCCCCTGTTTCCGTCGTTCTTGACGAGTGGCGGCTGCAGATTGAGACGGCGCATTTCTGGATCTACCAGAACGAGCAGTACTCCGTGACAGCGAAGCTGACCCGGCTGGACGGCGTCCCCGTGGACAGCCACAGCGTGACGCTTCAGACGGACACGGGGCTGTTCAACGGCACGAGCGCGCAGCACACCGCCTGTACCAACGGCGACGGCGAGATCAGCGCCACGCTCGTCATCGGCACATGCCCCGGGACAGCCACGATCACCGCAAGTACAGACGTCCCGCAGTGCAATGACCCGGTGACGACATCGAAGCTGCTGCAGGTGCTGTGCCCCAACACGACGCCGACGGCGGACTTGGTGTTCTGTATCGATAGCACCATGAGCATGAGGTACGGGGGCGAGAACAACCTCGCCTATGCCGGTATGACGGAGCTCTGCGAGTGCGCCGCAGCGTCCGGGGCAATCGTGCGCTATGGTGGCGTGAAGTTCGGCGACGTGATCAGCGACACGTTTTCCATGTCGACCGACAAGGCTGCGTTTCTCGAGTGGCTTGCGGAGTTCGACAACGCGTATGACGGTGGGGGCGACGGCCCCGAGAACCCGCTTGCCGCCCTTGAGGCGGCTGCTGCCATGGCTCCGGGGTGTTTCATCGCGCTCGCAACCGATGATCTCTACCATCAAGATGATGCGGTGACAGAACTCACTGCGGCGGAAGTGGCAGCCGACCTGGCTGCCGCAGGTTGCCGTGTGTTCATCGACCCGTACTACTACCCGCGTTTGCATCCGGCTTACCGGCCTCTCGCCGTCAACGGGGCTGTCCATAGCTCTGGGTCCACTCCAGGGTACAGCGACTTCCCGTTCACGCCGTTGCGGCTGGAATTTGGGTGCAACCCGTAGGAGGAAATGTAATGCGTTTACAAACGTGGATACTGCTATTGAGTGTTCCGTTCGTGGCCCTACCGTGCGCTTGCGCGGCGTGGGACTTCACCTACGATGGAGATGTACTGCCGGTGGATGCAGCGCTCGGTGCGGATGTCTGGGCTCTGAGACGTCCAGGAGATCAGGCGTTCCTCAGCGAGAGCGGCGCTTCGGACGGGTTCCTTCATCTCGTTGACAGGCGGAATGACCAGGCCGCACTGTTCTACAGGGACGACGTGGGCCCTGGTTCGCCTGTGACGATCGAGGGCCGCGTGCGGGTTGTGGCTGCGGACGACCCGTACAACGGCCTCATTGAGCCACTGCTGTTTGGAGGCCGTCTGGCTTTCGTCGCAATCTTTGGCGATCGGATTGGCGTGCGCTACATCGGCATGAACAGCTTCATTTTCTCCCCGCTGGATATGAGTGAGTTTCATGTGATTCGCCTGGCCATTGAGGGGTCGCAGGCAGGGTTCCGAGATCCGGCCTTCACTGTCTGGGTGGACGGAGCGCAGGTGTTTTCCGGCCCAGCACCGGGAACAACCGGCGGCAGCGTTTACTTCGGCACGCTGTTCAACCAGCCAACCAGCGAATCCTATTGGGACTACGTCCGCTACAGCAACGAGTACCTGCCGGTGCCCGAGCCGTCGGGGCTTCTGGCACTCACGTCGGGTCTGACGGGGTTGCTCGCGATGCGGCGGCGGCGAGGCGCCGGGTGAGGACACCCGGCGGGATGGCATCACCGCAACCACAGACGTGCCGCCGTGCAATGACCCGGTGACGACATCGAAGCTGCTGCAGGTGTTGTGCCCCAACGCGACGCCGACTGCAGACGTGATAGTGTGCAACGACGTGAGCGTTAGCATGGGGTGCTCCGGCGCTTGCGCAGCATTGAGCGGGATGGATGCGACGCTCGACTACCTGGCGTCGATGGATGAGGCAGGCACGGTGCACATAAGGTGGGCTGGCGTCCTGTTCACAGACAGCCTGAACTGCACAATCGGCTTGACGGATGATGCGTCGGTTTTTCGTGCGTGGCTGGAAGACCCAGAGGCCCACTGCTGCGGCGACGGCGGGCTCGACGATCCAGAAAACCCGCTCGACGCCCTTCTATTGGCCGCCTCCCAGTCAGACGCCGCGTTTGTGCTCTTGGCCACAGATGACGTCTACCACTATGCCGGTGATCCCTTCCACGGAGGCGCCCTGTGCCCGGTTACTGCGGCCACTCAGGCTACTGTTACCAGTGCTCTATCGGCCGTCCAAGCCCGCGTGTTCATCGACCCGGGAAGCTCGCAGCGGGCACTCTATGGCCCGCTAGCCGTGAATGGCTGCGTGGAGGACTATCTCGGCACGTACAGTTTTGCGCGACTCAGGGCCGAGTTCACGGAGGTTTACGACTAATGCAACTTCAACGAAAGACACACGTGCTCGTGCTGGTTCTGGCTCTGTTCTTTGTGTGCCTCCCTTGCTTCGGGCAGTGGCAGGTTGCCTACGAAGCCAACACGCTTCCAGATGTTGCCAACCCCGCGTGGCGCGCGTTCCCGATAGGGCCGCTGGCTGAGGCGTCGGTGTCCGAAGGCATACTGCGCATCAATGACACCGTGCCGGAGCGACGTCCAGCATATATGCGTGAGATCCAAGCCATACCGTTCGGGACGCCGATCACGCTGGAAGCACGCCTCCGGGTAGCTTCGGAAGGGGGTGCAACGGCCGACGCGTATCCGGTTGTGCTTGCTGTATCCACGAATGGCTACGGACTGGGTAGGGCCTTTGTCTCCATTAGCCCAACGGCACTGGCGACGAAGTACGGCTACGACGCGGAGTGGCAGGTGGTGCCATTCGACGCCCGGGCGTTTCACGTCTACCGCATTGCGCTGGCCGGCAACGGCACGTTCTCGATCTGGGCGGATGGTGCTCTGGTTTTCGCTGGTGCGGCGACGACAGCGCATCAGACCGGCATCCACTTCGGCGCCAACCTCAGCGAAGATCTCGTCAGCGATTCCTACTGGGACTACGTTCGCTACAGCAACGAGTATCTGCCGGTGCCCGAACCGTCGGGACTTCTGGCGCTGGCCGGGGGCATGTCCGGGCTGCTGGCGCTCTCGCGGCGGCGAGGCAACGGGAGGAGTTTGGATGTCAACCTTGAACGATAGGCGGCCCGTGTTAGCAGTGGCCGCGCTCGCGGCGGCCGGCTTGTTTCTACTTCTGTGCTGCTCGGAGATCGGCGCGGGATGGGATGTAACGTACGATGCGGACAGCATGCCGCAAGACGCTGGATGGTTTCTCTACGCAGTTGGCGTACCTGGAAGCTCCGCCGAATGCGCGGCCAGAGACGGTGTTCTTTCGCTGCTTGACAGCCGTACGGACAGCACAACGCTGTTTCTGAAGGAGGACCCTGCGCTGGCAACTTCGGAGACGCTAACGGTCGAGGCACGCGTGCGCGTAGTCTCGGCAGCCAACTTCGCTGACCTCGATGCGGTAAGCCTTGGCGGCAGCATTGGGTATGGCGGTTCAGTACGGCTGTGGCCTGACAGGATTGCCACGCTCTATCGCGGAGACAACGTCTTCCGCGTGCATTCCGTCGACATGACGGTGTTCCATGTGATCAGACTTGCCATAGACAAGCGTCCATTCGTCCCGACACTGCGCGTTTGGCTCGATGGCACTCAGGTGTTCGCTGGGCCTGCCCCCGGTGTGCTGCCCCGTGGCATCTTCTTCGGCACCAGCTTGATAGCTGATGCCACCAGCGAGTCGTACTGGGACTACGTCCGCTACAGCAACGAGTATCTGCCCGTTCCCGAGCCCTCCGGTCTTCTGGCGCTGGCCGGGGGCATGTCCGGGTTGCTGGCGCTCTCGCGGCGGCGGCGAGGCGCCGGGTGAGGGCACCGGAAGAGTAGAAGGCTCAGCAGGAGCTTCGCGCTCCCGTTGGCCGTCGTTGCGGCGCCGGGTTCGGGTGGCCCTGCGGGTGCAGCCCCGCAGGGGCCGCACCATCGTGGTCCCCCCAAAAAACAGGAGGGGCGTGAACCATTTCACGCCCCATCATTACCCCATCGTTTCCCGGTTGCTCCGGCGGCTCGTCAGCCCGCGAGCGGGAGCTGAACGGCGCGTCCCTGTCTGTTCGCCTCGTACGCCCCGAGCGCCACTTCCAGGGCCTTCAGCCCGTCCCAGCCAGTCGCGAGTTCCGGCGTCTCCTCGCCCCTGCACGCCCGCACGAAGCACTTCATCAGCCCGAGGTCAATGTTCGATCCCCACGCGTTGAAGGTGGTCCGCATGGTCTCGTCGTTGTGCAGCGTGAACTTCTGGTTGAACATGTCGAGCTTCGCCACGCCCCCGGCGCCGGTGACGCGCATCGTCACGTCTCCCCAGAACGGGAAGCTCTTCGGCCGCGACCAGCTCGTGTCGAGCGTCGCGAAAACCCCGTTTTCAAACTCCATCGAGAGCAGCCCGCAATCGTCGAAATGCGAATGGTGCATCCCGCTGGATATCTCGGCGAAGATGCTCTTCACGTCGGATCCCAGCAGCCACCGCATAAGGTCAACCACGTGCACCGTGTGGTCAATCACCGCGCCGCCGCCGCTTTTCTCGAACTCCACAAACCAGCCGCCCGGGAACGACCCGCGGTTCGTCCCCGCAATCGCCACGATGTCGCCCAGCGTCCCTTCCGCCACAACCGCCCGCAGACGCTCCATCGCGGGGCTGAAGCGGCAGGGAAACGCCGTCCACAGCCCGACGCCCGCCTTCCTGCAGACGTCAATCATCGCCTGACCGTCCGCCACCGTCGTCGAAAGCGGCTTTTCGCAGAGCACGTGCTTGCCCGCCGCCGCGGCGGCCTCGGTCACCGCCCGGTGCCCGGCGTTCGGTGTCGTCACGACGACGCCAGCCATATCCCCGGCGACAAACCGCTGCAGGTCGGGCTCGTACGGAGCCTTGAAGCGCTCCGCCATCTTGCGGCCGCGCTCCTCGTCGTCGTCCCAGATGCAGGCGATTTCCGCTCCGGGAATCTGCTCCACGGCGCTGGCGTAGCCCCACGCATGCATGTGGGCGAAACTTGCGATACCGATTCTTATGTCTGACACGGGTACTGACCTCCAGATGGCTGCGCGCTTATTCCGCCAGAGCGGCCGCGGCAGTTATTGACTTCAACTCCCGGCCGGGGATTCCTCCGCGCGGGGCAACCCGAAATACCGCAGGATCGCCCGCGCGATCGCGTCTGCGATGAGCGACTGAAACACCGGGTTCTTCAGCATCTCGCGCTCGTACGGGTTCGTGTGAAAGAGAATCTCGATGAGGCAGGCCACGCACATGGGCTTGTGAAGCATTCTGAGCCGGTGCCAGTGCTCGCGGACTCCTTTGTCCAGCACCTCCGGATACACGCGCCGGATCGCTTCCAGCGTGTGCGACTGCACCAGATCCGCCAGGCGCCGCGAGTCTTCGAGCCGGTACGGCAGGGCGGCCAGCTCGTCTTCTTCCCAGTGCGTTTCGCCCGTGAAGAACGTCCATGTTCCGCCCCCGGGGTCGCTCGTGCCTGTGGCGTCCGAGTGCAGGGCGACAAGGCAGTCGCACTCCAGGTCCTGCGTCATCTGCGATTCGGCGTCCAGGGACGAATCGCACTCCCGCGACTCGCGGCTGATGAAGCTCTCGACCCGGCCGTCGGCGTCCAGCCGCTTCTTAATCTCGACGGCGAAGTTCCACAGGTTGTGCCCCTCGTTGTAGACCTCGTTGCCCTGCTCGTCGAAAACCTGGTTGCCGTATTGGCAGGACGGATTCAGCATCACTCTCGGTCTTTTAACCATTGGTATCCTTCTCTAGAACAGAAAGCTCAAAATGCCGTCCGCGAGCTGTTTTCCCACGGCGTCCTGCACGTCCGGACGCTTCAGCAGCTCGCGCTCCACAGGGTTCGTGTGAAACATCAGCTCAATCAGGCACGACGGGCACTGCGGCGCATAGAGCATCCACAGGCGGTACCAGTGCGTGCGCACGCCCTTGTCCTCGATCTCCGGGCGGAACGGCCGGATGCCCGCCAGGGCGTGGCTCTGCACCTTGCGCGCAAGCCTCAGCGATTCGCCGATGTCGTGGGGGAAACGCTCGCCCTCGCCGGGCCGCAGCCGCGTGACATCGGTGTAGAACGTCCACGTTCCCCCGCCCGGCTCTCCGCTGCCTGTCGCATCCGAATGCAGCGCCACCAGGCAATCGGCGCCCACTTCGTTTGCCATCGCCGACTCCTGCCGCAGCGTGGTCCGCTCGGTCTGCGCCTTGCGCGTGATGAACGTCTCGACGCGCCCGTCCGCGTCCAGATGCTTCTTCGCCGCGACGGCGTAGTGCCACAGGTTCAAACCCTCGTTGTACAGCTCCTTGCCATCCTTGTCCTTAATCTGGTTTGCGTACTGGTTCGACGGGTTCAGCACCACTCGCGGCTTCGGAATCAGTCCCTCGGCCAGCGCCTTCTGCTCGCGCGGCCGGATGGGTTCTATGCTTGCCGTCTTCTCGGTCACGCGCACGCTCACGCCGTCTCCTCCGCCGCGCGGGCGAAACTCGATCACCCGGTCTTTGAACCGGAACCGCGCCGCGTCCCTGGGTCCCAGGAACGGCCGGAGCGCCTCGGAGACGCGCGCGTCCTTGAACGAGTCCACGACGACCCAGTTGCCCGGAAGCGCCCCGCGCGCGCGAAGGTCGTAGAGGCGCTTCGAAATGATGCAGGTCGCGCCGAGCGCCACCCGGCGGCGCACCTCCCGGAACGTGCTCCGTGAGAGAGCGTGCCCGCAGACGACAAAGCAGTCCACCCCGTCCAGCACTTCGCCGGGCACGGTGTGGTCGAACACCGCCACGCTGTCAATCGGCACGAAGAACGGACGGGTCTCCTCTGGATACACAGTCACGTTGTTAAGCGATATCGCGCCCGGCCGCGCGGCGCCGTGCGTCAGAATCGGCCACACGTCCAGCCACTCGGCGCTGATATCGTCCATGGGGTGCTCGGGGTTGCCGAGGAGCGCGTTGCGGAATGTGGTGTCTTTCTGTCCCCACGCGCCGTCCGGGAGGCGGACAATCGCCACCCGCGGCCGGTAATCGCGCCAGTCAAAATCGCGAACATGCTTCGGAACGTAGGACTTGTAGAAGTCGCGCACGACCTCACCATGCTTCGTAATCGTGCGCTTGCCATCTGGCCCGGCAGCGAACAGAGAACCGTTCTCTGCCTCAGGGTGCCGCGTGCCGCTCTCCTGCCAGTCCAGATTCTCCACATAGATCGCCTCGGAGCCGAGCCAGTAACCCATCAGCAGCGCCGAGCGCAGCGCCTCCGGGGAGTGTCCGGGGTACCAGCCCCTCATCCACAAATCCGGCGATGCCCAGAGCTTCGCGCCGTGGTTCTCGTACTGCAGGGCCGCCCCAAGCGCCGTGCACATCACGACCGAACTCAGGTTCTCCTTCAGCAGCTTCGGTGTGATGGTCCACCCTGCGCGCGCGAAGATGTGGAACATGTCCGGCCACACCTGCTCGCTCGCCGGGCAGACCTTGTCCTGATAGTGCGTCTTGCGCAGCCACGCGCACCTGCCCGCCAGCCGGTTGAACGATTGCTCGGGCGTCAGTCCCCGCGTCTCCACCAGAAACGGCGCATCGAACGGCTGCCCGTCCGGGTAGGTCGCGAACTGATTGCGCGTGAGCTGCATATGCTCGGCTTCGTCATAGGTGACGCCGATCAGAGCCGGGGGCCCGGCCGGGCCGGCTTGCAGAAGCGGTTTGAGCCAGTCCATGCGCAGGTCCCACCGATGTGTCCCGTCCGGGTGCGCGCACTCGTTGACGCCGGGGTCAATCTCGACTGCCCCGTAGAAGTTCGAGCGCTCCACGTTCAGCGTGTAGCGCAGATTCTGCGCGCGCATGCACCGATCCACCGCAACGAGCCGATCGGCCATCGCCGAAGAGTTGTCTGCGCCGGGGCCGGTGACCGGGTCCACGTGGTACACAACGAAGTCCGCCCCGATCTCGCGGATGCTTGCCAGAATGCCGGCGTCGTCGCACAGCGGGGCGCCGGACCTGGCTATCCAGTCGCTGCCGGCCGTGTCCACGCCGAGCAGAGGCTGCGCGAAGGAGCGC
>ERZ1026800.1311-NODE-1311-length-16191-cov-2.204308_pt1 | contig 16191 bp, 18 predicted proteins | sample MGYA00520873_ERZ1026800 | MGnify/ENA primary metagenome ERZ1026800 (study PRJEB33270, sample SAMEA104284475) | anaerobic digester metagenome | biome: Anaerobic digester microbiome; feature: mesophilic sludge digester; material: Anaerobic digester biomass...
GCCGACAGTGAGCACGCTGGCATCGGCGAGGTCGTCTCCGGCCCCGAGTTCGAGCACGACCGCGCGGATCCATGCCTCGACGTCCGCCGGCGGTCCGGACACTGCCAGTGTTGCGACTGCTTCGAGGTCGACGAGCAGTTGGCGGTGGCCGCGTGTTCCTACGGTGACCAAGGCCGGGATGGGTGAGGGCCATTCGGCGAGAGGTGTTGGTTCGTCGGGGTCGTAGTGGACGCGCCATGACCAGCCGCCGTCGGTTGCTTCCCATGGGATGGGTGCGGTGTGGCACGGTTGGTCCCAGAGGATCTCGATGCCGACTCCGGGTTCCAGTTCGACGGCGAGCGGAGCGCCCTTGATCGCGGTTGGTGTGAGTTGGCGAGCGAGCGCGGCGAGTTCCTGGCCCGCCCAACGGGTGAAGGGGACGTCGGAGGCGGCGACGATCGCGGTCTCGACTTCGGCTTGTCGTGTCGACAGTCGACTCGGTCGGTCGATGCCGAGGGCTCGGCGACGACGACGCTGTCGCACGAGGGCGGTGGTGAGCCCAGAGGCGAGCGCTACGGTTCCGGTCACTCCGGCGAGGGTGACGAGCGACCGGTCCGGGGATGTGTCGTTGTCCGTGACTGCGGGCGCGGCCTGCTGGGCAGCGGGCTTGGTGTCAGCGGGATGCCGGGGTGGCACCGTGGTGCCGGTCTCGATGACGATGGTCGGCGCTTCGGTGGGTGTGGGTACGTCCGGCGGGGCGGACGGCGGGGGATGAGCCTCGGTGGTCGGCGGCGTTGGGAGATCGGTCGCGGGCGGGTGCGGAAGTGGCGGTGGCTCTGTCGGTGGCGCGAGTGGTGGATTGCCGATCGCGGGAAAGTCGATCGTGTCGCCGGGGAAGATCAGGCTCGGGTTGCCGCTGGGGAAGGTGTTGGTGTCGATGACCAGGTGCATGTGGTCGGCGATCTCGGCGTTGGTCGGCGTTACTGTCTCGCCGTCGGCGCGATCGAGTCGCTCGGCACTGAGATCCCAGACGTTGTCGCCGGGTTCGACGACCACGGTCTCGCCCGGCAGCCATCCCACGTCGCCGCTGACCGCTGGCACCCCTTCGCCTCCGAGGGACCGTTCGCCGGGGGTCAACACGGTCATGCCCTCCGGGAAGGCACCTCCCTGATATGCACCACCATCAGGCATCGGTCGGCCGACGTTCAGTGCGAGGATCTCGTCTCGGGCACCGTCGAGTCGGTCAGGGAACAGCCGGGCGGCGACCGAGTAGGGAGTATCCCGGCGTCGAGCAACGATCTCGCTCACTGGATCGTGACGTTCACCGTGCTCGGACTGAATCGCGTGACGAGCGTCGTTCACGACGACCGTCGCGGCAGGTCGGCCGGTGGCTTGCGTAGAGCCATGCATGCTGGAGAGCGCGGAGGAGGGGAACACGGCGAGCGTGGTCGTGGTGGTGATCGCGGCGATCGTGGACGAAGTCAGCGCGTAGCGCACGAGCCTGGTGAGCCACCCTTGTGGACCTCGGTCAACAACGACGGGTACCGAGCGAGGCGAGGCCTGAGCCGATGGGCGGGGATGGCGGGCCTTGAGACACAGCCTTGCCTGGCGGATGGCGGGTAGCGCGAACCATGCCCACAGCACGTAGAAGCCGATGGAGAGCAGCCGCAGAATCGTGGCGTCGTCGACGGTTCGATCCTGGACGCGGCGCAACAGATCACCACCGAACGGGTTCCCGGCGACTCTCGCCATCAATACGACGGGAACGGTGAGAACGGCGACGACGATCAGGCCGGCTGCCAGGCGCGCCAGGAATCGGAGGGCTCGGCGGATCATGGGCTGTTCCCGAACGTTGCTGTTGCTTCGCCGCTGCCGCGCACGACGATGCTGTCGTTGCCGATCAGTTGGCCGAACACCGCGTCCCGACGCGCCGTCAGCACGACGGTGACCGTGGTCGCGGTGACCGTGATTGACACGACGTCCGTTCGTGCGACGCCTGCAGCGTCGAGGAACTCGAGTGTCGCCGCGCGTGCCGCGTCTTCGCGTAGGCCGTCGGCGGTGACCGTCGCGACGCCGGCGCGGGCGGCGGCCTCGGCGGTGTTGATCGCCTGGCGGCGAGCGGCAAGTGCCCGGCCACCGTCGAACACGAGGCCGGCACCGATGAGGACGACGATCAGCAGCATCGCCACAGCAGGACCGATGACGCCACGGTCGTCCGCGATCGCTCGGCGGAGTGTGTGCAGGCGGCGCTTCATTCTGCTTCCTGGTAGCGGTCGATGACTTGGGTGTCTGACGCTGCAATGGTGCGGCCTGTGTTGGTGATCGGTTCGCGATTGTCGACGGTGCACGTGAGTGTGACGGTGACGCTGCCACCGCGCCATGTGCCGGTCGGGCCTGGTTGCCACGACATGGCAACGGCAGGTTGCGTGGTGCATGGCGACTGCAGGTTCGACGCATAGGCGGCGGCGCGAGCGGCGGTGAGCGCGTCGGTGGGGTTGCCCTGTTGTGATGCGGCGCGGGCTGCGGATTGGGCGCTGTTGGCGAGGTCTTGTGAGGTGGAGGTCAGCCGCCCGAGCCACGCCAGGAAACCCCACCCGATCAGCGCGACGATCAGCAGCAACAACAGTTCGGTGCTCACGGCTTGACCGCGATCGTCACGCCAGCGGATCCGACGGGCCGTCACGGTGACTCTTCCGGTGCGTTGGCAACGGCCGACACGGTGAGCGATCCGGGGAGCACGAACCCCGGTGTCGATGCGGTCACGGTGACGATCACGAGTTCGCCCTCGACGGCGCCACCGGTGCAGGTGACGTCGAGGTCTCTGACCCAGCCGCCACCGATCCGTGTTGCGATCGACGTCGCCGCGGTGGCTGCGTCGGCGCACCCACCGTCGGCTGCTGCGGCGGCCCTGGCGCCCTCGGCCGCTGACTGTTCGAGGATGTTCTTGGCGTGCCACCACACGATCACCTGCATGAAGAACAGGAACAACATCAGGAGGAACACGAACGCGAACAGCTGCTCGACGCTGCTCGAAACCCCTCGGTCGTCGCGCCAGTCGAAACGTCGCCGCGCGGCACTGACCGCTCGTCGGGGGCGTCGACGGATTCGCATCGAGAAGCAGTCGCGGGTTCAGGGTCCGGCGGGGACCACGGGGTCGGGGATGTTGTCGCCGGCCTGTTGGACGATCGCGTAGGCGATCCCTGCGACGATGCCGGCGACGATGATCCCCAGGGCGATGTAGAGCAGCTTGGACGGTGACTCGTCGAGGCCCTCGTCTCGGGCCGACCAGACGCGCAAGGTGCGCAAGAGCATCGTCAGGCCGATGTAGGCCTGATCGACGACGCTTGTCAGGTACGGGCTCGTGACATACGGAGCGGGTGATGTCATGTCGGGTTCCTTTCGGTTAGCTGGTGGTGGAGAAGGCGTCGAACACGCGCACGATCAGCGGGTAGCCGAGGAATGCGACGACACCGGCGACGAACAACAGGGTCGGGCCGAACATCGTGGAGGTTTGGCGATCAGCGGAACGCTGCATGTCATCCAACGCGACCTGGCGCATCCGTGTCGCCACGGCAATGACCGTGGTTTCAACACCGACGCCGATCCGGGCGACGTGGCCGACCGACGACGCCAGGTCTTGTAGCTCGCGGCAGTCGTACTCGACGCCGACACTGTCGAGTGCTTCCCAGACCCGGATGCCCATCTGCGGGGCGGCGTGCACTGCGGCTGCGATCGTTTCGAACGCTGGCCCGGTACCGACTTCGGCCGCGTAGCTGATCGCTTCGGTCATCGATCGTCTCGTGGTCATGCACACCGCGACCAGTTGCACGTACGCGGCGACCCCTGCCCGGAACGACCGGTAGCGACGATCGGCAACCGCGACGACGCTCGACAACTGATACCAGCCCATCAACACGGCGACACCGAACGGCGCGACCGCGACGATCGGCCAGGGGACCGCAACACCAGTCATCGTCGGTACCAGCACGAGCACCAGACCGGCAACGAAACCGACGACTGCGGCCGACACGATCCGGGTGGCCAGCAGCGGCACGGAGACACCCCCGGCACGGAACGCGTAGCGACGGCGTGCTTCGATCCGTTGACCGACATCGGAGGCTGCGAGTCGTGTCCCCAAGCGGGCAAACGAGCGATCCCACCGCGAACCGGTAGCGGAGTCGGTGACAGGGGACCGGGTCGAGTACAAGCGTCGGTAGGTGGTGGCAACCGTTGCCGGACCGAACTGCATGGCTCGTCGTAGACACCATCCGGCCATCACGGTCGCAGCACCGGCGACCAACGCGAGCTGGGTCAGCGTCATGGCCGTGCCTCGGCGAGTGCCTCACGGCTGACGAACCTGCCGGCGCGTTCGTATCGGGACAGGTTGCGGAGCCACACCAGACTGAGCGCCCAAATCGACAACGGCACCAACAGCCACAGCTGGCCGACCGACGAACGATAGGGCTCCAGGGTCTCGGAGGCTACGACGACCATGTACACAACCAGGCCGCCCAGAATCGCCAGCATCCGACGCATCGACCGTTCGAAGTTCGCTCGCAAGCGGTCGATGCGGTCGCGGGCGGTGAGCTCGTCGCGGGCCGTCACCGCGAGCTGGGCGAAGGTGTCCTGTAACGCCGAACCAGAGGCGTGCCCGGCGGCGAACAACATCGACGCCACGGCGGTGTCCGACACCGGGTGATCGAGTTCGTCAGCCAGATGCACGAGTGCATCACGCAACGGCATGTGATGCCCGAGCCGACCGGCAAGCCGGCCGAGTTCGGTTTCGATCACCGTCGGCGCCCGCTTGGCGGACTCGGTCAAAGCCTCGACCAGATCGAGATTCGATCCAAGCTGAAGATCACGAAGGTCCTCCAACCACTTGGCGATCCCATCGAGACGGCGACGCTCGACGGTCGCCGACTTGCCGGCGAACAACCTCGGCCACACCACCACCAGCGCGATCGTCCCCGCCGCGGCGACCGGCCAGCGCGTGAGCACCAACACCACCAGTCCGGCAACGATGGCGACGACCAATGCGTTGCCACTCGCCAGTTGCGAGCGACGTCGAGCGAGCGGGTTGGAGGCTGTTCGTGGGCGCATGGACTCGGCGGCACACCACACCGCTCCGCCCGCGGCCAGGCCGGCCGCCACGGCGACGAGGAGCCGCATCGTGGCGTTCACGACACCGCCTCCAGCGAGAACGGCGACCCGGTCGCGTGGGCCGCTGCTTGCATCGGCAGGTAGGTGTCGTCGAGTGCGTCGGCGAGCTCGAAGTCGGGGAAGTTGGTGCGGATCTTGGTGACCAACAGATCCGGCCACGGCGTCCGAGACGCCCGGCCACGCAGATCACCGGCGCCAGGCTGCGGCGCGTACAGGGTGTGGACGACGCAGCGGTCACCTTCGATTGATGGGGCGACGATCTCTTGGATCCAACGTCGCCGATCGCGGGCCATCGAGCAATGCACGACCAGGTCGAACGCCTGGTACACCATCCGCGCGGCCTGGTCACGCTCGCTCGACCCACGTTCACAGATCCGATCGATCAGTTGCCCGAGCCCCGCGACGGCGGACGAGCCGTGGACGGTCACCAGGGTGCCCTGGCCGATGTTGGCGGCGCGGATCGCCGGGTCGGCCTCGTCACTGCGGACCTCGCCGATCATGTTCAGCTCGCCGCGGGTGCGCAGCACCGGGGCCATCATGTCGGCGCACGAGATCCCACGCGACGTCGAGGTCATCGGCATCCGCGCCTGCATCTCCTGTGTCCACGGCCGACCCAACGACACCAACCCCAACTCGAAATCGGTCTCGACGGTGACGATCCGAGTATCCGGCGGGTACGCCAGCGGGAACGCGCGCAACACCGTCGTCTTGCCCGAGCCCTGCACACCAGTGGTCGCAGCGGACAGCTGGGCCTCAACCGCTGCGGTGCCGAGCAGGTAGCGCATCCCGTTCGAGATCGAGCCCCACTCGAACAGGTCATCGAAGGTTGCGCCCATCACACGGTGCACACGGATGAAGATCGCCGGTCTGGACACGACGTCGAACCCTTGACCGTGGAACCGCAGCCGAGGGGACAACTGCACGTCGACGAACGGATGCTCGAAACTGAACGGCCGATGATGTGTCGCCGCCACGTCGGCGATCATCTGGGTCAACTCCTCGGCGGTTCGTGCCAGCGCCGGGTAGTAGCTCTTGGTGCCGTCGGCACGATCGACGCGTACCGGTTGGCCGGGGAACACGAGCACGTCCTCCGCCAACGGTTCCCCGGCGAGAATCCCGTACAGGCGAGGGAGCAGGAACATCGCCGAAAGGATCAACTCGACGACGATGTCTTCCTCCGCTTCCGACAGCGCCGGTTCCCGACCGGCGACGCGCTGCTCGTTGACGATCGGCAGCACCTTCGTTTCCAGTTCGAACTTGGTCTGTTCCTGCCGACGGTCACGATCAGCATGCGATTCACGCACCGGTGCGGCCGGAAGCTGGGCGCCGAACTCGCGGCGAATCCGCTCCGCCAACTCCATCAACCAATCCTGCGGCCCGTTCACACCGTCACCCCCACCTGGAGCCGCGCCAACAAGCCGTGTACGCCGAGCACCAATCGCGACCTGCGCAGAGAGCGATGCCCGATCGACGCACCGCGACACAACAGGTCGAGAGCCCCGTCATCGAACGGGACATGGCCGGCGTAGACGTGGCCGAGTTCGTCACGCGCCAATCGACCCGGGTCGATCCGCAAGCGACGTTCGGCCGCGACATCGACAGTGAGAATTCTCACGCGCCCGGCGTCGATCTGGGCGTCCGTCGCGGCGAACTGGCCACGCCGGGCGACCCACTCCAAGGTCGCCGCCAATGGGCCGGGCTCGGGCGGAGCGACCAACACCACGACGTCGGCGACACCGGCAATCTGTGCCGCCGGCGACCCAGGGAACAGCCGGCCGATGTCGACCACGACGACCCCGTCGAGCGGGTCGAGCAACTGCCGCCAACCTCGAGGGCGGTCCAGCGCGGCCGAGATCCGCCATGGGTCACCCTGCGCGGCGACCACATCGAACTCGCCGAGCCGCTGCACACCGACGGCCAGATCGCGTTGGAACACGCCCTCGTACAGTCCTGGGCCGGACGGGTCGAGGTCCGCACACCAACCCAGCAGCGACCCACCCGACGGGTCCGCCTCGACCAGGGTGACGTGCTCACCGGTCGCCGCTGCTGATGCCGCGAGCACCAACGTCGTCGAGGTGGCGCCGCCAGAGGCCTTGATCGAGCCGACCGCGATCACCCACGTCACGGCTGCGCTCCGACACGAACCAACACCAAATCATCAGATGCCGCCCACTGCGCGACCTGCGCCGCCGACTCGGGTGCTGCCGCCAGCACGACCATCAACGCCCGGTCATCACCGACCGACGACTCAACGACCAACACCGCAACCGGAGTGACATCGGCGCCCTCCACCGGGAGGGCCAACAACTGGTCACCGACACTCAACGACACCGGGTACCGGCCCGCGCGCAACAGCCCACCGATCTCCAACCAGCCGTCGGGCACGCTCGGCCCGGTCGAGATCAACGACGGCCCGAGCAGGTCGCCCGGCGCAAGGTCGATCGCGGCGATCTTGCCTACCAGCTCGGCACGCTGTGACGCCGAGAACAGCTGGGTAGACGATGAGTCGATGGCCACCATCGTCGAACCCAACGCCGCGTCCGTGATCGGGTCGCCCGCTTCCACCGGCGCGACGATCATCACCACCTCGCGCCGCTCGGCCGCTCTACCGAACCCCCACAACACCAACGCCGCAACAAGGACCGCCAGCCCGGCAGCGGCGGCGAGCCACGGCAGCCGCACCCGTCTCGACGGACCGCGAGGTTGACCGGATCGTCGGCTTGCAAGCGGAGTGGTTTCGGTCGCCGTCATCTCGGGCCTCCTCGTCAGTTGCCTGTCCGGGTGTTGACAACACTCAGCTCGTCGACTCGCACCGTCAGCGGACTCGACGACCACACATACGGGGCCAACACATCGGCGAAGCCCGACACCGTGAACACCACGTCGTAGGTGATCCGTGCCGTCACGGTGAGCTCGCCAGGTTCCGGCGGAATCCAGACACACGGCGCGTCGTACTGCCCCGGCTCCGCGAAGTCAGGCACGTCGCTGGACCGTCGTGGGATCGCACCCGCATCCGGCTGATCCGCCGAGCCTTCCAAGCAGTCGACGGTGATCGACGTGGCTGGGCCGTCATCGGGATCGAACGACAAGTCGAACACCAGCGAGTCCGGCGACAACACCAGCCGCGAGGTCCAACCCCGATATGTGGAAGGTGCCGACACGTATGTCCTCCACGGTGGTGCGTCGATCTGCAGAGTTGCCGGCATGTTCACCGGCAGCCCACCGAACAGTCCGCTGTCCGGCACCGTCAACGCGACCGGGCGATCCAACTGCAGACCCGTCCACAACGTGCCGATCCGCGCATACGGGTCCCAGAACACGTCACGAATCGACACCAGCGTCGACGTCACCAACGAGTTCGTCGTCGTGCCCGAGCCCTGCGTACCGACGCAGTACACGTCGAACCGGCGGTACGCCGACTCAACACGACCATACGTTGCGAACACCGACGCCACATCCGTGCCACCCAATTCTGCGACCGCTGCCCACTCCTCAGGCGTGAGCTCCACCACCGTGTCGGTCGTCTCGCGGAACATCCACTGCAGCGACTCACGGGGCTCGTAGATCGGCTGCAGCGGGCCGTCGCCATCCGGGTCGAGGCCGAGGTACATGAACGTGCACGGAGCGCGATCCGACCCACCCGCCGAACGGAACGCCGACCCCACTGGAATCGACGTCGTCGACGACAGTCCACCGGACCCATTCCGATACTGCACCGTGATTGGCCCCGGCTGAGGCGGCGGCGGTGGATCGCCCCCGGGACCGACCGGCGGTGCTGCGTGCACGGTCGGCGTCGCCGCGAGTGCGCCCGCCATGACCACGGCCGCGACGAAGCTGCGACCTACTCGCATGCCTGCGGCTCCAGTCCGCCGTCGTCGAGCAACCACCGCCCGTCGACAAGCACCATGACAGCTACGACGCCGGTCTCGACGCCGGGTGGCCCCAGATTTGGCCACGCATCGGGCGGTGCCTTCTCGCCCGTGTCCTTGTCCTTCCAGAACGTCGCGTCGATCTGGCAGTCCCATACGAACGCTCGGGTCGGGTCATCGTTCTCGACGACGTACGGCCGCAGCGTGACGCCGCCGGAGATGTCGAGCACCTGATTCTTCTGCGTGCGCTCGACCATGCCGTCGTTGTTCGCCTGCAGGACTCGCTCCGTGATCGGCGCAGCAGCCAATTCCGGGCTCGTCGGGTCAAGCGGCCATCGCGAGTAGGTGATGAGTTGGGCGTACACACCGGCGACGTAGGCGTCGATGATCGGCTGATGCTCGGGCAGGCTGGTGTGCAGGTTGTTGGGGTCGTTGGGGTCGGTCACCAAGTCGGCTGGTCGGATCAGTGTCGTTGGCGGACCATTCGTCGTCGTCGTCGTCGACGACGACGTCGTCGATGTCGACGCATCGCTCGAGGCAGAACCGGTAGACGTGGTCGTCGAGTCGGCCGACGTCGTGCTGGTCAGTGACGTAGCGGCGGTTGGAATTGGCACCGTCGGGTCGCCGTTCGAACTGTCGCCGCTCGAGCAGGCACCGAGCACGAGCGCAGCAACGACGATGAACGAGAAGGCTGGGTGGGATCGCTTCATGACAACTCCTCTCGGCGATGCGCAGGTGCGCAGCCGAAGGTCGGCAGGAGGCGATCGGTCGCGATCGCGATCACAGCGTCCACACCCCATTCGAGTCGGTGAGACCGAATGCGAACGCTGTCAAGACGGATGCTAGCGAGATCGCTGGGCCAAGGGGGAACGCCCGGCGCTTGGTCGTCCGCTGGTAGATGAGTCCGAACCCGGCACCGATCGACAGCGCCATGAGCAGTGCCCAATACGCGGCGGCCGGTGAGATTGCGCCGAGTGGCGCGCCGAGAACAGTTGCGAGCTTGACATCGCCGAGCCCGGGTGTGCGCGACTTGCTGACGAGATGCGCCGCGAGGAGCGGCCCGCCCATGATCGCCGTTCCCGCGGCGAGCGGCTGCCACGCAGTGTTCTCCACAACAACAAGGTGGACACTGAGAACAGCAAGGACGAAGGCACCCGTGCCGGTCAACCAGTTCGGAATTCGAAGTGTGCGAGCGTCGACGACGGCCGCAGTGACTGCGATCATCCCGAGCGCCGGCATCATCAGTACCTCTGCCCGGCCGACGTACACAACGGCGAGCAGGGTCGCAATTGCGAGGCCAGCACCGATGGTTCCTGCTCCGGGGCCGCGCTGTTCCAGGTCATCCACCGCCGCTTGAGTTGGCGTGGTGTGGAGCATGGCTACCCCCGAACCCTTCACGGTATCACCCCCGCCGAACTCGTTTTTCGCGGGTGGGGCATACAAGTAAGCCGGTATGCGGGCGCGCCGTCTGCGTCCGTGTGAACGAGCCGTCTGCGAGCAGTCGTATTCTCGCGCTGTGCCGCGCCCTCGTATCGAACGAGACGAACCAATCGACCCGCTGGCCACGAAGCTGCCTCGCTCGTTGATCAAGCGGCTGAGAGTTCGCGCCCGCCAGGACGACATCAGCGTGCAAGACCTCGTTGGTGCCGCGATCGCTCGCGAATTGACTCGTCGCGAACGTCTGGAGGCGCGACGAACGGACCGGCTGACCTAACACGATCGACGAGTCCTCCATCAGCGGAATTCCCCACCCCAACGCGGCCGACCGCGCGACATCAGCCAATACGACTGTCGATAGCGTCTTATAAACCGGTTGTGTTATCGTTTCCTATCGAGAGGAGCGATGATGTCGACACCGAGCCCGTATCGGCCAGGATTCGCAACGCAACCGCCGCTGCTGGCCGGCCGCCAGCACCTCCTGCAGCTCGTCGAGACCGCAGTCCGGACCAGTGGGAACCGGCGCCAGTCGTTCCAAGTCCTTTACGGGCCGCGCGGTGTCGGCAAGACCGTGCTCCTCGACCGGTACGCGGCGATCGCGATGGAACGCCAGTGGGCTGTGGTGCGTCACGAGGCCCGCTCACCCGGTGACCCGATCGGCGCGATCCTCGAACAGCTCCACGACTGCACGGGGCTGACCAAGAAGATGAGCCGCGAACTCGTCGAGCTGCGCGAACGATGGGGCGAGGAATCCCAGACGCTCAACCTCGGCGTCTACCGACGAGAGTCCAAACGCGAACGGCGCGACGCGATCCCAATCGCCCAACAGTTCGCCAGCGCTGTACTGGCTGTCGCCGAGCACTGCACGAAAGACCGGCGCGGACTGATGATCCTCGTCGACGAGGTACAAGAAGTGCATCCCGACGAGCTCTCGGTGTTCGGACCGATCATGCAAGACCTCAGCCGCCGACCGGGGCTCACCGCGATGATCGTGTTCGGCGGGCTGCCCGACACCCCAGGACTCGTGACCGACGCCGTCACCTACGGCGAGCGAATGGCGTTCCACCCGATCGACAACCTCGACAACGACGCCACCCTGCAAGCACTCGCCGGCCCCGCCGACTCCGCGGGCCGACCCTTCGACGGCGACGCGCTCACCGTGCTCGCCGACGCGACCGGCGGCTATCCGTACTTCGTCCAACTGTTCGGCGACTATGCCTGGCAAACCTCCGACGGCCACGCACGCATCACCCTCGACGACGCCAACCGAGCGATCGACCTCGCCCGACACGACAGCGAACGCGGCCTGTACGTCGCTCGCTGGAAGAAGCTGCCCGCTGGCGAACAGACCTACCTCACTGCGATGGCGCGCATCTCGACGAGCATTCCTGTACGAACCGGCCAGATCGCCGACGCACTCGGCAAACCCATCACCGCACTCAGCGCCGTCCGCAACCGACTCCTCGACCGCGGCATCATCGTCGCACCGTCAACCGGACACGTCGCAGCATCCATCCCCGGCTTCCTCGACTACGTGCTCACCGTCAGCGAACCATCGAAGCCAGCAGGCGGACGAACAGCGACGACACGAATCACGACTTCCCCCACCAAGCCCCCACGGCATCGAGGTCGCACCACCTGACCCGCCGACCCACGAAGGGAGACCAGCCGATGCTCACCGTCGGACAACTCGCACAACACCTCCACACCCTCGACCCGAACCTCCCCATCGGGATCATCGACATCGACCGCCACCCCGCCTCGCAACGCGCCACCATCACCCTGCGTGAGCTCACCGATGTGGATGTCATCCACGAAGCCCGCACCGGCGAACCGCAGGCGGTGTGGCTGACCGCCCAACCCTCCGCCGGCCAGCACGACCCTCCGACGGGGCGTTCTCCCTCGACGGTCGTGCTGCCCAGCCATCCCTGCGGATGCCTCATCCCCATTCCCATCGCCGCCGGCCGCAGCGTCAACATCGACGCATTCCCTTGCCCGCACCATCAGCCCAATGGCCTCGTCATCCGCTCCGCCCACCGCGCCAGCGAGTGAACCATTCCGGTTCACGGACGCGGCGCGGCTCCATGCCCGACGGTTCAACAAGCACCAACTCGCGTCCGCGCTGCGACTGCTCAGCGCGGACCAACGGATCACCCACCCCAACGGTGGCATCGCGCTCCTCACCGAAGCCGGCCACGTCGCGCGCTCCACCTTGGCGTTCGTCGCGACCTTTGTTCCCGCGTTCGCCGTCATGCTCGTTTGCATCGCAAACGGCAAGGTCGCCATCGCCGTGACCGCAACCGCGATCGCGGCCGCCTCGGCACTGGTGCTCGCACCACGTTGCGAACGCCAGATTCGCGCACATCGCACCTACGTCCCCTCGACAAGGACATGGGTGCTGTCCGACGTCGCGACCGAACCGCACCGTGGCATCGGCGACGCACTCATGCGAGAAGTAGAGCGATGCGCCGACCAAGCATCTGCGACGGTCGTGTTGGAAGTCGCCGACGTCAACGAGGTCGCCAAGCGGCTGTACCTCAAGCACGGATTCCGCACCTTCCGCCAACGAGCCGACCGACTCCTCATGCGCCGCGCCGTCGATCCAACGTAAGTTGTCGTCCGTTGGTGGCAACCCCGCACGCCCGCGTTCCGTCGTATCGAGTGCAGCACTCCTCGGCTATCAGCTCGCCACAGTGAAGGGCATATGGCCCGACTTGGCGACGAAGCGTCGCAACTCAGCCAGCGCGATTCGGCGTGAGCGTCCGATGTGAATCGACGTCACCTCGCCTCGATCGAGAAGGTGGTAGACCGCGCCTCGACTGATTGCGAGGAAGTCCGCTGCAGCGTCAATCGTCAGCAGGCGACACCCGTCGCTGGCGAGCGTGGCGTCTTCGTCGTTGATGGTCACAAAGGCCCTCCTTGTTCACGTTCGACTCTCTCGTTCGCCCGGTGACCCCACCCCGTTCGGCCGTCGCTCGCGACAACCATGTCGTTGACCTGACTGGCGTCCGTCGGTCGCTGCACGTTTTCGCGCTGCTCGTAGTGGACTGTCCGCCCACCCGCGCGACTGCGTTTGTGCGCCGACCAGGAACTGGTGCGCCCGGCGAGCCGATAAGTCTCAGTGGAAGTCTCAAATCGGCTCAGTGGCCCGATCGCGAGCGATCTACCTGGGCTTACGCGCGAGAGAGCGGATTCCCGTCCACCTCCGCCATACATCTCATGTGGCGTAGGGGCCTTGGCCAGAACTCGTGGCGAGAAGCGCCTTGTGGAGGTCGGAACGTCGGTCGTTCTGGCAACGCAACCCACGAGCCCCACTGTCGAGCGCATCAGGTCAGTACCAAGTGCCCGGCGCTCCTCAGCTCGGTGTCGATCTGGCCGACGAGGAAGTCGGGTTGGTAGACGACTACCAGCGTCACCGAGGTGACGAGTGCGACGATCAGCACCACGCGCAGGCGCTGCGCAACGGCACGGTCAGTGTTCCCGCAGCGAGTAGCCGACGCCGCGGATGGTGTGCACGAGCTTCGGCTCGACGTGGTCGACCTTTCGACGCACGTAGCTGATGAACGTGTCGACCACTGACGAGTCGCCGTCGAAGTCGTAGCTCCACACGTGATCGAGGATCTGCGCACGCGTCAACACCCGGCCCGCGTTCACCAGTAGATAGCGCAGCAGCGTGTACTCGGTGGGTGAGAGCGACACGACGGCACCGGCCCGCGTGACCCGGTGTGCCTCGTCGTCCATCAGCAGATCGGCGCAGCTGAGCGTGCGGTCGTCGACCCCGCCGCGGCGCCGGAGCGACAGTCGCACGCGCGCGACCAGTTCGGCGACGGCGAACGGCTTCACCATGTAGTCGTCGCCGCCCACCGTCAGGCCGTGCACGCGGTCGTCGGTGCCGTCGCGGGCGCTGAGAAAGATGACGGGGATCTGTGAGCCGCTGTCGCGCATTCGGCGCAACACGGTGAAGCCGTCGATGTCGGGCAGCATCACATCGAGCACCACGAGGTCGGGTCGGAACTCGTCGATCAACGCGAGCGCCGATCGGCCGTCGCAAGCCGCGACCGTGGTGTAGCCCTGCAGCTGAAGGGCCGATTCGACGAGGAACACGATGTTCTCCTCGTCGTCGACCACGAGCACTCGCTCGCTCATCTCTTGCCTCGCTCTGTGCGCATCTGTGGTCAATCTGTCAGGGCCGGTTGTGGACGATCACTCGGCGGGGAAGGCAGCTCGTACCGCCTGCGCATCGCTCTCCACGGTGGCTGCGCTCACCACGTCGGAGGCCTCGGACGAGAGCACGGCGGCCCACCGCTGCAGGATCGCTTCGGCGGTGCCGTCCACGAACAGGCTCTCGGTCAGCTCCGCGAGCGCAGCGTCATACATGGCTGCGAACTCGGGCACTTCGTTGAACCGCTCGACCAACACGTTCGAGCCACCCATCGGACCACCCGCGCCGCCGAAGTCCGGCAGGTTTCCGGGCGCGAAGTCACTGGGGAGCTCACAGCCCTCGGGCAGCTCCGTCGGGAAACCGCCGGGGACACCACCTGGGACACCACCTGGGACACCGCCGGGGACACCACCGCCGGGTGCGCCCACCCCGCCTGAGAACGCGAGGTTGTGGTCCCAGGCCACGACGGTGGCTTGACCAGTGTCGGGGTCGAAGTACAGGTAAGAGTTGTTGCCGGGCCCTTCGATGTCGTCGAAGTTGCCCATGAGGTCTTCGACCGCGAGGTATCGGGCGAACGCCTCGACGTCGAGTCGGGTCGCGAGTTCAGCGGCGAACTCCTCGTCGGTGCTGTCGTTGACGAACTGCAGGAAGTCGGTCAGCGGTGCGAGATCGTCCTCGCCGGCCTCCTGGTCCCACACCTCCTCATACTCTGCCGGGTCGTCGCCGCGGTACGACCAGTCGCCCGTGCTCTCCGCCTTGTACAGCTGCCCGACCGCGTCGCTGCTCTCTTCGTCGAACTGGGTCGCCACCCACTCGTCGTTGGGGTTCTCGATCACCAATCGCAACTTCGCACTGCTGTCGTTGAAGGTGAATCGAACCGCGGTGGCCTCCTGTGAAGCGAGGCCGGCCTCGGTGAGCAACTCGAGCGCGACCGCCTCGTTCAGCGCGGTCTGCGAGTTGTTGCTGCGCACCACCAGCTCGGTGATGCCTTCATGCTGCTGATCGTCGATGAACTTGTCGAGCCGGATCAGCCACGGCAGCGCCTCGGGGTTGTCGGCCAGGCTGTCGTCGCTCGGCTCGCCGGTCGTGCCCGGCGACGCGGCGGGGGCGTTCGTCGGCTCGCGGCGCGAGCGGATCTCGTCCGCGAGTTCGGCCACGGTCTTCGGGCTGGTGGTTTCTTGGGTAGTTTCTACGCCCTTTGCGTCGGGCGGGGCTGTCGGTGGAGGTAAGCCCGGTTGCCGTTTGGCTTCGACCATTTCGGCCTGCACAACCGGGTGCTCCTTGAGATACTTGCAGAGTTCGATGAACTCGATCACTGACATGAATGGCACGTCGCTCGCTCTGTACTGCGGGAAACGCGCCGCGATGCTACAACAGACCGGCCCCCAGTCTACTTCCTCGGTTGAGGCCGCTTCCTCGGAGCCGAAGAGGCCGGGGGGACTAGGGACTGTACCTCCCGCTCCATTCCGTTGACCACGGCCATCAGGCCGGGCACGTCCGTAATGTCGAAGTCATCTTGGATACGCTCGGCTGTGATAGATGGATCGATCCGGCCTATCCAAAGCATCAGCAGGCTAACAAGCC
>ERZ1026800.1323-NODE-1323-length-16078-cov-4.439910_pt1 | contig 16078 bp, 15 predicted proteins | sample MGYA00520873_ERZ1026800 | MGnify/ENA primary metagenome ERZ1026800 (study PRJEB33270, sample SAMEA104284475) | anaerobic digester metagenome | biome: Anaerobic digester microbiome; feature: mesophilic sludge digester; material: Anaerobic digester biomass...
CCGGCGGCCTGGCCGTAGCGCAGCTCGTAGAGCACCTCCGCGCGTACCATCTCCACTCGCTGCAACAGGTATGCGATGGAGCTGACGTGCGGCGCCAGCGACGCCTCCACGAACCCGGTGAGATCGTCGCGAGTGGACTGCATCTCGCGTGCCGACAAACGGGCCACCCCGTTGGTGGAGGAGATGGCGTTGAGCACCAGCGGCTGCGACCCCTCGATGAGGGCCAGTCGCGCCTGCAGGTCGGCGATGTCGCGCTCGGTGACGGCCCTCAGCTCTGCCAGATCACCACGAACGTAAGGGGTGACAGCCACCTCTGCGAGGTGGCGGGCCTTGTTCACGCCGGGCACGCGCCGCAGCTGCTTCAACCATGATGCGACACCCATGTGGACCTCCCAAGTGGGTCAACAATACCGTCACCGCCACGACGGTCGTGGCCTTTGCGGCTTTCCGACGCGGCGGAGCCCGAGGCGAACCTCGGGCTCCGCGTACATCAGCTCGTGCGGCGCGAGGCCGCCGACATCACTTGACTTCGACGGTTGCGCCGGCTTCGACCAGCTTGGCCTTGGCAGCTTCGGCAGCTTCCTTGGTGGCCTTCTCGAGCACCGGCTTCGGTGCTGCGTCGACGAGGTCCTTGGCTTCCTTCAGGCCCAGGCTGGTGAGCTCGCGCACGACCTTGATGACCTGGATCTTGGCAGCACCGGCATCGCTGAGGATGACGTCGAACTCGTCCTTCTCCTCTTCGGCCGGAGCAGCGGCAGCGCCACCACCGGCGGCGGCTACGGCCATCGGAGCAGCGGCGGTGACGCCGAACTTCTCTTCGAACGCATCAAGGAGCTCCTTGAGCTCGATGACGGTGAGGTTGCTGATTTCTTCGAGGATGCTTTCCTTCGACATTGCGGTTCTCCTGTTGAGTTCTTGTGTGTAGTACGTGGGGTGCGGTGACAACGCCACCGCCATGCCGTGACGGCGGGGCGCTGCTTACGCAGCTTCCTTCTGATCGATGAGGGCCTTGAGGCCGTAGGCGAAGTTGCGCGGCAATGCCTGCAACAGACCAGCGGTCTTGACCAGTGGGGCCTGCAGTGCGCCGGCGAACATTGCCAGCAACACTTCGCGGCTGGGCAGCTCTGCCAGGGATTCGACGTTCTTGGCCGACAACACGTTGCCGCCCATGACGCCACCCTTGATGACGAGCAACGGGTTCGCCTTGGCGGCATCACGCAGCGCCTTGGCGACTGCGGCGACGTCGCCGTTGACGAACGTGATGCCGGACGGGCCCAACAACATCTCGTCGAGACCCTCGACACCCGCCTTCTCGGCACCGAGGCGAGCCAACGTGTTCTTGAACACCTTGTACTCGCCGCCTGCTTCGCGCAACTGGCGACGCAAGCTGGCCAACTGGCCCACTTTCAGACCGCGGTACTCGGTGATGATCACGGCGTCGGCTGCGTGCAGCTTGGCGGCGACCTCATCGACCACCGCGACCTTCTCTGCACGGGGATTTTCTGTAGTCATGTACACCTCCTCTCGCTCAACTCGAAGGTGCTCGCTTTGCAGCGAACACCGCGAGGAGCGAACAACAGGAGAGACCTGCGAACGATCCGGCGAAGTATTCACCTCGGCTGGTGGAACGGATCCATTGTCCTGTGCTGCACAGCAAGCTGTGCGGCGGTGGGCCAGCGGTCTACGGCGAGCGACCGGTTTGTTTGTCGTCGCAAGGCTAACGGCCGGGCGGGCGAGACCCAACGGCGAAGGACCGCTCACCGCGACGCACCGCAGACTTGTTGCCCGCGCAACTGGGGCTCCCCGGATGCCTACGGAGCGAACTGGGGAGACCCAGTTGTGGGCACAAGCACCTTCGTGAGATTCACAGGTTCAGGTCGCATCGACCGAAACTTGGTGATACAGTTCAGGTCATGACGACCAGAACTACCGCGACCGACACACGCGCAGGCGACGTACCGGTCGGCTACGACCCGGCGCAGTTCCCGGCGTTCGCAGTCACGGTCGACGTCGTCATCCTCACCATGGCGCACGGCGAGCTGCAGGTGCTGCTGGTGCGCCGCGGGCAGGCACCGTTCGAGGGGATGTGGGCGATACCGGGCGGTTTCAAGCTGCCCACCGAGACGCTCGACGAGGCAGCTCGACGCGAGCTGGCGGAGGAGACGGGGGTCGACGCCGCTGCGTTGCTCACGCAGTTCGGCGCCTACGGCGACCCGCAACGCGACCCGCGTATGAACGTGGTGACGGTCGCCTACCTGGCCGTGCTGCGCGAGGTGGGTGCCGTGGTGGCCGGCACCGACGCTGCCGATGCCGCGCTCATTCCGATCGCCGATGTGCTCGACGGCAAGATCGAGCTGGCGTTCGACCACCTGCAGATCCTGCGCGATGCCATCGCCCGAGTCCGCGTCGAGCTGGAAGTCAGCGGCATCGCCACCGCGTTCGTCGGCGCCACGTTCACGCTCGCCGAGCTGCGCGCGGTGTACGAGGCCGTGTGGGGTGTTCACCTCGACGGCGCCAACTTCCGGCGCAGCATCGTCGCCGAGAGCGGCTGGGTCATCCCCACCGGTCGCGTCGCACAACCCGGCCCCGCGGGCGGCAAGCCCGCCGAACTGTTCCGCGCCGGCCGCTCGTGGAAGCACGGCGGCCCCATCCGTCGCCCTCGGCGAACCTCGAAAGGCAAACAGTCATGAAAGCTGCAGTGCACACCCGATACGGGTCACCCGATGTCTTGCGCGTGGAGGAGGTGCCACCACCGTCACCCGCCGACGACGAAGTGCTCATCCTGGTGCATGCCTCCACGGTGAACCGCACCGACTGCGGCATGCGCTCGGCCAAGCCGTTCATCACTCGCTTCTTCAGCGGCTGGCGACGCCCGAAGCACCAGATCCTCGGCAGCGAAGTGGCCGGCGTGGTCGAAGCGGTCGGGGCATCCGTCACCGAGTTCACGGTGGGCGACCGCGTGTTCGGCGTCAACATGGCCGACTACGGCACCAACGCCGAGCACGTGTGCATGAAGGAGCGCGCTCCGCTGGCGACGATGCCACCGACCCTCACCTTCGACGAGGCCGCAGCAGCAACCGACGGGGCCATCTTGGCGATGACCTACCTGCGCCGTGTCGGCCTGCACGCAGGGCAACGCATCGTCGTCTACGGCGCGTCGGGTGCGATCGGCTCGGCAGGCGTGCAGCTGGCGAAGCACTACGGCGCCCACGTCACCGCAGTGTGCAGCACCCCCAACGTCGAGCTCGTGCGTTCGCTGGGAGCGGATGTCGTCATCGACTACCTGCGCGACGACTTCACGACCAATGGCGAGACGTACGACTTCGTGTTCGACGCAGTGGGCAAGCACTCGTTCCGGCGCTGCCGGCGTTCGCTGGTACCGGGGGGCGCGTACATGGTGACCGATCTCGGCTTCCTGTGGCAGAACCCGTTCCTCGCGCTCCTCACCTCCCGCCTACGCCGCCACCGAAAGGTGCTGTTCCCGCTGCCCTCGTACACCAAGGAGAAGGTGGCCTTCATCAAGCAGCTGATCGAGGCCGGCGAGTTCAAACCCGTCATCGATCGTCGCTATCCCCTCGCCGACATCGTGGAGGCGACGAAGTACGTGGAAACCCAGCAGAAGGTTGGCAACGTGGTGATCACCGTCGGCTGAGCGGATCGGCGGTGCGGGCGCAGTAGATGTGCCACCACCGAAAACGGCACGAGCCGCCGGCCCCTCTCGGGAACCAGCGGCTCGTGACCGAAACGAACTGTGAGGATCAGACTTCGGGGCGGAGGCGGTTGGTGTCGACCTTCACGCCCGGGCCCATCGTGCTGCTGACGGTGATCTTGCGCAGGTAGCGGCCCTTGGCCGATGCCGGCTTGGCCCGCTGCAGCTCGTCGAGCACAGCACGGAAGTTGGCCTCCAGCGCATCGGGCTCGAAGCTGACCTTGCCCAACTGCACGTGCACGTTGCCGTAGCGGTCGGTGCGGTACTCGACCTTGCCGCCCTTGAACTCGGCAACTGCGCGGCCCACGTCTTGTGTGACCGTGCCGGTCTTCGGGTTCGGCATCAGGCCGCGCGGGCCCAGCGTGCGGCCGAGGCGACCGACGAGCGGCATCATGTCGGGGGTGGCGATGGCGATGTCGAAGTTGAAGATGCCCTTCTCGATCTCGGCAGCCAGATCGTCGGCACCGACGATGTCGGCACCCGCATCGCGAGCCTGCTGCGCAGCCTCACCGGCGGCGAACACGGCAACGCGCACGTCCTTGCCGGTACCGCTGGGCAGCGCCACGGTGCCACGCACCATCTGGTCGGCCTTGCGCGGATCGACGCCCAGGCGCATGGCGATCTCGACGGTCTCGTCGAACTTCGCACTGGCCAGCGACTTCACCATTGCCAGCGCCTCGGTGGGCGTGAACAGCTGATCGCGATCGAACTTCTTCACTGCGTCGGCGAACTTCTTACCGGACATGATTGTCTCCCTCGGGTTGTGCGCCGCCGGGCGAGGTGAGACCGGACGAGCGATGTGTTGGTTGGTTGGTGGTTGGCGCGTGTGCGCCGGGAACGCACTCAGGCGTTGATCTTGAGGCCCATGGAACGGGCGGTACCGCGGATCTGCTGCTTGGCGGCTTCCAGGTCGTAGGCGTTGAGGTCGGGCATCTTGATCTTCGCGACCTCTTCGATGTCGGCCTCGGTGACGGTGCCGGCAACGGTCTTGCCGGGGGTGCTGGAACCCTTCGGCAGGCCGGCCTTCTGACGCAGCAGCACCGGAGCCGGCGGGGTCTTGAGGATGAACGTGAAGGTGCGGTCTTCGAAGACCGTGATCTCCACCGGGATGATGGTGCCCACCTGCGACTCGGTGGCAGCGTTGTACTGCTTGACGAAGTCCATGATGCCCACGCCGTGCGGCCCGAGCGCGGTACCCACGGGCGGGGCCGGGGTGGCCTTGCCTGCGGGGATCTGGATCTTGATGATCGCAGCAACCTTTTTCTTTGCCATGACTGACTACTTCCTGTTCGAGTTGCCCTGCTGCCGGGGCTGGGCTTACAGCTTGCTGACCTGGCTGAAGTCCATCTCCACGAGGGTCTCGCGACCGAAGATGTTGACCAGAACCTTGAGCTTCATGTGATCGGCGTTGATCTCTGCGACCGTGCCGGCGAAATCGGCGAAGGGGCCTTCCTTGACCCGCACGCTCTCACCCACCTCGTAATCGAGCTTGGGCTTCTTGCGAGTGGGCATGCCACCCGTGCCATCGCCCTTGGCGGCGAGGAAGGTCTGCACCTCTCGGCGCGAGAGCGGCGTGGGCTTCTGGCCGTGCTTGCTCTGCCCCACGAACCCGGTGACACCGGGCGTGTTGCGCACGCAGTACCAGCTGTCGTCGTCCATCTGGCAACGGACCAGCAGGTAGCCGGGGAACATCTTCTTCTGGACGACGACCTTCTTGCGGCCCTTGAAGTCGATGACGTCTTCCATGGGGATGACGACCTCGTGGATCCGTCCTTCCATGTTCATGGAGGAGGTGCGGGCCTCGAGGTTCTGCTTGACCTTCTTCTCGTAGCCCGACTGCGTGTGCACGACGTACCACTGACCAGGCTTGGTCCACGGGTCGTCGACGATGGCCGGCTCTTCTTCTTCGCCCACCGGCTCGCCGTCGACGGCAGCCTCGTCGGAGAGGTCGAAGCTGACATCGACCGCGTCGGTGTCGGTGTCGGTGTCGGCCGCGTCGGTGTCGGTGTCGGTGTCGAGCACTTCCTCGGACACGATCTCGTCGAGCGTCGCCTCGTGCATGGTCACTTCGTCCACCACTTCTTCCGGGTTCACATCAGCAGTCATCAGTCGTACAACCAACCCATGAGCTCGCCGAAGATGTAGTCGAGGCCGAACACGTACGCGGTGTAGATGACGACGGTGATGAGCACGATGATCGAGAACCGACGGACTTCCGGCCACTTCGGCCAGGCCACCTTGCGCATCTCGTCGCGCACTTCGCGCAGGTACTGGGCAGGGCCCACCCGTGCCTCGGTGGTGCGCTTGGCCGGAGCAGGGGCGCGAGCGGGCCGGCCCTGGTCGTCCAGGGCGCCCTGACGCTTCAGCGTCCGCTTCTGCTCTCGGTTGAGGTCATCCAGTGACATTCGTTCACTCGGTTCTGCACCAGGCCGGACGGCCAAGTGCTTCGGGTGGGTGTGGGCAGGGCAGGAGGGATTCGAACCCCCGACCGACGGTTTTGGAGACCGTTGCTCTACCAGCTGAGCTACTGCCCTCTGTGGGCGGTGAAACGCTACCAGCCGCCCGGCGAGGTACTACCCGCAGTGTTAGCGGGTCTCCTTGTGCATCGTGTGCTTACGATCGTGATTGCAGTACTTCTTCATCTCGAGTCGCTCGCGATCGTTGATCTTCGACTTCATCGTGATGTAGTTGCGGTTCTTGCACTCGGTGCACTCGAGGGTGATCTTGACCCTCTTGTCGTTCTTCGCCATCTCAGGACCTCCGGTCCGGTCGGGGCTCTCGCCCCGTTTCGTGGGTTGACCAGAGCAACTGCTCTGGCCAACCCGACTTCCAATGAGTTACTTCGTGATCTTGGTGACGCGGCCGGCGCCCACGGTACGGCCACCTTCACGGATGGCGAAACGCAAGCCCTCGTCCATCGCGATCGGCTTGCCGAGCTCGACGGTGATTGCCACGTTGTCACCAGGCATGACCATCTCGGTGCCCTCGGGCAACTGGATCGTGCCGGTCACGTCAGTCGTACGGAAGAAGAACTGCGGCCGGTAGTTGTTGAAGAACGGCTTGTGCCGCCCACCCTCAGACTTCGACAACACATACACCTGACCCTCGAAGTTGGTGTGCGGCGTGATCGAACCGGGCTTGCACAACACCTGTCCACGCTCCACATCTTCCTTCTTCGTGCCACGAAGCAGCGCACCGATGTTGTCACCCGCACGACCCTCATCGAGCAACTTACGGAACATCTCCACACCCGTACACACCGTCTTCTGGGTGGTCTTCAACCCAACGATCTCCAGATCATCACCGGTATGCACGATGCCCTGCTCCACCTTGCCAGTCACCACCGTGCCACGACCCGTGATCGTGAACACATCCTCGATCGGCATCAAGAACGGCTTGTCCAACTCACGCACCGGCTCAGGAATGCTCGCGTCACACGCATCCATCAACTCCATGATCTTGGCCTGCCACGCCTCATCACCCTCGAGCGCCTTCAACGCCGACACCCGCACCACCGGCGCATCATCACCAGGGAACTCGTACTCGCTGAGCAACTCGCGAACCTCGAGCTCAACCAACTCCAACAACTCCTCGTCTTCCACCATGTCGGCCTTGTTCAACGCGACCACGATGTAGGGCACACCCACCTGACGAGCCAACAACACATGCTCACGCGTCTGAGGCATCGGACCATCAGTCGCCGCCACCACCAAAATCGCACCATCAACCTGCGCAGCACCAGTGATCATGTTCTTGATGTAGTCAGCATGACCCGGCATATCAACATGCGCATAGTGACGATTCATCGTCTCGTACTCGATGTGCGCGATGGAGATCGTGATACCACGAGCCTTCTCCTCCGGCGCCTTGTCGATCTGATCGAACGGCGTGTACTTCGCCAACCCCTTATCCGCCAACGTCTTGGAGATCGCCGCCGTCAACGTGGTCTTACCATGGTCAATATGACCCATCGTGCCAATGTTGACGTGTGGCTTGGTGCGCTCGAACTTTGCCTTGCTCATGGGAGACCTTCTCCTGTGACGTGATGGTGATGATGGGTACTTGTAGCGGCGACCGGTCTCGAACCGGTGACCTTCCGATTATGAGCCGGATGCTCTGACCAACTGAGCTACGCCGCCAGGGCCTTGCTGGACCGGACGGGGTGACCCCCGACCGTTTTGGTCGAGCCCTCTGTCGGAGTCGAACCGACGACCTACGCCTTACCATGGCGTTGCTCTACCTACTGAGCTAAGAGGGCCTAGGCGCGCGGCGAGACCGCGAAACCGACTGGTGATGATAGCGGCGGCATCCCACGCGCGGCCACGGGATTCTGGTAATCGCGCAACAACTTGCCAGGGTGAGCACCGCAGCGACCGCTACCCTCGCCGTTCGTGGGCACCACTTCGATCCGACTCGCCACCGCGGCCGATGCCGAGCAGATCCGCTCCATCTACAACTACGAGGTGATGCACACCACCGCCACCTTCGACCTGGTGCCGCGCAGTTTGGCCGACCAGCAGGAGTGGCTCGCGGCCCGATCCGGCGCCTTCGCGGCCATCGTTGCCGTTGACACCGACACCGACGTTGACACCGACGTTGACGTTGGCGCGAAGACCGCTGTCGACCTGGAAGGCGGCGCCGGCCAGGTCGTCGGGTTCGGCGCGCTGTCGCCGTACAAGGAGCGCGCGGCCTACCGCACCAGCGTGGAGAACTCGGTCTACGTGCGCAGCGACTGCCAGGGCCGCGGCATCGGCCGGTTGCTGCTGCAGGAACTGCTGAACACCGCCGAGCTCTCCGGCTTCCACGCCGTGTTCGCACGCATCAACGCCACCGGCGACGCCTCCATCGCGCTGCACACGCGATGCGGGTTCCAGTTGGTGGGCATCGAGCGCGAAGTGGGCCGCAAGTTCAGCCGCTGGCACGACGTGGCCCTGATGCAACGCCTGCTCTGACCCACACCCCGGTCCGAGTGCCACACTGCCACCCGAGTGCCACACCGCCATCCGAGTGTGTACTGGCACCCCGGGTGCCAGTACACACTCGGATGGGCGACGGTCAGAGCACAAGCCCCAGGGCTTCGGCCTCGGCAGCCAAGGCCAACCAGGTCTCCTCGGCGGTGTCGACCACTTCCTGCGCCCTGGCCAGGCGCTCGCCGAGCGCCGCCATCTCGCGATGGTCGAGCGCGTCGTGCAGTTCGGCCAGCACCACGTCGCGCCTCGCGGTTGCCGTGGCCAGGTCGCGTTCCGCCTGCCCGAGCTGGCGGCGAACGGTGGACGGGGTGCGATTGCTCGCCGGCTTCGCCACCGGCGCGCGGCTGATGACCGGCGGCGCCGAGGGGGCCTTGCCCTGGCCCGACGACTTGCCGGCCTGCTGCGGCACGTTGGCCGTGGCCTGGTGAGCGGCCAGCCAGGTGGCGACACCGCCGCGGATCCATTGGGCGCCGCCTCGACCATCGAGCGCGAGCAGCTCGTCGGTGACGCGGTCGAGGAACGACCGGTCGTGGCTGACCGTGACAACGATGCCGGGCCAGTCGTCGAGGAAGTCCTCCAGCGCGCGCAGGGTGTCGAGATCGAGATCGTTGGTGGGTTCGTCGAGCAGCAGCACGTTGGGCTGCTCGGTCAGCGTGAGCAGCAGTTGCAGCCGACGCCGCTCGCCGCCGCTGAGCGTGCCGATGGGAGCGAACTGGGCATCGCCGTCGAACCAGAACTTCTTCATCAGGATCACGTCGGCCAGGGACGGTTCTCCCTTGTTGCCGGCCACGGCCTCGCGCACACGCTGCGTCAGGTCGAGGCCGCGACCCAGCTGGTCGTAGTAGCCGATCTTGACCGTCGTGCCGCACTCGACCTCGCCGCTGGTGGGCAACAGCCGCCCGGCGATCAGGTCGAGCAGCGTCGACTTGCCGGCGCCGTTGGGCCCGACGATGCCGACGCGGTCGCCCGGCTCGAACGCGACGTTGACGCCTCCGAGCACCGGCGTGCCGTCGGGCCAGCTGAACGTGATGTCGCGGGCCTCGATGCCCTTCGAGCCCAGCCGCTGCGAGCCCATCGAGAGCTCCAATGAGCCCTCGCGAGCGGCGGCCTGCGCCTTTCCCTGCACCAGTGCCGTCGCGGTGGCGATGCGCGCCTTCGGCTTCGCCGTGCGAGCTGGCGCACCGCGGCGCAACCACGCCAGCTCCTTGACGGCCAGGTTCTTGCGCACCTGCTCGGCAGCCTCGGCACGCTCCTCGCGCTCGGCACGCCCGGCCAGATACGCCGCATAACCGGAGCCCGCATGCTTGCCCACCGGCATGTGCAAGTAGGCGGTGCCACGATCGATCTCGAGCACCTTGGTGGTGACACGGTCGAGCACGTGCCGGTCGTGAGTGACCAGCACCAGGCCACCGCGGTAGGCGGCGAGCCACTCCTCCAGGAACTTGATGGCATCGAGGTCGAGGTGGTTGGTGGGTTCGTCGAGGATCAGTGCTTCGTACTCGCCGCACAGCAGCCGGGCGAGCGCCACCCGCTTGGCCTGCCCGCCCGAGAGCTCGTCGGTGCGGCTGTCGACCAACGCCGCCATCCCCAACCGATCGAGCATCGCCTCACCTTCCCAGCCGGCGCCGACGGCATCGCGCACGCTGCCATCGGGCAGGATCGGCTGCTGGGTGAGGAAGCCCACCCGGGCGCCGCGGCCCCAACGCACCTCACCCGCCTCCGGCGTGGCCTCGCGACCCAGGAAGCGCAGCAGCGTGCTCTTCCCGCAGCCGTTGATGCCCACCACACCCACACGATCGCCGTCGCTGAGCGTGAGCGAGACGTCGTCGAACAACGGGCGATTGGGGCGGGAGGCCTTCAGGCCGGCGGCATCGATGAGGATCATGAAGAGGTCAGTCTGTCGGGAAAAAGCAAGATCGCCAGGCCGGATGACCTGGCGATCTTCGTGGTGGGCCGGGCAGGATTCGAACCTACGTAGGCTGTGCCGGTTGATTTACAGTCAACTCCCTTTGGCCACTCGGGCACCGACCCATCGGCGGTGAGTGAGGCTATCGCCTTCGATGCGCTTGCCGTTAACCTTTCAGGCATGTCCACTTTCGATGTCGTGTCCGAAATCGATCGCCAGGAAGTGAAGAACGCGATCGACCAGGCTCAGCGTGAGATCGGTACCCGTTTCGACTTCAAGAACACCGATTCGTCCATCGAGCACAACGACCTCGTGCTCACGCTGCGCACGGTGAGCGAAGACCGCCTCGCCGCGCTGCGCCTGGTGGTGGAGGAGAAGCTGGTCAAGCGTGGCGTGTCGCTGAAGGGCACCGACTACGGCAAGGTCGAGGAAGCCACGCAGAACACCGTGCGCCAGGTGGTCACGTTGAAGGTGGGCATCGGCAGCGACAAGGCCCGCGAGATCAACCGCATGATCAAGGAGAAGGGCCCCAAGGGCGTGAGCAGCCAGACCCAGGGCGAGACCGTGCGGGTCACCGGCAAGAAGCGCGACGACCTGCAGGCAGTGATCGCGTTGCTGAAGGGTGCCGACCTGGGCATCCCCCTGCAGTTCCAGAACTTCCGCGACTGACCGAGCGCACGCGGTGCGGCCGTGCTCACGCGGCCGGGGCGCAGCCGAGTCGGTTGGGGTCGGGCGCCGGGTGCGCAGCAGGGGCCGGCCACACATCGCCGTTGTCGATGACACCACGCTCATCGGCCGACGACACGCTGTCGTCGCCGAAGACCGCGCAGGCCGCCTGCACTCGCGACAGGCTCGGCTGAGCCTCCAGCAACAGGCGGTACTGCTCGGCACGCAGCGGGGCGCCGCCCAGTGCCAGGTAGCCACGGCCGGCGTTGGTGGGCACCTCGATGCCGGGGTCGCAGGCGTTGATGTCGAGCTGCATCGAGGCGCTCTCCGCGGCCAGCGTCACACTGGTGCCGGAGCCGGCCGGCGCCGCCGCCGCCCAGGCCTGGAACGCGGCCTGCGCGCTCTGCAGCGACGCAGGGTCCACTCGGATGTGAGCCACCACACACGTGCCCGTCGCCCCGCTCGTGACGCTCAGGTCGTCGTTCTGCCACGCGAGCGCGGCTTGCCACGCGGTGTTCTCGTCGATGCGGCCCGCCAGCACGTGGTACCAGTAGAGCATTCCGCGCACCTGCCCGCCGGCTTCGGCGGAGGTGCCCGTGAGCAGGCGGCGAACATCGAGCACCTGGTCGTCGCTGACCGTGCGGCTCTCCTGGATGGCCAGCAGCTCGTCGGGCTCGAGCGACTCGACGAACGGGCGGGCCGCGACGCCCAGCTTGCCGGCGACCGTCGACGCGAACGGGGAGGGTGACGCGGCGATCTGATAGGCGCCGTAGAGGCCGAAGATCTGCGTGAAGACGTCGCTCGCGCTGCCGGCCTCCTCGGCCATGCGCACGGCGGTGGCGACGGCATCGGCGTCGTAGAACGCCCGGGTGCCGAGCGCTACCGATGGCGACGCATCCTTCACCCGATCGCTCCAGGAGAAGTTCTGGTCGAGCAACGCGAGGGTGAGGGCACGATGCATGCCGAACCGGTAGAGGTCGGGTGGCAGCGCATCGACCACGTACACGATGTCGCTGCCGGGGTCGTAGAACGCCGGCGAGTCGGGCATCGCTGCCATGCCGATGGCTCGCACGTCGAGATCGCCCGAGAGCAACCCGAGCGAGCGCCACTCCGCTGCCGTTGCGGCCGAGCTCTCCTCGGCGAGCCCCAACGACACCGTTGCCAGCTTCGTCGCGTATTCGGCAACCGGCAGCGAGGTCACCGTCAACGGATGGTCGAACGACAGACCGCGAGCGTCTTCCACCTCTTCCACGAGCGGCTTGACCTCGCCAGCCCAACGCTGGTCGAGCAGGTAGTACTTGGCCGCGAACACGCCTCCGCCCAGCAGCGCCAGCACCAGTAGCAACGTGAACAACGGACCGACCAGCTTTCGCTTGCGGCGTCGCACTGGCGCAGCGAGGCGGGGGGCGGCCTCGACGGCGACAGGCTTGCGCTTGGCAACCGGCGCCGAGTGCTTCGGCGAGTACATCTCGTGCTGGCTCAACGCCGGTTGCCGCGGCGGCGTGCGCTGGTCGGAGTACACGATGGTCGGCATCGAGATGGGGCCGACCTCCTCTGCGGAGTCGGGCAGGAACGCCAGCCGATTCAGCTCCGCTTCGATGCCACCGGCGGGAGTCGGTTCCGAGGATCGTCGCGCGGGCACAGGCGGCATGTCGACCACGAGGGGGCTCTCGGTCGCCAGCACTTCGACGCGCACATCCTCCACGGCGACGGCTTCCGCGGCCATCTCCTCCGCGGCGATCTTCTCCGCCGCCATCTCCTCCGCGTCGATCTCCTCAACGGCGACGTCGTCCACGACGAACTCCGCCGCGGCCAACTCCACCTGTGCACGTTCGTCGACGGCGAGCGCTTCCTGCGCCCGCTCCGCAACGGTGACCTCGTCGAGGACGGGCTGTTCCACCGCTCCAGCGACGGGCTCGTCAACCGGGTCGAGGTGGAGAGGGCGCAGGCCATCCGCGAGGAGACTCGCCACCAACGACTCGGGGTCGTCGGTGGGTTGCGCGGGGGTTCGCGACAGCACATCGGTGAGCGAGGCGACCTCCACCGGTTCGACCGGTGCCAACGAGGGCAACCTCGGCTCGCGTTCGAAGCGCTGCCGCGCCGCCGACGGCGGGGTCGCGTCGCGCGACTCCTCGATGTCGGCTCCCGGCAACGCCTCCGTGGGGCGGATGACGTGCTCCCATGTCAGTTCACGAAGCTCCGGCACGTGCACCGCCACCATGCCCGGGTCGCGATGGAACAGCGGCAGATCCAGTCGCAGGCGGAAGTCGTCGACAGAGAAGCTCGACCCCGCGTCAGTACCGGAGGGCGTGTCGTCCTGCGCACCGACGGTGCCGGTGGGCGTGTCCGTCTCTTCGATTGCCACGCAGGAGGTATCGGCGCGCCCGACTCGATCCTTGAGCGTGCGCGAACGAATCAGTCCTCGGTCGGGGCCTCGACCGCTCGGCGCTGCAACTCGTTGACCACGCTCGCATCGGCCAGCGTGGTGGTGTCACCGAGGTTGCGTCCCTCCGCCACGTCGCGCAGCAGGCGGCGCATGATCTTGCCACTGCGTGTCTTGGGGAGGTCGGGCGTGAAGTAGATGGCCTTCGGCTTCGCGATCGCACCGATCTCGTGTGCCACGTGGCCGCGCAACTCGTCGACCGCCACCTCCAGCCCACCACGCAGGGTGACGTAGGCGATGATCGCTTGGCCGGTGGTGGCGTCGTTGGCGCCCACCACTGCCGCTTCGGCCACCGACGGGTGACTGACCAGGGCACTCTCCACCTCGGCCGTGCTGATGCGATGCCCGGAGACGTTCATCACGTCGTCGACGCGGCCCAGCAGCCACAGATAGCCCTGCTCGTCGAGCTTGCAACCGTCGCCGGCGAAGTAGCGGCCCTCGAACCGGCTCCAGTACGTGTCGTGGTAGCGCTCGGGGTCGCCCCAGATGCCACGCAACATGCCCGGCCAGGGCTGCGTGAGCGTCAAGTAGCCGCCGCCATGAGTGACCAGCTGCGCGTCGTCGTCGACGACTTCGGCGCCGATGCCAGGAAGCGGGAAGGTGGCCGAGCCCGGCTTGGTGGTGGTGCAGCCGGGCAGCGGGCTGATCATGATGCCGCCGGTCTCGGTCTGCCACCAGGTGTCGACGATCGGGCAGGTGCCGCCGCCGATGTGCTCCTGATACCACATCCAGGCTTCCGGGTTGATCGGCTCACCGACCGAACCGAGCAGCTGCAGCGAGCTCAGGTCGTGCTTGGCGGGCTCCTGCGCACCCCACTTCATGAACGTGCGGATGGCCGTGGGAGCGGTGTAGAACTTGGTGACGCCGTACTTCTCGATGATGCTCCAGAAGCGGTCGTTGGCCGGGTAGTTGGGAACCCCTTCGTACATCACCTGCGTGGCGCCGTTGGCCAGCGGACCGTAGACGATGTAGCTGTGACCGGTGATCCAGCCGACATCGGCGGTGCACCAGTACACGTCGGTGTCGGCATGCAGGTCGAAGACGTACTTGTGGGTGAAGGCCACCTGCGTGAGGTACCCGCCGGTGGTGTGCATGATGCCCTTCGGCTTGCCGGTGGTACCACTGGTGTAGAGCAGGAACAGCAACTGCTCGCTGTCCATCGGCTCGGCGGGGCACACCGGGTCGGCGGCCTCGACGAGATCGTGGTACCAGTGGTCGCGACCCGGCACCATCTGCACCTCGTTGCCGCCACGGCGCACCACCACCACGTGCTCGATGGTGGGGCAGCCGGCGATGGCCTCGTCGGCGGCGGTCTTCAGTGGGAAGACCTCGCCGCGCCGGTAGCCGCCGTCGGCAGTGATGAGCACCTTGGCCTCGGCATCGTTGATGCGATCGGTGAGACTTTGCGCACTGAACCCGCCGAACACGACGCTGTGCGCAGCGCCGATGCGCGCACACGCCAGCATCGCCACTGCTGCCTCGGGCACCATCGGCAGGTAGATGTTGACGCGGTCGCCCTTGGCCACGCCCAACGACTTGAGTGCGTTGGCGAACAGCTGCACTTCGGCCAGCAGGGCCGCGTAGGTGATGGTGCGACTGTCGCCGGGCTCACCCTCCCAGTGGAAGGCCACTCGGTCGCCGTTGCCGGCCAGCACGTGCCGGTCGAGGCAGTTGTAGCTGACGTTGAGCCGGCCACCCACGAACCACTTCGAGTACGGCAGCTCCCACTCGCAGATGGTGTGCCAATCGTCTTGCCAGTCGACCAGTTCGGCCGCCTGACGTGCCCAGAAGCCCTGATAGTCGCGCGCCGCTTCGTCGTACAGCGAGGTGTCGGCCACCAGGGCGTTGCGCTTGAAGGCCTCCGACGGCGGGAACGTGCGTTGCTCGTCGAGCAACGCGTCGATCGTGTCGTGATCGCCACTGGTGTCGTGTTCGTCGGTCATGCTGTGAACCCCCGGCCGCAGTCGTTACCCCGGCTGCGGAGGTTAGCGCAGGCGCCCGCGACGGGGCCCGTCGCGGGCGGCTGCTACCGATCGACGACCGACGACCTCTCGGTCAGACAGTGGACCGTCGTGACACGAGCTGGATCACCGAACCGACGGCGACCAAGAACGCACCCAGCACGAGCAGCCGGCCATCGGCGCCGCCGGTGCTCGGCAGGCTCGACGTCGGCGGGGCCTCACTGGCGACGTCCGTGGTCGTGCTCGTGGCGCCGACTGTGGTGGTGGGCGCCTCACTCGCGAACTCGGTCGTGGTCGTCACCACCGGCACGGTCGTGGTCGTCACCACCGGCACGGTCGTCGTTGTCACCACCGGCACGGTCGTCGTTGTCACCACCGGCACGGTCGTGGTCGTCACCACCGGCACGGTCGTCGTTGTCACCA
>ERZ1026800.1331-NODE-1331-length-16041-cov-4.914918_pt1 | contig 16041 bp, 11 predicted proteins | sample MGYA00520873_ERZ1026800 | MGnify/ENA primary metagenome ERZ1026800 (study PRJEB33270, sample SAMEA104284475) | anaerobic digester metagenome | biome: Anaerobic digester microbiome; feature: mesophilic sludge digester; material: Anaerobic digester biomass...
CCTGAAGTTTGGAATGGAGAGCGACGTTACGTGGTGGTGCGTCAAGAGATCAAAAAGCGTCCTAAAGCTACGGGTAAACAACTCAGCATCTTTGATGATGAACCATACGGCAAAGAGTATCGGCATTCTCTTTATGTAACCAACGATGAATCAGTTACTCCTCAAGAAATATGGAACTATTATCGACCAAGGGCAAACGACGAGAACATCATTCAAAACCTGAAAGATGGCTTTGGTCTGTCAGCCTACAATATGAAGGGCTTCTGGGCAACGGAAGCTGTGCTTATGACCATATGTCTGATCTTCCACAATCTGGTGACCATGCTGATTAAACAGGTTATCCATCCGGCAGATAAAGGTAGAAAACTACGCTCTCTGAGAATGGAATACCTGGTCGTTCCGGCTTTATTAGGAAAGGACGATCGTGATAATGTACTGCGTTTGGGGCTATCAAACACAAAGAGAAAAACAAAGTTTACACAACTACTTGATAAAATAAGAGATATGGAACTCAACTTCTATTGCAATGCAGTTGAACTTGAGGAGGTGGTTTGATAAGGTAGATTTATCAATAACTGAAAAAACAGACCCCAAAAAACATAAAAATAGTAGCCTCTGATAACATGCTACAGGAATCCTACTGCATTATTTGGGTTAAAGTTGGTAAAACCCTATATTACAGATGAAACCATCTTTATCGTAGATGAAAGTGACATTGAAAAACCCTATGCAAAAAAGATGGAAGGTTTGCAGAAGATTTATAATGGTAGCGAAGGCAAAAGTACCAATGGGTATCTATTAGTCAACATCGTGGCCTATACCCCCAACAAAGATTCATATCTGCTCTTACCAATCTTTAGTTGTTTGATTGCACCTAATATGGAATATGCCTCAGCTAAACAAATTATGCAAGATGCGATTATCGATATGGAGTTGGCCTTTAATGGTAAAGGCATTTATGTGTTCAACAGAGGATTTGATGATCATAAGCTAATAGAGTTTTTAAGTAACAATGGGATTCATTTTGTCCTTCGTGGCAAGGGTGATCGAGCTGTTAAAGAGGGATTTGAAGAAATCAATTTCAACAAAATCGTAAGCGAAATGGAGTTCAAGCATGAATTGCTTGGACGCAAAGACAACGAAGTATTTAAATGCGATACCAGAAGAATTAATGTCAGAACCGATGACCATCCCAGTAAAAAATCAAGGACAGTAGAGGTTAGTTTGGTTGTATCTAATACCTTTAGAAAAGGTTTTCAAAGGAGAAACGACTTTTATCTATTATATGATTTTGCCAGCCAGGATATGCCTGATTTGGAGCTGGTTGCGAAAGCAATAGCTGTTTATAAAAAGCGTTGGGCAATTGAAGAGGTTCATCGTCAAATGAAGCAAAGCATGAAATGGGAAAACATGAGATTGGGCAGCTATCAAGGTATGAAAAATCTTAATGCTTTAATGGCTTTAGCGCTGTTCTTCATCTATAGTTATAAAAAGTATATTGCAAAATTCGCTGTTGGATTCCCTAAAATAATAAACTACAAAAAAGAAGATTTATCTATACCTAAAGAATTCATATACTACAGAATAGCTGAAGTTATTCAAGTATGCATTAACTTCATTATTCAGTATAAACGAAAACTAAGCTTAGCAGAACTTATCGACCAGCATCAAATGAAAATAAGGCTCCGGTAAAAAAATATGGGAATGCCAAAATCCACATTTAGCTTGACAATTATCTCTAAATAAACGACTAGGTATAGGTAATTATGGAAGCTAAAAAAGATACTTATACTCCTGTTTCGGTAGTAATGATCGTAAAAAACGAGGCAAAGATCATCCGTCACTGCCTGGGTTCGGCAAGTTGGGCAGATGAAATTGTGGTGCTGGATACCGGCTCTGAAGATAACACCGTGCAGATATGCAAAGACTTTGGCGCAAAAGTGTTCCTGCAGAAAACATGGGAAGGATTTGGTAAGGCCAGGCAAACTGCGGTGAAATATGCCACTAACGACTGGATATTTTCGCTGGATGCCGATGAATATGCCTCCAACGAACTTATCGACGAGATTAGCCATATTCGCAATAATGGCTTTAATTGCAGCGCATACCGCATTGAGGTAAAGTCTTACTATCTGGGCAAGAGGATCAATTACTGCGGATGGCAAAATGAAAGCCACATCCGGCTGTTTGACCGGCGCAGATGCACCTATAGCGATGCGGTTGTGCACGAATCGCTTATCCTAACCGGTGAAGTTGGCAGGTTGAAAGGCATTATTCACCATCACACTTACCCCACCAAAGACACCCACCTCACCAAGATGATCCGCTATGGCGAACTGGGCGCGATAAAGTTGAAGAGCATGGGTCAAAGCTCCAATCCGCTAAAGGCCTTGCTGCGCGGAGCATTCACCTTTATTAAAATGTATATTCTATGTTTGGGCTTCCTGGATGGAGCTTACGGTTTTAGTCTGTGCAAAACCACAGCATGGGGTACATGGTATAAATACCACCGCTTATGGCAATTACGAAAATCCTAGTAGTCCAGACTGCCTTTATTGGCAGTGTTATCCTCATCATTCCCCTCGTTCAGTCAATAAAACAGCTAAATTCCGATGCAGCACTTGACATTATGCTGGTTCCCGCCGCTGCTAAACTGTTTTAGAATAATCTTCTTGTTCGGGGAGTAATCCCCTTTGCCAAGCGCAAGAATGCCTTTTCAAGTATCTTAATGATGGCAAGATTACTGCGAGGCAAAGCTTACAATTTGGTTGTTTCACCCCATAGCTTCGGCCAAACACATCTGTTGCATAGGGAGTATTCCCATGCGGATTGGTTTCGACCTCCAGCATCCTGCCCCGGCTACTTACCCATAAGATTAAGTACCCAACTGAAAGCACAAGATAAACAAGAACCTGCTACTGCTAAAGTTTCTTCCCCATGCAAACAGAGCTTTTCCCCTCGGAGTGGTATTTCGAGACTGCCGGAGCATTGCTGCAAAGATCAGGCTCAACTAATCTGATAGCCATTGCTCCTAGCTCTATCTGGGCTACCAAATGCTGTCCCCTGGAATACTTTGCCAAATTTGCCACCTGACTTGACGGATTGGGCTATTCCCTTGTTCTTATTGGAGCTGAGGGAGATAAGGCTAAATGCGACTAGGTTGAACAAGCTGTAAGGCAGATTGCAAACATCGCACCTGCTATTAATCTGGCGGGTAAAACCAACCTGCTGGAGAGTGCCGCAGTGATTATTAGATGCGAACTTATGATCTGTAACGACAATGGTGCCATGCATATAGCCGATGCCGTGCAAACAAGTGTTTTCGCCATCATTGGGCCAACAGTTCAGCTCATCGGATACTATCCATATCGCAATGAAGACAGAGTTTTTGAAGTGGAGCTCTATTGCCATCCTATGGCAGACACGGGTGTAATAAATGCCCACTGGGACATCATAACAGCAAGAGGCGGTTAAGTGTGGACAGCATCCTAAATGCAATTATTGACAAGAGCAAATAAGTATCATGGTTTATACTTATTACTTGTCCTATCTGCCATACAACCTGCTCTGGAAGCCTTGCCGTCTGTTCAGGCACAAAAAGCAATACCTGCTGCATATAGAGGATAGTTTTGATTATTACATCTTTCAAGTGTCGGCGGAATTTAAATATGCAGGTGGATATGGGCGAGAAGAGCATAGTTATGTCAGACCAGAGCCGCATGAAGGTGTACTTTGTCAGCTTTGTGTTGTGCTATTCCCGGATGATGTATATTCATTATTCGACCAGAGCATACAACACGGATCTGTTTATGGCAGCACATCTGGCAGCATTTCATTATTTTGGTGGGATACCCCAGGCGGGGATTTATGACCAGACCAAGTTGGTAGTAATATCAGAGGAATACCGCGAAGTTCTTTACAATGAGAAGTTTCAGAGATTTTTTTTGAATCTGGGATTCAAAGCGGAAGTATGTAAAGGTTACGATCCCCAGAGTAAAGGGATGGTAGAGAAAAGCATTGACTACATAAAAGAGAGCTTCTTGCATGGACGGGAGTTTAAGGGGATTGAGGATTTGCGGCAAGAGAGTGAACATTGGCTGCTAGCGGTTGCCAATGTTCGCGAGCATCAGACAACCCTTAAACAACCAGTAATGTTGATGGAGGAGGAGCGGCTTGCCCTAAGGTCATTAGGAATAGATATGTACCCTTTCCAGATCCGCAAAGTAGACAAGACAGGTTTGATCAGCTATCAAGGATGCAGTTATTCAGTGCCCTATCAATATCAACAGCAGCAAGTAATGATCCGGACAATAGGCTCAGTGCTTAAGGTTTATGACCAGAATAGCAAGGAGTTGATTGCAGAGTGGAATACCGATGAATGCCGTGGTCGCATCAATAAAAATGAGAATCACTATATTGACTATAAGCGTAATATTGCGGATGAGTTGGCGCTGAGTATCGAGATGTTTACCAATAGACAACTGGAACAATTTATTCCGATTATTAAGCGCATCGGTGAGGACTTTCCTAAGCAGCCCCGTGCCCAATATCGTGGAATGCGCAGTTTACTTGGCAAGTATGAGCCTGCAATCTGGCAGGCTGAGTTTGCCCATATAAGTTCGCTTCCGGTACTGAGCTGCAAGAAGATCAAACGTATGCTGGAGATTAGACGTAGCCAGGGTGAACGAGCCAAAGTCAAGTATGCAACTCCCCTTACCTCCGGATGGATCAGGGAAAAGAATACATTCCGGGACTTAAGTTATTACGATCAAATCGCAGGAGTAGTACAGCATGATTAGTCAATTGCAGCAAAGTTTACGCAGTTTGAAATGCTATCATATGGCAAACGCCCTGGAAGAAGTAGTTCAGATTAGTAAGGAAAACGATTTGTCTTACCTTGAATGCCTTAATCGGCTGGTAGAAGTAGAATTGCATAACAGAAAGCTGAACCGGATCAGGATTCAGTTTCATAGAGCTGGCTTGCCCTTTGAAAAGCTCCTGGAAGGATTTGATTTCCAGTATCAGACTTCCATTAGTAAGCGGCAAGTAAATGGTTGGTTAGATTTTAGCTGGTTAGATAATCGGGAGAACAAACTGTTTCTGGGACCTTCGGGAGTAGGCAAGACTCACTTAGCCCTAGGACTTAGCCGGGAAGCTCTTCAGAAGGGCTATAAAGTTCGTTACTTCAGCATGTGTGATTTTGTAGAAGAGATGATCATCAAGGAAGCAAGTTCGACATCTAAGAAATGGATAAAAGAAGTGCTCAGGAACGATCTGATCGTGCTTGATGAGATGGGGTATCTGCCGATAGATCCAAGGTATACGCATTTGTTTTTTCAGTTCATAAACGAATGCTATGAATACCGCTCTGTCCTCATTACCTCGAATAAAATGCCGGCACAATGGGGAAGTTACTTTGGAGATGAGTCAGTAGCTATGGCGATCTTGGATAGGTTGATGCACCACAGCGAGATAGTGACTATGAATGGCGATAGTTATCGCCTGAAAGACAAATTGGATACCCTCAAAGCGAGCGAAAAGTTCTCCGACGGCGCTTTTCCGCTACGCTCCAAAGCGCCGTCGGAGAACTTTAACTGAGATAGAGAGTGGTGCACTTTAAAGTGCCAAAAGTGGTGCATATTAAAATTCCGTTGACAGGTGGCAATCGCACTTCATTTCTCAGTTGGGAAGAGGAAGAAGAGCTTCTATCCGAAATTGGCAAACAAGCTGAAAAAGGTCTGTTGGTAGTTGTCAAAACGATCAAAGCAGAAATAGAAGCCAGGATAGGAAGGATTGTTTCAAAGGATTATCCCTATGATTTGCTGCATCGACATGGCTGGAGAAGAGTAGTTCCTCGACCTAATCATCCCAAGCAAGATGCTGAAAAACAGGAAGACTTTAAAAAAAACTCCCGGAATACCTGGCAACCGCCTCGCTAAGTTTTCAACCCAACGATGCAAGACCCATACAGGTATTCTTCCAAGACGAAGCCCGCTTTGGAAGAATCAATATTCCTGCCTCATGTTGGGTTCCTAAAGGTCAGAGACCGACAGTTTCGAAACAGATTGTAAGACAATATTTATATGCATACTCAGCGGTGAATCCTTTAAGTGGAGACATCTTCTCTATCCTAGCTCCCAACTGTGATACAGATATTATGTCGTTATTCATCGAGGACTTCTCTAATGAATATCAGGATTACCGAAACATCGTAATTATGGATAAAGCTGGATAGCATACCCTCAGCTACCTGAAAAGCGTCTATAATGTCCAATATATCTTTCTGCCTCAAGATAGTCCAGAATTGAATCCAACAGAACTCCTGTGGGCAAAAATTAGAGACCGGAAGTTCAGAAACAGAACCTTCGATTCAATGAATGAAGTGATGAACGCTCTGATTGAGTGCTTTGAATACCTTGATGAAAACAAGGAAATGGTCTCAAAGTTAACTTATTTTAAATGGCTTAATTTGGATGTATGAAAGCGAAATGGTATTAGTATATAGCGTAAAAGTTATTTCGGCAGTGACGACTCCTGACTCTTCCGGTAGGTTGACCTCCTGGTCAACCATAAAAGTCAGGAGTCATTTGTGCCTTGAGAACTTTCACCTGGAAGATAACTTTTGTGGCACATATGACTCATGACGGCACTTTAGAATCTGTGAGAGATAGTCGTCATAAGTCCTCACTGCCAAACGAATTAGTACATAGCGTAAAAGTTATTTCGGCAGTGACGACTCCTGACTTACAATAACGACTCCTGACTTTCATAGTGACGACTCCTGACTTACATAGTGACGACTCCTGACTTATATTATATCTTTGTTAAATTAACCTCTATATTCTCAGTGTAAAAATCTCTGAGATTTACAGCATCCGCATATATTCCAGCAAATCTACTACTCTGTTGGAATATCCATATTCGTTATCATACCAGCTGAAGACCTTCACCATTTTACCTTTGGTATAAGTTATCAAAGCATCAAAAATAGAGGAATAGCTGTTTCCTACTACATCAATAGACACAATTGGCTCTTCCGTATACATTAAATAGCCCTTCAAATATGTTTCCGCCGCTTCTTTCATTGCCATATTTACTTCTTCTTTAGTCACTTCTACTTCCAGGTTGACGCATAAATCAACTAAAGAACCATCCGGGGTAGGAACTCTGATTGCTACTCCGTCTAATTTTCCTTTCAGTTCAGGAATAACCAAACCAATAGCTTTAGCAGCTCCAGTGGAAGTTGGAATCATACTCATTGCGGCAGCTCTGGCTCTACGCAAATCATTATGGGGCAGGTCTAAAATTCTTTGATCATTTGTATAGCTATGAATAGTAGTCATTAAACCATTCAAGATGCCAAATTTATCCTGCAAAACTTTTGCTACAGGAGCCAGGCAGTTTGTAGTGCAGGAAGCATTGGAAACAATTGTATGTTCTGCCTTTAAAGTAGTATGATTTACTCCCATCACGATTGTAGCATCTACTTCATCTTTTGCCGGAGCTGTTAAAATAACCTTTTTAGCGCCTGCTTTCAAATGTTTGGATGCTTTTTCTCTGGAAGTGAAGATACCGGTGGATTCAATTACAAATTCTACTCCCAAATCCTTCCAGGGAAGAACTTCAGGGTCTTTTTCCGCAAAAATCCTGAATTTTTTTCCGTTCACTACCAAATAATTCTCTTCGCTGGAAACATTACCGGGAAAAATCTTATGTACACTGTCATATTTAAAAAGATGTGCCAGCGTTTTAGCATCCGTAAGATCGTTTATAGCTACAACATTCAGTTCGGGATGGCTATTTAAAATCACTCTTAAGACCAGACGACCAATGCGTCCAAAACCGTTAATTGCTATGTTTGTCATCATTTATCTCCTTATAAGTAGTTATAAATCTATTAGATAGATTGCTACCGGAACTGCCGGAAAGTGTCTCTTAGTTCTTTAAACCCCAAATTCTCAAGTTTTTCTTTGAATTGTATATTAAGGTCTTTAGGGGCGACAAGGGATTTACCTCTCATTGTTTTTTCTTTACTAATCTTGGTTTTATGTGGTGAGATGTCTTCAATCACTTTCTTTATCACTTTCAGGATTTCAGGATATTTCACTATCAATATTTCCACACCGCCAAGATGTGAGTATTCATAAATTATATTCATTTTTCATTACCCCAAACCGAATCAAGTTCGGATTGATTTTCTTTTATCTGGTTTAAATTTACCGCAAGCGGTTTTATATCTTCAGGATGATCCGGATTAAAAATCGGTCTTTCCATAGGGCGTATTTTCAGGTCACCGGAAAAAGCCCTATTAATTCTTTGCATAGTTATTTCATAATATTCATCCAGAATTTCTGCTCCACAGCTTTTCCGGTTATGAATAAGCGAAGCAATTTGAGTTGTTCCTGTTCCCATAAAAGGGTCTAAAGTCCAATCATTTTCATTAGTCATAGATAAAATTAGGCGTTCTACCAATTCTACAGGAAATTGAGCAGGGTGAATTGTCTTTTCTATATGATTTGCTTTAACATTGGGAATATCCCAAACATCGGAAGGGTTTTTACCTAAAGGATTGCAGGATAATTCACCTTTTTTATTTCCCTTAAAATAGCGTTTCTCAGGATACTTTTGCGGAATGCGCACAGGGTCTAAATTAAAAGTATATGCATCGCTTTTAGTAAACCAGAGAATTACCTCATAGCGTCCGGAAAACCTTTTGGAAGAATGCAAACCATGCCCGAAATGCCAGATTATTCTATTGCGTAGTTTTAATCCCAATTCCTCAAAAAAAGGATACAACACAATATCCAAAGGGACAATTTCTCCGTTATCTATATAATTTCCTACCTGCCAACAAATACTGCCGCTTGTTTTTAGCACTCTAAAGCATTCTGCAATAACTTTCTTTTGCCATTCAAGATACTGGTTTAAAGGTTTACGCTTTTCATATTTCTTTCCAATGTTATAGGGTGGTGAAGTTACAACTAACTGAATAACTGAATCCGGTATGGAATCAAGCAATTCCAGGCAGTCACCCTGAAACAAACAGAGAGTGGAATCAGAATTCCAATTATTGCTTATTTTGATCATATCAGTTATAGCAAAATACTGTTTTCTGCGCTGCCGGACATTTTGCAGAATTCCATAACGGTCTTCTGCATTTTTTCTTCACCCTTGATTAGCCATTTACGTGGATCAAACTTGCTTTTATTAGGGATATAAACAGCTGGGTCAACATCGGGAGGGCAGACAATAGCATATTTTTCTTTTTCCCAATATTCCTGAATAGCAGAAGCCATATCCATTTGGTAGTGAGTATCCTTATTGATTTTTACTACCCCATTGGCAATAGCGGTTTGTTGTTGCCAGTCAGTTAATCCGGAAGCTCCATGTAAAACCAGTCCTCTTTCCACACCATTTTTAATCAGCAGGTCATCAATTTCCTTAATCAAATCCAAGTGCAGGACTACATTTTCACCTTTAGTAACGCCATGATTTGTGCCTACAGAAGCAGCAAAGAGGTCCACATTGGTCTTTATTACAAATTCCAAAGCTTCTTCGGGCTTAGTATAAAGTTCATCTTCAGAAACAATTTCATCTTCAGCACCCTTGATATGACCAATTTCACCTTCCACCAGAATATTATATTTATGCGCCAAATCAACAACCTCTTTAGTAATCCTGATATTATCTTCCAGTTTTTCTGCCGAAGCATCTACCATCACGGAAGAAACAAGGTCGTTCTCAATACAGAACTTAATAAAATCAAAATAGTTGGGTGTGGCATGATCAATATGAAGTCCAATTCCACATTTGGGAAATTGTGCAGAAAAGGTCTTCACCATCGTAGAAATCATTCTGGCTCCAATTTGTAAATCCTGAGAAGTACCTGCCGCATATTTACAGGCACCAGTACTCATTTGAATTAAGCCATCTGAATTGACTGCAGCATAGCCCTGAACAAGAGCTCTGATTTGAGTGTCAAAAACAACATTAGATGCAATAATACCAAAACGCTGTTTTTTGGCTTTGAGGAAAACCTCTTTCAGTTGTGCACCGGATAGAAACATTTTATACCTCCATATAAGTTTATCTCTTATAAAATAATATATCTAAAGGTGGATATAAAGTCAAGGGAAATCTGCAGAGGAGAATAGAAGCTAAAGGTGGGAGCAAATAAAAACACTGCCAATTTACAAATGATAAACCATAAAAATAAGCGTTACTAATCCTGCCCTTCAGCGTAAATAATTTTGCCGGATAGCAGTTAAAGAGTAATAATACCTTTTGCCTAATCCTTTCTTTAACGCTCCTTTAACGATTCTTTAACAATGCTTTAACTTTGTTAAGGGGTCGTTAAAGAATCGTTAAAGAAACATAAAAGATTTAACTTGGTGCGCAGCTGTAAGTCAGGAGTCATTTGTGCCTTGATAATTTTCACCTGGGAGATAACTTTTGGTGCCGTCCTCACTGTAAGTCAGGAGTCATTTGCGCCTTGATAATTTTTACCTGGGAGATAAATTTTGGGGCGCATATGACTCATGACGGCACTGATGGCACAGTAGACCAATCAAAAATCAAATCATAGTCGTCATGAGTCCTCACTGCCAAACGAATTAGTCCATAGCGTAAAAGTTATTTCGGCAGTGACGACTCCTGACTTACATAGTGACGACTCCTGACTTGCAGTAGATAAATTTACATATAAGTATAGTTCAACTGGTCTTCAAATCTCAAAATTGTGAATTAAAACAGGAACAAAAAAGAAGGTGGAGAAGAAATCTCCACCTCCAAATATTTTTACGGATGCGCTATGTTTAGTTGATTGCTATCACCCGATAGAATTTTTTATCAGCAGCAGTGCCACTATAAAATAAATTAGAAGTAGTTGTTACTGTAGTCCAAGTTCCATAAGGATCATCTGCGGATTCAACTCTATAATTTGTAGCTCCAGAAACTGCACTCCAGCTAAGGTTTATCGTTCCAGCAACTTGAGAAATATTAACAATCGGAGCTTCCAAAATTCCTGCAGCAGGAGTTATATCTGCCAGAAAACGGGGACTGAATTGCATTGCATCATTAAATTGTCCTCCCAGACAGATAATATCCACAGGATCAGTCGGAATTGGCGTTCCGGCATAATCGGTATTGGGGAAAGTTCTCATTACTCCATTTCCGGAAGCATCGGTAGCAGGAATATTTTCAGCTGTAGAGGCAAATAATCCGGTCTCGTTGGGGGTTAAAGTTACGCTGTAAATCTTTAGCAGCTTTGCCTGGTCGTCAGAAGTGATAGTAGCCAGGGTTCTTGTTACCGGAACAATTGTATTATTATGAGAAGTTGCGGCACCCGGATCAGCAAGTGGAACAAATTGCAAAAGACCTGCATACACAGATAAAGTTCCTGCTATACCTGTAATGCCATCATAGAGATTATAGGTTGTGGTTATTATCCCGCTCGGGTCATCAATAACGATAGCAGCAGTAGCATCCTGGATATATTTTTGGTGGCGATTTGTCTGCTGGAAAGTAAGAACTGCTTCTCCGGTAAGGCGATAGGAACTGCCTATAGTTCCTGCTCTCAATTGAGCTATAGTAGATACATTTTCCGGGAAATCATAAAAAGCAGTGGCAATAGCAGAAGGAGTATAACCCGCAGCGTAAGCTTTAGCTTTTATGGTTGTGTCTGAACTGACAGGAATTGGAGCGCTGTAAATATCAGAGGACTCTGTGGGCTCAGAACCATCTGTAGTATAGTGAATTACCGCTCCAGAAGTAGTTGTGCTGATCGTTACATTGATAGGACTGGCATAAGCACCAGCAGGAGGATTAAAAACAGGTGTAATTACTACATTGCCAAAGGTATGCATTCCCAGATTATCAATATAGTTCTGAGGATAAACAACCCACTCACTATCATCTGCATTAGTTCCAGCACTTGTTGCCCAATCCAAATTACCCTGAGTAACAGAAGGTTTACGAATTAAAGTATGTTCGGCAGTTGCAGAAGCTATTCCGGCAACAGGCCAATTGATAGTTCCAGGATCAGTTCCAATAGTGCCAATAACATCTATCAAGGTTTCTGTAGTTCCAAGTTTATATAGTCCCAGAGCGTCATTTCCATTGAAAAAAGTAACACTTGCAGTTGTATCTGATAGAGCAAGTATATCTGCATTGGCGGAAGGATTGGCAATAACATAAACATCCAAATGATTAAGAGTTCCGGTTAAATTTAAAGTGTTTGTTGGCGTTAAAGAACCGTCAGCATAAAGGCAAACCTTGTAATTGCTTAAATCAATCGGTCCACCGGTTCCGTTGAAGATTTCAATCACTTTATTGTAACTGCTGCCTTCAATATATTCAGAGAAAAATAAGTCACTTGCCATTCCGGGTTGAGCTGTAGCGGTTCCACTAACAGGCAGTTGATATTCATTAGCATAAGTAGTATTGTGGCAAATTATACTGTTAAAAGTTCCTGCTCCCGTTGCGTTCATTCGGACATAAACATTGCCGTTATAGTTGTAGCTTAAGGACAAAGATGTTGCCCAGTCACTTGTGCCGTTTGAACTTAATTCAAAAGGATAAGTAGTAGTTATTATAATAGGATCAACAGCTCCTGATGCACTTAGAGTATAGGATTGAACTGCTGAAGGAGTTCCTGCTTCGGAACTAAAAGGAGTTAAATTGGCAGTAATATTCCAGCTGACAGGTGTGGGAAAAGCTTCTCCAGTAACATGAACATTAACTGGTTCGGCACCGGCACTGGTATGAACAATATTGCCCTCATATTCACCAATGGCAGAAGCCAACATACGAACATAAATTAGAGCATTGAAATCAGCCGGGACAGTAATACTGGAAGCCCATCCTTCTGTTTGCGAAGTAGAAACCTGAAAGCCGTTGGGAGCTGTAACAGTTATTCCACCTAAGATATTGGTTCCCCATAAAGTGTAGTCCCTGATTTCATCTGAAGGAAGATTAACAATGCTTTCCAAAGGATCAAGTTCAGTTGTGCTGGTATGAATAGCTGGCGTCTCCATTGGAGTTCCTTCCCATAGTTTAGCCCAATTATTAGTTACTCTGATTCCGTCAATTTTGGCTATGGGACCGTTTGTTCCTTGCCGAATAGCCACAGCTCCTATTGCCGATATGTCTATTCCGGTTAAATCTGAAGCTGTAAGTTGAGCGGTTGGTTCGGTTGCTCCGATAGTTGGATTAACCCACATATAGACCTCATCGTTTGTAGATCCGGAGACGATAACATATTTAACAACAATCAGATAAGTAGTATCTAAACTATAACTATAAGGAGTAGCGGAGGTTTCGGAAATAGCATTTGCTCCTTTAGTTATACCAAATCTTAAGTTATTGGAAGCATCTTTTTGGACAAAAACCTTTCCTTTGAAATCAGTACCGATAGTGTTGGGAGCGAAGTGGAAGAAATAATCAGCTGTGGTTTTAGCTTCGGAAGCATTGAACAGAAAGGAGACATAAAAAGTTCCCGAGGTCTGATTAGCAAAAGTTTTATTAACATCTTCCGCAGAACCGGAATAAACTGTCTGTGCCGCTAAACCCTGATAAGCATAATAGCCAGGATAGACAAGTCCTTCATCAGCTACGATAATAGGATGGTTACCAGCTCCACTATGAGCTACCCAACCGTGAGCACTTAATAAGTCACCAGCCGGATAGTTAAATTCTTCCTCCAGAAAAGTCGTTGAGACACTAGGATCAATCACTATACCATTTACGGCTAAGTTTTGGGTCTCAGCTCCTGTGCTGGAATGGACTATGTTGCCGGAAAAAGTTCCTGCTGTAGCTCCTGTTAAACGCACATAAACAGTTCCGCTAAAAGAACTGGCTAAATTAAGGGTGTTAGAATAAGTAGTATTATCTGTAGAAAGGGCAAAACCTTCAGGTGCAGTAACACTTATTCCTGCGGTTAAAAATAATCCGGTTACCGTATAATGTTGTTCTGGAGAAGGAGTTCCCAATAAAGTGCTGAAATCAGTTAAACTGGCAGTAATCTCTATCATTGGAGAAGGATTGGTAACAGTTCCTTCTACGGCAAGGTTAACAGTAGTTGCTCCAGGACTGGAATGAACTATATTGCCGGAAAAAGTTCCTGCTGTGGCTCCTGTTAACCGCACATAAACAGTTCCGCTAAAAGTAGCCGGTAAAGACAAATTGCTGGTATAGGTTGTTCCATCAGTAGAAAGAGCAAAGCCAGTGGGAGCGGTAACAGTGATATTTCCGGTTAAATTTTGACCACTCAAATTGTAGGTTTGAGCTGCTGAAGGAGTGCCGGTATAAGTAGAAAAAGGAGTTAAAGTGCCATTTACTACAATTGTAGGTGAAGCTGCTCCTGTGGCAGTTATGCTTACATCATCAATACCCAGGCCTTGAGCATTGGTAACAGTTGTACCACTTGTTACAGAATAGTTCCAGGCAAGATATAAAGAGCTTCCTGCTGGTAAGGAATATGATAAGATAGCGTTGTTTACAGGAACTGTATCTCCCGGGGCAGAATCATAACCACTAGTTGAAGCATCAGCCGGGAAAGAAGTTAAAAATGAACTTCCTGCAGTAGTCCAGGTTGTTCCATCAGCGGAATAATACATTTGGATGGAAAAACCGGCTGGATTAGTTCCCATCCTGTATTTTTCCACATTGTAACTGATAGTAAAAGAATTGATGGCACTGCTGCCGTTATTGGTAAGCTGAACATAAACATTGCCACTTTTTGTGCCAGAACTGGAAGATAAAAAACCAACTGCACGGTCTTCAGCAGTCGCTTCAGGACCTGCTCCATAGTTATAAATACCATGAGAGGCAGAGGTAGACATATTATTTCCTGCTCTTTTTTCAGTGGCAGTTACGGCTGCAGAATAATTTCCAACGGTTCTGACAGTTGTATTTTTATCTGCTTTCCAACCTGCAGGTAAAGTTGCAGTAGCTGAAGTTCCTATACCATCAAGGTTTTCGGTAACAGTCAGTCCTGCTTGAATGTTTACTTGGGCGAATAACCCTCCTATAAAGGAAAGGGTCAACATAATTATAAACAATGTCTTTCTCATAATTCCTCCTTGAGAAGATAAGTTTCGTAATCTATTGTTATCGTTAATCACTCTTTAAATATAGTATATTTGGATATGGGTTTGGTGTCAAGGAAAATAATCAGGAATTTATATTGTTCACAGGCAGGAAAAGACGAAGACATCATTAATTCTGGAATATAATCGCGGCTTTAGCTCTCAGCTCTTACTTTCATACCCAATTCATTCTTTATTTCTTTCCTGTTATGCAAGTATAAAATAAATTTCTTTATCTATATAGGGAAAGACAAAATGGACTAAAAAAGCCCTGAGCTAATTCAGCCCAGGGCTTTCATTACTTGTTAACCTTTAACTTGCCAAACAGTTAATCAGTTAACTTATTTCATCATTATCATTTTCTTGGTGCTGCTGTATTTTCCAGCTTGCATCTTATAGTAATAGACGCCACTGGAAACAGAGCGACCGTTATCATCAGTTCCATTCCAAACAATAGTATGATTTCCAGGTTCCTGAATACCTTTCACTAAGGTTTTTACCAGCTGACCTTTAATGTTATAGATTTCAAGGGTTACAGGTTCTCTATCTTTAACGCTATAGCTAATAGTGGTTTCAGGATTGAAGGGGTTAGGATAGTTATTATGTAAAGCAGTGGCAACTACAGGAACTTCAGGATCATTAACATCGTTTCCTGCAACTGTAACATCATCAACACAGAAGAAGAAGGCATCATTGGAAAGGCATTGAATACCAATGTAAAGAGGTCCTGGCTGTGTAATTTGATAGGTGTATTCAGTCCATTCCACCGGTGCTTGAATATAATTTGGACCGCTAATGATAGTGAAGCTACCGGGAGTAGTATTATTAGAAATACCTACTTTGAATCTTTCCAATCCATAGTCATCTACATAACTTCTTGCCCAGAATTTGATGGAACTTGCTCCTGACAATTGCGGAGTAATCATCCAGTCATTATTAGGAGGAGTGGTTGAGG
>ERZ1026800.1333-NODE-1333-length-16020-cov-2.955515_pt1 | contig 16020 bp, 13 predicted proteins | sample MGYA00520873_ERZ1026800 | MGnify/ENA primary metagenome ERZ1026800 (study PRJEB33270, sample SAMEA104284475) | anaerobic digester metagenome | biome: Anaerobic digester microbiome; feature: mesophilic sludge digester; material: Anaerobic digester biomass...
ACTGTAAATATTTGTGCAGCCTAAGTAGCCTCCTGCCCATTCAAAGGGAAAATTGCGCCGCAGGTCGGTGCCAGTGAGATCCAAATCTGAACAAGTTGCTGCATTCAAGTTCTTCAGGCGGGCATCAGTACCACCCGTGCTAGCCCAGCCGCTCGCAATTTGCTCTTCTACCACAGCACGGCCATCTGGGTTGGCAACCAAAAGAAGATAGATTTCGGTCTCGTCGAGCAGCCAAGCGACCTCTGGGTCGTGGTCATAGTTCTCCAAAAGATGTTCAGCGAAGCGAAGGTTTAGTTCAACGGGTGCCAAATCACGGGCGTGCAAAGCACTCATTACAAAAAGGACCGGCTTACTACCGGTCGTGTTCTTGTTGGTGAGCTTAAGGATATTCAAATCATAACCCGATGTGTCACCAGAATTCTGCTTGACCCAAGAATCGCCAATGTCGAGCCAGTCAGCCAGGTCGGAGTGTGCTTCAGCAAGGCTTGCAGCATCAGCAAGAACTGTATCCAGCGTACGGTAGCAAAGAAAATCTGGGAGCGTGGCGACTACTTCTTGCGCCAGGGGTCCCCGCTGAGTGAAAAGAGGGAAGCAAAGTGTAAAGACGAAACAAATAAGAACCCCAGCAATCCAGAATCGGTGAGATTTGAGCACGGCAAACTCCTTTATAGAAAAGTGAAAATTTCAAGAGCGAATTATACAAGGAAAGGCTCATTTAGGAGTAAAAATGTCATCATTATCTGTAACCGGGATAATCTCAAAAAGTTGACAGCCCTGCCGGGATAGATTATGCTTATTTTAAGTTCGGGCGGGACCGGCACGGCGGAGCCCTGCGAACCCCGTCAGGTCCGAGAGGAAGCAGCGGTAAGGAGGTCGCTTCGGGTGTTGCCGACAAACCTGCCCGAACATTTTTATGTACCATGACTGAGCCATCCACCTCCACTCCTCCGGTCTGCTCTTACGAGGGATCCGATTATCAGCAATCCTTTTGGGAAGCAGGCCAGCGCCAATATGAAGATGCCGTCGAAGCCATTGCCCTCCAGCGACTGCTCCCGCCGAAAGGCGAGCTGTTGCTCGAGCTGGGCGCTGGTGCTGGCCGCAATACACCGCGCTATGGCGGCTATAAGCGCGTGGTTCTTCTGGATTACTCCCGTACGCAGCTGCTGCAAGCGCGCGAGCGCTTAGGTGATAACCCGCGCTACACATACGTTGCAGCGGATGTATACAGGCTCCCATTCGTAACCAGTCTGTTTGATGGTGCCACGATGATCCGTACGCTGCATCATATGGCTGAACCCGGCTTAGCCTTGCAGAGCGTCCGTCGCGTGCTGGCTCAGGACGCTGTTTTTATCTTAGAATTCGCCAATAAGCGCAATCTGAAAGCTGTATTTCGTTACCTCAGCGGCAAGCAAGCTTGGAATCCCTTTTCACCTGAGCAAGTGGAATTTGCCGCGCTCAATTTTGACTTTCACCCTAAAACCATTCGCCGATTATTGGCACAGAATGATTTCAAGATTGAGCGGCAATTAGCTGTCTCTTATTTCCGTGTGGGTTGGCTCAAGCAGCACCTGCCGCTCGGGTTCCTGGTGGGTCTTGATTCAGCCTTGCAGTGGACGGGAGCATTCGCGCAGTATTCGCCGAGCGTTTTCACCCGTGCAAAGGCAATTGGCACTGCGCCTGCCGAGCATCCCCAGGGATTTTTTGCCTGCCCTGTGTGTGGAGCTGCCTTAGCAGAAAGCGCTTCCTCTCAGACCTGCCCAGGTTGTGGCAACTTATGGGAGTATTCTGAAGGTATCTACGACTTTCGGATTAAACCTGTGGCTTGAACCTATGCGTCAAGCACTTTATCAGGGCAATCGGCAGGTTGGGGGCTCACTTCTAAATCAAGCGGATTAGCACTTGGCAAGCTTCTCCCTTTCCAAAACCAGAAATAGTACATCGCCACAGAAGCAATATAGAAAAAGATCGTTATAAGGAAGGGCGGCGCAAAACCGTAGTTTACTTGGAAGTACCCGCTAAACGTCGGACTGAATGCCCAACCAAAATTACTTGCCATGCTGGATAGGCTCGCCACCATAGCGCGCGATTCTGGTTCGACTTGTTCCATCGTAAAAGTCGTATAAACGGGCGAGCTCATGTTCATCAGCACCAAGCGAAAATAATAAGCCGTGGCTGCCACGCCAAACCAAGGTGCAAAACCCAACAAGGCTAAGAAGGGAATGGAGAGACCTTGCGTTGCGACGACAACCTGGATCTTTCCAAATTTTTCCGCTAATGCTGGCGCCAAAAGCAGCCCGATGCCCATTGCAAGCGATCCCCAAGCGAACAGCACACCAATGGAAGCGTCAGAGAGGTTATGCACGTTGCGGAAGAACACATTCATGAAAGGCATAATCATGCCGGCACCGATCGAGGTAAATAAAATCGGGAGGATCAGTTTGCTCAATTTGCCTGGGTTCTTGCGCATGTAATTAATTGGCGCAAAAGAAGCTAAATTGCTATCTTTGGCACGGTTTTGGCTGATCATAAAAATTGGGATGAGGGAAACTGCCACGCCGATCACGATGATCCCCAAAGCCCAAGCATAGGCAGTGGCACTGGTTGCGCTCACTGCCAATCTCGTGCCTGCCCAGGTCGGCAAATACCCGCCTACCCACTGCCCAATGGATGAGGCGGTCATGCTTAAGCCAGAGCTGAAGCTGAAGAGATAGGTGCGCTCGGTTTCACCACTATTTTCCATCAAGAAAGGTCCCATGGTTATAGCGGTGAGCGATTGGGCTAAGCCAATCACGATGTTCATCACCACAAAGATGGGCACTGATGGGTAGAGCACCATCATGAGGATAGCAACGCCCATCCCGCTGTGCCCCAAGATGAAAGCACGCTTGTGGCCAATGCGGTTGGCTAAGTATCCCATAGGCAGCGCCACGATGAGTGAAGTCGCGCTGCGGGCAGTGACTAAATTGCCCAAAACGGCTTCGTTGTAGCCCAAGCTTAGTACGTAGAAGTTGAAAAGCAGCTGATATACCCCTATGGCTGAGCCATAAATGATGGTGCCAATGAGGTATTTCCTGGCATTAGGGCTAAAGGCAGCGATGCGCTCTAAATAGGTTTTTACAAAAGAAGTCTTTTTCGCTTCAACAGTTGATGGTATTTTCTCCACCTTAATCCCCCTGAATAAACCTTTTGAGCAGGTCTTGCGTTGCTTCTAAGCCTTCATAGCGTGTGGTGTAATAACGATCTCCTTCTGGGGAAACGGTAACGCGCACTAAGCCGGCTAAGCGCAGCTCACGGAGGTGGTGCGTGACGGTGGGTGGTCGCAAGCGTAACTGGCGCGAAAGCTGTGCTGCCGTCTGTGGTGTTTGCACAAGTGTACGCAGGATACGTAGACGGGTGGGGTCCGCAAGTGCCTTAAGGCTGAGCAGTAAACTATCCGGGATAACCTCACCCGGGATTAAAGCCATGCTATCGGGTCGAGCGCCAAAAATCACAAGCAAAGTATCCACATCTAAGCGGTTGTAATATAAAAAGGGTGATCCCCAAAAAGAGGGAGCTAAATAGATTCGGCGTGCTTTGTCTAGCTCAGATAAGCGTACACCGGAAGAAAGCTCCTCGAGCATGGTGGGGAGCTGCAAAGAGCCAGCACGCATTTGTGCATGCGAAAGTCCTTGGCGCAGCACTGGCAAGATGCGCTGCTCTTCTTCAAGAAAGAATGCTTCCATATAGGCTTTTAGCGCCTTCAGGTACTTTTCGCCAAACTCCTCTCGATGTGCCCAGGTTTCATAGAGCAAATTTAGATAAGTGGGGGTGACCAATCGGTCATGGTTCTGGAAGTTATTGCTAATGATGCTTTTTTCGGTAGTGGTCCATTTACGCTGTGAGGTGGTATTGAGCAACACGTCGCGTACTACCGTGGGGGTGCTATAGGATAAACTCAGAACTTCGAGCCTTTTTTCGGCTGGTAAATGTTCAAGCGCATCGATAACGGCTTGGGCGTCTCTGGGCATTGGAACGTTATGAACAAAGGGCAGCGGTTCGTACATTAGAGTGATGGCTGTCTCCAGGGTCTCACGTTCTTCGGCGGGAAGGCGTGAGCGCACGCCAGCTGCCCAAGAGGCACGCAAGCCATGTTGTTCAGGGCGGTGGAGCACAAGCAAGCTGATGAAAAGGTCATAGCCGCTGCCCATTTCCCATCTAAGGCGGGTGTAATCTGATTCAGGCAACATAAATCCTCACGCTAAGTAAATAATAATCTATTATATTAGCTCATTATCTAATTGGTCAAGTGGAGAGATGAAGTTTGTTAAAACCCTCTATAAAATCTCATAAAATGATGTATACTCATTTTATGGAAGAAAATTCTAAGCCAGTTCCTAAAAAAGAAAACCATAGAATTTTTAATCTTGTTTGGGTCGTTATATTTATAATTTTTGGACTCACTCTTTTTCTGCATCCCTTAGAGAATGCAGAAAATAGGATGTTTGTAGATATCTTTATCGCGGTATGTATAGTTGAAATTCTGATAATCATCATTCCGAAACGAAACAATTTTGTTTCCGCCTTGTTGCTTTTTATAATCGCATTAGCTTTAAATACTTCAGCCAGCCGTTTATACGACTTGACCTGGTTTTATTATCCGAAATTGGATGCCTCCATGACCTCATACTACATGGAAGTGGAGCCGTGGTTTTCTGCTGCTGGCTGGGTGATGTCCGTTTTGACCGCCCTGTCATTTGTTTACATGTTCTGCTCTTGCCTTGCCAAGCTGTTTTCCAAAAAAGGTCACTGTTTCGTATGTTTTCTGGTTTCTCTTTTACTGGTAGGTAGTTCAGCCTATCTTGGTTTTTCTTATCTCCCCCTCAATTTTGTACTTCCCCAAGAAGAAATAACGAAGAATATCAGTAATGAGATCAAGATTACATTCGTTAGTGAGAATTCCAATGGCCAAGAGATTAGCACAGTGCAAGAATCGGATAGTTTTTTAGTCCACATCGAGGGTCTTCCTGGAGGAAAGCGGTATGGTTTGAGAATTATTAATGAATATAATGGAGAATCAACAGTCAGCCAGACTAAGTTTCAATATTACAGAGATAAGATATGGTCAGGAGACTTGGCTCATATTATCGCGTTTGGTGACACCTACATAATTCAAGTTGTTGCGCAAGAGGAGGAAAACTTAATCGTCGTTGCTGAAAAGAGTATAAAAGTTACTGAATTAGTTTTCCAACCCTATGAAGCAGGCAAAAAGTATCCGTGTGAGCTGTGGCTGACCTTAGGTGATAGCAGCGAAAAGCTGCAGCGCATCGAAGAACCTGACAGCCAGAAGATGCTGAATATTGGGGTATGGGTGCAATGCGATGGGGGAGCCTATGAGGGAAAGGTGAGTTATGAGGACATTTATCAAGACCTTCACTATATTTCAGTAAATATTAATACAGCAGATCCAGAAAGAGTGGTGAGCTTAGGGGGTAATCAGGCGAGTGGTTTAGTGCGCTTAATTATCAATGGCCAAGCCATGGGTGAGGCAGTTATCCAACGCTAAAGGTTTCCCCATTTGCGACAATGGCAAAATTATCGAGGGATGCAATCAATCGGATTGTATTACTCGGTAAAAGAACCACAAGCGTTTTAGTTTGGCTAAATAAGGTTCGTGTTTAAATTTGAGTAAAATATCTTGCAGGTTAAGTAACAGCTATGCATAATATCTTTGACTATCTCGATTGGCGCGGAGATTTGAATTTCTCCAGCGATCCGCTCAACGAAGTGGATAACCTGATTTTCTCGGTTTTATCCTATAGTGACTTTAGCGGCGTGGTCCCAGGATTAGATAAACCCGGCTCAGTCACCTTGCAGGAGGCTGCAGACCGTATCGGACCCGCCCCTCACGAAGTCACCACCAACCTGACGCGTTCATTTTTCTCTGCGCTGCCTTTGCTCTTGGAGAAATGCGCTCAAACCGAACGTTTTGCCAATCTGCAGCTCTCGCATTATATCGATCGTATCGAATTTGCTAAAGCTGAGCAGTTCTCTGCTATCGTCTTCTCCTTAGAAGAAAACTTGCATTTCATCGCCTTTAGCGGCACAGATGATACCTTGGCAGGTTGGAAGGAAGACCTCGAAATGAGCTTCCGAGACGCGGTTCCGGCTCAGAGGGATGCGACGCGCTATGCTCAAGCCGTAATGGCAAACCTGAGCGGGGATTTCTACCTCGGCGGGCATTCCAAAGGTGGTAATCTGGCAGTTTACGCAGCTGCGCACCTAACGTCGGAAGAACAGCAACGCATTATTGCAGTTTACAACAATGATGGACCGGGTTTTCTCGCCAACATTATTGAAAAGGAAGGCTACCAGCGCATTATTCACAAAGTGACCACTTTTATCCCCCAATCTTCTGTGGCAGGCATATTGCTGGAGCATGGGGAGGAATATCGGATCGTCAGAAGCAGCGAAACGGGCTTACTGCAGCATAACGCCTTCTCCTGGGAAGTGTTGGGCAAGCATTTCGTTTATGAACAAGAGCTTTCTAAAAGCAGCTTGGTGCTCAGTCAGGCTATCCGGGCTTGGTTGGATGAAATCCCCTTAGAGCAAAGAGCGCATTTTGTAGAAGCGTTGTTCCAGGTGATCGAAGCAACCGGTGCCAAAACTTTGAGCGAACTCTCGGAGGATAAACTGGCTGCGGCTCGCGCGATGATCACCACCTTTACCCAATTGGAAGAGGAGACCCAGACTATCCTAAAAAAAGTGGTGGAAAGCTTCTTTACCGAAAGCCAGAAAATATTACGTTCTTCATTAGGAGAGGGCGTAGAAAACCTGGTGCAAAAAACCATACTCCGCAAGAAATCCAACGATCCTAATACCCAAAAAAGCTGATCCTTTATGGGTATAATAGAAGTGATCATACCCAGAAAGAAGGCAGCCATGAGTGATATTCAGTTTCCGCATTTCAGCAAAGAAGAAAAGATCTCAGCGCTTATTGAGCAGCTCAGCGCTTACATCGAACAATATCACGGCGGCACAGTCGAGCTCGTTGCAATTGAGGGGGATGAGGTTAAGGTGCACTTGGGCGGGGCTTGTGAAGGCTGTCCCCTGCTGCCTGCAACTTTACAGGGTTGGGTAGCTGGCACATTGCGTCAATTCTTCCCTGAAGTAACCGTTACGTCAGTGGATTAATTTGGAGGAAACACTAAGCTGCTGTAGCTTGCATTTCCTTCTGCACGGTGTTATAGAGCGTCTCCCCTTTGATTTCATCCAGGGTGTAGCACGTCCCGCCCATCATATCGGCTAATTCCTGCGCCAAACCTGTATCGAAAGCTTTAGCTTCCATATTAATAACCACGCTGTGAATGTCTTCTTTAGCAAATAAGCTCGCCATTTCCTTGATTTCTTCTTTCACCGGTTTATTCCCCATTGGCACGTTCCCAGCACCATCGGTGAGAACGATGAGCAGCGGCTGTACATCCGGGTGAAGAATTTTCTCGCGCGTGATGACCTCATAAGCCATTTTCAAGCCTGCAGCTAAAGGTGTTTTACCGCCCACGGGGATATCCGCTAAAGCGCGCTGGGCTAAGAGCACGGAGTTGGTAGGAGCAAGCACGAGCGTCGCCCGGTCTTTCTGGAAAACAATCAAGCCCACACGATCACGGCGTTGGTATGCGTCCTTGAGCAGGGAAAAGATGGCGCTTTTGGTGGCTTGCATGCGTTCGGCAACTGCCATAGACCAAGACCCATCTACCAGAAAGAGGATCAGGTTGCCCGTTTTTTTGACGCGCACCTTTTTCTGGAAGTCTTCCGGGCGCACGGCAAACGCCACGTTTTCCTTCTCGCGGATGGCTTTTCGCTGCCTCTGGAAAGGCGCTGCCGCACGAATGGTCGCATCAAAGGCGAGATCGTCGGCTTTATGCGGAGAGGGGCGGGCTTTGATGTAGCGCCCGCGTTTGCGGTCGGTATACGTCTCAGAGCGCCTGCCGCCATGCTTGCGCACCATGTCATCCAGCGGAGTGTCCAATTGGCGGGTATCAAAAGGCTCGCCGGGTTTAACTACCTTGCCACCATCCCACCAATGAGCATCCAGCTCGGTAAAAACTTGTTGCTGCGCTTCCCCTACTGGCACTTGCAGGTCATCTGGCTCTAAGCTGATGCGCTCCTGCTCACTGCCCGTTTTTTTTTACCTGTATCGTCCTCATCAGAGGGCGTTTGCTCGGCTTCTACCGCAGCCTGTTCTTTGAGCTGCTCGATGCGCTCTTCTAACGCCTCAATCCCGACATCAGATTTACGGAAAGGTCCGGCTTTGACGCGATGCGGCAAAGCGAGCTCAGCAGCCAGAGCGATATCGTTGGGCACAATGCGCGTGCGGCCGTCAAAGGCAGCTTGTGCGCGGGCAGCCTTGAGGATCACCAGGTCTGAACGGTGGCCATCCACCTCCAGCGAGGCAGTCAAGTCGGCGATAATTAGTAAGTCTCGGGTGGTGTAAGTAACTTCATCGACCAACGCGCGGGCTTTTTGGATGCGGTTGGAAAGCGCTTGTTCTCGGGGCAACCAAGCCTCGCGGAATTTGACCGGATCTTGCTCGAAAGCGATGTTGCGCTCCATAATCTCCACGCGCGCGCGGGCATCCAGGATGCCGCGGATATCCACCGAGAGGGCAAAGCGGTCCAGCAGCTGTGGTCGCAGATCACCTTCCTCTGGGTTCATGGTACCCACTAAGATAAAGCGGGCGGGATGGCTAAATGAGATGCCTTCGCGCTCGACGATGTTCATCCCCATCGCAGCAGAATCCAGCAGAATATCCACGACATGGTCATCCAGCAGGTTGACTTCGTCGATATAGAGCAGTCCGCGGTTTGCAGCAGCTAAGACGCCGGGCTCAAAGTGGCGTTCGCCTTTTTGGATGGCACGCTCGATATCCAGCGTCCCGACCACACGGTCCTCTGTGGCAGAAACAGGCAAGTTGATGAAAGGCGTTGGACGGCGGATGACAGGTAAAGGCTCCTTGGAAGCCGTGGCGCGCTCGATGCACTCGGTGCACCAATGGGTTGGGTCGTGCGGGTCACAGCCAAAACGGCAGCCTTCAATGGCTTCTTCCTCAGGCAGGAGGGCAGCCAAGGCACGCGCGGCAGTAGACTTGGCTGTGCCGCGTTCGCCACGGATGAGCACGCCACCTATGCGCGGGTCGACTGCATTGAGCACTAAGGCACGGCACATGCGTTCCTGCCCAACGATAGCCGTAAACGGATAAACAATGCGTTGATTCATCTATTTCTTTTCCTCAAAGCTAAGTTTACCATGCAGCCGTAAGAAAAACCTTAGAAGGTATATAACTGTTAGAGCAAAGTGAAAATGTCCTAAAGTAGCATAATAGAAATGTCCTATTGAGATTAGGGACAATGAAATGAACAATTGAAGTGAACGTAAAGAATTAGGCTGAAAAAGGACGTTTAGAATGCCCGGATTACCAGCCTTTAAATCGCTCAGTTTATAACGATATCAAAACATGGTCACAAGCCCGCAATGTCATCGCGAGGAGGGCGCGTTTTGCCCGACGAAGCAATCTTTTCTATCGTGCCAAGAGATTGCTTCGCCCCTGCGGGGCTCGCAATGACAAAATGGGCTTGTTCTTGCTTGGTACCCTGCGGGAAGGCTGCGCCCTAAGGACACCGGCGAGAACGAGGGCAAACATTAATGAGAGAACAGCTATTCTTCTTCTCTTACCAAAATATGCGTCACGGCAGTAGAACCAGTTCCCGCTAAGGCTTGGATCATACCGATACGTGCCTGAGGCACCTGCGAAGCGCCTGCCTCACCACGCAGCTGCAAGCAAGCTTCAACCGCCTGATAAATCCCAGCTGCACCCAGAGGATTGCCGCGGGCTTTATGCCCACCCAGTGTAGCCACCGGTAAGGGCTGCTTCTGCCAGCGGGCATGGTCAAAGGCTAAGCGCCATCCTTGCCCGCGTGGAGTAAGTCCCGCTGCCTCGAGCGAGAGCACAGCATGCAGCGTGGTGATGTCTGCATATTCAAAGAAATCTGCTTGCGCTGGGGTGATGCCGGCTTGCTGGCAGGCACGCTGCACCGAGACAGCTGCAGCTTCAAAGAAGAGTGGATCGTTACGATCATGCAGGGCAAAGCGATCTGTCACTAAGCTTGAACCGGCAATACGTACGAGTGGATGATTAAGATTCTGAGGAACCACCTCGCGGCGCGCCAGGAGCACAGCCGCGGCGCCATCAGCTAACGGGGCAATGTCATAAAGGTTAAACGGCTCCGCAAGCATGCCAGCCTTCAGGTAGGTCTCCAGTGCTAACGGCTTGCGATACATGGCATGCGGGTTGTTGAGAGCATTGGCATGTGCGAGCATGGGAAAAGCAGCTAAAGCTTCCCGCTCCACTTGGTTTTCATAGATATAGCGCTGCATGAGTAAGGCTGCCTGACCAATCGGGGTAAGCCCTTCGGCAGCTTCGTAGTCCGAGTCTAATGTACGCACCGAGAGCGAGTCGATATCACTATCGAGCACGTCGGTGGCTTTTTCCACGCCAACCACTAAGGCGACATCCACCATGCCAGAACGAATAGCAGTATAAGCCATACGCAGCGCAGCTCCGCCAGAGGCATCGGCTGCCTCCGCAGTGGTGCCTTCCGCACCCTTAAGCCCAGCCCATTCGCACAGCAGCGCACCTAAGTTGGCTTGATGCGAAGCGCTGGCGGCGAGCATATTGCCCACAAAGATCGCCTGGGGTTGCAGCCCGCCGGCATCTTTTATGGCAGTACGGATAGCCTGCACACCCAAGTCGCGCAGCGAAACACTCCACAGCTCGCCCACATTGGTTTGCCCGATGCCGGCAATATATACTTCAGGTTTGGTGTCAGCCATAACGCGCCTACTTTACCGTAATCTCGCCGCGGAAGCGGATGTAGGTTGCGTAGTCGATCTCCGTACGGCGGGCGATATAATCTTGCGTGGTGAGGGCTTTACCTTGGCGTTCGCGGATAGGCTGTTGCACACGAATGACGAAAGCATCCGAGCCGGCGCCAGAGCCATAAGAGGTCATAAGGATTAAATCTCCAGGCTTTGCCACGTCCAAGATGGCGGAAAGCCCAATGAGCGCTGAGCCGGAATACGTATTGCCGATCATTGGCGTGAGCAGCCCGGTCTTGATCTGCTCAGGGGTAAAACCCAGTTCCTTAGCCACCCGCTGTGGGAACTTGGTATTGGGTTGATGGAAGACGGCGTAAGTGAAATCTGCGGGTTTAAGCCCTGTCTCGGTTAACATCGTGCGCGCGGCGGAGGTAATATGCTGGAAATAGGCTGGCTCTCCCGTAAAGCGCTGACCGTGCTCTGGGTAGACAGCGTGCTCCCGCCGCCAGAAATCGGGCGTATCGGTGACGTACGAATAGGTGGCTTCAATGGTTGCCAAGGCTTCCTCAGCCGGACCGATAATATAGGCAGCACCGCCGGAAGAAGCGGTATATTCAAGCGCATCGCCGGGCTTGCCTTGGGCGGTATCCATACCAATAGCCAGGGCATATCTACCCATGCCTGAGCCCACCAAACCGATGCCAGCCACGATAGCTTCTGTACCAGCCTTGCAAGCAAACTCCCAATCGCCAGCTTGAATATGGGGCGAAGCACCGATAGCCTCTGCCACCACTGTGCCGCTGGGCTTCACCGCATAGGGATGCGACTCGGAGCCCACCCACACCGCGCGCAACTCACGCGGGTCGATGCCGGCGCGCTTGAGCGCGTTGCGGGCTGCTTCGATAGACATGGTAATCACGTCCTCATCCAAGCCAGCCACGGCTTTTTCAATCACCGGCAAACCTTCATCGCCGGCGCCCCAAATGCGCGCGATTTCCTTCGCCGGCAAGCGGTAGCGCGGAACGTATGCGCCATAGCCAATGATGCCCACCGGGCGCTGCGGTTGCAGCAGCAAGCTTTCAGCCTCGTGTTGATGTTCGTGTTCACTGATCATTTTTGTTCACTCCACTCGCGCAAAATTTCCTGTGCGCGTTCTATTCTAATATTATCTTCTTGGATGAGCTGCTCGGCGAGGTGCTCGACCTCGGCGGGCTGTGCCCCAGACGAAAGCGCCACCTGGCGAGCATGCAAACGCATGTGTCCGCGCTGGATGCCCTCGGTAGCCAGGGCGCGCAACGCAGCTAAGTTTTGCGCCAAGCCGACACTCGCGATGATGCCCGCTAGCTCCCCCGAGCTTTTAGCGCCCAGCAGCTTCAGGTTGGCGCGTGCCGCTGGGTGCGCTTGGGTTGAGCCGCCAGTAATGCCGACTGCCATAGGCAGCTCGAGCGTTCCGTGCAAGTCGCCATTCTCGGCTTTTTCCCAGAGAGAGAGGCTGGTATAGCGCCCAGAGCGGGCAGCATAGGCATGTGCACCGGCTTCCACGCCTCGCCAGTCGTTGCCCGTGGCAATCACTACAGCGTCAATGCCATTCATAATGCCCTTGTTGTGCGTCGCCGCGCGGTAGGGGTCCACTGCAGCAAACGCCCAAGCCTCCAGGATGCCATCGCGCACCTGCTCACCACTAAATGCGCCGAAGGCTAAGACGCTGGTGGGGATGGTGACTTCAGCTTTGGCTAAGCGCCGTTCCGCTAAGTTGCTGAGGATGCGCAAATGCACCCGTCCGCCGGTGAGCGCCTCCAACGGACCGGCTAGGCGCTCAGCTGCGGTGTTCACCGCATTGGCGCCCATTACGTCGCGCACGTCATAAATCAGATGCACGACTAAAAACGATCCGATGGGAGAAGACGCAATCTGGCGCACTTGGAGATCCTTGGCGCCGCCGCCTAATGCTTCGATGGTCGGGTGCAAGCCGTGCAAGCTCGCCAACAGCTCATCTTTATGCATCAGGATGGCAGCTTCGGCAGCGGCTAAGTCTGCTAGGTCCAACAGCTGGATTTGAGCGATCATCTCCGGAGCGGTGGCACTAGCGCGGAAGCCTCCGCCGGCTTGAGCCAGCTTTGCCATGTAGGACACGCCGGCAATGACCGAAGGCTCTTCAATCGCCATCGGGATAAGCACTGGCTTTCCGTTGACGATAAAGTGCTGCGCGATGCCTAAGGGCAGCGCGTATAAGCCGACAGCGTTTTCGATCATCTGGTTAGCCGCTTCTGCGCTCAGCCCACCCTCAGCTGACCAGGCGGTCATATCCTCAGGGCTCAAAGCAGAATGCTCCGCTATCCACTGAAGGCGCTCATCTAAGGTTAATTGGTAAAACTTCTTACTTTCCAGTTTATAAATCCTTTATTTACAGAAATCAGGAGCTCTCAGGCTCCCATTTGCATACTTTTAGCATGCTGAATCTCTAAAAAACTATCAGAATCGGTATATTGTCTTTCAGATTTGGAATCTTAGCCCATTCCGCTAACCGTTCTATGCGCAACCTTATATGTTTCTCCTTGTTCTCGCCGGTTTCTAAGTGCGTAGCCTGTCCGCAGGGTACCAAGCGAGTGGTTTTGACCATAGGTCTCCTGGTATCCTGTCTATTTTGCTACTTTAGGACATTATCACTTTGCTCTTATGCAACCTTACGCGCTACTATTTAATAAGGCTCAAGTCCGTTATACTATTTTGGATTGAATAAAACCTAGAGGCGAATTGATGAACGATACCCAACCTGAACTTATTTACGATGTGGTGATTATCGGCGGTGGCCCAGCCGGCTCCACAGCCGGCATTTACACCGCGCGGGCAAATCTTTCCACCTTGGTTTTGGATAAAGGTTTGACCACGGGTGCCTTAGGCACAACGAGCAAAATTGCGAACTACCCAGGCGTTATGGGTGAGGTGAGCGGGGCGCAGCTGCTCAAGACCATGCGCGCTCAAGCCGAGAGCTTTGGCGCCCAGTATGTCAACGATAAAGCCATAGGCACGGACCTTACAGGAAGCCCCAAGGTTGTCTACGGCAACGCTGGCGTCTATCCTGCCCGTGCCGTCATCATCGCCACCGGCTCATTGGGCCGCAGCAACCTGATCAAGGGCGAGGCGGAGTTCCTCGGACGCGGGGTTTCCTATTGTGCGGTGTGTGATGCCGCTTTCTTCAAGGACGAGGCAGTAGCTGTGGCAGGCAAAAATGACGAAGCCGTCGAAGAGGCGCTTTATCTTGCACGTTTTGCCAGCCAGGTTACACTGCTCTGCCCAACGCCGGAGCTGGTGGCTGCAGAAGAGCTGATTGCCGAACTCAAAGCTAATTCTAAGATCGAAGTGCTTTTGGGTGCAGCCATACACGAGATTTACGGCAACGCGCATGTGGAGGGTATTGCTTACGCCCAGCGGGGCAAAGAAGGTGAGCAAAGACTAGCGGTCAAAGGTGTGTTTATATACCTGCAAGGCGGCGTGCCGATCACGGACTTTTTGCAGGGGCAAATCGAAACCAGCGCACAAGGCTGCATTTTGGTCGATCGCGAGTTCCAAACCAACGTGCCAGGCGTGTTTGCAGTGGGGGACGTGCTTTGCCAGCATATCAAGCAAGCTGTGATTGCCGCAGCCGACGGAGCCACCGCCGGCATTGCCGTAGAAAAATACCTGCGCGGACGCGCCAAAATGGGCGTTGATTGGAAATAAATGCCCGTTATGTGGATGGCAAGCTGGTAGAATAAAGCCTATGCCGCAGGTCATCCCTGAAAATTTGGAAAAAGCTGCCGAGCGCGGCGAGCCTTCACACGTCTGGCGCGCCGGGCAGGAGCGCCGCTTTGCCATGTTGCGTGAGGCAGCCGGAGAACGCATCAATGGGCGGGTGCTCGTGGATGGCAGCGGGGTCGGGACGTATCTGCGCCACTTGGTACCGCTGAGCCGGCAAGCCATCGGGCTGGATATCGAGTTCCCGCGCGTGCGGGAGAGCCATTCCTTTGCGGAGCTGGTGGTTTGTGGAGCTGGCGAACATTTGCCTTTCCCCACTGGCAGCATAGACGTAATCTTCAGCCACGAGGTGCTAGAGCATGTGCAGGATGACCAAGCCACGGTGCAGGAGATGGTGCGGGTGCTAAGACCGGGCGGGCGCATTGTGCTTTTTTGCCCTAACCGCGGCTATCCTTTTGAGACACATGGTATTTATTGGCGTGGCAAATATCATTTTGGCAATATCCCACTGGTCAACTATCTCCCCCGCCGTCTGCGGGATAAACTCGCGCCGCATGTGCGGGTCTATACGCGTGCGGATTTAGCGCGACTGTTTGCCGGGCTGCCGGTGCAGGTTGTGACCAAAAGAACCATCTTCGGTGCCTACGATAATATCATCGAGCGGCAGCCGCGCTTGGGCAAAGCTCTGAGGGCTGTGCTGCAAGCTCTGGAAAAAACGCCATTGCTGCGCATGGGACTTTCCCACTTTTGGGTGATCGAAAAGACCGCCTGATTGAAACTTTAGTGCAGCAGGATAGGGGAAATGTTTTGAGATAAGTACGAGCATGCACCCCTGAATAAGGTTTGGCGCAAAGCTTGACTTTTAGATTTTTTATTCTATAATACTAAGCACTGCGGGGTAGAGCAGTGGCAGCTCGTCGGGCTCATAACCCGGAGGTCAGTGGTTCGAATCCACTCCCCGCTACTAAATTCGAAACGACCAGCAACGGTCGTTTTAGTTTAAATCTGTATAAATCTTCGTTAAATCAAGAGAATCTAAGATCGTCCACAGACCATTAAAAAACCCGAAACTTCCGGCTTAGATTTACAGAAAAAGGTTTGTGCAACCCTTATAACTGGCTGAGTGTGACTAAAATATATTAAAAATAGTATCAAAAACTATTGACTTTTTATATTAAACGTTGTATAGTAAAAGAAAGAAATTAATATCATAAGTTTTTTTCAACCCATCTTTGGCAATTAATTAAATAAAGAAATTGTAGATTTATTTAAAAAACAAAACTGAATGATATTTCATTCAAGGTTTTGTTGAGTCGTGTGTATTTAATAAGGATCCTTTAAAGAGATCAGAAAGGAGTGTAATATAGGAAAACAAGAGTGGGTCATTAACTTAATCTAGCGTTCTTGTACCTGAATTGAAGATCTGTTTAAGTG
>ERZ1026800.1339-NODE-1339-length-15933-cov-4.516513_pt1 | contig 15933 bp, 9 predicted proteins | sample MGYA00520873_ERZ1026800 | MGnify/ENA primary metagenome ERZ1026800 (study PRJEB33270, sample SAMEA104284475) | anaerobic digester metagenome | biome: Anaerobic digester microbiome; feature: mesophilic sludge digester; material: Anaerobic digester biomass | place...
TCCTTTCACAATGCTTTGCGGGTCTTCGCGGATGAAGCAGCGGTCGGAGGAAGGCGCTTAACGCTCGTGCGGCTCCTTGGCAGACAGCCCGGCCGCAATGCGGACCCGACCTCGCCCGCTGAGCGGTTCCGGGATCGTCAGCGGGTCAGTAACCGGCTTTGATCTTGGGCTGCCAGTGATGGTCAACATATTCGAGTTCATCAATGTTGTCATCGATCCAGCGCTGCACGGTAAATGTTACGATTTCTCCGGCAGACTTGAGGACCACCACTTTCTCGATCCCGGCATTGATGATCATACGCTTGCAGATCTTGCATGGTTCGGTGTTGGAGACAACTTCACGGGTTTTTGCCTCAACTCCCACCAGAAACAGGGTTGATTTGAGCATGTCAAGGCGCGAGGCGTGGATGATGGCGTTTTGTTCCGCGTGGACGCCTCGGCAGATCTCGTACTTTTCTCCCTGTTTGATATTCAGGAGCTCTCTGGCACAGACACCAACTTCTATACAATTCTTCGTTCCGCGCGGGGGACCGTTGTAGCCGGTAGACATGATCTGATCCTGCTGAACGATGACCGCTGTCGTTCGGCCATATTAATAATCCTGATAAGTAGAAGTGCAAAGGCAGCTACTAATGCCACACTACCTATAAAACCCCACTCTTCACCAATCGTACAAAAGATAAAATCTGTACTCTGTTCCGGTACAAAATTGTACTTGGTTTGGGTTCCTTTGAGGAATCCCTTCCCTATTAATCCGCCTGAGCCAATTGCAATAAGTGATTGATGAACGTTGTAGCCAGCACCGAGCAAGTCGGTCTCCTTTCCCAAAAGAACGTTAACACGGGTTTGCTGATGCGGCTTTAGGATATTGTTAAAGGCATAATTCACACTAAAGACAAACATTACAGCAAAAATGAAAATGGCGAGGATGGTAGTGATATTTTTTGGAGTACGATTGATTTGAAAAAGCATGACAACCATAATAAGAGCCAATATACCTATTAATACAATGTTGTTGATTAAAAGTGTAAGAAAGAACAGGAGTATAATCCCAAAACCAAAAAAAAGTATAGACCCCTGCATCCCCTGACGATAAAAAACTAAAGCAAAGGAGATGAAAACCAACGCTGTGCCCGTGTCATTTTGCAGTTCAATTAAGATAACAGGGATGGCAATTATAATTATGGCTTTAATCAACTGGCGGAATTCTTTTAAATCTATGTTGGTGTCGCTAAGAAATTTTGCCAAAGCAAGACTTGTCCCAAATTTTGCAAACTCAGAGGGTTGCAAGGCAAAATTCCCTATTTCTATCCACGATTTCGAACCTGATATCTCTTTCCCGAAAAATAGAACAACGACCAACGAAAGAAGGGTTAGCCAATAAATAAGGTAGGCAAAAACAGAAAAGAATTTTGCGTCAAACAATAAGATTATCAGTGCAATCAAAATTGAAGATCCAATCCAGATCAATTGTTTCCCGTAACTTTGGGTTAAATCAAAAATACTATGATGATCAGCATTGTAAACAGCGGCATAAATATTTACCCAACCAAAAAAGATCATAGCGAGATAAATTAATACCACCGGCCAGTCAAGTGTTTGTGTTATGTTGCTTCTTGATCTTGGCATTATTCAATCATATTAGCTTCAAGGATTATTTCCTCGTAATAGGGCTTTTCAAAATCGCCTTGTAGATATTTTTTCATCATCAAAGTAGCTATAGGTGCAGCGTAAGTTGAACCAAATCCGGCATTTTCCACTACTACGGCAATAGCAATTTTAGGATCATCCATTGGCGCAAAAGCGGTAAAAACAGAATGATCTTTACCGTGTGGATTTTGAACAGTACCCGTTTTCCCACACATGACAATATCAGCATCCCTATACCACCGTGCCGTTCCTCTCTCGCTATTATAAACTAAATACATACCGTCAATTACTGGCTGAAAATGTCGGGATTCTACCATCGTTACCTTTTTGTCGGGCCGGTTATACTCTATTCCATTTTCTCTATTAATAGCTTTTACAATGTGAGGATTATAATAAAAACCCCGATTGGCAATAATAGCCATCATATTGGCCATTTGTAACGGAGTTATTAGCAGTTCGCCCTGCCCTATTGATAATGAACGTATCGTCATTGATCGCCAGTGGTTTTTTCCAAAATATTTATCGTAGTATTCTACACTTGGCACATTTCCAGAAACCTCCACAGTGAGGTCGCTATTAAAAGTTTTGCCAAAATTGAAACTGAGAAGATATTCTCGCCAGCGTCTGAACGTTTTTTCGGTGGAATTATATTTTGGATTATCAATCACACTTTTGAAAACACCCCAGAAATAGGGATTACACGATTCCTGAATTGCCTCTCGCAGAGCAAGCGGAGAATAGTGATCATGACTACATTTTATAGGACTTGAGCTTTTGCCGCTGCATGAAAACCTGCTTTCCGGAGTAATCACCCCTTCCTGTAAGCCAATAAGTGAGCCAGCTAATTTGAAGGTAGATCCCGGCGGATAGGTGGCCAATAATGCTCGATTGAAAAGTGGTTTTAGCGAATCGGCTTCAAGCAAAGGGTAGTTTTGTTTGCGAATACGGCCAACCAACAAATTAGGATCATATGAGGGTGAAGAGATAAGCGCAAGTATCTCGCCGGTTGAAGGCTCGATAGCCACAATTGATCCTCTTTTGTTCTTCATTAGCATCTCGCCATATTCCTGTAAATCGAGATCTATAGTCATAGTGATATCATTGCCTGAAATTGCAGCAGTATCATACCGACCATCAAGATAGCTTCCCTTTTCGCGGTTAAAAACATCTACCATCCTAATCTTAAGCCCCTTTACTCCTCCTAAGTCAGCTTCGTAAGCTTTCTCAATGCCACTCTTCCCAACGTAATCGCCCATTTTATAATAGGGATTGTTTTCGATATCCTGAGGGCTTACCTCGCCAATGTAACCTAATGAATGTGCTGCCGTAGCATGAGGGTATTTTCGAAGAGTGCGCGACTGAACATAAAAACCAGGATATTTGTATAGCTTTTCTTCTATGTATCCATAGCTCTCTTTGTTAATCTGAGGCTCGAAAACAGACTCTTTAAAAGGTGAATAATTACGTGCTTTTTCCATTTTTTTAATAAAATCCTCTTTTGTAATATCCACTATACGGCAAAATTCAAGAGTGTCAATTTGTTTTACAAGGCGTGGTATTACCATAAGATCGTAAGCTGCCTCATTGTATATCAGCAATTTACCATTTCGATCGTAAACAGTACCGCGAGCAGGATAGATAGTAACATAACGTAATACATTGTTATTGGCTGACAACACATAACGCTCATCAATCAACTGGACATAAAAAAGCCTGATGGTAAAAACAATGCTTGTTACCAAAACAAAAACCTTAAGTAAAACTTTCCTGCTCTCGTAAGCTTTATACCTCATCTCAAAACAAAATAAAAAATGAGTTGATATTACGACACAAAATTAGGCTTTAGATTATTAGGTTCGGGATTTCAGCGAAATGATTTTTCCACAAAAGTATTTGTGGCTCATTAAGGATTTTGCACTACTATAATCGGGGTTTCCACGATATTGCTTTTGTTACCTGCACGGTCTGTCATATAAATTTGAAACATTATCGTATCCCGACTTTTCGATGAACGAGGGTCATATAGAGGCCTTATTGTATCTTCGATCTCTCCCTTTATCCAGCCAATGTAATCAGGTGGAGCAAGATCATAAAAACGATTATTGAAAAAGATAGTATCGTAAGTTTGTGTAACAGGATTAAAAATCGTTCCCGGACTCAATACCCCATTATTCATTTTATAATAAGTAACAAAAAAATTATACGAAGTCGTGTCTTTTTTATCCAAGCCTAAATCGCCATCACCATCGGTATAGGTCAGTACAATGATCCCAACTGAATCATAACCTGCAGGGTGTGTCATCTTGATAAAAGTTTTAAATCCAAGTGATGGAATATCAGGATACACCTGCTTTTCGACACAGGAGCTAAACCAAAACAGCAACGTTGACAGCAATATCAGAAAGAGAAATTTCGTTTTCAAACACCAACTATATTAATTGTTAACTACAAATTGCCAATTGTTAATTGCTAATTGCTAATTGCCAATGCTGAATCAACAACAGATTAATAATATTTTCAAAATCGCTTCTATTGATGATTTTAACGAAACAGCTCTTGAGATATTTCGTTATCAACTTGAAACAAATAGCATTTATAGAGATTTTGTAACAAAGCTTCGGTTGCAGCCTGAAAAGGTTTTATCTTATCATCAAATCCCATTTCTTCCAATAGATTTTTTTAAAAATCATCAAGTAATTTGCGGCAGCACAACACCCAAACAGTGGTTTGAGAGTAGCAGGACAACAGGCATAACTTTCAGTAAACATTTTTACCATAACCTCACTTTATATGAAAAAAGCTTTTTGCAAAACTTTCGGATGAATTATGGAGCCCCCGAAGATTACTGTTTTTTAGCGATGCTACCTTCATATCTCGAATCATCGCGATCGTCGTTGGTTTACATGGTTGGTAAGCTCATAGAAACTTCGAAGAATTTAAATAGTCGCTTTTACAAAGACAATTTTAATGAAATTGCCGAAGCCCTCACTCAGCTTGATCAAAAAGGGCAAAAAACGATGCTTTTAGGTGTTAGCTTTGCTCTTCTTGATTTGGTTAGTGATCGCTCTTTTAAACTGAAAAACACCATTATTGTGGAGACAGGTGGGATGAAAGGCCGAAAGAGAGAGATGGTTCGAGATGAGTTGCATAAGAGACTTAAATCTGGATTTGGAGTGGATGTTATTCATTCGGAATATGGCATGACTGAATTATTTTCGCAGGCGTGGTCGGATGGAAATGGAAAATTTATTACTCCACCATGGATGAAAGTACTGATCAGAGATATAAATGATCCTTTATCATTACTAAAGGATGGAACTACAGGCGGTATCAATATTATTGATCTGGCCAATGTACATTCTTGTGCCTTTATTGCAACTCAGGATTTAGGCCGGAAACTGCATGATGGGTCATTCGAAGTGCTTGGCCGGTTTGATAATTCTGATATCAGAGGTTGCAATTTATTAATGGCTTAAAGCTACTTATTCTCACATTAAAAAATTAGAGCTTATGATTCCACAACAGATTCTCAATTCGTTGAATGATTTCTTTACAAAACAACTCTCTCATCTCAAAGGAGATATTTTACAACACTCACTTTCAGGTGGCTCTATCAACGAAGCCTTTAGAATAACCAAAGGAAAAGAAAGGTTCTTTTTAAAATACAATCACGCCGACCTCTACCCCGGTATGTTCGAGAAAGAGGCTGCCGGTTTAAAAATGCTCCATACCACAGGTGAAATAGATGTACCGGAAGTGATACATTTCGGCAACTCTGGCGATTATTCGTTTTTGCTGTTGACCTACATTGAACAGGGAAAAGAAAAATCAAATTTCTGGATGGAATTTGCTAAACAGCTTGCTGCACTGCACAGCCACAAGGCTCCCCAGTTTGGATTGGATTATGATAATTATATGGGATCGTTGTATCAACACAATACTTTTCATAATAGATGGATTAATTTTTTTATCCAAGAACGGCTTGAAAGGCAGGTGCGGCTGGCGCGCGATAGAGGAAATATTTCTTCTGCCGATGTTTCCGCTTTCGAGCGTTTATATAAAAAATTGGAAGAGATATTTCCAGAAACTAAGCCTTCACTTGTTCATGGCGATCTGTGGAGCGGTAATTTTATGATTAATGAAAATGGTCTCCCATCTTTGATTGATCCGGCAGTCTATTATGGTCATCCTGAAGTGGATATTGCCATGTCAACACTATTTGGCGGGTTTGCAGACTCATTTTACGAAACTTATAACCAATCAAATCCTTTAGAAAAAGGATGGCAACAACGCTTAGATTATTACAATCTTTACCCGCTGATGATCCATGTAAACCTGTTTGGAGAAAGCTACCTCCGAGCAGTACGCAGAATTATCCAAAAATTTTAAAACACTCTAAAAAAGACCGTGTAGCTCGGCAATGATCTGATCAATTATGAACCCTAATGCTTCAGGCTTCTCGGCAAAATCTAACTGATCAACATTGAATATCAACTTCGGCCCATCATGGTACCCCTCTATCCATTGCTCGTAACGATCGTTCAGACTCTTCAGATAATCAAGTCGGATAGATTCCTCGTAATCGCGACCACGCTTTTGTATCTGATTTACCAGAGTAGGAACTGATGCTCTAAGATAGATTAGTAGTTCCGGCGGCTTGATAAAACTAACCATCAGCTCAAACAACGAACGATAATTATCGAAATCGCGGGTGCTCATCAAGTTCATATCGTGTAGATTGGGAGCAAAAATAAAGGCATCCTCATAAATCGTTCGATCCTGAATAACATTTTTACCGCTTTCCCTAATCTTAACAATTTGCCTGAAACGGCTGTTGAGAAAATAAACCTGTAGATTAAATGACCATCGTCTCATGTCTTCATAAAAACTGGCCAGATAAGGATTGTCATCTACCGATTCGTAATGTGGCTCCCATTTAAAATGTCTCGAAAGGAGCGTCGTGAGGGTGGTTTTTCCACTACCAATGTTACCTGCAACTGCAATATGCATAGAATTTTGCTTTTAATGTTAGTGTAATTTGAGGGGTAAAAATACAAAAGAACCTCAATTCGATTGAGAGTTTTGAAAAATAAAAACAATATCATTTAATATTTTTCTTCTCTAAAACAAGTCAAAACCTTAACCAAATGATATGATCATATTGTAACGATTAAGTTTCCAACTTCTATTTTTAGGTAAATTTTAATTAAAAAAGTTTATTGTTCATTGTAACTACTAACTGTCAGACTTTAGCTATTAAACCCAGTTTAATAAATCATCAACCCAAAAATTCTTTTCATAAATAAAAAAACCTATTGTCAATCTATTCGTTAACAATAGGTTTGCTGTTGCCCGACCAGGATTCGAACCTAGACCAAGAGAACCAAAATCTCTTGTGCTGCCATTACACCATCGGGCATACTAAACAAAAAACGAGGCTGCAAAAGTAACACTTTTCAAGCATAGAACGATATTTTCTTGAATTTCTTTTTTTTTATTATTAACAGTCAAAGAACCTTTTAAACACATTAAATATGTTTATTAGACAGCAATCAAATATCTATTTCATGCAAACCATTTATAATGTTAGGCTTAAAGATTCATCATTTTTTAGTTCGAGTTTTAAAAAAAGAGAGTCAAAAATTAGTATTTCGGGTAAAAGTCTAAATTTGCAATAAATATTTATTTCTTTTTTCATTAAAACACTTAGCTATGAAACGTTACATACTTCTAATGCTTGTTAGCTTATTTGCTATTCAAATGTTTGCATCCGAACTGGTGCTAATTCCCACCAAAAGTTATGAAGATAGCAAGAATCTGTTCAGCAACCCTGCGCTAACCATTAATTTTTACCGTGATGAATTTGTTATTGCAACTCTTAACGGTCTTCCAAAGCATGACATTGTTATTCTCGACTCAAACCCTTGGGAAAGTGGGATGAGTTATTACGTAGTGTATCTTGATAATAATACCGACAAATTGGATTATTACAACGCGATAAATTCGGTGGCTGATGTGCTTTGGGATGGCGGTAATATTCTCATTATTCGAATTGATGAGGTTGCTTATGGTCAACTCCCTCCGGCAAAAAACGACGGACTTGTCAGAATATTCAATAACAGGGTCGTTTTACCTCGTAAGATGTTTTACAACACTTCCGGCCGGTTTGACCCTGATCCTTTTATCGTATCATTGTTAAATCAGGTTACTGGAACAAATATCACTGCTACAGTTCAGCATTTAGAAGATTATACCACGCGTAACTGTTATAAACCACAGTCTATTGAAGCGCAAAACTGGCTAAAAGAACAATATGAAAACCTTGGTTTATCTGTTGAGATAATGGATTTCCCCATGCCCGGCGGGGCAGCAAGCGACAATGTAATCGCTACCAAATTAGGAACAAAATATCCTGATGAATTTGTAGTACTTGGCGGTCATTACGATTCGATATCCTTTTCAGGAGCTGAACCCGGCGCTGATGATAATGCTTCTGGCTCAGCCGGCGTCCTTGAGATTGCACGTATCTTAAGCGAGTATGAATTTGACAGATCAATTATTTTCTGTGCCTTTTCGGGCGAGGAATATGGCTTGTATGGCAGCGCAGCTTATGCTTCCCGATGTGCGCAACAAGGTATGGATATCCTTGGTTATTTTAACATGGACATGGTCGGCTATCTTAAACCGGGTAACACTACAATAATGACTTCGTTGATCTATCCTCAATCAGCGCTTGAGCTTGCCAATTTTTACACTTCAGTTACCGCTACCTACCTGCCCGATTTTGTAGTTATACCAGCCACCTTTAGTGGCGGCGATAGTGATCATACTTCGTTTAACCAAAATGGATATATGGGAATTTTCCCTTTTGAAGATGTAGATAACATGAGCCCTTACATCCATACATCTAACGATCTTGTAGGACCAAGTTATAATAATGAAAATCAGGCTGTGGTATTTACAAAGGCTATACTCGCATCGGTAGCCACAATGGCCAATATGAAATTCCCGCCCCGAAATTTAGTGGGTATTCCTGGCGATAACAAAGTCGAACTGATTTGGGATGAATTGTTGGAAATTGACGAGTACAGAGTCTATCGCGATGGTAGTTATATTGCTTCATCCCTTACGAATGGTTATATAGATTTAACTGTCGAGAATGGAACTCTCTATCAGTATTACGTTACTGCAATCTATTCAGATACCGGCGAAGAGTCTATTCCATCCAATGTTGTCAATGTAACGCCAATGCCACCCATTGGACTTCCATTGATTATTGATTTCGAAAACGGCGCGCCCTATTGGGAATTTGAAGGAAGCTGGGGGATTACCTCTACAACTTCGTACTCGCCCTCACATTCAATTACCGAAAGTCCTTCTGGTAATTATGCAAACAACATCGAAATTATCGCAAAACTTAGTCCGTTCAATTTAAACCTTGGTTACACTTCGGCTTCACTCTCGTTTTGGACAAAATATAATATTGAACAAAATTGGGATTATATGTACCTCGAAATTTCGACCAATGGCACAAATTGGACTTCATTGGCAACATTTACTGGTGTACAAAATACATGGATAGAGAAATCATATTCGTTAAACAATTACCTGAACAAGTCCAATGTTTTCATCCGTTTTCGCTTTAAAAGCGATATAATGGTAAATAAAGACGGTATGTACATTGACGATTTTAAAATTGATGTAACCGGTGGTTACACTACTCAATTGATGCAGATCCCACAGGGCTGGAGTGGAATATCGAGCTACCTATCGCCGGCACAAACCCAGGTAAATGATTTACTGGAACCACTCGGAAGCAACCTCATAATATTACAAGATATGACTAATGTCTATTGGCCAGAGCAAAATATCAACACCATCGGTAACTGGAATACTCATAACGGTTATAAAATAAAACTTTCCAACAATGCTACTTTGCAATTTTTAGGCTCTTTAGAGGAAAATAAAACCCTGACTTTACCTCAAGGCTGGAGTTTAATACCGGTAATATCCGACTGTCAGGTGTCGTGCGAGGAACTGTTTGGAAGTTACAATCAGGTATTTTTAGTTAAAGATGTCGCTGCCACAGATGTTTTTTGGCCGGCACAAAATATTCAAACCCTAGAAAAGCTTATCCCCGGAAAAGCTTATTACATTTATAATAGCTCACCTCTAACGATAACATTCCCATCGTGCTCCAAAACTCAATCTATCACTTTGGAAAATCAAAAGGTAATAAAAACTCAATGGGAAATGGTCGCTCCGACAGGGAACTCTCATGTTATCAGTGTCCCTGCATCAGCAATACAAGATTTTGCCGTAGGCGATCAGATTGGCGTATTTACTCCTGCCGATTTGTGCGCCGGCTGCCTGCAAATAGATGATCTTACAACAAATAAGGCACTTGTGGTCTTTGCTAATGATTCATTAACTTCAGCAATTGATGGATTTGTAAACAATGAACCTTTCAAATTTAAACTCTTCAAAAACTCTTCAGGAAAAGAATACAACCTCATTGCAACTTTTGATAATTCCTTACCCGATTATAATGTCTTTGTTGATGAAGGTATATCGGGTTTAACAAAATTAATAATTGACAACACTGGAATAGATATGCCGAAAAACATAACCGGCGTTTACCCCAATCCTTCCAAAGGCAATGTCGTTGTGAAAATAAAAAATGGTTCAAACGCCATATTAAGAATTCTGAACTTATCTGGGCAATGTGTACTAATGCAAAACATTGATAAGGAAGCAGTAATTAATGCTTCATCATTGACAAAAGGGGTTTACACATTCCAGTTTAAAGGAATTGATTTTAATGAAACTCAAAAGGTAGTGATACAGTAAACTAAAATCACTAAAAAAGGCCGCTTCGAAAACGAAGCGGCCTTTTTTTTATTACCATCTGATTATCTTTCGGATATCAGTAACATTTTCCGAGATTATTCTCAAGTAATATATTCCTGCAGGATAGCTCTCTAATGTAAAGTTTATCCTGCCTTTGTGGTTATCGTTATCCTCATTTATTTTAAACAACAACAATCCGCCGGCTTGGTAAACCTCAACTGTAATTTTACCTTGAGCCCCTTCAATTGTAACTTCTCCAGAAGTAGGATTTGGATATATGTTTATTGCGGAGGTCAAATTTTCGTAGGCTATGAATGTTGAGCTTTTAATACCGCTGATACACGACATTCCATTAAAGTGAAACAATCCATCGTGGTTGGGAAAGCTCTTATCAAAGACTACTTCAATACTATGTGTTTCATTACAAGAGGGATCAAACATGTAAAAGTTGATCGGCTCATTAGACACAAAACCGTCAGAAACTTCAGTAAATGGATCTTTACCAAAAACAACCAAAGCTTCATCATTTCTGGTAAGTTGTAAAATACCTGCGCAGGTTCCGTTGCCTGTGAAAGCTCCGATAACATTACCGGGCTTTAGCTGGTAAAATGCATCTTTTCCGATCGCAATAACATGTGTTGAAGGGGTACGAACCGGATTGTTCCAAGAGGTTGGATTAAATGGTTCATAAACCTTGGAGCCATTATTTCCCGACTTGTTGGCTTCACATTCAGGGAATGTAATGTTAAAATCTTCAATAGCCTTAATTTGATAAGCCCTGCCAGGTTGTAAATTAACAATAGTATTTATACCCAATTGCGGCCAATAAGTTCCCATACCTCCTATCTCCTTAATAATTTCTATCTGCTGACCAACAAACAATGATGAAACATCTACCGGACAGCTACTAATTACAGGAAGATAACCCCATCCATGTTTTATCTCAATCGTTGTATTTAGGTTCCTGTTCCCGGTAAATACAACATCAACAGCTGATTTGGTTTTGATTTCGTACCCTTCCTGCGGATTCCATGTCTCAAGCATTACAATATTTAGTACTGGACTATACATTTGGGTCATATTCTTAATTAATATCAGATCATCAAGTATATCTGCGAAGATAGATTCAATTTCTGGTTCAAAGGGTTGAATCCATGACGAGATACCACTCCAGTCGGCAGGCAGATTTATTACTTGTTCTTCATAAACTGTAATATGTGCTGTATCACTATAAATGGTAGTGCATTGGTTAGTAATAACGCAATAATAATCTCCTTCATCTTCATAAGTAGCTTCATTGATATAAAGAATAAGGCTGCCAGTTCCTTCTATAATACCATTAGGCCCATGCCATTGTATGGTTTCTGCATTATTGGCCTCAATAATTAGTTCTAATGGACTTCCTAATTTTATATCTTTATCAAAAATGTTGGTTGTAATTACCGGCCATTCAAAAGTGATTATTATTGAGGATGAAGCATTTTCATAATTACAAATACTATTATTATTAATCCCATACAGTGTAAGTACTACATAACCGTTTATTAAATCCTGCTGTCCGGCTATGTATTCTGTAATAACGTTATTAGGCTCAGTAAAATCACCATCTCCACTTGTCTCCCAGTAAACTAAATCCACATTCTCAGCATAAAAATTTTCGATACTGATTGGCTCATCGCCGCATACCGTCATATCAGTTCCGGCTATAATCTCAGGCGGTAATATCTTTGAAACAATCACCTGATCAGTTGCTGATTGATAATCAGGAAATGCTACAGCGGTTACAGTTAATGTAAATTCGATTCCTGAGCTATCAATTATTCCTGGAACGTAGATGGGTGAAAGGGAGTTGCCATGCCTAAAGTAACCATCGCCGGTTGTCTCCCATATCACAGAGCTATAGTAACTTCCATTAGCATTGATTTGTATTGCAGTGTCATTTTCACAGAAATAAATTATCTCTTCGTTTATATCCACTGAGGCATCATCGCCTTCAAGAGTAAAAGTTATGTTAGTAAAAGACTCATCACTTACCGTACAAGGATTAATTGGACTACATACCATACCAAAGGTGACATACTCATAATATATTTCCAAAAAGCTTGGTTGATAAGTCGGGTTTATCTTGTTTTCATCATCAAAAATTCCCATTCCATTAGTTGTAATCCACTGTACAAGCTCTGTATGTTCCGCCCACGCTGTTGTAAATGTATAACCACCTTCCTCGGGGAAAGGTACGATATTACTATTTCCCGCAAATGCTACCGGAGGTTTTTGAATTGTAAGCACAAGGCAATCAGTAGCGTCTAAACAATCTTCCAAACCATAAGCTGTAACACACAAAGTAACAGTGCCGTAAAACTCATCCTGAGGACCGGGTGTATAAATTGGATTAAGAGCGGTAATATCATTAAACGAGCCATCCCCAGTAGTTTCCCAAAGTAAACCTGAATAATACATACCTTGTGCATCAGAAATCATAAAATCGTCACCAAGGCAAACTATACCATCACCTCCGCTATTTATAACTGCATCAAGGCATGTATAACTGATTTTGAGAATCAATTCATCGGTTGCCTCTATCTGGCAAGGAGTCAATGGTTGAGCTGTAAGGGTGAGAATTACCTCCGAATCCTCGATATCCTCAAGACTGGGTGTATAAGTTGTAACGAGTACTTCAGGATTATCAAAAAGACCACTTCCCGATGTTGACCATAAAAGGGTTAATACATTAGAAGCGGTAGCGAATTCGGTAACAAAAAGATCATTTTTTCCTATGGTAGTATCATCACCGGCAAATACTATCGGTAATCTAACAAAGCTTATCATTATGCAATCAGAATTCTGCCCACAAGGAGAATAGCCACTGCCATTAAGGCATATCTCAACAAATCCGTTTATTAAATCCTGTTGCCCGGGTACGTATTCTGTTAAGATGTTCGCAGGGTCAATGAAATATCCATCTCCCGTGCTACTCCATTCAATTGCGCTGCAATGTTCAGATTGGCCAATTAGGGACACAACATCATTTTCACATATAGTGGTATGATTTCCAGCACTAACCATTGGGGATTGATTGATATTGATTTCAAGGCAATCAATAGTTTCCAGACAGCCTTCAAGTCCAAATGCCTTCAAACAAAGTGTTACCTCTCCAAGGATAATATCGTATTGTCCGGGATGATAAACAGTATTAAGATTATTAACATCTTCAAACCAACCATCACCATTAGTTTGCCATAATATTGAAGAGAAATTTGAGGCAAATCCGTCAAGTAGAACTAAATCATTTTCGCACACAACCTGATCTTCGCCAGCAATTGCTTCTGCCGGCAGATTGATTGATAACACCAGTTCGTCTGAGATGTCCCCACAACTTTCCATTCCAAATGCTGTAAGTGTAAGAGTTACATACCCTAAAGAAGCATCTCCTGATCCATGATAATAGGTTGCATTGGGCTGGTTAGGATTATCAAAATATCCATCGCCTGCCGAATGCCACTCAATGCCATCAGCATTGGAAACTGTTGGTTGAAGTAAATAGCTGTTTGACTGACAAATAGTAGCATTTTCGCCGGCATTAGCCACCGGGGAATTGAAAATTTGAAGAATAAGGCAATCTTCAGATAATAAGGAACAAGGTGATTTCGGTTTGGCATATAGACAAAGTTCGGTCTGACCAGTAAAGATATCCTCAGGTCCTGGAATATAATAAGTGTGCAAAGCCAATGGATTGTCAAAAACACCATCCCCTTTAGTGCTCCAATAAATATATTTATAGTTGTTTGCAGCGGATTGATTAAGAATAAAAATATCATCGGAACACACTATACCATCTTCACCTGCATCAACAAACGCTAACTTTTTAATTGTTACGTCCAGAGAATCCTTAACAATTTGTTCGCAAGGCCCACAACCTTGAGCGGCAAGCCATATAGTAACTTTTCCGGATTCAATATCTAAAAGTCCAGGTGAATAGCTTGTTATTAAAGATTCTGCATTCTCAAAAGCGCCATCGCCACTTGTTTGCCAAGTGAAATAACAACTGTTTACAACCTCACCCTGCAACGAAACCAACGTATTCTCACAAACCGTAACATCATTTCCTGCATATACCTCTGGCACAGATTGAAAAGTTAAAATAAGTTGATCTGATACTGTAGCACAAAGATCAACTGGCATTGCCAATAGAGTTAATGTTACTCCTCCGTTTTCTTTATCTTGATTACCAGGAGTATAAACTGTGTATAAACTATTAAGGTTATCAAAATTCCCATCTCCACTTGTTGACCATTGAACATTGGAATAGTTTTCGGCTGTGGCTTGCAATAGTGCAGATTGATTTTCGCAAATTGTCTGGTCAGCGCCGGCATTAACGGTTGGTATTTTCTCAATAGTTACAGTTAAAGATGATGAGGCGTTACTACAGCCATTGGATGAATAAGCTAAAATGGTAAGTTCTACGCTTCCTGAAATTTTATCCTGGCTACCAGGATAATAGATCGTTGTTAAGCTTTTTTTATTTTTAAAAGTTCCATCTCCTGTAGTTTGCCATTCGACTTTTTTATAATTGGTGCCACTTGCTGATAAAGATACATTTTCATTTTCGCAAATGCTGACGTCCATGCCGGCATCTGCTGTTGCGTTGGGTAAGATAGTTAATAGCATATTACTGCTTTCGTTGGCACAAGGATAGATGGCAAGACCGTTGAGATTTAGTGTTGCTTCTCCATTCTGAATATCTAATGCACCAGGGTAATATATTGTAATTAAAGAATCAGGTGATTCAAAAATCCCATCACCACTACTTGACCATTGCAATTGCTGATAGTTGGAAGCAAAAGCAGTTAAAGTCGTAAAACTATCATCTTGACAAATAGTTGAGTTATTACCGGCAAAAACTATCGGGGCTTTAATAATGCTCAATTCCATTTGATCACTCACTGGTGCACACAACTCGCTGTAGGCTATCAAACTAATTACTACGCCACCATTTTCTCTATCGGAATAACTAGGATAATAGAAGGTATTTAAACTATTAACAGGAATAAAAAAGCCATCTCCCGAGGTTTCCCATTCTATTTGGGTATAGCCAGAGGCGCTACCCGAAATACTACAATACATGCTTGTTTCGCAAATGTTAACGTCAGGTCCGGCATTAACGGTTGGAGGCAATATCAGAGTAATGTGCTTGTAATCAGTGGCATTATTACAACCAGGTAATGCAAATGCGGTGAGGCTGAGTATTACATTTTCTTCAGCGATATCATTTTCACCAGGATAATAGATAGTCTCTAAAGCTGTAGAATCTTCAAACGTACCATCACCTTCTGTCATCCAAATTACAGTATTATAATTTTCTGCTGTTCCTGAAATTGTAATCCCTCCATCAGAACAAGCTGTCATATCTTCACCGGCATCGGCAGTAGCGTC
>ERZ1026800.1347-NODE-1347-length-15827-cov-5.944459_pt1 | contig 15827 bp, 8 predicted proteins | sample MGYA00520873_ERZ1026800 | MGnify/ENA primary metagenome ERZ1026800 (study PRJEB33270, sample SAMEA104284475) | anaerobic digester metagenome | biome: Anaerobic digester microbiome; feature: mesophilic sludge digester; material: Anaerobic digester biomass | place...
CCCTTTGAAGTCGGCGGCGGCGAGGAACGCGGCGATGGCGCCGCCGTCCTCGGCGACCGCGGCGCCATCGGCCGCGCGCGCGGCGTGCGAGGCGGCCGCGCGGACCGCGGCGGCGCGCTGGACAAGGCGCGCCCGCGCCGATGCGATGGTTTCATCGAAGGCGCGCGGGAACGCGTACGCGGCGATGATCCGCAGCGCGCCGGTCTCATGCCCGGTGTCCGCCGCCGCGTCCGCTTCGGCGAGAATCGCGTCGAGGCGCGCTCGGGCCAGGGCTTCGATGCGCGCAGTCTCGCCGGCGATCAAGCCGGCGGCGGACGAGCCCGCGAAGCGCGCCGGGAAGGAAGCCCAAGCCTCGATGGCAAGCCTGAAGTTGCCCTCGCCGAGGTAAGCGTCGCTGCGGCGCTTGAGCCCGTCGAATTCCGCTTGCGCCTGGGTTTCCCACTGCGCGCTCGCGCGCCGGCGGTCTTCACGGGCCTTGAGTTCCCGAGCCGCCCCGGCCGCCGCGCCGGTGTCCCCGTAGCGCCGCAGGAACTCCTGGAAGTCGCCATCCGACGCATCGCGCGCCATGAGCTCCTCGAGGGCGCGCCGGGCTTCCGCCCCGCGGATCCGGGCGGCATGCGCGGTCTCGCTGCGCCGCACTTCCTCGACTTTCTGCGGGATCCACGCCAGACCGTCGGCGCCGGCGTTGTCCCGGGCGAAGGCCTCCAGGAGCGCCGCGGCCTCGGGGTAGCGCGCCTCGCGCAGGAGTTCTTCGGCGCCGGCGCGCAGCGCCGCGACGCGCGCGGCGAAGGCGGCCGCGCGGGTGTGCGCGTACCATTGGCGGGCGAGATACACGCCGACGGCGAGGGCGGCCAGCACCGCCGCGGAGCCCAGCGACGCCGGCAGCCAAAGCGGGAAAGGGCGGCGGTGCGGCCGGGCGCTGAGCCCCCGCAGCAGCTCGTCGAGGCGATCGCGGACGATGACCGCGGAGGCGGGCCGATCCGCAGGGTCCTTGGCCATCATCCAGGCGACGAGCTCGCACACGCCGGGGGGAATGCCCGCGCCTTGGGCGGCGAGGGGCGGCGGCGGCTCCGTCACATGCTTCTTGGCGATCTCGCGGCTGGAAGCGCCGGTGAACGGCGTGTGGCCGGAGAGCATTGTATAGAGCGAGACGCCGAGCGAGTAGATGTCGGCGCGGGAGTCGACGGGACGGCCGAGCGCCTGTTCGGGCGCAATGTAGTGGGGCGAGCCTCCGCCGCGGAAGGGCTCCTCTTCTTTCACGTCGATGCGCCCGGCGATGCCCAGGTCGCAGATCTTGACGGCGCCGTCCGGCTCCAGCAGCAGGTTGCCGGGTTTGATGTCCCGGTGAACGACCTTCTTGCTTTCGGCGTAAGCCAGGCCGTCGCAGGCGGCGCGGGCGATGCGCAGCGCTTCGGCCACGGGCAGGGCGCCGCAGCTTGCCAGTTTCTCCTCCACCGTGCCGCCCCGCACGAACTCCATGGAGAAGAAATGGGTCGCGCCGGCGGAGCCGGCTTCGTAGATCTTGACGATGTGGGGGTGCGCCAGGGCCGCCGCGGCCCGCGCCTCCCGCAGAAACAGCGCCACGAACTCCGGAACGCGGGCGAGTTCCGGGGCGAGGACCTTCAAGGCGACCGTCCGGCCGAGGGAGCGCTGCTCGGCGCGGTAGACGGAGCCCATGCCGCCGCGGCCGATGAGCGCCTCGACGCGGTAGCCGCCGATCTCCCGCGCCAGAAGCTGGTCGACCCGCGCATGCCCGGAGAAACGGAGCACGGAGCTCCCCGCCCGGAGGCGGTCCCCGTCGGCCAGGGCGGCGCAGGCGATGCGCTGGCCGTTCACGAAGGTGCCGTTGGCGCTTCCCAGATCGCGGGCGAAGAAGCACTCGCCTGCCACCTCGATCTGGCAGTGGCGGCGGCTGACGAGGTGGTCCGGCAGATCGACTTGGGCGCCCTGCCCGCGGCCGATAAGAAACGCGGCGGGCTTCAGGATCTCGAAGACCTTGCCCGCGAGCGGTCCCTGTTCGACGATGAGTTTCGCCACCGGGCTCCTCGCTCCCGACGCGCCGCCCGCTCCGGCGCCTCAGCCCGCGAGCGCCTCGGCGTCCAGCCCCGCGTACAGCGCGCTGCCGATGCGCACGAGCGTCGCGCCTTCCTCGATCGCCGTCTCGAAGTCGTTGCTCATGCCCATGGACAGCGCCGCCAGTTTACCATCCCCGAGCCCCAGGCGCCGCGCCTCGTCCCTGAGGCGCCGGAGCGCGGCGAAGAAGGGCCGCACCTTCTCGGGATCGGTCTCGAAGGGCGGGACGGTCATGAAGCCCTCGATGCGCAGGCCGGCGTAGGAGCGCATCGCCGCGACGGCCGGAATGGCGTCCTCCGGGGCGAAACCGTGTTTGCGTTCCTCGCCCCCGACATTGACCTCGATGAGCACCCGCGCGGGGCGGTCCCGGGCGCGGCGGTCTATTTCCGCGGCCAGCCGCAGCGAATCCACGCTGTGGATCGCGCGAAAGACCCGCAGGGCCCTGGCGACCTTGTTGCGCTGGAGGTGTCCGATCAGGTGGAATTCGATGCCGGGCGGCAGGGCGGCCGCCTTCCGTTCGGCCGCCAGGACCTGGTTTTCGCCGAACGCGCTCACTCCCAGCCCCGCGAGGGCGCGGAGGACCGCGACGCCGGCGTACTTGGTGGCGGGCAGGAGGGACACTTCGGCGGGATCGCGGCCGCAGGCGCGGCAGCGCGCACCGATGCGGGCCCGCAGCGACGCCAAGTTGGCGCCGAGGATCGCTTCGATCGTGTGCTGCTCCATCTCGCGCTCCCCGCCCCTTCACGGGGTTTTGACGCCCTCCTCGGCCTGCACGGGATGCAGCCGCGCGCAGGGGCCGTCGAGCCGATCGTTCACCTCGCGCAGGAAGGCGCTCCCGGGGTTGACGCCGAATTCGGGCCCGAGCGGCAGCGTCTTGTGCTTGTCGTTGAGGTGGAAGATCAGGTTCACCGGGCAGGCGCCGCGATGCTCCGCCAGCACGTTCTTGAGGCCGAAAAGCGCCTGCACCGTCGTCCGCTCCGCGTCGAGCCGGATCGTGACGACGCGCCCCAGCGCCGTGGGCGCGTCCTCGAAGGACACGACATCCTGGGCGACAAGCGCGCGCTTTTCGGCGCGAGTGTCGATCTTGCCCCGGATGAAGACGGTCCGCTCCGGCGCGACGAGATCCTTGTGCCGCTGGTAGGCCTCGGGAAAGACGACGACTTCGAGGGATCCGGTCAGGTCCGCGAGGGTCACGAAGGCCATGCGCTCACCCTTCTTGGTCATCAAGGTCCGCACCGCCGTGATCTGCCCGCACAGGAGCACGCCGCGGCCGGCGGGGACGCCCTCCGTCTCCGCGAGCGTGCAGGACCTGAGGGACTCCATGAGCTCCTGGTGCCGGGCGAGCGGATGCCCGCTCAAGTACAACCCCAGAACCTCCTTCTCGAAGGCCAGCGTCTGGAGCTCCGTCCACGGCGGGGCGTCGGGGCACTTGTCCTCCAACACGACCGGCTTGCCCTGCGTGGCGAACATGTCCTCGAAGGTGAGCTGCCCCTGCGCGCGCTCCCTGCCCCGCGCGTTGGCCCGCGCGATGGCGGTTTCGGCCGCGGCCGCGACGCGGGCGCGGTTCGGGTCAATGGAATCGAACGCGCCGGCCTTGGCTAGGTTTTCGATCAAGGTCTTGTTGACGACCTGGGCGCCGAGCTCCTCGCAGAAGTGGAAGAGCGACGCGAAGCGCTTGTCCGGCAGGCGGTCCCGGCAGGACGTAATGGCGCGAACCGCCTTCAGTCCGACGTTCTTCACGGCGGCCAGGGCGTAGACGATGGCGCCATCGGCGACGGCGAAGAGGTCTTCGGAGGAGTTGACGTCGGGCGCGCGGATCGGGATGTCCATGCGCCGGCACTCCTCGAGGTAGTAAGCGACGTTCTCCGTGGCGTTGATTTCGCTGGAGAGGACCGCGGCCATGAACTCGGCGGGGTAGTTGGCCTTCAGGTACGCGGTCTGATAGGTGATGAGGGCGTAGGCGGCGGAGTGCGACTTGTTGAAGCCGTACTTGGCGAATTCCTCCATGAGCTTGAAGATGCTCTCGGCGAGGGCGCGCTCCACGCCGCGCGCTACGGCGCCCTGAACGAACTTCTCCCCGAAACGGCCCATGAGATCGGCGTCCTTTTGCCCCATGGCCTTTCTGAGGTTGTCCGCCTCGTTCATGGAGAAGCCCCCCATGACGTTGGCGATGCGCATGACCTGTTCCTGGTAGAGAATGACGCCGTTGGTCTCCCGCAGCACGGGGGCGATGGATTCGTGCAGGAATTGCACCGCCTCCTCGCCGTGTTTGCGCCTCACGTAGGTCCCGTCCATGTTGCTTCCGAGGGGTCCGGGGCGGTAGAGGGCCAGGAGCGCGATGAGGTCCTCGAAACGGTCCGGGGCCATGCGCTTGATGAGGTCGCGCATGCCGGCGGACTCGAGCTGAAAAACCGCCACCGTGTCGCCGCGGCGCAGGAGTTCGTAGGTCGCGGGGTCTTCGAGGCCCATCTCCTCGAACCGCAGGTCGAGGCCGTGGCGCGCGGCGATCATGGTGCCGGCATGGCGGATGATCGTGAGGGTGCGCAGGCCCAGGAAGTCCATCTTCAGCAGACCCAGCTTCTTCAGGTGCTCCATGGAGTACTGGGTCGAAACGACGCCGCCGGACTGGTACAGAGGCACGAAGTCCATGAGGGGGCGATCGGCGATGACGACCCCCGCCGCGTGGGTGCCGCAGTTCCGGTTGACGCCCTCGAGCTTCTGCGCCACGGCGAAGAGCTCCCTGTAGCGGGAATCCTGCTGCGCGAGTTGGCGCAGCTCGGGTTCCTCCTTGAAGGCTTTTGAAAGCGTCACGCCGGGGCCGCCGGGAATCTTCTTGGCGATGGCGTCGACTTCCCGGAGGGGGATGCCCAGGACCCGGCCGACGTCGCGGATGACGGCGCGCGCGGCCATGCGGCCGAAGGTGATGATCTGGGCGACGCGGTCCTCGCCGTATTTGCGCTTGACATAGTCGATGACCTCGCCTCTCCGATCCATGCAGAAATCGATGTCGATGTCGGGCATGGAGATCCGGTCCTCGTTGAGGAAACGCTCGAAGAGCAGGTCGTAGCGGAGGGGCTCGATCTGAGTGATGCCGAGGCAGTACGCCACCAGGCTGCCAGCGGCGGAGCCGCGGCCGGGTCCCACGGGAATGCCGTGTTCCCGGGCGTAGCGGATGAAGTCCCAGACGATGAGGAAGTAGTCGACGTAGCCCATGCGCTCGATGACGCTCACCTCGTGCTCGAGGCGCGCGCGGGCGCCGGGCGGCGGCGAGGGATAACGCCGCGTGAACCCCTCCTCGCACCGGGCCCGGAAGAAGGCGGTGTTGTCGGCGACGCCCTCGATGCTGAAGCGCGGCAGGCAGCCCGCGTTGAAGTTGAAGTCGAAGTCGAACCGGATGCGCTCGGCGATGCGCCGGGTCGCCAGCAGGGCGTCGGGGAAGTCGGCGAAAAGCTGTTGCATCTCCGCCGGGCTGCGGAAGAAAAAGTTCTCCGACGCCAGGCGCATGCGGGCGCCGTCATCGATGGTGCTGCCCGTGTTGATGCAGACGTGGACGTCGTGGGCTCGGGCGTCCTCCTGCGTGAGGTAGTGAACATCGGCGGTGGCGACCAGCGGCGCGCCCGTCGCCGCCGCCAGGGCCGGCAGGGTCTTCAGAAGCGCCTCCTGCTCGGGCAGGCCGTTGCGCATGATCTCCAGGAAGAAGTTCTCCTTCCCGAAAACCTCCTGATACCGGCGGATGGCGGCCTGGGCCTCGGCGGTGCGGCCTTCCAGCGCCGCGCGGTTGACTTCGCCGCTCAGACAGGCGCTGAGGCCGATGAGGCCTTCGTGGGCGGCTGCCAGCAGTTCCTTGTCGATGCGCGGCCGGTAGTAGAAGCCCTCGGTGTACGCCTGCGAGGCGAGCCGCACGAGGTTGCGGTAGCCGGTGGGGTTGCACACGAGCAGGACCAGATGGGCGGGCGGCTCCCTGGTTCGATCGTGGCGCGAACCCGGCGCGACGTAGGCCTCCATGCCGATGATCGGTGTGATGCCCGCGCCGCGGCAGCTCTCGTAGAACTCGACGGCGCCGAACATGTTGCCGTGGTCCGTGAGGGCGAGGTGGGTCATGCCGAACTCGGCGGCGCGGCGCGCGAGATCCGGCACCCGGCAGGTGCCGTCAAGCAGGCTGTAATGGCTGTGGACGTGCAGATGCACGAAATCGCTGCGTTCCATCGGTTGCACCGCCGGGGCGCCCCGCGCCGGCCGCGATTCTCCGTTGACCGCCGGCCGATTATACTCCGGCGGAGTCGAGGGGCAATCGCCCGCAGGCCGCAACGCCTTCCGGCCGCGGCCGCCGGAAGCTACAATGTCCCCGTCCGTTCGGCGCGGCGAGCCGGCGCGGGAGACGCGGGCGCGGGCTGAGCGGGCGCGGGCATCATCGAGGATATGCAGGCACATGGCGCAGGAGACGTGGAACTTCGCCGGATCCGCGGGGGCGTGTTCGCGGTGCGGCACGGCGTTGAAATTCGGCGATGCGTTTTTCTCCGCGCTGATCGCGGCGGAAGGCGGGCTCGCGCGGCGCGATTTCTGCGCCGGCTGTTGGAGCCCCGGATCGAGCGGCGGGGGGCTCGCGTTCTGGCGCACAGTGCGGCCGCCGCGGGCGGCGCCGCGGCGGCGGCCGGCGAAGCTCGATATCGAGGTTGTCCGCCGGATCTTCGAATCGATGCAATCCGCGGCGCCCGAGGGCATCGAGAGCGAACTCAGATACGTGCTCGCGCTCATTCTGCTCCGCCGCCGGCGGCTCGAGCTTACGGCGAGCGCCGGCGGCGAGCTCAAATTCCGCGACAGGGAAGGACGGGAGTACGCGCTGCGGGATCCGGTTCTCGGGCGGGAGCGGATCGGCGAACTCACCGAAAGACTCGGAGACCTTCTCTGGGAGCGGGAGTTCGAAGCCGCCGCGCCCCAATGACTGCCTATTAATGAGGCGCTCGCGCGGGCAGGTGCGCCGCGCGGCCAAGCCGAAGAGGGGGGGCGCGGAGGCGCGGCATTGCGCCCGAGAAAGTCGTCCTCGAAGGCGGGAGGTAGCATTCCGGACGAGGACGGCTATAATAGACCTCATTCGAGGTACTCTGACCTGGCCTAGCGAACGCGCGGCGCCGGTTGCGCGGCGCAAGGAAGGTTTTGTGCAAGAGGAGCCGGGCATGCGGCGAAGCAAGCAAAGAGGAAGTGGGCGGTGCGAGTTGTTCTCCGGCGCAGTCCTTGCAAAGTGCGTGCTGATCACCCTCCTGGGCTGTCAAGGAGGCGAGGTCGGCAGCCGCAACCGCGTCGCAGAGCTGGAAGCTGGGTACTTCTACCGCACGTCGGAGATGATGACTCCGCGTTACGAGCACCAGGCTGTGACGCTAGATGATGGCACGGCGTTCATCGTCTCCGGCACGGACGAACGCTGCTTCTCGAGCATCGACTCCTGCGAGCTTTTTGACCAGAGAATTTTGGTGGAGCCGGAGCCGGCCAGCAAGAGCGGCGGCTGGATCGACACGGATTTCGAGGGCGAGGATCTGCGCCTCGAGGGCGGCGGCCGCGTCTTCCACACCGTCACTCGTGCGACGGAAGGGAACGTGATCGTGATCGGCGGCGCGCCGGACGGCGTCCTGGGCGAGGCCTATCCGCATCCGGAGCTCTACAGCCGGCACACGCGCAAGTTCCAGGTCCTTTCCGCGACCCTCGGCGCCCCGCGCTTCCACCATACCGCCGTCGCCGTCACCGAGGGCGAGATCTACCTTTTCGGCGGCCAGGTGAGCATGAAGGCGACCATTGTGGATCCGCAGTACCCGCCGAACGACCCGCGCTTCATTCGGGAGATCAACACGTTCCCGAGCACCAACAGCATCGAGATCTACGATGCGAGCCTGCCCAGCGACGATGGCAAGGGCGACTTCACGCCGCTCAAGGGGGGCGACAAGGCCGTCGTGAAGCTTCCCGGAAACTACGGCCGCGGCCTGCACGCCACCGTGCGCCTGGCGGGCTCGGACAACATCCTCGGAAACGCGGGCGACGTCTATCTGTGCGTCGCCGGTATCCAGACGCTCAGCCCGATAAACGCGCCCGTAATGAAGCTGCGGCGGACGCAGCAGGGTCAGAGCCAGCTTCAGAGGACCATCGACGTCTACGATGGGGCGGCCAAGACCTGCTTCATCGCGCCCGGCACCTTTCTTGAGGCGCCCTGTGCCCACGGCGTCAACGCGGACAACCTCGGCTGGCACAGCAACAGAACGTACGACGGCTACCTCGGGCAGTCGAACACGTTCTTGATCTCCGGCGGGAGCGACGACTCCCTGCCGACGACGGGCCGGTACCTTTCCGAAGGTTTCGCCGCCACTTTCTCGGGTCTCGGACCCGGCGGCGGCATCTCGCTGCTCGGGCTGTCGCCGCCGAATACGACGGTGGGCGATATAGCCGCCGCCCTTAACTTGACGACTGACTTTGCGGACGTGGACGTCAGGTACGGCAAGTACTTCGCGTCGGAGACCGCGGCGGACACCGGCGTGATCAACCGCGTGCACACGAACACCGTGAAGGTGTTGCGCAGGGTGTACACGGACTACGGACAGCAATCGCTGGGAATGCTCTTCACGGGCGCGGGCGGTTTCTTCTACGTGGTGATGGGCGCACAGATAGAGGTCTACGACGGCTCCCCGGTGGCGGCGGGCGAGTATTTCGACCCGAACTTCAGCGTGATCAACGGCTTATTCAATCCGCAATCGACGCCGTACGACTTGATGACGTTGCGCAAGTACTGGCACATCAAGAACGGCGTGGCGCTGCCCTCTCCGAACAGTCCGGGCGTGCATCCGAATCCGTCCGGGATCGACGGCTCGTGGCTTATAACCGACGGTTACGTCCCCGGCGACGGTTTCGAGGGCTATCAGCCCCTCTCCGACACGCTCAACGACGATGACCGCATCGTGCGCTTCATGGAGAGAGGCCGCGCGTGGCACACCGTGTCCCCCCTCCCCGGCATGGACGGCGTCATGGACAACGAGGACGACCGGATGCTCTTCGCGGGCGGAGGCGACAGCGTGTTGACCTACGGCGGCATGCCGGTGGTCCCGAGCGCCGTGATTTACGTTCCCCCCGCCACCAGGTAGTCCCTTTCCGTCCGGAAAACGGCCAGGCCGGTCCCCGGGACCGGCCTGCGATGCTGGTGCCCAGGGGGGGAGTCGAACCCCCACGCCCTTACGGGTACAAGGCCCTCAACCTTGCGCGTCTGCCAGTTCCGCCACCTGGGCTGATGGGGCCCGCCGCGGCGCGCAGCGCCGGGCGGGCAAGGCCTCCAATTGTACCGAGAGCGGGGATGATGTCAAGGCGCGCGGCCGGTCCGTTCTTGGCCTCCCGCTGTCAGAAGTGAATCGCCGCGCCGAGGCCCGCGTGGGCCGCTTCGGCGATGGCTTCCGAGAGCGTCGGATGCGCGTGCACGGTGCGCGCGAGCTCCTCGCAAGTGCATTCGAGCTGCACTGCTAGGGTCGCTTCCGCGATGAGCTCCGTGGCGCACGGCCCGATAATGTGCGCGCCGAGCACCTGGCCGTGCGCGCGGTCGGCGATGAGTTTGACCCAACCGGTTTGCGCGCGTTCGATCATGGCCTTGCCGCTGGCCGCGAAGGGAAAGCGAGCCACCGTGATGTCTAAGCCGCGCTTCCGCGCCTCCTTCTCCGTCAGGCCCACCGAAGCCGCTTCCGGATCCGTGTATGTGCACGCCGGAACCGCGCCCGCATTGACGGGGGCGACGGCGCGCCCGGCGGCGGTCTCGGCGGCCGCGAGACCCTGGGCGGAAGCCCGATGCGCGAGCTGCGGCCCCGGTGTGACATCGCCGATGGCGAAGATGCCGGGCGCGTTGGTGCGGCCCCAAGGATCGACGGGAATCCGCCCCTTCTCCACGGCGACGCCGGCTTCCTCCAGGCCCGCGCCCTCAAGGAACGCGCGCCGTCCCACCGCCACGAGCACCTTGGTGAAGGTTTCCTCGATCGCGGCGCCGGAGGCGGGTTGGAGCTTGACGGCGACGCCGGCGGGGCCGGCGGCGGCGGCGGCGAGCGTCGTCTGGGTGAGAATCCTGATTCCCTGCTGCGCCAGGGCCTTGGCCAGCTCGACGGACAGTTCCTCGTCGCCTCCGGGCAGAACCTGCGGCATGAGCTCGACGATGGTCACCTTGCTTCCGAAGCGCGACCAGACGAATCCCAGTTCCAAGCCCACCGCGCCGGCGCCCACCACGAGCAGCCGCTCGGGCGCCGCGTCGAAGGCGATCGCCTCGTCGCTGCTGACGATGGATACGCCGTCGAAGGGAACGTGCGGCAGCGCGGACGGCGTCGAGCCGGTGGCCACCACGATGCGCTCGGCGCCGAGATCCTCCTTGCCGGCGGCGGACGTCACCTGGAGGCGGCCCCCGCCGAGAAGCGCTCCCTTGCCGTTGATATACGCGACCCCGTTCTTCTTGAGCAGGGCGGCCACGCCGCCCGCAAGGCGCCGGACGACTTGATTCTTGCGTTTCATGAGGGCGGCAAGGTCGACGGCGGCCGAGCCGATCGCAAGCCCCTCCTCGGCGGCGTGGGCCAGGCGGCCCAGAAGCCCCGCGGCGTGCAGCAGCGCCTTGGTGGGGATGCAGCCCCGGTGCAGGCACGTGCCGCCGGGAGCCGGGCTCTGCTCGATGAGCGCCGTCTTCAGTCCAAGCTGCGCCGCGCGGATGGCCGCGACGTAGCCGCCGGGGCCGGCGCCGATGATGGCGATGTCGAAGGTTCTCACATGGCCTCCTGTCCGAGGGACCGGAAAAAATCGAATGCGGGGCGAAGGGCGGCGCCGCGTATTGATCAAGCGCCGCCCGGGGCTCATTATAGAGTCTTCGAGCTTCGGTTGAAACGGCCCGGTCCGGGCGCCCCAACGGCGCCCATAGGAGGCAGGCATGCGTTCCGACATGGTGACAAAGGGCGTCGAGCGCGCTCCGCACCGCGGGCTCCTCAGGGCGGCGGGGCTTACCGATGCCGATTTCGGCAAACCTCTCATCGGCATCGCCAACTCGTACACCGACGTCGTGCCGGGGCACACGCACCTGGCCCGCGTCGGCCTGCTGGTGAAGCGGGCCGTGCGGGAGGCGGGCGGCGTCCCCTTCGAGTTCAACACCATCGCGATGTGCGACGGCATCGCCATGGGCCATGCCGGCATGAAGTACTCCCTGCCGTCCCGGGAGCTCATCGCCGATTGCGTCGAAACCATGGTGGAGGCCCACCGGTTCGACGGCATGGTCTGCATCCCGAACTGCGACAAGGTCACTCCCGGGATGCTGATGGCGGCGGCGCGCCTCGATATCCCCGCCGTGTTTGTGAGCGGCGGCCCCATGGCGACGGGCAGCCTTCCCGACGGCCGCCCATGCGATCTCATCAGTATCTTCCAGGGCGTGGGCAGCCGCGCCATCGGCGCCATGGACGCGCGGGAGCTGGAGGACTTGGAACGGTCGGGTTGCCCCACCTGCGGCTCGTGCAGCGGGCTTTTCACCGCGAACTCCATGAACTGCATCATGGAGGCGCTGGGCGTCGCGTTTCCCGGCAACGGCACCCTGCTCGCCGTCGATCCGGCGCGCGAAGCCCTATACCTTCGGGCGGGCCGACGCATCCTGGATCTCGTGAGAGCGAAGGTGCGTTTCCGGACTTTCCTCACCGAGGCGAGCTTCGACAACGCCTTCGCCCTCGACGCCGCCATGGGCGGATCGACCAACACGATCCTGCACCTCCTGGCCGTCGCGCAGGAAGCGGGCCTCGCCTACGATCTGCGCCGGATCGGCGCGCTGGCGCTGCGGGTGCCGACCCTCTGCAAGGTGTCGCCCTCCGGCTCCTATCACATGGATGACGTGGGGGCCGCGGGCGGCGTGTCGGCGATCCTCAAGGAGCTTGGGCGCCTCGGAGGCGTTCTGCACGGAGGCGCACCGACGGTGGGGGGCATGAGCCTTGGGGAAGCCGTCGCGCAGGCGCGCATTGCCGACCCGGACTGCATCCGTCCCATCGAGAAGGCGTATTCCGCCACGGGCGGACTCGCGGTGCTCTACGGCAACCTCGCGCCCGAGGGCGCGGTGGTCAAGACGGCCGGCGTGGATCCGGGAATGCTGGTCCACGCCGGGCCCGCCGTCATCTTCGAAAACCAGGAGGCTGCCTGCGAAGGCATCCTGGGCGGCAGGGTTAAGCCGGGCGATGTGGTCGTGATTCGGTACGAGGGCCCGCGGGGGGGGCCCGGCATGCAGGAGATGCTTTCGCCCACCTCGTATATCAAGGGAATGAATCTGGGCGACAAGTGCGCGCTGATCACCGACGGGCGCTTCAGCGGCGGCACCGCGGGCGCCTGTATCGGGCATATCTCCCCCGAAGCGGCCGAGGGCGGGCCGATCGGGCTTCTGCGGAACGGCGACATGGTGGCGCTGGATATTCCGGGCGGCCGCCTCGATGTCAAGCTGTCCGAGGCCGAACTGGCCGCGCGGAGGGCGCGCTGGACGCCGCCCGCGCCGCGGACGGCGAGCCCGTGGCTCCGGCGTTATGCCGCCTTCGCGACGAGCGCTTCCCGCGGCGCGGTGCTGCGGCGTGCGTGAGCCGCGCCGGGGCTCGCACCGGCGCCTGGCGCCGGCATATAATCGGAGCAGGTATGGATGCTGACGGGCGGCCGCACAAGCTGTTGAGCGCCGAGGAACTCGCGGCGCTCACCGAGGGATGGGCGGCGCCGGCCCCGGCGGTGCTGGCAATCTCGCCCTTCGCCGCCGACCAAGAGACCCTTGCGCGGGTGTTGAGCGGGAGGGGGTTCCGCGTGATCGCGGCGGCGCGGGCCGCCTGGCCCGAAGACGCGGTCGGACAGGCGGCGGCGGCCGTGCTCGCGGGGGAGTTGCTGCGGGACGATCCGGGCGCCGTCCAACGCCTTCGCGCCCGGCGCGCGGACCTGCCGATCTACGTCGTTTGGGACGATCCGGCGTCGCCGCCCGTCGAGGTGCCGCCGCCCGCCGGCGTCTGGGCGCGTTCGCTGCTGGCGGAATGCGTGGCGATGCTGGGAGCCGACGGACAGACGCCGGCCGCCGCGCCCGGCGCAGTGCCCGAGGCGCGGGGCGCGCCGGCCGAATCGCCGCCAGCCCCGCCTCCCCGGACCCTCCCCGCGGAGAATGCGTACGTGGAATTGCTGGAGGCGCTGCTTGCGCCCGCCGTCGATGCGCCCGCGTTTCTGCGAGAAACGTTGCGCGCCCTGCGGGCGTACTTTCGCGTTCCCGCCGCGGCGGCGCTGCTGCACCACGGCGGCTTTCTCCTGGAGATCGACGCCGAGAGCGCCGTCCTCCGGCGCCAAGCCGGCCGATTTCTCATGGACACGGGCCGCGCGCTCTTTCAGGCCGCGCCCGCGCGGTTCCGGCCGAACGCGTTCGCCGCCGCGGATTACCTGCCGCTTCGGCGGGGACCGACGGTGATCGGTGCCGTGCTTCTGTTCCGGACGCGCGATGGGCCGGCTCCGGAAGCGTCGAGGATCGGCGCCCTAGTGAGCGCGCGCCTGTGGGAGTTCCTCTGCCGCGCGGCTCCAGGCGCGGGCTTCCTGCCCTTGGAGGCCTTTCTTGAACGGGCGCGGTCGCACGAGGGCGTGCTGCTTCTCGGGGCGCCTCTGGGAGAGGAAGCGATCGAACGTCTGTTGGGGCCGGACGGGTTCTGGACCCGCGAGCCGGGGGGCGCGGTTTTGTGCTGCCTGGGGCGCGCGCCGGCGGAGGGGTTCGGCGAGGACTTCACGGGCTTCACGACGGAGCCGCGCCGCCACGCCGATCTCGGCGCGTGGGTCCGCGCCCACGCGGAATTCGCGGCCGAGCTGCGCCAGGCGGGCCGCAGGGGCGTTTTGCCCGCATAGCGGGAGGCGGCGGGGGGGGAGATCCGCCGGGTGAGGACCGCGCCGCGGGGCGGCGCGATGTTACGGGAATGCGGCGCCGCGTCCATGTTGCCCGGCCCCGGCCGGAAGGTATACTTTGACGGAGGATAATCCGCGCGTGTGAGAAGGGAAGAGCCGTCGGATTCGATGGCGACGGTTGGAGAAACGTCCATGAAGAACCCGGGGAATCACGGCGTGACGCGGGTGCGTCGGCTCGCGTGGGTAACGGCGATCGTCTTGGCGTGGGCATGCGGCTGCTCCCAGTCCGAGTTGGCGAGGAAGGACGAGAAGATCAAGACGTTGTCGGAGAGCTGGCAGCAGTCCGAGGCGGCCCGCGTCGCGCTCCGGGACGAGAAGACCTGTCTCGCGGAGACGCTGAAGGCGCGGGAGAGCGCGCTGGCCGCGGTGTCGCAGGCCTACAAGAAGACCGCGGCGGAGCTTGAGCGGCGCACCGCGGAGGCCGCGGAGCGGGCGGACGCCCTCGCCCGCGCCGAGGACAAGAGTTACGACCTCGAGATGAGCTACGAGACGCTCTGCGAGCGGATCAACGAACTCAAGCGCGATCTCGAGGAACGCAACGGCCGTATCGGGGCGCTCAAGCAGGCCGGGGCGGAGCTGGAGAACGCGAGGCGGGTCGACGCCGAAAAGGCCGCGCGGACCCTCGCGGACCAGACGGCGCAAACCGCGGCGGCGCAGGCCGAGACGGACCGCATGCGCTCCCTGGCGGAAAGCCTGGAGGCCGAACGCGTCAAGCTGAGGGCCAGGAACGCGCAGCTCGAGCGCGAGGCGGTCCAGATCCCCGATCTCAAGGCGCAGATCGCCGCGCTGGCGAACGCCAAGGCGAGCCTCGAGGCGCAGCTTGCCAAGGCGGGAGAGGATGTCGAGATGCTGCACCGGCGCGCGGCAGGCATCAAGGCCGCCGCCGAGGCCGCCGGCACGAACCTCGCCGTCGCCGACTCGGCCTTCAGCGATTGGGAGGTCCTGAAGCGCATGGCGGCCAACCGTTGGGAACGCGCCCGCAAGGGTTCTTTCGCCGGCGACACGGTGGATTGGGTGATCGTCGGGGTCTGCGGCGCGGTGCTCTTCATGTTCACGCTCTCCTTTGCCGCTCTCGTGATCGCGGGGCGCCGCGGCCGGCGCGTCGCCCGCTTTGCGGTCGAGGATAGTCCGACGAAGGTCATCAACCGCGGCTTCGCTGAGGACGCCATCGAGGACGCCATCGAGGACGACCTCGCGCTCTCGGATGGGCCGGCAGAGGAAGATCTTCAGCCCGCGCCCCGTCGAGAGGCGCCCCCGGCCCGGGCGGCGGCGAGGAGCGAGGCCCGCGTGCCCGGCAGGGGCTCGGCCGGGGCACCGGAACGGAACCGGTGCGCGCCCCCCTCCGTCCGCCGCGCCGCCCGTCCCTGCGGCAGAGACCGGCCGGCCGCGAACTCATCACGCGGCTGCTGGGCGTTCAGCGCCCGCCGGATCAGGCCGGCGTTGGCAAAAATGCCGTGAGCGGCGCCGATGATGGCCTGTTCAAGGTCCGCATCCTCAAACACGATGACCGGCGACTTGCCGCCGAGCTCCAGCGAGACTTTCTTCAGGTTGCCTTTGGCCGCGTCGATAATACGCTTACCCACCTCGGTGGAACCGGTAAACGAGACCTTGTCGACACCCGCCTCGGTGATGCAGGCGCCGGTCTCGCCATCGCCCATGATGACCTGCAGAACGTTTTGCGGAAGGCCCGCATCGCGGAATATCGACTCGACCAGTTGCGTGGAAAAGGGTGTGACCTCGGAACCCTTCAGCAATACCGTGTTGTCCGCCATCAGTGCCTGAACCGTCGGATTCATGCCGAGAATGAACGGTCCGTTCCAGGG
>ERZ1026800.1349-NODE-1349-length-15792-cov-6.903734_pt1 | contig 15792 bp, 9 predicted proteins | sample MGYA00520873_ERZ1026800 | MGnify/ENA primary metagenome ERZ1026800 (study PRJEB33270, sample SAMEA104284475) | anaerobic digester metagenome | biome: Anaerobic digester microbiome; feature: mesophilic sludge digester; material: Anaerobic digester biomass | place...
GCCGGGCGCGTGGGCGGGCTTCGCCCGCGCGGGTCCGGAGAACAGTAAGAATATCGGCCCCTGAGGCTTCTTCAAGAAGTCCTTTCGCGCCGGCGGCCCTTGGCGCGGCATCAGGCCGGGCGCTACACTTGCCCGCATGCGGATCCTGCTGCTTGTCGCCGATTCGCTTCGGCCCGATTTCCTCGGTTGCTACAACCCGGCGCGGCGGACCCGCGTCGTCGATCTGCTGGCGGCCGATGGAGCGCGGTTCGAGACCGCGGTGGCCTCCGCGCCGTGGACGGTGCCCGCCATCGCGTCGATCTGCACCGGAGTGGCGGCGCAGCGGTTGGGCCTCGTGCGTTGGGAGCAGCCCTGGAGCCCCGCGGCCGCGACCCTGTTCAGCCGCCTGCGCGCGGGGGGCTTCCAGGTTGCGTCGTTCGTGTTCGAGCCCGCGCATCTCTTCTTCAAGTGCCCCGAGGCGGCCGTGGCGGGCTCTTCCCAGGATCCCGCCGCCATGCGGGCGTGGTTCGCCGACCGCGGCCGAGGCGGGTATTTCGCCTTCGTTCACTACTGGTGGACGCATCTGCCCTACCTGCCGCGGCGGTTCGCGCTCGCCGAGTGGGACGCGCGCTGCAAGGCGCAGCTCGCGACCCTTGCGGACCCGGACCCCTGGCGGCGGGAGAAGAACCGCGCCGCGCTCAGGGAGCTCTACGCCCGCGCGGTGGATTACTTCAGCGAGGAATGGCTGCCGGCGCTGCTCAAGGTCGCGCGGCCCGATTTTCTCATCATCACGGCCGATCACGGCGAGTCGTGGGGCGAGCGCATGGGCCCCGCCGAGCGGCCGCGTAGGATCTTCGACCTGCACGGAAGGCATCTTTTCAACGAGGTGCTCGAGGTGCCGCTCATCATGCACGCCCCCGGCCTGGTGCGCCCCGGAGTCGTGCGCGGGATCGCGCGGAGCATCGACATCATGCCGACGGTGCTGGCCCTGGCCGGCGTGCGCGAGGGCGGCGATGCGATCCAGGGCGTTTCGCTGCTCCCGGCCATGGAGCGGGGCATCGCCGCGAACGGCCCGGCGTTCTTCGCCCGCAACCGCGACTTCGCGCCCGAGGAGGCGCTGCCCGAGAGCCTTGACGAAGCGTACGCCGAGATCGGATGCCGCGAGGGGCGCTGGAAGGTCATCCGCGCCATCGAGACCGGCGCGGCGCGGGCCTACGACCTGGCGGAAGACCCGGGGGAACGGCGGCCCTTCACGCCGCGCGAAGGGCCGAGCGCGGAACTTTTGCGCGCCCTCGATGCCGAGATCTCCCAGGCGGCGCGCCGCCTCGATCCGCGGGATTACACCGCGGTGCGCGCGCAGCTCGCGCAGCTCGGCTATCTGTGAGAACGGGGCGCCGCGCTCGGGCGGCCGCGCGGCGATCTTCCGCGGACTTCCCGGGGAAGCCGGCGGTCGGCGAGACTAGGAGGAAGCATGACGGCGACATCGTTTCTGTGTTTGATTATCTGCGCCCGGTTCACGGCGTACGAGTCGCGCCCGGGCAATCCGTTTTCCGTGCCGGGCAAGGAGCGCGGCTTCGTCTTCGACCTGCGGGTGGAGGCCGCCGCGGCGCGGCCCCATCCCTGGCTTTTCATCTCGAGGGCCGAGATCGCGACGGCGCGGGAGGCGGCGCGGGGCGCCCTCGCCGGCGAGTTCCGGCAGCTTGTCCGCGACGCCGAGGCGGCCCTCGGCGCGGCCGGCGCCGCGCCGGAGGAGGGCTGGTACGACGCCGTCAAGGGCCGGCCTTTCGATGCCGTCTATCCCGAAGTCTACGCCCGCACGGCGCGGGAGCCCGCCGCGGCTTGGCGGCCCATCGTGACCATGGCCCGCGCCTGGGCGCTCAGCGGCCGCGCCGAGTTTCTGGCCCCCGTCGTGGCGCAGCTCCGCGCCTGGGCGGATTACCGCTTCGCCGTCGAGCATTACGATGTGGGCCTCAACTACGCGATCTGGGTCTTGATGGCCCTGGAGTGCTGCGATCTGGTTTTCGACGAACTCGCGCCGGGGGACCACGCGGCCCTCGCCGGTTTCTTCGGCCGCGCGCTGGGCGCGGTCCTCCGCAACGACTGCTTCTGGCTGGAATACGACATCGGCGGCGGGCTTAACAACCACCTGGCCTGGCATCGGTACGCCGCGGGCGCCATCGGCCTTTTCTGGGGCGAGACGGCCGCCGTCGACTTCACGCGGAACGGGGCGCGCTCCCCCAGCGAGCTCGCCGAACGCGGCCTTCGCGACGGCGGCTTGTGGCTGGAGGGAAGCATTCCGTATCACCTGACGGCGCAGTATCCCCTAATCGCGGTGCTGCGCCTTTACCGCCGCGCCGGGTTGGACCTTCCTCCTCCGGCCGGGGGAAGGTCGTTCCAGGATTTCTACCGAGGGCCGGCCCGGGTTGTCTTCCCCGATCTGGTGTTGCCGCCGCTGGGCGATGCCTACGGCGCGCGTTCGTATCTTCCGGACGCGGGCGCGTGGCGCTTGGCGGCCGAGCTGTGGCCGGACGGCCTCGCCGCATACATGCTGTCTCGGAGGGTCAAGACGGACCCGTGGGAGACGCTGACCGCGCCGCCTTTGCCGGCGCGCCCCGAGCCGCCCGTGCTGGCGAGCGAGCTTTTCACCGAGCACGGCTACGCGGTCCTGCGCGTGCCCGAGGGGCCGCCCTCGCCGGCGCAGGCCATGGTTCTGGCGACCTACGACGCCGCCGGCGTCCACGGCCACGCGGACAAGCTGTCGTTCATGCTTTTTGCGGGCGGCAAGCTCCGCCTCGAGGACCGCGAGGCGGTCACGGGCGCCGTGCACTCCTTTTCGTCGGACATCCAACGCACGCTGAACCGGCACACGATCTGCCATAACGCGCTGCTTGTGGACTGGCGGGCGCAGCGCGGGGCCGCCGAGAAGCTGGATCTCGTCGGCTTTCGGCGCGGCGAGGGCTTCGCGTGCGTCACGCTCGCCGATTTCCGAGGACGCCTCTACGAGGGCGTGCGCCAGATGCGCAGCCTCGTCCTCCTGCCCGATGCCTGCCTGGACATCCTCACGGCGGCGGCCGATCGCGAGGCCGCCTTTGTCCTTGCGCTGCACCCGGCGGGCGAGCTCGCGGGCGCCGCCTTGGAATGGCGCGAGGCCGCGCTTCCCGAGGGTCGGCCGTGGTCGTGGCTTGCCCGACCCCGCAAGATCGAGCGCGCGGGCACGGCCCGCTTCCCCTTCGCGGATGGCGCCGACCGTTTCACGGTGCTGAGCGTGTGTCCGCCCGCGACGGCGGCTTGGCTGATCGATTTCCCGACGCGCGACGATGGCTCGGCGCACAAGCCGCTCCTCCTGCGCGTGGCGACGGGCGACCGCGCCCGCTTCGTCCACCTCTTCTTTTTCGGCGCCGGCCCAGAGCCCAGCGTCGAGTGCCGCGAGCTGGGCGGCGACCGCCTTCTTCGCGTCGCCCTGCGGCGCCCGGGCGCGGCGGAGCAGGTCTTCATTCTGCCGGACCTGCCGTGAAGCCGCGGGAGCGCGCGCGTTGACGGCGAGTTGCCGCGGCGCATATACTGGCCTTGTCCGGGAGCGAAAGCTATGAAAGGGAGTCGAACGCGGACTGGGCCGGTGTCGCGCCGCGCGTTTCTGGCGCGGTCCTTGGGCGCCGCGGCGCTCGTTCCGAGTTTCGTTCCGGCCCGCGTCTTGGGAAGGGACGGCGGCGCGGCGGCCAGCGAGCGCATCGTCTTGGGCGTGATCGGTCTCGGCCCGCGAGGCCGGTACGTGCTGTCAAGCATGCTGCTTGAGCGCGATGCGCAGTTCGTCGCGGCTTGCGATGTGCAGCGCGCCCGGCGCGAGGGCGGCAAGCAGATGATCGACGAGCGCAACGGCAACCGGGACTGCGCCGCCTACCGGGACATGTTCGAGGTCCTGGCGCGTCCGGATATCGACGCGGTGCTCGTCGCGACGGGCGACCGGTGGCACGCCCTCGCCTCGATTCTGGCGGCGAAGGCCGGCAAGGACGTCTACAGCGAGAAGCCTTGCGGGCTCACGATGGGCCAGGTGCAGGATCTCGCCGACGCCATGGAGCGCATGGGCCGCGTGTTCCAGGCGGGGACCCAACGGCGCAGCCAGCGCAACTTCCAGTACGCCGTCCAGTTGGCGCGGAGCGGCGCGCTGGGACGGCTCAGAACTCTGCACGCGTCGGTTTATTTCCCGGCGCGGCGCTTCGACTGGCTGGCTCCGGAGCCCGAGCCTCCCCTCGAGGAGTGCGACTGGGATCGGTGGCTGGGGCCCTGCCCGTGGCGGCCCTACAACAGCGCCTATGTCGGCGGCGGGTGGCGGGGGCATTACGATTTCGAGGCCGGCGCCAACTTCCTGGACTGGGGCGCCCACACCCTCGACCTGTGCCAGTGGGCCAACGACGCCGACCACACGACGCCGCTTGAGTTCGAGGCGGGGCCCGCGGGGATCACGGCGCGGTATGCCAACGGCGTCACGCTCCTCTGCGATTTCCTGGCGACGCCTTTCGGCGACCGCGCGCCGCAGTACCGCACCGCGACGGGCACCTGCCCGGTCAGGTTCGAGGGCGACGAGGGCTGGGTGGAGACAGGCGACAACGGGCCCATCGTGCTCTCCGAAAGCCTGGCGAAAACCCGCGGGAAGGTTTTCGCCGCGCCGGGGACGAGCGCCGCCGAGCATGCCCGCGACTTCTTCGATTGCGTCAAGTCGCGGGGCGTGACGGCCTGCAACCCGCGGGTCATGCGCCGGTCGCATATCGCGAGCTTCGCGGCCGCGCTCGCGTGGGAGCTGGGCCGCAAACTCGTCTTCGATCCGGTCAAGGAGGAGTTTGTCGGGGACGACGAGGCCAACCGCATGCGCCGCCGCGCGATGCGGGAGCCATGGCACATCTGAGAAGCGGCGGCCTGGGGCGCGCCGCGGAAAGGCGGGCACGGTGATCGCGCGATACACGCTCGCGGTTATGGCGGCGGCATGGTGCGCGCTCCCGCGTCCCGGCGCCGCCGCCGAGGTTGGGGGGAAGGCGCCGGAGACGCCCGCGCTCCTAGCGGTGCTCGCTTCCGACGCGGCGGTCTTCGAGAAGGCGCAGGCCTGCCGATGGCTCGGCGCCCGCGGCGCCAAGGAAGCCGTGCCGGCGCTGGCGGCGCTTCTGGCCGACGAGCGGCTTGCCGCCTACGCGCGCGACGCTCTCGAGAAGATCGCCGATCCGGCGGCCGGCGCCGCGCTCCGGGAGGCGCTGGGCCGGCTGGAGGGCAAGCTTCTGGCGGGCGCCGTCAACTCCATCGGCGCGCGGAGGGATGCGCCGGCTGTCGGCGCGCTGCGCGCCATGGCGGGCGATCCCGCCTCGGGCGCGGCGCGCGAAGCCCTGTGCGCCCTGGGCCGCATCGCCACGACGGAAGCGGGCGAGGCCCTCGTGCGCGCGCTCGCCTCGGGGCCCGAGGCGCTGCGGCCGGCCGCGGCCGAAGGGTGCGTCCTGGCCGCCGAGCGCCGGGCGGCGGAAGGGGCGCGCGATGCAGCGCGGGAACTGTACGACGCAGCCCGCCGGGCGGACGTGCCCGCGCCCATTCGGGCCGCCGCCACATGCGGGGCGATCGCCGTCCGCGGGCCCGCGGGCCTGCCGCTCTTGATCGAGGCGCTGGAGTCAGGCGATGGCATTGCGCGCGGCGCCGTCCTCGGCCTCCTTTACCGCGAATTGCAGGAGCCGGAGGTGACGCGGGCCTTGGCCGCGGAACTGGGCCGGCTGCGGCCGGCGCTGCAGGCGCTGCTGATTCCCGTCCTGGCCCGCCGCGACGAACCGAGCGCGCAGGGAGCCGTCGAGGCCGCGGCGGCGAGCGGCGCGGACGCGGCGCGCATCGCCGCCTTGACGGCGTTGCGGGACCGCGGCGGACCGAGAGCCCTCGCGGTCGTCGCGGCGCGCGCCCGCGATGCCGATGCGCGCCTTCGCGCCGATGCTTTCCGCGTGTTGGGGGAATGGCGCGGCGCGGAAGCCGGGCCGGCGCTGCTCGCGCTGGCCAAGGACGCGGGCGACGATCGCGATGCGCTCCGCGCCTTCGGCGCGATTGCCGCGTTGGTGCGGCGGGTCGACTTCTCGAGCGGGCGGGCTCTCGCGCGGGACGCGCTTGCCGCCGCGCAGAGCGACGAAGAGAAGCGGCCCGTGATCGCCGCGCTGGGGGCGGCCGGCGACGCCGGGGCCTTCGCGCTTCTTGAGGCCTGCGCGGAAGCGCCGAGTCTGCGCGAGGATGCCTGCGAGGCGGCGGTCGCCATCGGCGAACGCCTGGCTCGCGCGGCGGTCGACGCCGCGCCCGACGCGGTCCAGGCGGCGATGGCGAAGGTGATCGCGGCCACGCGGCGCGAGGAACTCGCCGCGCGGGCGGCGAAGGTGGTCGGCCGCCTGGAAGAAGCGCGAGCGCCGCGCGCCGAAAAGAAGTGAGCCCGCGGCCGCGCCGCGGGACTGCGCCGGAGATCCGCGGCTGATTGAAGGGCGGCGACGATGCATGCAATCCGTCGCCGAACGCCGCGGAACGATGGCGATTTCTTATCCCGCCCCGGCGGCCCCTCGCCCCGCCGCGGTCAATTGCCGGATTTAGGCCGGAGCCCGCAGCGTCCGACGGCCCCGCGTGTGGACAGACTGCTTGACCGCGAGTAGACTGGCTCCTTCGGGGTGCGCGCCTATCACGGTCGGGCGCGCGGGAAAAAAGAGGTGACACCCATGCGTATGCGAGAACGTATCGTCCGCGCCGCCTGTGTCGCGGTTTCGCTGGCCCCGGCCTGTCTGGCCTGGGGCGCGCCGGCCTCGGCCGGGAAAGTGCTGGTCTCCTTCGCGGGCCGCTTCGACCTCGAAACGGTCGGCCGTCAGGATGCGACGGTGGCGTTGGTCGGAGACGAGTTCGCGCGGGCTCTCCGCGTCGCGACCGGGCACAGAGCGCAGTGGCCGGGCGTCAGCTTCAAGGCGCCCGGCGGGGCGTGGGACTTGTCGGGTTACGCCGAAATCGCTTTCCGCGTCGCGAACCTCGGTTCCCGGCCGACGGAGGTTTACTGCCGCGTCGATTCTCCCGGCGGCGACGGCTCCAAGAATTGCGTCACGGCCCATGTGAGCCTCGACCCCGGGCAATCCGGGCGGTTGCGCGTGCCCCTGCGCCGGCAGCTTCCCGCCGCGCTGTCCGAGAAGCTTTTCGGCATGCGCGGCTACCCCGGCGGGTACGTCAAGGACGACGGCCTCGATGCCGCGCGGGTGACGCAGATTCTCGTCTTTGTGAGCAGACCCTCTGACGACCGGATGTTCCAGCTCGGGCCGATCGCGGCCGAGGGCACCCACGCTCCCGAGTCCTGGCTCTCCCTGCCGCCCGAGAAGTTCTTCCCCATGATCGATCGGTTCGGCCAGTTCGTGCACAAGGACTGGCCCGGCAAGACGCGCTCCGAGAAGGATCTAGCCGCGGCGATCAAGGAGGAGGCGGCCGACATGGCCGCGCACCCGGGGCCCGGGGATTGGAACCAGTACGGCGGCTGGAAGAGCGGCCCCAAGCTCAAGGCGACGGGCTTTTTCTACCCGGCCCTTCACGCGGGCAAGTGGTGGCTCGTCGATCCGGAAGGGTGCCTCTTCTGGTCGCACGGGTCGGACTGCGTCGGCCCGGGGGAAGGGATGACGCCCATCAGCGACCGCGAATTCTACTTCGCCGGGCTGCCGGCCGAGGGCGACCCGCTGGCGGTCTTCTACGGGCGGGGCTCTTGGGCGCCGCACGGCTACTACAAGGACAAGGGCTCCTTCCGCACGTTCAACTTCACCGGCGCGAACCTCCTGCGGAAATACGGGGAAGGCTGGGCGGAAAAGGGCGCCGAGGCCGCGCACCGGCGCCTCCGATCCTGGGCGATGAACACCATTGCGAACTGGTCCAGCGCGCGGGTCTACCTCATGCGCAAGACGCCGTACGTCGTGTCGATCGCAAGCGGCGGCGCCAAACCCATCGAGGGGAGCACCGGTTATTGGGGCAAGTTCCCCGATCCCTTCGATCCGTCCTTCCGGAAGGCCATCGCGCGGCCCATGGAACGGGAGGCCGGCCGAACCGCCGGCGACCCGTGGTGCATCGGCTACTTCGTGGACAACGAGCTGGGGTGGGGCGACGAGCTCTCGCTGGCGAAGGCGGCCCTGGCGTCGCCGGAGGAGCAGGCGGCCAAACAAGAGTTTCTGAAGGACCTGAAGGCGAAGTACGGGAACGTCGCCGCGCTCAACGCCGCGTGGGGCGTCGCGCACGAATCGTGGGAGGCGCTGGCCGCGAGCCGCACGCCGCCTGACGAGAACAAGGCCCGCGCGGACCTGGCCGCGTTCTACACGCGCATCGGCGAGGAGTATTTCCGCGTGTGCCGGGACGAGGTCAAACGGATCGCCCCGAACAACCTCTACCTCGGGTGCCGTTTCGCGTGGGTCAACGACCGCGGCGCAAGGGCCTCCGCCGGGTACTGCGATGTCATCGGGTACAACCTCTACGAAAACAGCGTCGCGGATTTCAAGCTGCCCTCCGGCCTGGACAAGCCCGTCATCATCGGCGAGTTTCACTTCGGCGCCCTCGACCGGGGCATGTTTCACACGGGGCTGCGGCCCACGGCGAGCCAGGAGGCGCGCGCGGCGGCCTATAGGAGCTATGTCACCGGCGCCCTCAAGAACCGCTTCATCGTGGGCACCCATTGGTTCCAGTACGGCGACCAGGCGACGACCGGCCGCGGCGACGGCGAAAATTACCAAATCGGGCTGGTCGACATCTGCGACCGCCCGTATCCGGAAACCATCGCGGCGGTGCGCGAGATCGGCGCTTCGATGTACAAGACGCGCCTCGAGGCGCCCTGACCCGAGAATTCGGCCGGCTGCTTTTCCGGCCGGCCCCGCGCGCCTTGGGGCCGGAGTCGGAGGGAGGTGCGTATGCGCGTTGCCCGTTCCTTCGTTCCCGCCGCGGCGCTGGCGTGCCTCGCCGCGGTTGCGCCCCTCGGGGCCGCCGGCCCGGCGCGGATCTTCCCCGCGCCGGCGGGCGAGGATCTGTCGCGGGCTTTCAGCGTCGCGGTGGACGGGCGGGACTGCCCCGTGTATATCGCCCGCGTGGCGCCCCGCGACCCGGCGCGGCGCTGGGCCGCCATGGATGACAAGAAAAACTCGGCGGATTTCTTCGAGACGGCCGCCTTCGCCGCCTTTGAGATGGACGGCCCCGTGAGCGTGGTCGTGACCTGCCCGAAACCGGTGGCGTCGGCCAAGGTGCTGCCGTCGTCCTACGGCATCGCCCCTTCGGTCGCGGGGGCGGCGGTGGCGCTGGCGCTTGAGCGGCCGCGGCACCTCACGCTGGAAATCGATGGCGATTGGGTGGGCTCGCTGCACATCTTCGCCGATCCCTTGGAGCGGGACGCGCCCAAGCCCGACGACCCCGCCGTCATCTATTTCGGACCGGGCATTCACGAGGTGAGCCGCCTGGTCGTCGGAGACGGAAAGACGGTCTACGTGGCCGGCGGCGCCATCGTGCGCTGCGTCGTCCGTCCGGACGAGCCCTTCAGCATCAGCTCGTACAGCGGGCTCAAGAACTACGCGCCCGCCATCGAGCTCCGCGGGAAGAACATCGTGCTTCGCGGCCGGGGCATTATCGACTCCTCGGCCTGCCCGACGCACGCGCGCAACCCCATCTTCGTCAAGGGGCGGGACATTGCCCTGGAAGGGGTGATCGTGCGGGACGCGAGCACATGGACGATTCCCATCCGCGAGTCGGACCGCGTCACGGTGCGCAACGTGAAGATCCTCGGCTACCGCGCCAACTCCGACGGCATCGACATCTGCAACAGCCGCGACGTGGCGGTGGAGGACTGCTTCATCCGGACGCTCGACGACCTGATCGTGGTCAAGTCGGACAAGGGCCGCGGGCCCGTGCGCCGCGTTGCGGCCCGCCGGTGCGTTCTCTGGAACGAGGTGGCCCACGCCCTAAGCATCGGGGCCGAGCTCCGCGAGGACGTCGACGACGTCCTCTTCGAGGACTGCGACGTGATCCGCGACAAGGGCCGCGAGTGGACGCTGCGCGTGTTCCACTCGGACGCCGCCGTGATCTCGAACGTGCGCTTCGAGAACCTGCGCATCGAGGAGACGCGCCGCTTGATCTCGCTGTGGATCGGCAAGGCGTTCTGGAGCCGCGATGACCGGCGCGGGCACATCCGCAGGGTCGAGTTCAAGGGAATCGCGGCCCGCGGAGAGGCGCCCCTCGTGGAGCTTGTGGGCTTCGATGCCGAGCACGCCGTCGAGAACGTCCGCTTCCAGGATGTCACCATCGACGGCCGGCTCTTGACGGAGAAGGACGTCAAGCGGAACGGCTTCGTGCGCGGCGTCGAAGTGCAGCCCTGAGGGCGAGGGCGCCGGGCCGGCCGCCTTGCCGCGCCGCCGGGGCGTCTCTACAATGTGCCGGCGGCCGGCGCCGAACGCGCGGCCGCAGGGAGCTCTCGCCATGCCGAACCGCCGCCTGCTCATCCCGTTTTTATTGCTTCCCTGGTGCGGGTGCGCCGCGCGGGGACCGGCGCGGCCGCCGGTCCCCGACGCGAAACCGCTTCGGATCGTCTTTATAAGCTGCGCCGTCGATGCCGTCTTCTTCGACCCCGTCAAGCAGGGCATGCGCGACGCCGCCGCCATGCTGGGCGTGGCGTGCGAGTTCACGGGGACGCCGGGCGTGGACGCCGCCGCGCAGGCCGCGCTGGTGCGCAAGGCCGTCGCGGAGGGCTGCGACGGCATCGCGCTCAACATCATCGACCCGGTCGCCTTCGACTCCGTCGTGGAGGAGGCCGTCGCCGCCGGGGTCCCCGTCGTCGCCTTCAACGTCGACGATCATGCGACGCCCAACGCGCGCTTGGCCGCCGTCAACCAACGGCTCTACGACGCGGGGCGGACCCTCGGGGCCCATGTGGCGCCCCACGTGGCGGAGGGGGCGCACGTTCTCTTCACGCTTCACGACGAGGGCGTTTCCGCCCTCGACGATCGGTTGCGCGGCCTGAGGGACGCCCTGCGGGAGAAGCAGGTCGTCCCGACGGTGCTGGTGACGGGGAACGCGGCGCGGGAAGGCGCCGCGCGCATCGGCGAGGCGCTCCGCAAGGACCCCGAGATTCGGGTGATCCTGGGGACGGGGCAGGCGGACACCGAGGCGGCGGGCCTCGCGATCGAAAGCGGCTTGGCGGGCCCGGGCTGCTGGGCGGCGGGGTTCGATCTGTCGCCCGAGACCCTGAGGCTCATCGGCGCGGGCCACATTCGCTGCACCATCGACCAGCAGCCTTACGTCCAAGGTTTCTACCCCGTCGTCGGGCTTGTGCACTATCTCAGATACGGCATCATGCCGCCGAGCATCGACGCCGGAGCGGCGGTCATCGACGCGGTGTCCGCCGCGCGGGTCCTCGACCTCACGGCGCGCAAGTACAGATAACCGCCCGAAAGGAGCCCCGTGCACCTCGACTGGCTCGACGGAGCAATCGTTGCGGCGTACCTCGCCGGCATTACCGCGACGGGACTGCTCGCGTCCCGGCGTCAAACCGAGACGAGCGCGCGCTATTTTCTCGCGGGCCGCGCCCTGGGCTGGCCCACCATCGGCTTGGCGCTCTTCGCGACCAACATCTCCACGGTCCACCTGATCGGGCTGGCCTCGTCGGGTTTCTCCGACGGACTGGTGATCGGCAACTTCGAGTGGCTCGCGCCGTTTCTCCTCATCGTCCTCGGGCTGGTCTTCGCGCCTTTTTACTTCCGGAGCCGGGTGTCGACCCTGCCGGAGTACCTGGAAGGCCGCTACGGCCCCGGCGCGCGCACGTTCCTGGCGTTCATGGCCGTGGTGGGGGCGCTTTTCATTCACATCGGCGTCACGCTCTACGCGGGCGCCGTCATGTTCAAGAGCTTCGTCGACCTGCCCATCGTCTGGTCGATCCTCATCGTCTCGGTCCTGACGATCCTTTACACCGCGCTGGGCGGCCTGCGGGCCGTCGTCGTCACCGAGGCGATCCAAGCGGTGCTTCTGATCGCCGGGGCGCTGGCGGTCACCGCCTTCGGCATCGCCGCCCTGGCGGATGCCGGGTTCGAGTCGCTGGCCGACGTGCGCGCGGCCGCCCGTCCCGGGCAGGTCAGCATGATCCGGACGGACGGGGAGTTCGCCTGGTGGATCATGCTCCTGGGCTATCCGGTTATCGGCATCTGGTACTGGTGCTCCGACCAGACCATCGTCCAGCGCGTCCTGGGGGCGCGTTCCGAGCGCGACGCGCAGCTCGGCCCGCTCTTCGCCGGGTTCATCAAGATCCTGCCGGTCTTCGTCATGGTGTTCCCGGGCATCATCGGGTACCTGCTCTTCAAGGACGTTCTCCTGGAGAATCCGGATCAGACCCTGGTCGTGCTCATCCAGAAGCTGCTGCCGGCGGGCCTCCGGGGCCTCGTCATCGCGGGGCTCTTGGCGGCGCTGATGAGCACGGTCGCCGGGGCCCTCAACTCCACGGCGACGCTGGTCAGCATCGACATCGTGAAGCGCCTGCGGCCCGGCACGCCGGATCGGGCGCTCGTCAGGATCGGCCAGCTCACCGCCGTCATCGTCATGCTGTGCGCCATGGCCTGGTCGACCCAGGGCGAGCGCTTCGGCGGGATCTTCAAGGGCATCAACCAGATGATCGCCGTACTGGCGCCGCCGATCAGCGCCGTGTTCGTCCTGGGCATCTTCTGGCGGCGGGGCACGGCCCGCGCCGCCCTCGCGACCCTTGCGGCGGGCTTCGTCCTGGGCGCGGCGGTCTTCGTGCTCGATTTCCCCGCCTTCGGACTCCGGCTGGTGACCGACAAGCTGGGCATCCCCTTCATGCTGCAGGCTTTCCTGCTTTTCGCCGCGTCGAGCGCCATCTTCGTCGGCGTCAGCCTCGCCTCGCCGCCGCCCGATCAGGCGCGCGTGGCGCGCTACTGCTGGAAGAGCCCTCTTGCGGTCATCACCGAGAAGCCGCCGGCGGGCCTCGGCGACCCGCGCGTCATCGCGGCGCTGCTCATCGCCGTCGTGGTCGTCTGCTACTGCCTCTTCGCGTGAGATGGGAGGGGCATGTTGAGGCTTCCGTCGCAGTTCGCGTCTTTGCGACTCCAAGGCGCCCCCGCGAAGGCCGACTCATCCCCCTAAGGCGGCACGATTCCCGCGCGCGCCCCGGATGCCGGTCCCGTCCCCGCGGGGCAGGAGGGCGGTTTCGCCCGCGGCGTCGCGCGCGGACCCTTTGACAGCAAGGGGAGTGCTCGATTATGATCGCCGGCGCTGGCGACGCCCGAGAGCCGCCGCGCCCGTCGTTTTCGCTTGAAACGGCGGCGGGGCGCCCCGCAAGGCAGGGGTTCAGGAAGGTCGTCTCTTCGTGAAGGCGAAGGAAGCGGTTCAACCGTTGACGAGCAGGAGCCAAGGATGACGGAAACGAAAGCGGGTTGGGTTTATCCGAGATTGCAGTTGGCCTACTTGCTGCAATTCGCGATTTGGGGCAGTTGGGCGGTGGCGCTCGGAGGGTACCTCAACGGCAAAATGAGCGGCGCCCACGTGGGCGCCATCTACATGGCCATCCCCTGGGGGGCCATCATCGCCCCCTTGTTCATCGGGCCGATTGCGGACCGCTTTTTCGCGGCTCAGAAGGTCCTGGGCCTGCTGCACCTCATCAGCGGTGGCGCGCTGGTGGCCTGCGGCGTCGTCTGCGCCCAGGCGGAGTCCGCCGCGGCCGGGGGAACGGTCACCGTGCCGTTTACTCCCCTCATGATTCTGATGCTGATTTCGGGCATCTGCTTCATGCCGTCGATTCCGTTGGTCAACACCGTCGTCTTCAAGCATCTTCCGGACTCCGCCTCGGCCCCCAAGGTCTTCATTTTCGGGACGATCGGCTGGATCCTTGTCAACCTGGTGGTCGAGGTCTTCGCGGGGGGCGCCTCGAGTCCGACGTTCTTCTTCATCGGGGGCGGCTGCGGCCTTTTCATGGGGCTGTATTCGCTCACGCTGCCCGACACGCCGCCCAAGGGCGCCGCCACCCGGGGGGCGAAAGACGCGTTCGGTCTGGGGGCGCTGGCCTTGTTCAAGTCTCCGACCTTCACCGTGTTTCTCCTGTGCGCCTTCATGGTGAGCGTCTTCGGCAGCAATTACTTCTTCCCGTCCGTCGTCGCATACCTGACCGAATACGGTTATCCCGCGCCGGTGGCGCTGACGACGCTGAACCAGTTCTCAGAGCTGTTCTTCATGGCGGTTCTGGCTTTCTGCGTGACCCGCTTCGGGCTGAAGTGGGTTTTGGTGCTCGGCATGAGCGCCTGGGCGGTCCGGTATTTCATCTTCACGCAGGAGGGATTCCTGTTCGCCCTGATCGGGCTGCTCTTTCACGGCATGGCTTACGCCTTTCTTTATGCCGCGGCTTACATCTTCGGCGATCGCGTCGCGCCGGCGCACCTCAAGGCAAGCGTCCAAAGCCTCCTGGCCTTTCTCCTGCTCGGCATCGGCCAGGTCCTGAGCGGATATTTCTTCGGGTACCAGATCGATCGCTCCGCTCCCGCGATCACGCAGACCGTCACGACCGAGGCCGCTCAAGTGGCCAAGAGCCTGCCGGCCTGGAACGCGCCTGAGATGGAGACTTCGGCCTGGCGCTATCTCGACCTCGCCAAGTCGGTCAAGTACCTCCGGGGCGACAAGGAGGTCTTCAGCTTCGGAGAGCATCTCGGCAAGTACACCAAGGCGGACGGGTCCCTGGACATGGATAAACTGCCCGCCGTCTGGGAATCGGGCGGCATCGCCTACACCAATGTTTTTCCGGTGGAGCGCATTTACCGCGACGTGCGCCTTGCCTCTATCTGGACCGGCACCAGCGAAGTCATGTCGATGATTACCGCGCATGAATGGTATCGGGAATATTTCGCGCAGAAAGCAAAGGCGCAAACCCGCGATCATGAATTCGACGCGGCGGAAGCAAGCGATGATGAAAAGATTTATGATGATGAAGACATGTGGAAAAAAGGCTGGTAAAATTATAAATATAGCGAAGAAAAATAAAAGTATTTGACCAAAGCGAACACTTTGACTATATTTGCATACAAGACACCCCCAAATAAACTCATCAAATGGAGGTATTAAGATGGCTAAATCAAGAGATATCAAAAAAGACGCGAAGAAAAAACCCGCCAAATCACTCAAAGAAAAAAAAGAGGCAAAAAGGTTGAAAAAATTATCTAAAGAAGGTTTTTAGCGTCATCAAAGAAAGGTTAAATTAAATGAAAATTAAATTTTTAGGCGCAGCAAGAGCCGTCACCGGCTCTTGTTTCGTTATCGAAACTGATCAAGCCAGATTTGCCGTGGACTGCGGCATGCACCAGGGAAGCGCACTAATAGAAAAACGTAATTGGAACGCTGACGTATATGAAGCTGAAAAAATTGATTTTTTCCTGATTACGCACGCGCATATAGATCATTCAGGCCTTCTCCCTTTGATGGTGAAAAACGGCTTTCACAACCCCATTTACACGACGGAACCTACTGGTGATCTGGTAAAAATTCTTCTTTTAGATAGTGCCCATATACAAGAGTCAGAAGCAAAATGGAAAGAGAAAAAATTGCAGCGTCGCGGAAAAATGATAGAGATTGAGGCGCTTTATGCGACAAAAGATGCTGAAGCGGTTGCGCCGATTATCAAAACAAAAAAATATAATGAAATGTTCAGTCCTGCTGCGGGAATAAAAGTCAACTTTCAGGACGCCGGTCATATTCTGGGCGCGGCTATTGTGGAAATATTTATTACGGAAAATGGCGCGACGACAAAGCTGGTTTTTTCCGGAGATATCGGACGAA
>ERZ1026800.1350-NODE-1350-length-15785-cov-4.338549_pt1 | contig 15785 bp, 16 predicted proteins | sample MGYA00520873_ERZ1026800 | MGnify/ENA primary metagenome ERZ1026800 (study PRJEB33270, sample SAMEA104284475) | anaerobic digester metagenome | biome: Anaerobic digester microbiome; feature: mesophilic sludge digester; material: Anaerobic digester biomass...
AACGCTCCTCACGGCTGGCCGGTGGGGTCGGGTTTGCACCCTGGCGCCGATCGGGCATGATGGTCTCCGAGCAGCTGTCCTGGCTGCTTTGAAAACCAAACCTTTGGGTCTCCACCAAACCCAGGGCGGTCCGCAGCTCGGGTCCGATGTGCGAATATTCCGGTATGGGACGAGAAATCGCAAGGTGGTCGATTCCTGCAGCGCTCGGGGTACTCTTTGTTGCGGCCCTATTGCGGTTCGAACCCGATTGGTGGTCTATCGCTTGGCCGGTGGCTGTACCCGTGCTTGCCGGAGATCTTCTGCTGGGTGGCTTCTACTGGCAACAGTCCAATCGGCTAGAGGATGAGCGCTCAGCGCGAGCTGACAAACGGGCCATTCAGATGATGCTGTATAGCTCACACGATGCAAGCCTCATGGGAATTCAGATGCCGGGCGAGGATCTCTCATCCTTGGCGCTGATCGGTCGAGACCTCTCTAGAGCCAATCTGTCCATGGCGAATCTGTCCGAAGCAGGTCTTGCGCAATCCAACTTATCTTGTGCCGCCCTGCCGGGCGCTGACTTGTCCGGCGCTGACTTGTCCGGCGCTGACTTATCCGGCGCTGACTTATCCGGCGCTGACTTGTCCGGCGCTGACTTGTCCGGCGCAATGCTCGTCAATTCGGACCTCTCCCACGCTGACCTCACTGGCGCCGTGCTGGTTAGCGCAGACTTGCGGGGCTCCAGGTTGGACGGGGCAACGGTTTCCATGGCGATCCTTTTTGATGCGCTGGTGCTTGAAGACGCGCTGGCGGCGACAGTTTCGGCTCCTGGCCTCGAACCAATCCGTCCAGAATTGGTCAGCAGAACCGAGAGCCCCGCGGCAGCGCATGACCGGATGTGACGCTCGCATTCCCAGAGAACGGTTGACTAGATCAGCGACAGTCGGTATCGGGCGAAGCACGGGCCGCCTGCACCTGATTTGGGTCGAGCTCAGTAGCGATTTGTTCAGCGGAGCTTGTCATCACTTTGTCATCACGAGCCCTCGAAACAGCCCGGTATGGGGCGATACGAGCCGGTAGCGGATGAAGCTTGACCCGGCCAGATCCCCTGCAATGGCAGGACAACCGGCAACTCGGCGGCACTCGGCAGCACGACCGCTGCGGGAGTTCAAGTCCCCCCTCCGACACCACTCAACTCCGAGTCTTTGAGCCCGACTTCGGAGAATGCAACGTTGGGGTTGTTGCTCCGTGCTGTGTCACAGGCAGCCGGTCCGGGTGGACCGTGACGTCTTGGAGCAGCTCGTCGAGCAGCGTCCTGCGCTCGCTCTCGTCGGCGTGTTCCCAGAGGTCTGAGACGTTGAGGCTGGTCAGGAGTTCGGCGACGTCCTCGAACCGTTGGGAGAGGTCGCCGGCCTGGAGCTGGGCCTCGACTGCGTTGGTGGTTTCGTACTCGAGGTTCTCGATCTCGGTGGTGATGCGGGCCTGTTGCTCGCCGAACTGATCGGCCGAGATCTTGTCGTCGAGGTGCAGGATGAGCAGCTTGTCCCGCTGGCGGCGGAGTTCTGCGAGCCGACCCGGCGGATCGCGCTTTGCAGTTCTTCGTCGCACAGCAGTTCCATTGCCAGCAATGCTGCAGCCACGAGGCCACGATTCGACCGTGGTGGCAGCTTGCAGCCCTTGCCCCGATGTTTGCAGCGGTAATGGCTCTGGCCTTGCCCGTTCGATTCGATCGACATGCGTCGGACGCACACCCCGCAGACGACCCGGCCCGACATGAGGTCCTTACCACGCTTGCGGCCCGGTACTCGCCCACGATGGGCGGCCTCGAACTGCTCGACGGTCACGAGCGGCTCGTGGTTGCCCGGTAGCCACTCGTCCTTGTGGCGCATCTCACCGATGTAGGCCCGGTTCTTCAGCACGGCGACCACCGTCGAGTGTTTGATTCCGGTCGCCTCGGACACTTCGGTCTGGCTGACGCCCTGGCCTCGAATCTCAAACACGTCCCGAGGGCTCGCTCGATCGTTGGCGGGCGACGCGGTCTCTGATGCTCAGGCGAGAATGGCTAAGGACGCACTGGCTTCGATCGACCTCGCCAAGCTTGAGCGAATGGGCGCCAAGCACGCGGTGGGACGGGTACTCGGTGAAGTCGGGCAGACTCCGAGCAAACTCGCGAGAAGGGCGATCGATGACGCGTTGAGAGGCGTAGTCGGTCTGAACCCGGTTGACGACCCTGACGAATAGTCGGGCGAGCCAGTGCCCGTTTGCAAGCGATCCGCTATCCACAGATCCGACGCGCCACCCGATCGGCGGCGTCACGTGGGTGTATGTCCCGCTCGTGACGCGGGTTTCGATGCTTACGCTCGATGAGCTCGGATTGTCCCCTTCGTCCGAGCCGGTGCTGTCCGGCATGGCCAAGGGCAAGAACGGGGTCCAGTATCCTCCGGCTTCAGGTGTGGCCAAGGGCCGCACATTGGGAGTACGCTACCCGAACACACGTTCGTCAGGAGGTCACCCGGTGAGCCCAGCAACGAAACGCAGCGAGAAAAGGTCTGGCGGGCCTACGGTATTCGGCGTGCCGCTCGGTCCTGATCTTGTCGGAGCAGCGGCACCGCAGTCGCTTCTTGAACTCGCTCAGGCTGAGCCGCAGAAGGCATTTCCTGCGATAGCGAAGGATCCGGAGGCTTGCGCCCGCATTCAAAATGCCGTCCAGGGGCTGCCGACGATCCATCGACTGCACAACGGCGACAGCCGGAGTCTTGAGCTCGAGCCAGGGAGCGTCGATCTGGTCGTGACGTCGCCGCCCTATTGGACGCTCAAGAAGTACAACGACCACGAAAGCCAACTCGGCGACGTCAACGACTACGACGACTTCCTCGACGAGCTCGACGAGGTGTGGCGCCGTGCCTACGACGCCCTCGTGCCAGGTGGCCGGATGGTCGTAGTGGTCGGGGATGTCAACGTGTCGAGGAAGGCCTTCGGACGCCACCTTGTCTTCCCGCTGCACGCCAGCATCCAGGAGCGCTGCCGGGCGATCGGCTTCGACAACCTCGCGCCGATCATCTGGTACAAGATCGCCAACGCTCAGTACGAGATGGGAGGCAGTGGATTCTTCGGCAAGCCGTATGAACCCAACGGTGTGGTCAAGAACGACATCGAGTACATCCTGTTTCAGCGCAAGCCTGGCGGGTACCGGAAGCCTGGGCTCGCAACGAGGCTGATGTCTGTGATCGCAGCCCCGGACCATGCCGAGTGGTTTCAGCAGGTATGGCGCCTAGGTGGCGCATCGACGCGCGACCACCCCGCGCCTTTCCCCCTAACCCTGGCTGATCGGCTCGTTCGGATGTTCTCGTTCGTGGGAGACACGGTGTTCGACCCCTTCCTTGGCACGGGCACGACGGCGGCGGCCGCAGTGGGGTGTGGGCGAAACAGTGTTGGCTGCGAGGTGGATCCCGCCTACTTCGAGCAGAGCATCGAACGTGTTCGACAAGCCGTGGATGCGACGAAGCAATCGGCCATGGACCTCTCCGCATAACCGTGGCACGACGACCGCTTGAGCCAACGGGATTGCCCCTCGTCGACGGTCTCCCCGCTCTTGAACGTCCCACGATCGAGAACTACTGCGGTGCGTCGGCTGAGTACATCAGAGGGGCAACCGCTCTTGGCCCGAAGAAGGCGAAGGCAGCTCAGATCCGACTCTCGAACGCGCTGGGGGAAGTCACTTTGGCTGATCTTCGCGCCCAAGGCATTGCCCTTCCCGAGGCGATTGCTGGTGAGCGTGAGGTTGGCGGGGGGCTGAGAAGTGTTCAGGCGGACGTGTCGGAGATGACACCGAGGGATGGCCTGACGCTGGCCATCGAGATTAAACCGGTCCATCTCGCGGTGGGGCGCGCGATCTGGAATCGATTCGGTGATGTCAGAACCTTCGCCGTGAACTTGCACCTCAAATTTCCGTTCGCCGTGGTCGGTGGAATTCTGACTCTCCCGACGACCGAGCGGATCAGGTCGGGCAATGACGAAGATTGGAAGTCAACCACTCACCTGGTGACGAGGGCGGTCGGCCGCTTTATGCGAGCCGGGGGTCGCGCCACAGAGGGCGATGCCTCTCACCTAATGGAGGGAATCGCGGTTGTTGCATTCGATCGGGAGACCGGCAACATCGAGCCGGATCTGCCGCCACCAGGCAGCGGTCTTCGATGGGAGGAGTTCATTGCAGCGATGGCCGAGGTCTACGACGCTCGCTTCGGCGACATCTGACTGATTGGTCGTCCGTGGGTGCAAGGTTGTCTCGGATGGTGCCCGCTCAGATTCCGAAGTCCTGGCTGGCGACCCGATCCGCTGCATCCGACTGCATCGGCGGCGTCACGTGGGTGTAGATCTTCCTCGTGATGTGAGTGGGGGAGTGATTGGGCCGGTCGCTGACGATCTTGATGTCGATGCCCACCTGAAGCGCCAGGCAACGCAAGGTATGACCCTCCGGCAGTTGTAGCCGCTTCTATTCGTCACATGGTACAGCCGTAGGTGTACTATCCGGCGATGACCAAAGGGCCTACGACTCACCCGATCGATCTTGATGCGCTGAGCCGGATTGGTCACGCCTTGGCGGACAACACCCGGCGTCGCCTGCTGGTGGAACTGCTCGACGGTCCGACCTATCCGAGCGACCTGATCGCAGCGCTCGGCCTGTCGAAGGCCAACGTGTCCAACCACTTGACATGCCTGCGGGGCTGCGGTCTTGTGGTGGCCGAGCCCGAGGGGCGTCGGGTCCGCTACCAGCTTGCCGACCCCCAATTCGCCGAGGTACTCCGGCGGCTGACCGAGCTTGCGTTGCCACCCGCTCACGGCTGCGAGCACGACACCGGAGGTCGCCGATGAGCGGCAGGGTTCCGGCGCCGCTCGCTGAGCGTCTCGACGCGAACCTGGGGGACGCCCGCCTCGTCGCGTCGAACGGCGACGTCGATCGGGCATGGATGCTGCTCGAAGAGGCTCACGTGCTGTCGCAACCTTGGGCGTGGCCACACGTGCGGGTGCACCTGGCGATGCTCGCGTTGGGTTGGCGCCTCCGGGACTGCACCGAGGTGGTCGGACAGGCGCTGCGAGTGTTGGTCGCCGGGCCGGGTTCGCTCACCGGTCGCTACCCGGAGGGCAATACGGGGCGGGCTGCGGAGCCTGCCACTCGGCCGATGCCGGTGCCCGACCACCTGCGAGAACTGCTGGAGCTGCGACGTGGCTGACGCCTGTTGCGCCGACGACACAACCGCCGACCCGCCGGAAGACGGGGGCGGGCCGACGTCGTTGTGGGAGGTGCGCGATGCTCGAATCGCCGCCGCATCCGGAGGCCTCCTCGCTGCAGGGCTGATCGCTGGTGGGCTCGACGCGTCGACCGCGGCGACGGTTCTGTTCCTGGCCGGGCTGGTCGTCGGTGGCTCCACCTTCATCCCCGACGCGGTTCGGGCGCTGGGTCGAGGCAAGCTTGGCGTCGCGACCCTCATGACGATTGCCGCAATCGGCGCGGTGGTGCTCGGCGAGTTCGGTGAAGCCGCGTCGCTTGCGTTTTTGTTCTCGATCTCCGAGGCACTGGAGGGCTGGGCGTTGGCTCGCACCCGCCGTGGTCTGCGGGCGCTGCTGGCACTCGTCCCCGAACGCGTCACGGTCGAGCGCGACAACGCCACCGCCGTCATCGGCCCGGCGGAGCTGATCCCGGGCGATGTCATCGTGCTGGCTGCGGGGGAGCGACTGCCGACCGACGGCACCGTGCGTGCGGGCACGTCGGTGGTCGACCTGTCGGCCATTACCGGCGAGTCGGTCCCCGTCGATGTCGGGCCGGACGACACGATCTTTGCCGGTGCGGTCAACGGTGGCGGACTTCTGCGAGTCGAGGCGACGGTCGCCACCAAGGACAGCTCCCTCGCCCGGATCGTGCACCTGGTCGAGGAGGCACAAGAGCGCAAGGCTCATGCCCAGCGGCTGGCCGAGCGCATTGCGCGTCCCCTCGTCCCGGCGATTCTCATCGTGGCGACCGGTATCGCACTGGTCGGGTCGGCGCTCGGCGATCCCGGCGTCTGGGTCGGGCGGGCCCTGGTCGTGTTGGTCGCAGCCGCTCCCTGCGCCTTCGCCATCTCCGTCCCGGTCACCGTCGTCGCGGCGGTGGGCGCCGCTTCCCGCATGGGCGTGCTGATCAAGGGCGGCGCCGCTGTCGAGGCGCTCGCCAGGGTCCGCGTCGTGGCGCTGGACAAGACCGGCACGCTCACTCGCAACACGCCGACGGTCATTGCGTCGATTCCGTCCGCCGGAACCCCCCAGGGCGACCTGGTTGCGGTCGCGGCGGCCCTGGAACGCCACAGCGACCACCCGTTTGCCACCCCCATCATGTCTGCCGCCAGCGACCTGCTGGTCAGTATCGAGGCCGACGAGGTCCAGGCCATCGCCGGCAATGGCATCACCGGTCTGGTCGACGGGCGGCCGGCGCGCCTCGGTAAACCCGGGTTTGTCGACACCACCGCCATGGACGGCACGGTGCAATCACTCCAGGAGGAAGGCGCCACGGTGGTCGCGGTCGAGCACGATGGGCGCCTGCTCGGGGTCATCGCGGTCCGCGACGAACTCCGTCCGGAGGTCTCGAGGGTCATCGAGCGACTGCGCGCGCTGGGAATTGGCCGCATCGTCATGCTTACCGGCGACAACCAGCGGACCGCGTCGGCGCTTGCATCCGAGATCGACCTTGAGGAGGTCCACGCCGGGCTGCTCCCCGAGGACAAGGTGGCCATCGTCGATGCGCTCCAGGGGGAGTACGGACCGGTTGCCATGGTTGGTGATGGCATCAACGACGCGCCGGCGCTCGCCACCGCCAGCGTCGGCATCGCCATGGGAGCGATGGGCAGCGACGTCGCCATCGAGGCCGCCGACGTGGCCCTCATGGGCGAGAGCCTCGATCACCTCGCCGACGCGCTCGACCACGCTCAGCGGGCCGGACGGATCATGGCTCAGAACCTGGCCCTGTCCGCCCTCATCCTGGTCACCCTCATCCCGTTGGCCGCTTTTGGCGTGCTCGGCCTTGCTGCTGTCGTCGTCACGCACGAACTCGCCGAAGTGGTTGTGATCGCCAACGGGGTCCGCGCCGGCCGCCGGCGAAGCGATGACGCGTGCGATGAGAATGCGTTGCTCCGCTCGTCACAGGTTGCGACCACGAGCCCCGCTCGGAGGAACCCATGGGCAAGCTCATCTACGCAATCAACACCTCGCTGGACGGCTTCACGGAGGACCCCACCGGCGCGTTCGACTGGTCGGTCCTGACGAGGACGTACATGAGTTCTACAACGAACGGACCCGTCGTTCGCCGAGGAGTCGGCTGTACTGGCGGGCTTTGAGCGGCGCTTGGCAGGACTTGCTCTTACCGGTTGCGCTCGGCGCCGGAAAGCCGGCCCTCCCGACCAATCTGCGGCTGGAGTTCGAACTCCGAACAGGTGACGATGGACAAATTCGTCAAAGCAGCAACGGCGCACTTGCCGAACTTCTTCAGCATTCGCGCCAACATGAAACCCAGGATGGGGCCGCTTACCTTCTCGCCGAGCCCGCCCGGCTTTCGCCCGATGTCCATTGCCATCGTCCACTCCACCCGACAGCGGCCGGCGTTGAAGCGGAAGGCCATCCGCGTGCCGTGCTTGAAGGCGATGAGCTCCTCGTGCCCGACCAGCCCGCCCATCATGTGGACGTCCCGGGTGGAGCCGACCTCGTCGGGCGTGGCCATGACCTCCACGCTCGTTCGATGGACGGTGGGCGCGGTGTCGAAGAACTCGAGATCACGTCGTCGGTGTGCTCGGGCTCGCTGGCCCACACCCGTTCGCCGGGCGTGGCCATGCGGGCGCCGATGGCCTGCTTCATGGTCTCTTGGCTGGTCATCACGTCCTCCTGAGCTCGGCGTCGCACGCGTCCCGCACCGGGTGCTGGAGCCAGGTGGTCCGTCACGCTTCAACCGGGACCGACCACCGACTGCTAGGTCGCCACCCACGGTTTGCTCCTCCGACGGTTCCGGAGGTCGCTCTTGTCTCCCGCACTCTCACAAAAACCGCTACTCTCCGTCGCACGTCATCGTCATGTGGCTGGTGCCCAGGTGTGCGTAGGGCCGGACCATCCGGTAGATCCAAAGATCTCAAGCGAGGGAACGGCGTGACTCAATCTGATTCGGGACCGATGGCCGCTGGCGGCAAGCCCGACCCGACCGCCATTCTCCTGGACCGCAGCTACCTGGCGCTGTTGCTGCTTGGTGCGCTGCTCGGCGCACCGGTAGCCGTCGTGGGGCTGTACTTCCTGAAGGTCGTGGCCGTGGCGCAGACCTGGGTGTTCACGACCTTGCCAACGGACCTCGGTGTCGGCCAGGCGGCCTGGTGGCCCCTGATCCCGCTGACCCTGAGCGGTCTGGTGGTGGGACTCTCGATCCACTACCTGCCGGGTACCAGCGGCCACAAGCCGGCCGAAGGGTTCAAGGCGTCCGGGGCCACCCAGCCGATGGAGTTGCCGGGCGTCATCCTCGCCTCGTTGGCGACCCTCTGTCTGGGCGCCGTGCTCGGCCCTGAGGCGCCGCTGATCGCCATCGGCGGCGGAATGGGCGTGCTCGCCGTCCGGCTCGCCAAGCGCGACGCCCCGGCCCAGGCCACCATGGTGATTGCTGCGGCAGGAAGCTTCGCCGCAGTCAGCACGCTGCTGGGCTCCCCCCTGGTCGGAGCCTTCCTCATGCTCGAGATCATCGGCATCGGCGGGCCGCTGATCGGAGTCGTCCTCGCACCAGGTCTGCTCGCTGCGGGCATCGGCTCCCTCGTGTTCGTGGGGGTCGGACGCTGGACGGGCTTCGGCACCATGAGCCTGGCGATCCCGGGCGTCCCCTCGTTCGACAAACCCACCCTGGGGGAGATGCTCTGGGCGATCGTGATCGGGCTTGCCGCGGCCGTCGTCGGCTCGCTCATCAAGCGTGGCGCGCTCTTCCTGCAGCCCATCGTCGAGCGCCGCATCCTGCTGCTCACCCCGCTCATCGGTCTCGCCGTCGGCGGCCTGGCCGGATTGTTCCAGCTGTCGACCAACCGGAGTTACTCGCTGGTGCTGTTCTCCGGCCAGTCCGCGCTGCCAGGCCTGATCCAGGACTCCGCCAAGTGGAGCGCAGGAGCCCTCGTCGCGCTCATGGTCTTCAAGGGGCTCGCCTACAGCATTTCGCTCAGCGGCCTACGCGGCGGGCCGACCTTCCCCGGCATGTTCATCGGAGCGGCGGGAGGGATGGCGTTGTCCCACCTCGCCGGGCTCCCGATGATCTCCGGCGTCGCCATGGGGATCGGCGCCATGACCGTCGCCATGCTCGGGCTGCCCCTGACCTCGGTCCTGCTCACAGCGGTGTTTCTGCAGGCAGACGCCGTTGCCCTGATGCCGTTGATCATCATCGCCGTCGCCGTCTCGTACGTCGCCTCTGTCCATCTCACCCCTGCATTACCTGGCGATCCGGTTGATGCGGCGGCAGCGCCCTCCTCGGCCTGAGCCCGGAATGCCGGCTGCGGGCTACCGGTAGGTCGGCGTCCGATCCTGCTCGGCCGGAGCGTTTGGCTGTGGGACGGGCTGGATTGTTTGGAGCAGCACTACGACGTGGCGGCGGTCTCGATCCCCTGCGGCTGTAGAGTCCGCACGGTGGGAAGAAAACGAATCGCCGTCGGTGTCGGCGTCGCGATGGCCGCACTCATCGGTGTGGGGGTGTACCTGACCCTCCGAGACAACGCTGAGCCGGTCGGTATCGAAGCGGCCAAAGAACGGATTGCCGAGGCCGCTGCTCCAAAGGGTTCCGCTGAGAGCCGCCGGCCCGAGCCGGGCGTGTACCGCTACGAGGGGTCCGGAACCGAGTCGCTCTCGACCCCGCCACTGTCACAAGGGCAGGGGCCGACCATGCCGGGCACGGTCGAGCTGGGCGACGATGGCTGCTGGACGTTTCGCATCGACTACAGCACCAACCACTGGCAGAGCTGGGATCAGTGCCCACAGGGCGACGACGTGGTCGAGACGGGCGGCAAGGCGTGGCAGCGATGGATGATCGGTCCGACCGCCATCACCAACCTCAGCGACTTCACCTGCGCCGACGGCGCCATGCGCCTCCCGGCGGACCCGGAGGACGCCCAGGAGTGGACCGCCCGCTGCACCGGCACCAACGAGGCCGTCGAAGGCGAGGCGGTCTCGGAGGGCACCTACCGCTTCATCGGCGAGAAGAAGATCAAGGTGGGCGACGCAACCGTCACGGCACACGGCTTCGTCAGCGAACGCACGATGTCCGGCGCCCAGACCGGCACAGAACGCAACGAGATGTGGTTCGCAGCGGACACCGGCCTTCAGGTCCGCAACGAGCGCACGGCCGAAGTGCGCACCGATACACCGATCGGTGAGTCGACCTACACTGAAACCGGGGAGTTCCATCTGGTATCGGTCGACCCTGGCTGAGGCACCACGCGGCTCGCTGACACCCGACGGTGCTACGAGGGCACGTCAACGCTGTCGCCGGCAGGATCGCTTCGCCCGGTCTCCACGAGGAGTCGATCCATCAGCTGTCCGAGGTGCTTCTGGATTTCGTCGTTCATCGCCAACTCGAGTTCCTCGGCAACGACGCCCGCCGCCAGGGGACGCAGCGCTTGTACGACTTCGATCAGCGCAGCCTGATGTCCCGAGTCGTTGCTGGCCAACGCGGACTCGGCATCCTGGGCGACCCGGTCGGCCACGAGCATGACCAGCTTGTGAGCGATGGGCTGAAGGCCCGCGGCGAGCTCGCCGCTCATGGCGATTGCGGCATCGAGCGGGACGCCGGCTTCCACGAGGTCCCGGCCGGCGCGAAGCGCGCGGGGCTTGCGGACGCGGTAGCGGCGCTCGGGCAGCGGGACGTCGCCATCGAGGGGCTCGATCAGACCGAGGCGTTCCGACGTGTCGACAAGCGTTCCGTCGGTGACCCCGTAATTCTCCATCAGTTCGGCACCGGTCAGCCCGTCTCCCGGCCTGCTGGGAAGCGGCTCCAAGAGCGCAGCCTCGACCCCGAGCAGTTCAGCGACGTCCACGCCCCGGGCCTGGCCCGAGAGCAGCTCGCCGATATTGGCCAGGGTGTACCCGCGTTGGATCAGCTTGCTGATCAACAGCAGGCGATCGAGGTGGGAGTCGTCGTAGAGGGCAAGGCGCCCCCTGCGCTCCGGCGCTGGAAGCAAACCGTGGTCGCGGTAGGAGCGGATGTTGCGGACGGTCGTTCCCGCCTTGACCGCCAATTCCTCCGCTCGGTAATCCATCCGGTGATCGTACCTCATTCAACGTCGACAGTACAGACTGTCGACAGATGCGACATCGCACAGCGCGATAAGGGGCAATCTCAACTGATGCCATTCTGCTTGCGTGACAGTCGTAACTGTCAGGTATGGTGCGAGCCGCCGGCGAGTTTCTGGATGCGCCGCACGAGGGGGCCCCAATGCGCTTCAGTGATGTTCGAGACCTTGCTCTCCCGCTGGGTCGGTTGTCGGCCTGGGTGGCATCCGATTCCACCCTCGCCCGTGCGGCCGCCCAGACTGCGGACCCTCGTGGTCCGTCCCACAATCAGCACGGACACATCAGCGACGCGCTGGCCCGGCGGGTCGACCCTGAATTGCTCGACCTCGGCATGGAGTCAATGGGCGCATCGGGCAAGGCCCCCGCTACCGGGTGGTTGGGCGTTGCCTTCGAGGTGCCAACGGCCGATGGTGGCTGTCTGCAGCGGGCATTTGAGGGGTGGGTGAGCCGTCATGAAACCCTCCGCAGTGGCTTCCGACCCACCGGCGTCGGCATCACCGACGTGGAGTTCGAGCGCATGACCTTGGGTCCCGATGAGGTGCGTTTCGACGAGGTCGACCTTGGCGCGTGCACCGATGCCACCACGCTTGCGGACACGTTGGACGATCTCTTCAACAGATCCACCGATGCCGTCAGCTGGCCGGCCTACGCCTTCGCGGCCATCAGGTCATCGAAGGGCACCACGGTGGTGATGGCGTTCGATCACGTCAACATCGACGGGTACTCGATCCTCCTTTCGGTCAGCGAAATCCGAGAACTCATCGACGCCGATCGCGAGGGGCGGCCGGCCCAACTCGCCCCGGTGCCGAGCTACCTCGACTTCGTACAGGACGAGTTGGCACTGGCCTCGGAGGCCTCGGCATCCCACGTTGCCGTCGACACGTGGCGAGAGTTCATCGGTGACCGCGGCACGCTCCCTCGGTTCCCGCTTCCGGACGGGCTGCCGCCGGGCTCGCAGGTTCCTCAAGAGGCGCGCTGCATCCCGATCATCACCGAGGTTCAAGCATCTGCGTTCGGCGCCTGGTGTCGAGCCAACGGTGCCAGCGCCGCAACCGGATTTCTGGCGACCATGTCGCTGGCCTTCACCCGGCGCGCCCAGCAGATCGCCGCCGAGCGGGGCATCGAGACGGCGCCCGATGTGGTCGGCTTTCGTTCCCTCGTCTCGACCCACACCCGTCACTCGCCACACTGGGCCGAGTCAATCGGTTGGTTCACGGCGATCGCCCCCTTTGCCGTGGAGTATCCGGCCGACCGGGAACTGATCGACGTCCTGGCCCTGGCGAACGAATCGTGGACGACTGCCAAGCAAGGTGCCGGGCTTCCCATGCCCCGCATCAGCGACCTGCTCGACGCACCGCTTCAGCCTCGGTTCGTGCTCTCCTACCTGGACGCCAGGTTCAACCGCAGCGCCGACCGCTGGGATGACTGGAAGGCCCACGCGCTCATCGGTGACGTCGGGCCGACCGACGAGGTGTACGCCTGGATCAACCGGATGCCCACGGAGACCTACCTCACCTGGCGCTTCCCCGGCAACGAGGTCTGCGGCGCCGAGGTCGAGGCCGTCACCAAATTGATGGCACAGATCATCCTCGAAACCCTGTCGCTCGGGTCCGAACCCATCCGCACACCCGTCGAAAGCAGCGCGCAATGGTAGTGATGGCACGTCTCAGCGACCACCCCACACAGGGCGGGCAGGTGGTGGATTGGACGCCCAGCCAGGCAACCCTCGACGCCATGGCCGTGGCGCCACCGACCGGCGTGATCCCGTCAATGATGCAGGCGGCACACCTCGCCCTCGCCAAGAGTAAGACCCGCGAGGGCTACACCGACAGCAGTTGGTTGTGCGTCGCCTTCGAACTGCCCGGCCAATTCGACGTCGACGCATGGACGCGGACGATCAACTTCTGGCTCGGCCGTCACGGCGGGATGCGCAACTGGTTCACCGCCGATGGTGACAGCGAGGACACGCCGATCGAGCGTCACGAGTTGGCACCTGAGGACGTCACCTTTGCGCCGACCTTCCACCCCGACGAGGTCACCGCCGAGGGGATGCTCGACCACGTCCGCCGGCAGATGGACGTGTGGGCAGTGCCGCTGGGGCGCTTCGGCTACACGTTCACGGCGGTCGTCGGGGACGAGAAGACCATCATCTACTTCGGGGCTGATCACAGCTACACCGACGGCGTGTCCGTCCTCCTGTCGCTGTGGGAACTCTCCACGATCTACGACTGCGAGCGGGCGGGCACCACGCCCGAGCTTCCCGAGGTGGGCTCCTACCCCGACTACTGCATCGAGGAACGTGAACGGGCCGACGGATTCACCGCCGAGTCCAAAGGGGTGCAGGATTGGCTGTACTTCTTCATGCGCGGTGGCGACCTGCCCCGGTTTCCGGTCGACCTTGGAATGTTGCCGGGTGTCAAGGTCCCGCTGGTCCCCGTCTACCAGGAACTGCTCAACGCCGAGCTGGATGACGGCTACGAGAAGGCGGTCAAGGAACTGGGCGGGACCTACGCCGGTGGGCTCTACGCGGCCTGCGCCATGGCCGCCCACGAGATGGCGGCTGCAACCTCGTATCGGTGCCTGAACCCGGTGCACAGCCGCTGGTCCGACGAATGGGTTGCGGCCATGGGGTGGTTCATCAACCTGGTTCCGCTCCACGTCGACATCGAACCCGACGACACGTTCGGTTCGCTGGCGCGCCGAACGCGTCAGGAGTTCCGCGATACCAAGGCGGCCGGGGATGTCCCCACCCTGCGGGTAGCCGAGATCCTGTCCGAGTACATGGACTTCGACGCCGACTCGTCGGACCGCCCGCCGATCATGTCCTACCTGGACGGCACCATGATCCCGGGCCACGAAAAGTGGCTCGAGCAGAACTTTTGGGGCCTCACCGGCGCCGGTGATGATGACGACGTGTACGTCTGGATGATGCGGATGCCAGGGAGCACCTACGTCACCGCCAGCTGCCCCGACACGCCACAGGCGGTGCACGCGGTGACGAGCTACTTCGCCCGCGTCGCCGAGATCCTCCAAGAGGTGGCCCGCACCGGCGGAGACGTACCGATGGGTCCGGCCGCCATCCTCCAGCCCCCGGTTGCCTGAGGTCGTCTCGTGGAATTCAGCGCGTCTCATCGCTTCGACCGTCCGCTCGACCAGGTTTCGGCCGCGTTTCTCGACCCCGACGCGCACGTCGGCCGGTACGGGCTGAGTGGGGCCCGCGACATCGAGATTGAACACGTCGAGTCTGGTGCCGACGTGCTCGACCTCACGACCGTCAGAACGGTCGAGGGCGAGGTTCCCGCCATCGCTCAGAAGCTCGTGAAGGCCACCAACACGATCACGACCACCGAACGGTGGGAGCGCGGCGCGGGTGGTTGCACTGGGCAATCGACGATGGAGGCGAGCAACGTTCCAGGCACCGCCACCATGGAGGCGACGATCGAGGCGGACGGCGACAGTGCGTGCGTCTACACGATCGTGCTCACCCTTGCGATGAAGGTGCCGCTGATCGGCGACAGGTTCGTCAAGCTGTTGCGCCCGCAGGTGATCGAGATCCTTGACGCCGAGTTCGACGCTTGGGACCGGTGGTTCGCCGGCTCCGACGCAGCGTGACCACGTAGTCATGGGCGCAGCGATCGAGGCCCACGGGCTGACCAAGCGGTACGGGGACGTCCAGGCCCTCGACGGGGTCGACCTGGTCGTTCCCCACGGCACCGTGTTTGGGCTGCTTGGACCGAACGGCGCCGGTAAGACGACGGCCGTCCGGGTGCTCACCACCACCGTCCGGCCCGATGCCGGCACGGCGACGGTGCTCGGCGTCGACGTGCGCAGGCACCCCCAGCGCGTCCGCTCGATGATCGGCCTGGCCGGCCAGTACGCGGCGGTGGACGAGCGGCTGACCGGACGCGAAAACCTGGTGCTGATCGGCCAACTCACTCATCAGCCGAGGTCGCAACTGAAGGCCCGCGCCGACGAACTGCTGGACCTGGTCGGGCTGACCGACCGCGCCGACGCCCGCCCCGCCGAACTGTCGGGCGGCGAACGCCAGCGCGTTGCCATCGCGCGCGCCCTGATCGCCGAATATCCTGTTCATCACAATCAGTTTTTCCTGATGCGCATGAATAACCTGATGTATCAACTGGTTCTTGGATTTTAATCGGAGAAGAATTAGAACTATATACATATCCTGAAGAGAGATCGTTCTGAGATGATTTCAAACCATAAAACCAAATTTTGCAGTATTTTGCATAATCGTTATATGGCGGAATATATACTGAAAAAGAATAGCTTTGCAAATAATTTGAAAGATTTATTGGATAATATGTCGTGCCTCCCGAGTCACTGCTCAAACCTGAAATATCAGAAGCGCATTTTAATCTTGGAATTATCTTTGAAATAGGCGTACTGAAATTATTAGGATAATTTACCAAAGAAAAATTAACAGAAACTGAAGTTCCTCCATTAACAGTCACAAAACTGGAATA
>ERZ1026800.1351-NODE-1351-length-15784-cov-3.491473_pt1 | contig 15784 bp, 10 predicted proteins | sample MGYA00520873_ERZ1026800 | MGnify/ENA primary metagenome ERZ1026800 (study PRJEB33270, sample SAMEA104284475) | anaerobic digester metagenome | biome: Anaerobic digester microbiome; feature: mesophilic sludge digester; material: Anaerobic digester biomass...
CGCGGCCTCGACGGCGGCCTTGCGCGCGGACTTCCGCGGCTCGGGGACGTCGGTCGCCGGCGCCTCGGCCGCCGCGGCGGCCTTCTTCGGTGCGGCCTTCTTCGCGGTGGTCTTCGCGGCCGGCTTCCCGGCTGCGGCCTTCTGCGGCTTCTTGACGGCCGGCTTCTTCGCGGCCGGCTTCTCCGCGGCCGGCTTCTCCGCTGCGGCCTTCTCCGCCGCCGGCTTCTCGCCCGGCTCAGGCTCGGCGGCCGCGCTCTCGGGCGCCACCGGTGTCTCCGCCGCCGTGTCCACGCTCTCCTCGGGCTCGGCGGCCGCTTCGACGTCGGGCGTCTTCTTGATCTCGTCGGCGCTCACTGTTCCCTACCCTTGATGACGACGACGGAGTCCTTGGCGCCCGGCACGGAGCCCTTGATGAGCAGCAGGTTGTTCTCCACGTCACGCCGGACGATCCGGAGACCCTGCTGGGTGACGCGGCGCGCCCCCATGTGCCCCGCCATGCGCTTGCCCTTGAACACACGTGCGGGAGACGCGCTGGCGCCGACGGAACCCGGCTGGCGGATGTTGTGCGAACCGTGGGTCTCCAGGCCGCGACCGAACTTGTGTCGCTTGACGGTCCCCTGGAAGCCCTTGCCCTTGCTGATCCCGGCGACGCTGACCGACTGGCCGTCCTCGAACGCCTCCACGGTCACTGTGTCGCCGACCTTGAGGTCGCCGAGGCCCTGGAACTCCACGAGATGGCGCATGCCGTGCTTGATGCCCGCCTTCTTGAGGTGGCCCAGCTCAGGCTTGCTGATGTGCTTGTCCTTGCACTCCTCGAACGCGAGCTGCACGGCCTCGTAGCCGTCGTCGTCGAGCGTGCGCACCTGGGTGACGGGGCACGGGCCGGCCTGCACGACGGTGACGGCGACCACGTTGCCGTCGTCGTCGAACAGCTGGGTCATGCCCATCTTTTTTCCGATGATACCGGTCATGGGTCTACAGCTTGATCTCGATGTGGACGCCTGCAGGCAGATCGAGACGCATCAGCTGGTCGACCGTCTTGGGGGTCGGCTGATGGATGTCGATGAGCCTCTTGTGGGTGCGGATCTCGAAGTGCTCGCGCGAGTCCTTGTCTTTGAACGGACTCTTGATGACGCAGTACACGTTCTTCTCCGTCGGGAGCGGCACGGGGCCAGAGATGGTCGCGCCACTGCGCTGCACGGTCTCGACGATGGACTGTGCGCTGCGGTCGATCAGCTCGTGATCGTAAGACTTCAACCGTATGCGGATCTTCTGGTTCGCCACTCTCGCCTTCTCTGTGTCCTGTTCACGTGGCCGGGCGTGTCGCACATGCGGGCGCGCTGACGACACGCCCGGCCCACTCTGGTCCTTCTTACGCGATGATCGAGGAGATCGCACCCGCGCCGACGGTCCGGCCACCCTCGCGGATGGCGAAGCGGAGACCGTCTTCCATGGCGATCGGGGTGATGAGCTTGACCTCCATCTCGGTGTTGTCGCCCGGCATGACCATCTCGACACCCTCTTCGAGGGTGATGACGCCGGTCACGTCGGTGGTACGGAAGTAGAACTGCGGACGGTAGCCGTTGAAGAACGGGGTGTGACGTCCGCCCTCGTCCTTGCTCAGCACGTACACCTGGGCCTTGAACTGCGTGTGGCCGGTGATGCTGCCCGGCTTGGCGCACACCATGCCGCGTTCGACCTCCTCGCGCTTGGTGCCGCGCAGGAGCACACCGATGTTGTCGCCGGCGACGCCCTCGTCGAGCAGCTTGCGGAACATCTCGACGCCGGTCACGGTCGTCTTCATCGGCTTGTCCCGCATGCCGACGATCTCGACCTCCTCGCCCACCTTGATGATGCCGCGCTCCACGCGGCCGGTGGCGACGGTGCCGCGACCGGTGATGGTGAAGACGTCCTCGACCGGCATCAGGAACGGCTTGTCGATGTCACGCTCGGGCTCGGGCAGGTACTCGTCGAGCGCCTTGGTGAGCTCGATGATACGGCCGCACCACTCGCACTCCTCCTTGCCGCAGCCGCACTCGAGCGCCTTGAGGGCGGAGCCCTTCACGACGGGGATCTCGTCGCCCGGGAACTCGTACTCGGAGAGGAGCTCGCGGATCTCCATCTCCACCAGCTCCAGGAGCTCGGGGTCGTCGACGAGGTCGACCTTGTTCATGAAGACGACGATGTTCGGTACGTTGACCTGATGGGCGAGCAGGATGTGCTCGCGCGTCTGCGGCATGGGCCCGTCGTCCGAGCCCACCACGAGGATGGCGCCGTCCATCTGCGCCGCACCCGTGATCATGTTCTTGATGTAGTCGGCGTGGCCCGGGCAGTCGACGTGCGCGTAGTGGCGCTTGTCGGTCTCGTACTCGACGTGCGCGGTGGCGATGGTGATGCCGCGCTCGCGCTCCTCCGGCGCCTTGTCGATCTTGTCGAACGCGGTGAACTCGGTGGAGCCCGTTCCGCGGTTGTGCAGCACGAGCGTGATCGCAGCGGTGAGGGTGGTCTTGCCGTGGTCGACGTGGCCGATGGTGCCCACGTTCATGTGCGGCTTGCTGCGATCGAACTTCTGCTTGGCCATGTCAGCTACTCCTTTTCCCGAAACCCGGAGGTTGAGGTCGCACAAAAAGCGGCGCGGCGGGCCTGCCGCACCGAAGGTCGGCAGTATACACCGCGCCGACCCGCCTGGGCAAGCATGAAGAGGTCGCCGGAGTCATCCGCGTACCCTCGCGACGATCTCCTGTGCGATCGAGCCCGGGACCTCGGCGTAATGCTTGAATTGCATGCTGTAGGTGGCGCGTCCCTGCGTCGCCGAACGCAGGTCGGTCGCGTAGCCGAACATGGTCGCGAGCGGCACCGTGGCGTCGATCGCCTGGGCGTTGCCGTGCGGCTCCATACCGTCGATGTGTCCGCGGCGCGCGTTGAGGTCGCCCATGACCTCACCCATGAAATCGGCCGGCGTGACGACCTCGACCGCCATCATCGGCTCGAGCAGTGCCGGCCCGGCCTTCTGGGCGGCCTCCTTGAAGGCCAGCGAACCCGCGATCTTGAACGCCATGTCCGAGGAGTCGACCTCGTGGTAACTCCCGTCCACGAGCGCGACCTTGATGTCGACCATCGGGTACCCCGCCAGCACACCGGTGCTCATGGCCTCCCGGATGCCGTCGTCCACGGCCGGGATGTAGTCGCGCGGGACGGCGCCGCCGACGATACGGTTCTCGAACTCGTACCCGGCGCCGGGCTCGTTGGGCTCCATGTCGATGACCACGCAGCCGTACTGGCCCCGGCCCCCGGTCTGGCGTACGAACCTGCCCTGGACCTTCTCCACACGACGGGTGATCGTCTCACGGTAGGCGACCTGGGGTTTGCCGACGTTCGCGTCGACGCCGAACTCGCGCACCAGGCGGTCGACGATGACCTCGAGATGCAGCTCCCCCATCCCCTGGATGATGGTCTGGCCGGTCTCCTCGTCGTTGAAGACGCGAAAGGTGGGGTCCTCGTCGGCCAGGCGCTGCAGCGAGTTGCCGAGCTTCTCCTCGTCGGCTTTGGTCCTCGGCTCGATGGCGACCATGATGACCGGTTCGGGGAACTCCATGGACTCGAGGACGACCGGCTTGGATTGATCGCACAGGGTGTCTCCCGTGCCGGTGTTCTTGAGCCCCACGACGGCGGCGAGCTCGCCCGCGTAGATCTCCGCGCGATCCGCCCTGTGATTGGCGTGCATCTGCAGGATCCGGCTGATGCGCTCCCGCCTCTCCCTGCTCGAGTTGTAGACGTACGAACCCGCCTTGAGCGTGCCGGAGTAGACACGCAGGTACGTGAGCTTGCCCACGTGCGGATCCGCCGCGACCTTGAAGGCGAGGGCCGCGAACGGCGCGTCGTCGGCGGTCTTGCGGGTGACCTCCTCGCCCCCCGGCTTGATGCCCTTCACCGGCGGCACGTCGAGCGGCGAGGGCAGGAACGCGACGATGGCGTCCAGGAGCGGCTGAACGCCCTTGTTCTTGAAGGCCGAGCCGCAGAGGACCGGCGTGATGCTGGTGTCGAGCGTGGCCCGACGGATGACCGCGCGTATGCGCTCGGGGGAGATCTCCTCGCCCTCGAGGTAGGCCTCCATCAAGCTGTCATCGTGGTCGGCGATGGACTCGATGAGCTTGAGGCGGTACTCGTCGGCCAGCGGGCGCAGGTCGTCCGGTATGGCGGTCACCTCGAAGTCGGCGCCCAGCTCGTCGAGATAGACGATGGCCTTCATCTCGATGAGGTCGACCATGCCGCGGAACTCGGCCTCGCGCCCGATGGGGATCTGCAGCGCGACCGGATTGGCGCCGAGGCGGTCCACCATCATCTCGAGGCCGTGGAAGAAGTCGGCGCCGATGCGGTCCATCTTGTTGATGAGGGCGATCCGCGGGATGCGGTACTTGTCGGCCTGGCGCCACACGGTCTCCGACTGCGGTTCGACGCCGCCGACAGAACAGAACAGGGCGATCGCGCCGTCGAGCACGCGCAGGCTCCGCTCGACCTCCATCGTGAAGTCCACGTGCCCGGGCGTGTCGATGATGTTGATCTGCGTGTCGTGCCAGATCACGGTCGTCGCGGCCGACGTGATGGTGATGCCGCGCTCCTGCTCCTGCGCCATCCAGTCCATCACGGCCGCGCCCTCGTGGACCTCGCCGATCTTGTGCGTCTTCCCCGTGTAGTAGAGGATCCGCTCGGTCGTCGTGGTCTTGCCGGCGTCGATGTGCGCCATGATCCCGATGTTGCGGGTGTTGTCGAGCGGGTACTGTCGCATGCTCTTCTCTGGTCTTCCTTCCACGCAGAAAGCCGCCGGAGCAGAGCGTCCGGGCGGGGCAGCGAATGAGCACCGCCCAGCGGCCCCTCACCGACGGGGGTCGGTGAGGGGCCTCCGGCGGCTCACCAGCGGTAATGCGCGAAGGCCTTGTTGGCCTGTGCCATCCTGAAGATGTCGTCCTTCTTCTTGAACGCGCCACCCTGACCCGCGAGCGCGTCCAGCATCTCGGCGGCGAGACGCTCGGCCATCACCTTCTCGCGGCGGGTACGGGAGAACCCCACCAGCCAGCGGATCGCGAGGGCGCGAGCGCGACGGCCCGGGACCTCGACCGGCACCTGATAGGTGGCGCCGCCGACCCGGCGACTGCGCACCTCGAGATGCGGGGTCAGCGCCTGGATGGCGTCCTGCAGCACCTCGACCGGGTCGCGCCCAGTCTTCTCACGGATGATCTCGAGCGCGCCGTACACGATCTGCTCGGCGGTGCTCTTCTTGCCGTCGAGCAGGACCTTGTTGATCACCTGCGTGACGAGCTTGCTGTTGTACACGGGGTCCGGGAGGACCTCCCGGCGCGTGACGGTGCCCCTGCGCGGCATGTCCTACCTCACCCCTTCGCCTTGGAGCCGTAGCGCGAGCGCGCCTTCTTGCGGTCGGCCACACCGGAGGCGTCGAGAGAGCCGCGGATGACCTTGTAGCGCACGCCCGGCAGGTCCTTGACGCGGCCGCCGCGCACGAGCACCACGGAGTGCTCCTGGAGGTTGTGGCCGATGCCGGGGATGTACGTCGTGACCTCCATGCCGTTGACCAGCCGCACGCGGGCGACCTTGCGCAGGGCGGAGTTCGGCTTCTTGGGCGTCACCGTGTAGACGCGGGTGCACACGCCGCGTTTCTGCGGCGAGCCCTTGAGCGCCGGGGTCTTCGAATGCTTGGACTTGCTCTCACGCCCCTTGCGGACGAGCTGGCTGATGGTAGTCATCTGACCTCTCTGGTCTCTCCCGTGTCTGCCGCTGAGGACAGCGGCCACGTAGTCTAGCGAAACGGGGCTGCGGCCGCAACACGTGCCGCGTGCGGCCGCAGCCCCGCGCTCTCTTCAGCGAGCGGCGGCGGTCACGCCGACTCCCCGTCGAAGGCGGCGCCGCCCACCTCGTCCTGGCCCCAGGCCGAGTCGCCGGTCATGAGACGGTCCGCCTCGGCCAGTGCCTGCGTGCGGCCGGCCGCGTGCACCTCGAGCTCGCGGTAACGGCGCAGGCCGGTGCCGGCGGGGATCAGCTTGCCGATGATGATGTTCTCCTTGAGCCCGGCGAGCGTGTCGACCTTGCCCTCGATGGCGGCGTCGGTCAGGACCTTGGTGGTCTCCTGGAACGAGGCCGCGCTGAGGAAGCTCTCGGTGGCCAGTGACGCCTTGGTGATCCCGAGGATGATCTCCTCGGCCTCGGCAGGTTCACCGCCTTCGCCGACGATGCGCTCGTTCTCCGCCGTGAACTGGTAGCGGTCCACGAGCTGGCCGGGGAGGAAGACGGTGTCGCCGGCCACCGCGACGCGGACCTTGCGCATCATGCGCCGCACGATGAGCTCGATGTGCTTGTCGTTGATCTCGACGCCCTGCGAGCGGTACACCTCCTGCACCTCGTTGACGAGGTACTTCTCGGTGGCCGTGGCTCCGGCGTGCTTGAGCAGGTCGGCCGGATACAGCGAGCCGGGCGAGAGCTGCGCGCCTTCTTCGACCCAGTCCCCGTCCTCGACGAGCACATGGGTGCGGCGAGCGGCGAACACATACTCCTTGGCTGCTCCTTCTTCGGGCGTGATCGTGACCTTGCAGCCCCGCTCGGTGTCCTCTATGTCCACTCGACCGGCCACCTCGGCGATGCGCGCCACGCCCTTCGGCTTGCGCGCCTCGAAGAGCTCCACGACGCGCGGCAGGCCGTGCGTGATGTCGGACCCGGCGATGCCGCCGGTGTGGAAGGTGCGCATGGTGAGCTGCGTGCCCGGCTCACCGATGGACTGCGCCGCGATGTGGCCCACGGCGTCACCGATCTCGGCCGGCGCGTTGTTGGCGAGCGCGTAGCCGTAGCACTTCTGGCAGACGCCGATCTCCGCGTCGCACTTGAGCACGCTGCGGACCGGCACCATCGGGTCGGTCTGCGAGCTGCGCGCCAGCACGTCGAGGATCGTGTCCCGGGTCTCGACGTCGATGTGCGTGTCGCGGTCGAACACGACCTCGCCGGTCTCCTCCTCGACGACGGGGGCGCCGAGGTGACGGCCGAGGAGGTTCTCGTTGGGTTCGTGCGTCCACACGGCCATGTTGACCGCGGCCGCCCTGCCCCGTTTCACCTTGACCTTGGCGTTGGGCAGCGCCGAGTACACCTCGCGGAGCAGGCCGATCTGCGCAGGGCCGATCTTCCTGCCCTTCTCGAGCACGACGCGGTCGCTGCGCGGCCGTCGGACGTCCTCGGCCAGTGTGGCCCCCTCGAGCTCCGGGTTCTCCTCCCGGCGCCGTGACCACGGCGACATGGGGATCCACTCCTTGGTGCCGCAATCCTCCTGACTCACGGTGACGTCCTGGCACACGTCCACGAGACGGCGGGTCAGATACCCCGAGTCCGCGGTGCGCAGGGCGGTGTCGGCGAGACCCTTGCGGGCGCCGTGGGTCGAGATGAAGAACTCGAGCACGGACAGCCCCTCGATGAAGCTCGACTTCACGGGCTGCTCGACGATCTCGCCCTTGGGGTTGGCCATCTGGCCGCGCCACCCGGCGAGCTGGCGGATCTGCTTGATGTCGCCACGGGCGCCCGAGGTCGCCATCATGTAGATGGGGTTGAGCGGGTTGAAGTTCGCCCTCGTCGCGGCCGTGATCTGGACGTCCGCCTCACGCCAGATCTCCTGCACCTTGCCGCGCCGCTCCTCCTCCGACAGGAAGCCGTTGTTGTACTCGTCCTGGACCTGCTGGACCATGGCCTCGTGCGTGCTGAGGATCTCCGCCTTCTCGCGTGCAGGGACGACCACGTCGTTCTTGGACACCGTCACGGCGGCGCGGGTCGCGAACTGGAAGCCGACGTCCTTGAAGACGTCGAGGATGCGGGCCACCTTGTTGGCGCCGTAGAGGGCCACGAGCTTGTTGATGAACGCCGCCAGACCCTTCTTGGTCATGGTGTGGTTGATGAACGTGTAGTCGCCCGCGTACTCCTCGCCGAGCACCTCCCGCAGGCCGTCCTCGACGCGCATGTTGAACAGGGCGCGGCCGATGGTCGTGACGACGCGCTCGCCGCCGGGTAGACGCAGGACGATCAGGCTGCGGGTGAACTCCGCGATGCCCTCCTCGCGCTTGGTCGGCACCTCACGCTGGTCCAGGATGCGCTGCTCCCAGGCCCGCCGGACCTCGTCGTAGCTGCCGTAGACGTGGAGCTTGCCGTCGTAGCCGTCCGGCCGTGCCCCGCTCAGATCGTCCTCTTCGTGGTAGGTGAGGTAGTGGACCCCGATGACCATGTCCTGGCTGGGCACGGCGATGGGCCTGCCGTGAGCCGGCGAGAGGATGTTGTTGGTGCTCAGCATGAGCACGCGCGCCTCGGCCTGCGCCTCCCAGCTCAGGGGCAGGTGCACGGCCATCTGGTCGCCGTCGAAGTCGGCGTTGAACGCCGCGCAGACGAGCGGATGGATCTGGATCGCCTTGCCCTCGACGAGCAGCGGCTCGAACGCCTGGATCCCGAGCCGGTGCAGGGTGGGGGCGCGGTTGAGCATCACGGGGTGCTCGGTGATGACCTCCTCGAGGATGTCCCACACCTCGGGCACCATGGACTCGACCATCTTCTTGGCCGCCTTGATGTTCTGGACCATCTTGCGGCCCACGAGGCGGCTCATGATGAAGGGCTTGAAGAGCTCGAGTGCCATCATCTTGGGGAGGCCGCACTGGTGCATCTTGAGGTGCGGCCCGGCGACGATCACGGAGCGGCCCGAGTAGTCGACGCGCTTGCCGAGCAGGTTCTGGCGGAAGCGGCCCTGCTTGCCCTTGAGCATATCGCTGAGCGACTTGAGCGGCCGGTTGCCGGGGCCTGTCACGGCGCGGCCGCGGCGGCCGTTGTCGAACAACGCGTCCACCGCCTCCTGCAGCATGCGCTTCTCGTTGTTAACGATGATGTCCGGCGCCTGCAGGTCGAGCAGCCGCTTGAGGCGGTTGTTCCGGTTGATGACGCGCCGGTAGAGGTCGTTGAGGTCGCTGGTCGCGAACCGGCCGCCGTCGAGCTGCACCATCGGGCGCAGCTCTGGCGGAATGACGGGGACGACGTCGAGGACCATCCACTCCGGGCGGTTGCCGCTGCGCAGGAAGGCCGAGACCACCTTGAGACGCTTGACGGCGCGGGCCTGGCGCTGGCCTTTGGCCGTCTGGATGACCTCGCGCAGCTTCCCGGCCTCATCCTCGAGGTCGACGCCCTTGAGCAGCTCACGCACGGCCTCCGCTCCGGTACCTCCCTTGAAGTACACGCCGAAGCTCTCGGGCTCGTAGCCCGGCTCGCGCCCGAACATGCGCTCCATCTGCTGGTACAGGGCCTCGTCGTCGATGACGTCGCGCGGCGCGATCGTCTTGAACAGCTCCCACGCCGCGTCGATCTGCTCCTTGGCCTGGGCGACGTTCTTGAAGCCGCGATCGATGTAGTCGTCGCGCAGCTTGTCGACCTTGGCGCGTTGCAGTCTCAGCTCATCCGGCCCGAGACCCGCGGCGCTGTCGACGATGCGCCGGTACGACTCGTAGATGTCGAAATAGTTGAAGTAGCCGAACTCGTCCTCGGGGTCGCTCTCGATGTGGAAGGTGTCGGCCTCGCGCTCGCCGCCCACGATCGCCGCGGCCTCGTCGTGCATGGCCTCGATCGCCTCACGGCGCGCCTCCGCGTAGAGGTCGTACCGCGCCTTGATCTCGTCGATCTTCTCCTGCAGGAGCTGCAGGTCGTTGTCACGGCGCTCGGCGTCCACGGAGACGATGACGTAACTGCCGCCGAAATAGAGGACCTTCTCCAGCTCCTTGGGGGCGATGTCGAGCAGGTATCCCATGCGCGACGGGACGCCCTTGAAGAACCAGATGTGGCTGACCGGGGCCGCGAGCCGGATGTGGCCCATGCGCTCGCGTCGCACCTTGGCGCGCGTGACCTCGACCCCGCAGCGCTCGCAGATGATGCCCTTGTAGCGCACGCGCTTGTACTTGCCGCAGTAGCACTCCCAGTCCTTGGTCGGACCGAAGATGCGCTCGCAGAACAGACCGTCGCGCTCGGGCTTGAGCGTGCGGTAGTTGATCGTCTCGGGCTTGGTGACCTCGCCTTTGGACCACGTCTCGATCTGCTTGGGCGAGGCCAGACCGATCCGGATCGAGTCGAAGTTGTTGATGTCGATCACTGTGTGCTCCCTCTGCCTCGGCGGGGTCAGTCTTCGTCGCTGCCGGCGTCGTCGGGCTCGAGGTCGGCCGCGTCGACGTCGAGGATGTCCCCGAGGTCGATCGTGTCGCCCTCCCTCGCGAATCCGTCGGCCTCGCGCGACAGGGAGGCCGCGACGTCCATGAGGTCGCGCGCGGCCGCCTCGGCCGAGTCCTCCTCGTCGGCCGGCGGCTCGACGTCCACGTCGGCGGCCGGCTCGACGCCGGCCCCCATGATGTCGCGCAGCGCCGCAGCGTCCGCACCGGCATGCTCCAGCTCGCCGGCCTCCGCCTGCTGGCGGCGCCGCCCGGCGCTGAGGTCGATGCCGAGCTCCTCGGCGGCCCGGAGCAGGTCGTCGTCCTCCTCGCGGACCTCGAGCACGTCGCCCTCCTCGCTCTGCACGCTCATGTCGAGTGCGAGGCTCTGGATCTCCTTCATGAGCACCTTGAACGACTCGGGGATGTTGGGCTTGGCGATGTTCTCACCCTTGACGATCGCCTCGTAGGCCTTGACCCGGCCCACGGTATCGTCCGACTTGATGGTGAGCATCTCCTGCAGCACGTGCGCCGCGCCGTAGGCCTCGAGCGCCCAGACCTCCATCTCGCCGAAGCGCTGGCCGCCGAACTGGGCCTTGCCGCCGAGCGGCTGCTGGGTGACGAGGGAGTACGGACCCGTGCTGCGTGCGTGGATCTTGTCGTCGACCAGGTGCAGCAGCTTGAGGATGTACATGTAGCCGATGGTCACCTTGTTGTCGAAGCGCTCGCCGGTGCGTCCGTCGTACAGCCACACCTTGCCGGAGCACTGGCGCCCGGCCGGCTCGTCCCGGTCGACCTTGAACTCCACGGGGTTGTCGGGGGTCTCCTCGCTGCTGCGGATGAGCAACTCGTCGACCTCCTCGATGGTGGCGCCGTCGAACACCGGCGAGGCCACGTAGGCCGGGAGCTTGCTGCGCCCGCCGTCCGCCTGGAAGCCGGCGTGCGCCGCCCAGCCGAGATGCGTCTCCAGCACCTGGCCGATGTTCATGCGGCTGGGCACGCCGAGGGGGTTGAGGATGACCTCGACGGGCGTGCCGTCCTCGAGGTGCGGCATGTCCTCCTCAGCCACGATCTTGGCGATCACGCCCTTGTTGCCGTGGCGTCCGGCGAGCTTGTCGCCCTCGGCGATCTTGCGCTTCTTGGCCACATACACCCGCACCAGCTCGTTGACGCTCGGCGGCAGCTCGTCGTTGTTCTCCCGCGAGAACACGCTCACGTCGATGACCTTGCCGCCCTCGCCGTGCGGTACCTTGAGGCTGGTGTCGCGCACCTCGCGCGCCTTCTCCTTGAAGATGGCGCGGATGAGCTTCTCCTCGGCGGTGAGCTCGGTCTCGCCCTTGGGGGTGACCTTGCCGACGAGCAGGTCGCCCGAGTTCACCTCGGCGCCGATGCGCACGATGCCGCGCTCGTCGAGGTCCTTGAGCGACTCCTCCGAGCGGTTGGGGATGTCGCGCGTGATCTCCTCGTCGCCGAGCTTGGTCGTGCGCGCGTCGACCTCGTACTCCTCGATATGGATCGAGGAGAGCAGGTCGTCCTTGACCACCTTCTCGCTCAGGACGATGGCGTCCTCGAAGTTGAAGCCCTCCCAGCTCATGAAGGCGACCAGGAGGTTGCGGCCCAGGGCGAGCTCACCGTTGTCGGTCGACGAGCCGTCGGCCAGCACAGCGCCGGCACGCACCTTGTCGCCCGGCAGCACGATCGGCTTCTGGTGGATCAGCGTCCCCTGGTTGGAGCGCATGAACTTGACCAGGTCGTAGACGTCGACCTCGCCCTTGCCCACGTCGACCTCGATATGGTCGGCGTCGACGTAGACCACCTTGCCGGCGCGCCTGGCGAGCACGACGTCGCCGGTGTCGACCGCGGCGCGGAACTCCATACCGGTACCGACGTACGGCGCCTCGGCCTGCAGCAGCGGCACGGCCTGACGCTGCATGTTCGAGCCCATCAGGGCGCGGTTGGCGTCGTCGTGCTCAAGGAAGGGGATGAGGGCCGTGGCCACCGAGACGATCTGCGTGGGGCTCACGTCCATGTAGTCGATCTGCTCGGGGTGCGCGGCCACCACGTCGCTCTTGGGGTAGGCGCGCGCCAGCACCGAGGTGCCGAGGAGCTCTCCAGTCTCGGGATCGAACGGGGCGTTGGCCTGCGCGATGATCAGGTAGCGCTCCTCGCCGGTGAGCTGGTCGATGACCTTCTCCTCCTCCTCGGAGGCGTCGAGATAGACGATCTCGTCGGTGACGCGGCCCTTGACCACCCGGCGATACGGGACGCGGACGAACCCGAACTCGTCCACGGTCGCCATAGAGGCCAGTGTGCCGATCAGGCCGATGTTGGGGCCTTCGGGCGTCTCGATGGGGCACATGCGGCCGTAGTGGGTGGGATGCACGTCGCGCACCTCGATGGGGGCGCGTTCGCGCGTGAGGCCGCCCGCGCCCAGCGCGCTCAGACGGCGCCGGTGGGTGAGGCCCGAGAGCGAGTTGGTCTGGTCCATGAACTGCGAGAGCTGCGAGGAGCCGAAGAACTCCTTGAGCGCTGCGACGACCGGCCGGATGTTGACCAGCGTCGCCGGCACGATCGTGTCGGGGTCCTCGGTGGTGAGGCGTTCGCGGATCACGCGCTCCATGCGCGCCAAGCCGATCCGGAAGGCGTCCTGGACCAGCTCGCCCACGGTGCGCAGACGGCGGTTGCCGAAGTGCTCGTACTCGTCGATCTCGCTGGCGATCTCCTCGCGGCGCGTGGCCAGCAGGGCGTTCGCCTCCGCCGCATAGTCCTTGGCGTCGTCCGGCACGCCGAGGCTGACCGGCAGGGAGATGAGCCGCCGGATGAGCTCGACGATGTCCTCGTTGACGAGCACGCGGACGTCGGCGTCCGGCCGGTCCTCCGGCTTGAGGTGGGTGTACAGCCGCACGTTGAGCTTGTGACGGCCCACGCGTGAGAGGTCGTACCGCTTGGGGTCGAAGAACAGGCCCTTGAGCATCGCGGTGGCGCCGTCGAGCGTCGGCGGCTCCCCGGGGCGCTGCTTGCGGAAGAGCTCGATCAGCGCCTCGTCCTGGGAACGCGTCACGTCGCGTTCGATCGTGTTGCGGATGTAGACGGAGTCGTCGAACAACGCCAGCAGCTCGTCGTCGGCGCCGTAGCCCATGGCGCGCAGCAGCACCGTGACCGGGAACTTGCGCTTGCGGTCGATGCGCACGTTCACGGCGCCCTTCTTGTCGATCTCGAGCTCGAGCCACGAGCCGCGCTGGGGCATGAGGTTGGCGACCAGCACCTGCTTCTCGCGCTCGGCCTGCTTGGGCTCCATGATGTAGGCGCCCGGGGAGCGCACGAGCTGCGTGACGACCACGCGCTCGGTGCCGTGGATGATGAAGGTTCCGCGCTCGGTCATCATGGGGAAGTCGCCCATGAACACCGACTGCTCGCGGATCTCGCCGGTCTCCTCGTTGATGAAGGCGACCTTCATGTTGAGCGGCGCCGAGAACGTCGAGTCGGTGTTGCGGCACTCCGTGATCGACTTGATCGGCTCGCCGAACTGGTGCTCGCCGAACTGCACGAGCAGCTTCTCGGAGTAGTCCTTGATCGGGTTGATGTCGGCGATGGTCTCGGCGAGGCCGTCGCTCAGGAACCACTCCCACGACTTCTTCTGGATGTCGATGAGGTTGGGCAGCGGCAGCGGCTGGTCCAGCTTCGCGAACGACGTACGTGCGCGAGGGGCCTGGGGCTCGTTCAAGCGAGTCTCCTCGGTCTACGCGGTGAACGGGAATAAGGAGCACACCACACCGAGGTATCGAGGTGTGGCCGCGGGTGACGCACGACCTCGTATATTACCACCGCTGTCCGCGTCGCGCAAGGGATGGGTGGATCGACACCCTTCCCGGGATGGACGGAGCCACCCGGCTCCCGCTCACCTCCCCGCGAGGTCGAACAACGGGGCGTCGAGCCGGCCCCGCCGCCCGCTCATTCGTTCGGGCAGAGCTCCCCGACCTTGGCGAGCAGCACGTCCGGGACGACGGGCTTCTCGACGAAGCGGTCGACGGGCAGCCAGGAGTCGTCCCTGTCCTTGTCGGAGAACGTGCCCGGGTAGATGCCGGCCTCGTTGACCGCGGTGAGCATCAGCACGGGCAGGTCGCTCGTGCGCTCATCGGCCTTGAGCGCTCTCGCCATCTTGAACCCGGCGCCGCTGTCCTCGGGGAGCATCACGTCGAGGATGACGAGGTCGGCACTGAACGCGACGACGTTGTCGACCAGATCCTTGTCGTCGTTCTGCGCCCTCACCACGTAGCCTTTGCTCTCGAGGATCATCGCGATCGACTCCACGATGGTCTGCTCGTCGTCCATCACGTAGACTCGCTTCACGACCTACCTCCAGTCGGATGTCGGACCTCGAACCACATTGTACAGTCAGGGCAAAGCGGGGAACAGGACGTCATGGGGCATGATACGGCTTTGATCGTCGCCTTGGTGAGCACCGGAACGCAGGGACGGGAGATGCTCGGGACGCTGCGGCGTCTCCCGGATCTCGAGGTCCGCGACGTGACCGTCGACGACGACGGTCTTTCGAGCGCGGGCCGCGACGAGCTCGGCGCCCGACCGCCGGCCGACCTGGTCATCGAGACGACCGGCCGCCCTGAGATCGTCGCGGCGGTCAAGGCCCACAGGCCTTCCGGCGCGCGCCTCATCGCCGGCGCGGAGGCGGGCCTCGTCTCCCGCCTGCTGGGCGAACTGGGATCCGCCGGTGAGCGCGAGGCCGTCGAGAGGGCGAGCTACCTCAGGAAGGCGTCGCACCAGGTGAAGTCGCCGCTGGCGTCGATCCAGACCTCCGTCAACGTGCTGCTCGGCGGATACGCGGGCGAGCTCCCGGACCGCGCGCGCGAGGTCGTGCAGAAGATCCACGCGCGCTGCGACGCCGGCCTCCGTGCCCTCGCCAAGAGGCGCATGCTCGCCGATCTGCGCCTGGCCGGCCGCGACGGGCTGGCGCCCTCCGTCGTCCCGCCCAACGAGCTGCTCGAGGAGGCCGTCCGCCCGCAGGCCGCGCTCGCCGACGCCCGCGGCGTGAGCGTGAGCATCGCGGCCGACCCCGGAGGCGGATCCGTGCGCTGCGACCCGCAGAAGACGGCCGCGCTCCTCTCCGAGCTCATCGAGAACGCGGTGGTCTACTCCGCCGCCGGCGACCGGGTCGAGGTCGAGGTTGCAGCGACCGCCGCCGACCGGGTCGCGATCTCCGTCCGCGACCACGGGATCGGCATCGCGGCGCGCTGCCTGCCGCGCGTCTTCGACGAGGATTATCGGGCCGACGCCGGCGCCGCCCACTACCCGGACGGCGCCGGGCTCGGCCTGACCGTGGCCCGCGAGATCGCGGACCTGCAGGAGCTCGCGCTGACGGTGGAGAGCGAAGAGGGTCACGGCAGCGTCTTCACGCTCGTCCTGCCGGCGGCACCGCCGGACTGAAGCAGCCGGTCGCCCCGGCGCCCGTCGTCGGCCGCTCACAACGCCGCCAGCCGCTCGACCGCCACCGCCGCGTACTCGGGCAGCCGCTCCCTCAGCGGCGCCGAGAGCGGCCTCCCCTCCGCTATCTC
>ERZ1026800.1355-NODE-1355-length-15762-cov-5.118196_pt1 | contig 15762 bp, 15 predicted proteins | sample MGYA00520873_ERZ1026800 | MGnify/ENA primary metagenome ERZ1026800 (study PRJEB33270, sample SAMEA104284475) | anaerobic digester metagenome | biome: Anaerobic digester microbiome; feature: mesophilic sludge digester; material: Anaerobic digester biomass...
GTGCTGGGAGGAGTGCTGGTGCTTCGATGTCGGCGAACATCACCGCCGGCTGCGCCTGGGTGGTCCCGTGGGTGCGGAGCCCCGCCCGAGAGGCACACCACAGCTCTGCTGCGGTCTGCGCTTCGGCTGGTCCTGTAAAACGGTTTGTGTAAGGGGGTCCACCAACCAGAGGGCCAGGTTGTGAAGCCTGGTACTCGAAGGAGGACAACCCTGATGAGCACAACGATGAACACCACCACTGAGCGTGATGAGACCGGGGAGGAGGTGATGACAACAACGACCAACGCGGCCAGCTCCCCTGCGGGGTTGGTGACCGACGGGCTGCTCGACGACTTCATGGCGAAGGTGAACACCGGCGACCTGGAGCTGATGGGCCCTGACGGTGCGCTGGCGGCGTTGAACCAGGCGGTGATCAACCGTGCTCTGGTCGACGAGCTCACCGTCGAGCTGGGCTACGAGACCGGCGACCCGGCGGGGAACGGCACCGGGAACTCCCGCAACGGCTCCTACACCAAGCGGGTCCTCACCGATCACGGCGAGGTTGAGGTGACGGTGCCCCGGGACCGCAACGGCGAGTTCGAACCGAAGCTGATCCCGAAACACTCCCGCCGCCTTGAGGGGTTCAACCAGCGGATCATCGACCTGTACGCCTCGGGGATGACGACCCGTGATATCCGCCGGCACGTCGCCCGGATCTACGGGATCGAGGTGTCAGCACCGCTGGTGTCGAAGGTGACCGACGGGATCGTCGAGGAGCTCAACGACTGGCAGAACCGGCCACTCGATGCTTGCTATCCGATCCTGTACATCGACGCTTTGGTGGTGAAGGTCCGCGATGGCGGCACCGTGATCAACAAGGCCGCCTACGTCGCCGTCGGCGTGGATGTCGAGGGCCGCAAACACGTCCTGGGGATCTGGATCGGTGACGGCGGCGAGGGCGCCAAATGGTGGCTCAACGTCCTCACCGAGCTCCGCAACCGGGGCCTCCAAGATGCGCTGATCGTGTGCTGTGACGGGCTCAAAGGGCTCCCCGACGCGATCGAGACGACCTGGCCCCACGCGTTGGTCCAAACCTGTGTCATCCACCTGATGCGAGCTTCGTTCAAGTATGTGTCGTGGAAGGACCGCAAAGCCGTCGCCGCTGCGTTGCGGCCGGTCTACACAGCGATCAGCGAAGACGCCGCCGGCGAGGCGATGGACGACTTCGAACTCGAGTGGGGCGACCGTTACCCGGCGGTGGTGCGCCTCTGGCGAGACGCCTGGGAACGCTTCACACCGTTCCTTCGGTTCCCACCGGAGATCCGCAAGATCGTCTACACCACCAACCTCGTCGAGTCGGTCAACTACCAGCTCCGCAAGGTGTCCAAGAACCGGGGCCATTTCCCCACCGACGCCGCAGCGCTCAAGCTGCTCCGGCTGGCGGCGAGAGACATCACGACCACCCGGAGCGGCACAGCCGGCACCGGCACCTGGGGCTGGAAACAAGCACTCAACGCGTTCGAGATCCACTTCCCCGGACGCCTACAACTCACCTGACCACCAACCAAGAAACCCGACTTCCTTACACAAAACGCTTGACAGGCTCGCCGGCAACGCGCTCCGCGAGGGGCTCTCTCGCCGGGGTGTCCCCAACGCGTGCTACCTGGACAACGGCTCACCGTTTGTGTCGGCCCAGTTCGGTCGGGCACTCGCCAAACTGGGGATCCGGTTGTGGCACTCCAAGCCCGGCGAACCCGCAGGCCGGGGGAAGATCGAACGGTTCTTCAGGACGGTCCGTGACCAGTTCGAGGTCGAGCTCCTCACCGATGGTGTTGAGACGATGGCCGAACTCGAACGGCTCTTCGCCGGATGGATCGAACAGCACTACCACCGGCAGATCCACTCCGAAACCGGACAGACACCGATCGAACGTTTCGATGCTGCGGTTGGCGACACGCCGCCGGTGCTGCCCACAACCGAGACGATCCGTGAAGCGTTCTTGTGGGCAGAGACCCGGCTCGTCACCAAAACCGCGACGGTCAGCCTCCACTCCAACCGCTACGAGGTCGATTCCGCCCTCGTCGGACGGCACGTCGAGTTGGTCTTCGACCCGTTCGACCTCACCCAAATCAACGTGTTCTACGAAGACCGTCCCGTCGGCACCGCCATTCCCCACGTGATCACTCGGCACACCCACCCAGCCGCCCGACCAGAACCCGAAGCGGACCGACCCAACAACGAAGCACCCCAGATCGACTACCTCGGCATGCTCACCGACCAAGCCAACAGCGAACTCCATCAACAGATCGGAGGCCTCCCCGACATCGACTGGTGAGCCCCGCGTTTCTCGGACAGTGATCTGTGGCAGCCCTTACGCTGCCCGTGTCTCGTCGCGATAGCTGTCATGCACTTCAACCGGTGTCCGGTAACCGATCCCCGAATGAAGCCTGGAACGATTATACCAAATCTCGATCCAATGCGCAATACCCGAAACAGCCTTTCTTCGTGTCGGGAACACTGTCCGATAAACGAACTCGTTCTTCAACGAAGCAAAAAACGATTCCGCCATAGCATTATCCCAACATTATCCGGTCAATATGGGCACAGGAGTCTGCGAGACCGTTCCAGGGTTGGTCCTGGTCAGCTGGTTTTGCGGCGGCTGGAGGTTTCGAGTCTGCGTAGTCGTTCTTCTTGTTGGCGGACGCGATCAGCGAGGGCTTCGAGCCCGGTGCGGAGGTGGGCGATCTCGGTGGTGAGTGCGGTGAGGGTGCGCGGGTCGCTGGAGCGTTGCCGGTGTTCGTTTATGACCGCCCGGAGGTCGGGGTTTCGGTAGAGGGTGGTGCGGCTGATGCCGGTGTGTTCAGCGATAGCGGTGAACGTGATCGCCTGTCCGGCTGTGGCGAGGTTGTTGCACGCGGTTTCGACGGTGGTGAGGTTGTTCATCCGGCTTGCTCGATGAGGGTGTCGAGGCGGGCGAGGAGTTTGAGGTGCCGGTCGGCTTCGTCGATCCAGCCTCGTTGCTCGGCGTCCTCGGCGAGTGCTGCTGTGTCGATGCGTTGCGCTGAGAGCACAGCGATTGAGGCGGTGTCGGTGCGGAAACTCGGGCAGTGTTCGCAAATGTTGGCGTAAGGGCAGGCGCCTTGGGCGGTGGCCCGGAGGCAGTGCCCGCCTGCGAGACGGGACTTGATGACCGGCTCGTCGCGCCAGTCGTCGGTGTCACCACATTGGTTGCCGCAGCCGGTCGTGACCGCGGTGACGGGGATCATGGTCTTCCCGGTGGGTGTGGGCATCGGCCCGATCCGTGTCTTGGCGAGGGTGAGAGCCCGTTCGTATTCGGCTCTGACAGTGGAGTCGAACAGATGCGCGTAGCGGAGGCTCATCTCGGCGGACACGTGCCCGAGGAGGGCCATCAAAGCTTGGAGGGAGACCCCAGCGTTGATGAGCGCTGTGGCGTAGGTGTGGCGGAGCTGGTGTGGGGTGACGTGTCCGATCCCAGCGGCTTGGGCGCTGCGGGCGAGTTCAGATCGCACCGCGTTCTGGGAGAGCCGCCGGCCGTGGTGGGTGAACAGGAACTGTGTCGGCCGTCGTGAGCGGGGGTGTGTGAGCGGCCGTCCGGCGCTCCGCGTTTGGGTGATGCGGTCGATGAGGGTGACGGTTTCGTCGTCGAGGGGAACCATGCGTTCGGTGTCGAGTTTGCCGAGCGGGACTTTCAGCCAGGAGCCGTGCCCGACGATCTCGTGGACGCAGTCGAGTTCGAGGTCCAACAGTTCGCCGATGCGCAGCCCGACCGCCCGGGCGAGCAGCAACGCGTCAGCAGCGAGCCGGTAGTCCGATGCCTCGAGCGCTTCGCTGAGGCGACGGTCGGCGTCAACAGGTAGATAGCGCGGTAGCGGCCTGGGCAGTCGGGGATGATCGGACCGGAAGATCAGCCGCCGGGCGGGCGCGTCAGACCAGCCCCATTCGGTGATCTCGGTGAGCATGTGCTCAACGGCCCGGATGCGCCGGTCTTGATCTGCGATCGTGACCTGTTCACCGGTCGTGGCCGAGATCGCGTTGGTGACCGAGTTGAGGTAGGGCTCGATATGACGGCACCGGTCGAGACCGGCGAGGGTGTCGAGGTCGGGATCGGTCTCGGTGATGAAGCGTGCGAAGTGCGCGAGGCGTGTCGCCAGACTCGACACCGTTTTGGGGCGACACGACCCGAGCTTGCGTTCCAGATATGCGACGAACAAGGGCCGCAACACCGGCGAACAGTCGGCGAACCGGTCATCGAGTGTGTCGGCCTGTGGGCCCGTAGCGGGCGGCGTGTCGACGATGTCGAGGTGGAACAGAACCCGATGGGCGCACACGATCGCGCCGCGATAGTGATGCCACCCTTTCCCGGTCGTGGCCTGCCGCCGGCGGCAGGCCTCCGCGAGCGCATCAAGATCGGCGACCTCGAGCTGGGCGAGTGGCCGTCCGGTCTCGATGAGGAGCCGTCCAACAGATTGTGAGGCAGCCCGTTTCGATTGGATCGGTGTGAACCCGACCGATTCGGCGGCCTCAACGAAGCGGACCATGTCAGCTTCCAGCGGCGTGTCGACGATTTCACGCCAGAAGCTCGACATTTTGCGGGCGACGAGCCAGTCCCAGCCAGGGCGAAGCCACCCGCGACACATCACGAACATCACCAACGAGATCGCAGAGGGTGACAGTCCCAGGCGCACGTCGAGCGGTTCGGCGGCCCACGATTGCGGGTCCGGCCAACGATCGAGGAACCGTCGGGTCTCATAGTCAGACGCCGGGTTCCCCCGCCCCGTATCGGCCTGACGGGCACGCCACATCGCCAACAACACGTCAGCCGGAGGCGGCACGGGCTGGTCAGGTGTTGGCGCGTTGACGGCTGCGGGCAGCATCAAACTCGGCTTTCACATGGGTCGGGGCGAGGTGCACATAACGGGCGGTGGTGTCGATGTGGGCGTGGCCCAGCAGTGCCTGCATCACCGCCAAATCGACACCCGCTTCGGCGAGCGCTGTGCCGAAGGTGTGGCGCAGTGCGTGCGGGTGAGCACCGGTCACACCGGAGATGCCGCGGTGGTATCGGAAGATCTGCCGCAACCCCGCCGTCGTCAACGGCTGACCGCGTGTCGGTCCTTTGGCAACGATGAACAACCGGTCACAAGCCGTGTCGGGCCGCTCGGCGAGGAGGTAGGTCTGGATCACACCGGCGACATCGACATCGAGTGGCACCCGCCGTTCCTTGTTGCCCTTGCCCAGAACCTTCAGCCAGCGGCCACCGATATCGACATCGCCCACATCCAACGCGAGGACCTCAGCTGAGCGGAGACCACAGAACACCATCAGCCCCGCGATCGCACGGTCCCGCCACGTCCTCAAGCTCTCAAAGAGCGCCACAACCTCGGACTGGTCGAGTGTCTTCGGGAGCCGCCGGGCGTCGCGGACCCGCAATGCCGAGCGGCGCTTCGGTGCCCTCGACACGTGCGCCAACATCCCGTCCCGTTCACCGGCGGAGAGCCGTTTCGTCTCTTTGCCCTTCGGAACCGGATCGGTCACGTCCGGGTCCCGCATCGACCAGAACGAGAACAACCCCGACACCGCAGCCAGCCGCAGATTGATCGTCGCCGGGGACAGGCTGTCCGCCCGGCGGCCATCATCGAGGCGGACCACGTTCGGCCCCGACAGCCTGCCAGAGACTCGCTCGGTCCGGCACGCCGCCAAGAACCGCAACAACACATCGGTGCTCACAGCCGACAGTCCAATCCCCTCGGCGCTAAGCCATCGGCAGAACGCCAACAAGCCAAACCCGTAGGAGCGGATGGTGCGCGGCGAATAGTTCCGATCGGCAAGATAGCTGAGGTAGTCGTTCACCAAACCGAACCCGTCCGCCGCCTCGCCAACCAGACGCCACCCCACACCGTCACGCTCCAGCGACAACCCCTCGATCGACACAGTTACATCTGTAACCAAACCGTTCGCTAAAGGCAAGCACTATCTCAACAAATTCGAGAATAGGTCGCTACTCGCTACCCATATTGACCGGTTAACAGGCAATCCGCGACATCGATCACGCCAACCGGCTTCGTGCCGGGGCCACCGACGATCTGTTGGCCCATCACACCTATGCGCCGTCAACGTTGGGGACCTGGCTTCGGTGTTTCGATGCGGTGTCGGTCACCCAACTGGACTTGTTGGCCGGGGAGTTGTTCGTCCGGGCGTGGCAGGCAGGGCTGGGACCGTGGGTTCACGGAACGGTGATTGTCGATATGGACTCGACGATTGCCCCGGTGTTCTCATCGGCGAAGGAGGGCGCCGCATACGGGTACACGAAAACGCTTGGCTATCACCCGTTGGTCGCCACGATTGCTGACACCGGTGAGATCGTCGCGATCGCGAACCGTGACGGCAACGCAAACACCGCAACAGGTTCACGGCGGATGCTCTCGACGATCGTGGCCAGGCTCCGCAACCACCTCGATATCGGCTATTCCGTTGGGGTGAGGCGCACCTCGCGAATGTGGGACCTGATCAACACGATCGACGACGACCGGTGGGTGCCGATCGACTACCGGTCAGGTGTTGCCCAGGTCGCCCAAACGTGGGACAACAAGTGGGGACGGATCATCGTCCGAAGGGTCCGCAACATCCGCGATGGGGCACTGTTCGACACGTGGGAACACCACGCGTTTGTCACTTCCAACAGCGCTCCGGTTGTTGAGGCCGACGCTCACCATCGTGACCATGCGGTCGTCGAGTTGAACATCCGTGATCTCAAGGCCGGAGCCCTCGCGCACGTCCCGTCTGGGGCCCGTCACGCCAACGCCGCGTGGGTGATCTGCGCGGGGATCGCGTACAACATTGCCCGCTGGGCAACCAACTTCGACACTGCCGGGTTCCCGATCCGACGGCGGACCACCATCGCAACCATCCGACAGTTCTTCATCGCGATCGCTGTTCGGGTCTGTCGGCCGCAAGGCAAACCGCGGATCTCAGGGCCGCTCGACTGGCCCGCAGCCGAACTGATCCAAGCCTGCAACCGGTCGATCGCCCTGATGCCCCACTGGTCCGGATAGCAACCCGCCACGACGGCACCGAACCCGTCAAACAGCACGACCGTCCGGACACACCCACAGCCACAGCCCACCCTCGCCCTCTGCTTCGACGCGCCCCCACACACCAACAACCACACCCAACACCGAACCACCGTCAGCCAAACACCCCAAACCTGACACCCTCAACAAACACCGGTGGATTCAGGCTCAAGCCTCGGCTACGTCCCGCCCATCGAGTGGGAACAGCGATACCGTCAACCCGAGGCCGACCAGGCCGCGTAACCAACGTGACCGGTCAACGGGGCGAGGCTCAATCAGCCTCGCGGCGCCGAGATGAGCACGCTCAACGCAACGGTCCCCTCAGAGCGGCACGGCTCTGCCTTCGGGCACCACACCGTCCGGAGGTGCCAGACGCTGGTCGTCCGTTCGGTAGAGGACGAGCGACCCGGCTCCAGGACGCTCGCTCGAGGCAGCTCGTCGGATCCCACCGAGGAGACGATCGAGGTGAGGTCCAAGGTGCCATGGGTCTCGCCGCACGCCGATCGCGAACCCGGCAACCTCCCCGTCGCTGCCTTCGATCCGGTCCACGAGCGGGTAGCCAATCGTGGCGCTGGAGGCCGAGAGCTGGCCGCGATGCAGCTGACGGGCGACCAGCGGCTCGGCGAGCAGGGCGTCAGCCAAGGGGCCCTCGCCGAGGACCCAGGCGTCGCGATCTCGGAGGCTGTGCGCCCGTCTGCCCCACCATCGGAAGCGGACGCGCCACGGCTCCTCGCAGGGGAGGCACTCCACGATATCGCCGGTGCGGTACCGGATCACGGGCTGAGCCTGGACGAACGGGAAGACCTCCGTGAGGGTGAGCTCGCCGAACGACCCCTCCGGCGTCGGCGCGTCGTCGTCGTCGAGCACCTCAGCGATGACGTGCGCCTCCGTCAGGTACCCCGATCCATCGGGAAGCGACGACGCCCCACCGAAGACCTCGGCCAGGGAGTAATGGCCGGAGATCGTCGCCTGAGGTAGAGCCCGTTCGACCGTTGCCCGGATCGCCTTGGGGAGGTGGCCGCCCACGAGCACGCGGTCGATCCGCGCCGCAGCGTCGGCGAAGCCCGCTTCGACGATCGCTCTGGCGATGATAGCCACGTCCATTCCACCTCCGGCAAGGACCGATGGGTGGCGCCGGACCCCGTGGAGGACGCAGCCGACCTGGAGAAGCTCAAGTACCTGCCGCACGTCGACGTCTTCGCTCAGGCTGACCGGAACCATCGTCCCGACGCCCGGAACCGGCATCTCCATGCCGTGCCGGTTGTACCGGATCGAGATGCCGAACCGAGGGTCTTCGCGGAGATCGGGGCGCGAGCCGAACAGCTTCGCGATGACGGCGGCCTCAGCCCGGGTCCGGTGCCTCCAGGTCACGCGCCCCGTGGTTCCCGTCGTGTGCGACACCATGGCCGCGTTCTCAAGGCACTCGGGGTCCCACATGAGCCCCTCGCGGTACTCGTCCTTCCCCAGGGTGGGGAGCTGGGCGAGCACCGGCTCGCCTTCACCGGTCGCAGCCGCAAGGGCTGCGCCCCAATGCCGCCGATAGAACCCAAGCCTGGCCGCGTTCCGCAGGGTGAACGGCAGGAGCCGGGTCCGCAGGTCCTCGGAGGTGCCGGTCAGGTCGGACCCAGGCGCGAGGCGATCATCACCGCTTCGTGCACGGCGTCCGCCCCTCCTGCGGCGCTGATGGCCTCGGCGACAGCGTCGAGGCCACCGGCGGCGTCCAGCGCTTCGGCCACCAGTTCCGCGCCCCCCGCGGCGTCGAGCGCCTCGTTCACGGCGACTCGCCCGTCGTCGGAGTCGAGCGCCTCGGCGATCGAGGCGAGGGCCTCGCTCAGGAGGATGGCCCCACCGGCAGCTTGCACGGCTTCGCGGACGTCGTGTCCTCCGGAGCCGAGCGCCTCCTGAAACTGGTCCACGCCACCGAGGGCATCAAGCGCCTCTCCAGTCAGACTGCTCGCCCACGAAAGATCGTCCTCGTCATCAGTCATGTCGCACCTCCCTGGTCAGGTTACGGGACCATACTCTGTCGCCCGCCAGGGTGCGGGGGGAATGTCGGCGCGGGCGGTCGAGGCGTGGTCCCGGTTCGCCAGCGATGGCCGCTGACAGCCGGCTGCCGGGCCAGCCGCGGCTCAGGAGTGGTCGTCGGGGTAGTAAAGGTCATATCGCTCGTCAATCCCGAGGGAGGCCCGATCACCTCGACCGGTCCCGACCAGCGCCAGTTCGACGAGCGTGCAGTGGATCGGCTCCGACGTCCGGCAGTCGCCGATGCCGACCGGGTGCTGCCCGTCGACGAGGAAGGGCACCGGCGGCCGACCTCCGTCGAGAGCCGGACGAACCTGCTGACGGTCGCGGACGCGCCCGGGCTCGGTTCCAGAGCCTCGCCCCGAGCGTGCCGCACGTCGTCTCCGTGGACCCACAGCTCCTGGCGAGGAACTCGATGTGACCGCAACGCCGCAATCGCGACCGAGCTGGCGTCGTTCGGGTCGTTCTTCTGGGAACGGCCCGAACCCAACACCCTCACCCTTGACGCCAGCAGCGGCGGCACGTCGAACACGGTCTCGCCCGCCGGGACGAGTTGTTGGGGCCAAGAGGTAGCCGAGGCCTCGGGCGGACTCGATCGCCCACTCCGGGTCATCGAACTGGCCCACCCAATCGCGTAGACGTTTCGTCTGGGCCTTCGAGGCTTGAAGGGTGAACTCGTCGAGCACTTGTTCATCGCTGTTGATCGCGACCGCAGTGTGGGTCGCTTTGTGAGGATCGATTCCGATCATGGTCGTCATCGTGGTGTTGCCTTTCCGGTCGTCGGGGTGGGGACCGTGACGGGCATTCCTGATTCGGGGTCGATGTGCTCTTGCCTCTTTCGAGCCACGCCACGGCAAGAAGATCCGGCCGGCCAACAGTTCGAAAACAAGCCAACCTCAACCGAGGCGGCAGGCACTCACGGAGCCAGCCGGCCAGACCCTCACAACGCTACGAAAACACCGCAGCGCCCACCAGCAGTGTTAATCAGGCACCCACAGGACAGCATTCGGCGGAACAAATTTCGAATGGACCTGAGCCTGCGCCCTTTCTGGCGGAACTGCCTCGTGCGGACAGGGTGGACCCTCCGGCGGATTTGTTCCCGCGACCGAACATCTCGAGGAGGAGTTCGGGTCGGAGGTCGTCCATCGTCGCGGGTCCAGATCCGAGGTGACGCAGTCGACCATCGCGCCCAGGTTCCGCCCCGACACGATGGATTCATTTCACACCGATTCGGTGCTGTCCGACCGGTCTGAGACCAATGTCCGTTTTCCGCTGCCCGCTCGGGGCATTCCTTTCGAGTAGCGGACCGAGGGGGTCCCGTGGAGAAGCCAATCTGAACCGCACGACGGGGTCCGGCATGTGGCGATGATGATCGTTGCCGCTCCATGCTGGTCGGCCTGAGCGGGTGGATGTGGCGATGGGACCGACTTACTCGGCTAGATTTTCACGCCATGATCGACGAGCAAGAGGGCCACGGCGCCGCGGCTCCGGACGTCTCGGTCGTGATCGTGACGTGGAACACCCGTGACTTGCTCCTACAGGCGCTCCACTCCCTGTACGCCGAGACGACTTCCGTCACGTTTGAGGTTGTCGTAGTCGACAACGCCTCAGAAGACGGCACAAGTGCCGCCGTCAACCGTCTATACCCGAACGTTCGACTCATCGAACTGCCGACGAACAGCGGGTTCACCGGCGGCAACAATATCGGCTTCGACGTGGCCCGAGGTCGCCATGTGCTCCTCCTCAACAGCGACACGGTCGTCCTACCGACGACCGTCGAACCGCTCGTCAGGTTCCTCGATGAGCATCCTCGGGCCGGGACTGCCGGAGCGAGGCATCTCAACGCCGACGGTTCGCTCCAGCGCTCGATGGACGACGTTCCGACGTTGCTACCGGACGCTCTCTACTACACCGAGCTCTACCGGGTGCCGGCGATCCGCCGTTGGCTGAGCCAGCGATGCGCGTGGTGGTCAGACCACGACGTGGAGCGTGAGGCCGGCTGGGTCAACGGCGCCTGCATGATGGTTCGACGCGACGTGATCACCGAGATCGGTGGGCTCGACGAGCGCCTCTTCATCTACGGCGAGGAGCTCGACTGGTGCTATCGCATGAAGGAGGTCGGCTGGACGGTGCACTTCGTTCCCACCGCAGAGGTCATCCACCTCGGCGGGCAGGCGATGGACAGTGCAGCCGACCGGAGGGCCCAACTCCTCATGAAGGGCCAACTGCACTTCCACCGGGAACACAGCACCCCCCGAACGGCCGCCGCCTTCACCGCAATCTTGGCGATCACCGCCGTCGTGCGCCTGGTGGCGATCCGCCTCGTCTGGGGTGCGGAGGTCGTGTGTCGCCGTCGCTACGACGATGCTTGGGCCTTTGTCACTACCGAGCGGATCCGCGTGCCCGGCGCCACGGCGTCGCGAATGTGGCGTGACGTACTCCGCATGTGCCTGACACCCGCGGATCCTTCACCGCGATCGCCGTTGCCGGCCGCCCCCGCTAGGGACGCTGCTCCGTAGGGTCCTTCCCCGACGCGGGTTCCCTTGCGAGGCTCACGGCGACGCGATGCAGCGCCGCCGCGTTGGCAAGGAGCGCGACGATGACGAGACCCCAGGCCGGTTGTGCCACGAGGATGGCCACGACGATGACCCGGTTCCGAGTGCCGCGTCCTCCGACCGACTCCGGGGTCGACCGTCCGTTGGCCGACGCGACCGCTCGGACGTACGACGGCATGATCGCTCCGAAGATCGCCAGGGCTCCGGTGACGGCGATCGTCCACGAGGGAGGGTGGCCGAACCCGGCCATCGAACGCGATGACCCCCCGACGACATCGAGCGCCTGCAGGGTGAGGGCGAGGAGAATGAGGAAGTCGACGTACCGATCGAGGACCCCGTCGAGGATGTCGCCTCGATCCGATGCCGTGCCCTGCGCACGAGCCACGTCACCGTCGATGTAGTCGGCGAAGTCGGCCACGACGAATGCCCCGGCCGCGAGAATCCATCGGTCAGCGAGGACCAGGCCGGCGGCGGCCACCCCGCCCATGATGAACCCGAAGAACGAAACGCGATCAGCGGTCACCACCCGGAATCGCGAGAGTCGCACCGCAACCGGTACCGACCATCTCCTCACCATGTCGTCGAAACGGTTGCCACTCAATGTGATCACGGTCGGTAAACTATCCAGCGATGACGAGCGCAACCAACGATCGGCCTCCGTCCGCGCCGACGTTTCGCGTGTACACCGACATCGTCGGCGACCTCTTTCACGGTGGCCATGTCTCGTTTTTCGAGCGAGTTCGCGAGGCAGCGACGGCGATCGCCGGGGATCGTTCTACGAATGGGATCGTTCCGCGAATCGAGTTGGTGGTGGGCCTCATGAGCGATGAGGAGGCGGCGACCTACAAGCGCCAACCGGTATTGACCCTCGCGGAGCGCAACCGGGTGGTAGAGGCGTGCCGCCACGTTGACATCGTGATTCCGGGTTGCCCTGCGAAGGTGAATCCGGCGTTCATCGCGGAGAACCACATCTCCCTCGTCGTCCATGGCGACGATTTCGACGAATTGACGATGCGAAAGCACTACGACGTACCGATCGACCTCGGGATCTTCGCTACCGTTCCCTACTCGAATGATCCCGGCCGGGGCGAGGTCACCACATCGACAATCATCGAGCGTATTGTGTCGCGCCGGGCGCTCAGATAGCGCTCGCATTCTCCGTCCGGCGGCCCTCGATCACCGCCTCCTCGAGTACGGCCTCGAGGCGATCAACAGCGAGTTCGAGCGACCACTGCTCGCCGACGTGCTTCACTGCTCGACCCCCCAGGGCAGCTCGTTCGGCGGGGTCGGCCAGCAACCGGCGCATCTCGGTAGCGAACTCGGGTACGGTCGGGCCGGTAAGCGAACCGGTGATTCCATCGACCACGGTCTCGCGGACTCCTGCCTCGGCGACGGCGACGACCGGTAGCCCGCACGCCCCCGCCTCAAGGGGTGCCAGACCGAGCGGTTCGAGCCGCGGGGCGTACGCCATGAGCGAAGCGCGGTTGAGCAGGTCGACCAGCCGAGCGTCGTCCACCCGCTGCTCGAGCTCGAACGAGACCGAGAACTCAGCGGCGATGGCTCTCGCGCGCCGAAGGACCTGTTCGTCGACCTGGTCGGCAACCCACACGAGACGACGATGGCTGTCGGGCAGGTTTCCGACCGCTCGGACGACGAATTCGACGTTCTTGTCCGCGCAAACCGCTCCCACGCTGACGACGAAGGGCTCGCGGTCGCGGCCCGCTGGCCGGAAGGTGCGAAGGTCGATTCCCGGGTAGCAGACCGTGGAATCGGCGCCATAGGAACGCAGGATCATCTCCCGCGTGAACGACGAGAAGGCGACGAGCCGGTCGTAGGCCAGCGCGTTTGCGATCTCCTCGCGAACCTGGATTCGGAGCCCCCGGACACGCGCCGCCTCGCGGAGCGTCGCGATCAGACCCGACCACCCAGGCGGCGCCGCGGCCCACGGATAGCCCGGCGACGCGTCGAAGAGCTCGCGGAGCGGCTCTGCGATCAGCACGCTCGGGATGGTCACCTGCCGCGCTATCGAAGTGGTCCGGAAGAACCGGCAACAGTTGGCGAGCAAGACGTCGAAGTCACCCTGATCGATCTGCTCCGCCACCGCGCGACCGTGCTGATCCATCGCAACGATGTCGTCGCGGCGTCCGCTGACGATCTCACGGAGCGACAGGGATCGCGGGCGCCCGTCGACCCCTGAGAGTTCGAGCACCCGTTCCTCCACCGACGCATCGAGCGGAAGGAAGGCATGGTCGGCGGTCGCCGGACTCCACACCTCGACGTGATGACCACGGCGGACCAAGCCGCTCGCTTGGTCGAACAGGACCCGGCTCGCCCCGCCGCTCGACAAGTTGTGCCAGACCGCAATTCTCACTCGATCCCCACTCCGCGGAACGCACGTCGACCGCCTCGACCGTCCGGCGGGTCGAGGTCTGCGGAGCATACATTTACCGAGCGAAGCACGTTGAGAGCACGATCCCCGTGCAGGAATGCCCATGATCATCGAGCGACAAGCGCAGGCCGCGCACCTCGATGGGTGATTGGTAGGGTCCCGACATGGACGTCACGATGGCATCCCTCGGGTGGAACTGCGATCCGGCGAGTCTCGGCATCGAGTTCGGACTCCGGCCGTCTCGTGCCGACGGCTATGGCACCGGTCCGTTCGATCTCAAGATGTCGAGCTATGCGGGCCTCTGCACGTGCCTGGCCGAGGACTTCGGGCGATTCTTCGATCTGGAGGTACAAGCCGGCGAGGTCGTGAACGCCACGTACGGCTTCATCTTCAACCACGAGTCCCCGAACCGATACGACCTGTTGGGCGGTGGCATCCAATGGCCCACGCCAGGCCATTTCGTTGCCAACGATTTCGAATACTTTCGGCGTCGATATAAAGCGCGCATAAAGAACTTCAGGAGAGTGGTCGGTGGCGAGTTGCCCGTAATCTTCGTGCAGCAGCGAAGGTGGCAGAACCCGACGGATTTGGATCGGGTCGTCCGTGACGCGTGGCCGAGGTTGACCTATCGAATCATCAGCATCGCCAGCTTCGACGATGACAACGAGGTGGACTTCTTGAACGTGCTCGGGCTCGCGCTGCCTGCCCCGCAGACGCTCCCGACCCAGACGGGCAACTGCCACGTTTACCTCGACGCCACGCTGGACGCGTTTGGGCACCTCAGCGATCGCGTGCGGACCGAACTTGGGGGTTGACGGCGACGACGTCCTGGACCTGCTCGCCGCTGCCGCCGAGGCGGTGCGCGACGCCATCGCTCCGCTCGTGGTCCGGTACGGCGCTCGTCCAGATCGATCGTCCGACGCGGCCGACGAGGCCGACGAGATCGCCGAGCGGGCAGCGCTCGGAGTCCTCGGCAACGGCGGGCGCGTCCTCTCGGAGTGCGCGGGCTGGGTCGGCAGCGGCGACGTCGAGGTGGTGCTGGATCCGATCGACGGTACCAACAACCTCGTACGCGGGATCCCGTACTCCGGCCCGTCGCTCTTCGCCGTCGACCGAGGGGGGCGAATGACGGCGGTGGTCCTGAACGCCTTCACCGGTCGCACGTTCTGGGCCCGCTCGGGGGAGGGGGCGTATCGCGATGGTGAGCGGCTGCTGTCGATTCCGCCGCCAGCCGGCGATGTCATCGTGGGCGGTGCGCACGATGTAGAACGCGGCAGTTGGCCTCGTCTCCTCGGAGCGACCGCGCACACCCTGTGTGCCGTGGCGGAGGGAAGGCTCGACGGCTACCGCACGCCAGAAGACAGTCCCGACCGATCGTGGGACCTTCTCGCCGGAGCGCTCATCGCGGCCGAGGCGGGCTTCGACGTCCGGGTCGTTGGTGGTGGTGACGTCTTCGCGATCGACCGAACCGCGAACTCCTGGATCATCGTCGAGTGGGCACCGCCGCGGGGTCAAGACGGGGACGACGCCTCGTCCCGATCGAGGACCTGACGAGCGGCCGCCGCCCAGTGGAGCCAGTGATAGATCCGAAGGATCCCCGCTACGGCGCCGCATCGGCAGTCGCGTCGGCCGTGGCTATGACAACGCTCCTCGTCGCCAACGAAGAACAACAGGAAGGACCTCCTTGCCGGTCCCCCGTTCACTCGGTGCCGGCAGGCCGGGATGGCCC
>ERZ1026800.1356-NODE-1356-length-15744-cov-3.433438_pt1 | contig 15744 bp, 13 predicted proteins | sample MGYA00520873_ERZ1026800 | MGnify/ENA primary metagenome ERZ1026800 (study PRJEB33270, sample SAMEA104284475) | anaerobic digester metagenome | biome: Anaerobic digester microbiome; feature: mesophilic sludge digester; material: Anaerobic digester biomass...
AACATGCTAAGGATGCTTTCAAGCTTTTGATAGCCGATGAGGTACATCAGTGTGCGCCGTGAAAGCGGCACAACTTGACGCGAGTTGAAATACTCGCTACCGGTTTCCCTAAAACCGGTAAAGACATGGTAGCAGGCGTTTGGTCTGAGCAGACCAGGGGTCTGAAGCCTACCGGGAAAGTACCTGTGAGGGTGAACTACGCGCCCAAAAGGCAGGGCTATCTTCAAAACCTTCCTATGATCAGGGAGTACAAATGCATGCAAGCGTCGTGAGCTTCGACACCCCAACAAGCGTAGTTGGGGGTGATGGGACCAGCGGGAGGGCTATTGGTTGCCGACCCGTCAGCGCCTTGAGCGCTGGCCGAATGCTACAAGGGTATAAGCATTCGGATGACCCCGGCGTAAAGTGCAGATCTAAGGGAAGGGTGCAAAGACAAGTTGTGTTGAACACGGGAACCTTACCAGTCTCACCCAGCAATGGGTTGGACAGCTGTCGTTGATGTGGACTGGAAGGGGCGGAGCTGCCGTAGTAGTCGTCCGGAGAAATGACAGGGACAAAAGCCCTGTACTTCGACCGGATCAAGGAAGACGGGAAAGCCGTCTGCAGGGCGAAGGGCAGCAGTCACAGGTAACACGTACTTTTAGTAGGCCTCCAAATCCGAAAGGAAAGGAGGTGGTCGCCATATACACGACACCAGAGATGCAGGCAGAAGCACCGCAAGATCGTATGCAAAGCCTGAACCGATGGATCAAGCGAACACAGGAAGTGTTAGCACATCGGAGCCTTCAGGGACGCAAGTTCCACCGTCTCTATAACCTGATGCGCACAAAACGTCTGATTGAAGTTTCGTTAGACAAAGTGCTGCGAAATGATGGGGCCAGGACGGCCGGTGTCGATGGGGTGTCAAAGGCAGACCTGAAAACGGAGGAAACCCGAAAGCAACTGACGGAAGAAATTTATCGTGAAGTGAAAGGGATGACCTACCAACCTAAACCAGTCAGAAGGGTATATATCCCAAAAGCCAATGGCGATAAGAGACCGCTGGGAATACCGACCATCAAGGATCGGGTTGTCCAGGAAATGCTGCGAGCCATTCTTGAACCGATCTATGAAGCCAAATTCTATAACCACAGTTATGGGTTTCGACCATTCCGGTCAACACACCATGCTGCAATGCGGCTGAAAGATCTTATCGGGAAACGTGGTTACAACATAGCCATTGAAGGAGATATACGGAAGTGTTTCGACCGAATTCATCACCAAAAGTTACTCAAGATTCTACGACGGACGATCCGGGATGAACGCATCCTACGTCTGGTCAAGGATTTATTGAAAGCTGGGGTGATGGAAGATGGAGCGTGGCATATGACGGATGAAGGCACACCACAGGGCGGGATTGTCTCGCCCTTGTTAGCCAACATTTACTTGAATGAGCTGGATCAATTCATAGCGGAGAAGTGGGCAAACCTGAGTGAAGTGGAAAGGAATAGGCGAAAACGCCATCGAGAAGCACTGCCTTGTTTTATTGTGCGGTACGCTGATGATTTTGTTGTCATGATCACAGGCACACAAGAACAGGCAGAAAAGCTCAAAATGGAAATAACCGACTTTCTCAACACAGAACTCCACCTGGAATTGTCAGAGGAAAAGACACTGGTAACAGTAGTGGAAAAGGGGTTTGATTTCCTCGGTTTCACTATTCGCAAATATCAGCGAGCGACTCTGATCACACCATCCAGGAAAGCGATGGAGAAATTTCGTCAAAAGGTGAGACAAAAAGTTTGGGACGGTTTCAGTAATGACGACGCAACGGGTATCGAATACCTCAACCGGTTTTTGATAGGTTGGGGGATGTACTACCGTCGGGTAAGTAGTACCAGGGATTTTAGAGATGGGGACTCTTACGTATGGTGGCGAGTTTTCCGAACCACTCATCGCTTGAGGAACCCAAAACTACATCCTGGGCAGCACTATAAAGCACATTACATACCCTACAGGTACGATATCCGGACAAAGAACAGGTGGCGAAAAGGTCGAAACTATGGCGCATGGGCAGATGAAGCCCACACCAAAGCCTACATCGTAGTACGACTGACTTTCATACCGATTCGTTACGCTCGTTTTTATAGCCAACTCAACCCGTTCGTTCGAGAGGACAGAGAACTTCTGGAGAAAAGGGAAACCTTGGAACAACCTCCAGGTGAACTCGTCGAACCCAAATACAACCCTGAATATGGGGTGGAATGGGGAACTCTACGCCGGGCGGCGTTCGAAATAGCTGGTCAGCGTTGTCAATGTTGTGGTAAGACCTTGAAACTTGAACAAACTCATGTTCATCACCAAGCAAGACGCAAAGGGTACAAACACCGTAGAAGGGCAAATCTGCTAGAAAACCTCATCGCGCTGTGTCCAGCCTGTCATGCAAAGGTTGAAAGACAAACAGCAATCTGAGGGCCTACTACAAGTGTGATTCTGTGATGGAGAGCCGGATGCGTCGAAAGGCGCATGTCCGGTTCGGAGAGGGGGGTGGGGAAACGTGCTCATTGAAAAGTGAGTAACGCGCCCTGCCCCTACTCTACTCAAATCCAAGTCATCAGATCGAGGAGTCGCGTTCCATCAACTGGTAACAGCTGTGAAGTGGACGCTAACGCTCACCGGGACATTCTTTGGCGGCAAAAGCACCTCAATTTTCTGGCTGCTGCATCGCCTGAATCATGGTGTCCGCCGTGATTTTGCTTTCCATGACGAGAAACGCTGGGCGCGGTTGTATGGAGTGCTTGAAACTACCCGAAGACGTAGGCGCAACGAAGACGCGGATGAAGATGGCGTGTACACTGGTAACCGGCGCTACCGTAATCAGGCGAAAGAACAGCCGGGTGTCAGCCCGGCCATCGTGAGCCGGTTATTAGACACCACCATATTCCTGAGCCTGAAAGATCTGAACCTGGCTCTGCCGTCGTATAAGGAGGAAGTGGTTGCCCTGGATATGCTCGATGATCAGGGACAGCAGTATCACAGCATGGACAGCAGCTTGAAACAACTGGCTATACAATCCAGTCGCTATTTATCTACCTGGCTTCAATGGACTCTGGCACGGCCGAATTCTGCTTTTCGGGATGAGGTTGTGGTGGTCGACGAGGTGGATGACGGCGATGGTAAAACCGTGCGAAAAGTACCGCTGATGGAGTTGCCGGCAATCAATCCGAATGGCCATAAATGGCTGCCGAAAGAGAACTGGCTGGCTGACTTTTGTAAGGTAGAAAACCAGCAAGGGCGAAAAGTGCTGGTCTATGTTCGCCAGACTGGTACCCGCGACATTCAAGATCGGGTGATGATGCCGCTGCAAGCTAACGGACTAAGAGTCTCCATCCTGAGTGGTAATGTTGACCCACGGAAGCGCGAAGAATGGATCGCCAGACGTGTGAATACCATCGATGTTTTGATTTGTAACCCCCGGCTAGTGGAAACAGGCCTCGACCTGGTGCAATTCTCAACCGTGGTGTTCTTCGAAATCGAATATTCGCTCTATACGTTGTGGCAAAGCGTACGACGTGTATGGCGTTTGGGGCAGACCCAGCCCGTCAAAGCGATTTTCTCGGTGTACTCGTCAGCGATGGAAGCCACAGCGCTGGCCTTGATGGGTAAAAAGATGAAGGCCGCACAGCTCGTTTACGGGGATGAGGTCGGAGGCGCGATTGTTCCAGAGGAGGAAGGCGACTTTCTCACTCAGCTTGCTCGTGATGTGCTGGAAGGCGCGAAGCTCTCTGATCTACAGACCTTGTTTACGGATGATCTGCAGGTCAGTCACAATCCGATGGGCAGCCTGACGACCCCGAGCGCAGTGATCATTCCTGGACCGAAAGTGATGACCTGGGATGATTGGGTGAGCCAGAAGACGGTTGTGGTCAGGCGGACAAGAAGAAAGGAGGTAGTACCGGAGGGACAGATGGAATTTGGAATATGATACACAATTGGCTCTGGGGAGACTCAGAGCCTTTTTTATTTCCTTTATTATTCTTGCTAATCAAGGAATGATTCTAGTGTTCTTTATCTTTAGGTGGATTAGGATCATTCCCTGGTGGGACTGTGTCTTTACTGCGAATTTTCCCATCAATCCCTTTTATTGATAATTCACCTCCGCCCGAATTTTGAAGCATTATTTTTGCTTCATCCGCAGCTTCTTTTTGTGTGTCGTGGACACTTGACGCTCGAGTTGCATCATTCCTTTTATTTTCCCATTTTCCATCTGGTCTTCGGGAGACAGTACGATCCCTACCTTTGGACATTTTTCCTCCTTCGATTAATTCATTAAGTACAAAGATTGTAGACTGAAGAAATAATTTTTTTCGATATGCCTATAGCGATTTCCACCTCCTGTGCAGTCACTCGAATTTCACGACCTTCAGTGTCCCCAGTGCGCACTCTCTCTAAATACTTTTTATCAACAACGCCTAAATTGTGGGTTAATGGATGTCTTTTTTCAAAAATTGTTCTTAATGTTTCAACTTCGTCTTGTGAGGTATTATGAAACAAATCCAATCCAGTCTGTGCGTGGAACGTTTCCCCGGCCGAGTTAATATTCTGATAAGAATTCCTGATTTTTTCAAGACGCTTGCTTATCTCGTCATGTGACATACCATTGTTGGCTAAATGCTTTATTGTGATTATTTTAAGAACAGCTTCAAAAACTGAAACCACATCCTCTAGTCCGTTTTCAATATCTCTTCCGGCAACCCTGGCGCCTAATTCCTCACGCCTTTTATCGACTACACTAAGAACTTTCTGGATAACGCCAAATTCAGTTTTGACATGACACATAAATATATCTTTTCCACAATCCGGGCACCAGGTTGCTAAACCAAAAACCGCATGCTCAAGCCCACAGTTTGGACAAATAATATCGCGCCGCAGCTCTTCCTCCAGCGGCCGTGGAACATAGTCAGGCTTACTCGGTTTATAAGTCATTTCCATCTTAAACATCCCAGAGCCATATGTTTTTTTGTGAGAACTTCCTAATCCAAGAGCTTTTTGAAATGACTTATCGATGCCTTTGACAACCTCATTTTTGAGGACACTTAAAGCATAATCAATTTGCGCTTGGGTTGTAAAATCATTTGGTTCACCCTCTTGCCGGCAATATGGGCAATAAGCAAGTACTTGCCCTTCCGTTAATCCGGTACCTAATTTCACCTTAAAGTAACCAGGTGAGCACTCAGCATTAGGACATTCTCGTCCGACTAACCCATCATTAGTTGGAATTGGTATGTGCATTTCGTACTGGTCTGGACCGACTTTCCGTGTTTGGAAATCGCCGCCATCATCTAGAATCGAATTGGACATGGTTCAAATATCTTCCTTTCGTTAGTAATTTTTCTCAAACCAAAATCACCTTTTCCAATCGTTCCTTCCGCTTCTTCCAATCTGGCATTATAACGTCCAGCAAGTGGTAGAACTTTGCATTGTGACCTACGTGCACTAGATGACATAATTCATGCAGGACCACGTAATCAATACAGTGAGTCGGCGCTTTGATCAGCTCCGTATTGAATGTGATCACTCCGGAGGGCGTGCAACTTCCCCAGCGTTTGTTCATCCTGCGATACTTAATCTCAGGTGTTTTTGCGCTAAGCCCGATGAGGTGATCAACAAACAGCATTGCTCGATTCTGGATAAATACCCTGGCATGGCTGGTGTACCAGTCTTGTAAGATTTGTTGTTTTCTTTCCAGATTCTCTGGTTGGGTTGTAGTTAACATAAAGAATTTACCAATCAATTTGACAGCATTTTCACTGCCAGCCGTTACCTTTAACCGATACTGCCGTCCCAAGTAGTAATATGTTTCACCACTGATGTATTGGCGATCAGGCAGTACGGGGTGATACTGATCAAAGTACTCCAGTTGCCGAATCATCCAGGGGGCACGTTTTTCAAGTTTTGCTTGTACTTCCTCCATGGAGTGATCCAGAGGCGCTTTTGCGACAATGCTTTTATCTGGCTGAACCGTGACTCGTAACCGATTTCGCTCTTCAAACCATACTGTGACGGGAATCTGAAGGTTGGAATAAGATACGGTTATCATTTTTGGACTTTCGATAATCACCATTAATTGCCTCTGGCTTACGGACATCTGACGCGGGCGACATCAATCGACTGATCTAAAATTCGATCGATTTCCTCAAAGGTTAGCTCAATCCCTTCCTGTTCTTTCCAGTCAAATAACATGTCTTCAATTTCGATGCGCATCCGGTTTTGAACGTCGATATTGTCCACCCAGTTAACAATGCGATTTCGTTCAACAATGTTTTCCACTTCCAGGGCAGCTTTGGCAAAGGCTTCGCTGCGGTCTTCTCCAGACTCGCCTGGTTGAATCGTCTCTTTCACAATCCCATAATAGGCTTTGGCAACTTCATGCCCATTCAACCGCACGGGCACATTATCTCCCGTTCGATTGAGGACTGCTTGCATGATCTCAGTGACCTGCGCCAGGTAATCCTTTTCACGGAGACGTTCATCCCGGTAGGCTTTAATCGCGTCTTTCAATATCTCAGAGAAACGTTTGTAAAATACCGGATCCTGCTCCATGCGCTCATAGATGGTTTTCTGGGTGCGGTGGGCAATCGTATCTGCTTTGGCAGCATCCGAATGCAACTTTTCTACCTCATCAGCGAAAGCTTTCTGATCAAAGATGTTCACCAGTGAGGTAATTTGCTCCACATCACCGGTACCAACATGGGTGTCCAACAGCTTCTGGATGCGCGGTTCGTATTGCGAAAAATCGACCACCTCGGCGTAGCGCCGCTGAACAGATGCTTTTAATTTGGAGAAGAATTTTAGATCGCTTCGGTACTGTTCGACCTTCTCAGGCGGAGTTTCTTCCAGGAATTTAACACTTGATAAGGCAATCGATAATGTTTTAGCGTATTTTGAAAGTCTTTCGTAAAACTTTTCTCGCAAGGCATCGTCCGCCAGCAGGATTTCATACGCTTCCGCGTCGCGGCGGTTCTTGACTTCTTTGAAGGTGTCCCACAACACCGAATGGGCTTGCGCCAGCTGCGAAACGGGCTCGCTGATATCGGTCAGGATGCCAACCAGATCATCCTTATCAAATTCAGGTAGCGAGTTATACAGGTCAAGCGCATGGCTTAAATTCTCCAGAACACCATAATAATCCAGAATGTAACCGAAATCTTTACCCTCGTACAGGCGATTAACCCGCGCTATTGCTTGCAAAAGGGTATGATCTTTGAGTTTGCGGGTCAGATAAAGTACTGTATCGCGGGGTGCGTCAAATCCGGTCAGCAGCTTATCCACCACAATGATAATTTCGGGTGTTTCTCCGTTCTTGAACGCGTTGATGATTTGTTTGTTGTATTCGCGCTCGCTGCCATACTTTTCCATCATCCCTTTCCAGAATCGCTGGACTGCAAGGACATTTTCTTGATACAAATCTTCCTCGCCTTCGCGTTCGTCTGGAGGCGATATGAGTACATCTGATGTCACCATGCCAAATTCATCCAGAAACTGCTTATACAAAAGAGCAGTGGCTTTATCTGTAGCAACCAACTGACCCTTGAACCCAGTGCCCTGCCAGTTGTCACGATAATGAACGCTGATATCCCAGGCGATCCGCTGGACTTTTTGGGCAGCTTTGTTGAGTTGATCCGTGGTGGAATATTTTACCTTCAGGTCTGCAATTTGCGGCTGGGTCAAATCCTGAGTGATGCGTTCAAACCAGGTATCAATTGCCTTATCATCCACTTTTTGATCCACATGCCGGCCTTCATACAGTAAAGGCACCACGTTTTTATCTTCCACCGCACGGGTGATGGTATAGGTGTCGATTAAGCCGCCAAACTGCCGGACGGTATCGTGATCCTTTTTCATCACCGGTGTGCCGGTAAAACCGATGTAGCAGGCCTCGGGGAGCGCCTGGCGCATGCGGGCGTGCATGGAACCGTATTGAGTACGGTGACCTTCATCCACCAGGACAAAGATGTTCGGGTTGTCATTGCGCGCGTTTTGACGCCCAACCGCAGCGTCAAATTTGTCAATCACGGTGGTGATGATGCGCTGCTTGTTTTCGCGCAGCATTTCCGCCAGGTCTTTGCCAGTGCGAGCCTGTTCCACTTCTTTGCCACAGGCGTGGAACGTTTTGTAGATCTGATCGTCCAGATCCACCCGGTCGGTGACCAGCACGATTTTATAATCCGGGATATCGGGCCTCAGCGCAATGGCTTTTGCCAGGAAGACCATGGTGAGCGATTTGCCGCTGCCCTGGGTGTGCCAGACCACTCCGCCGGATCGCCTGCCTTCCGAATCCCGCTCGTAGATCCGGCGCATGATCTTCTTTACGCAGAAGTATTGCTGGTAGCGGGCGACTTTCTTTTCGCCGGCATCGAATAGGGTAAAACCATAAGCCAGTTCAAGCAATCGTTCCGGCCGGCAAAGCGAGTAAATGGCTCGATCCTGAGCGGTGACAACGCGCGGTAGGTTCAGGCTGTTGACCGCTTCCATGCGGTGTTTGCCAGGGAAGGCGTCGTAAAGCGCCTGAATCTGACCACGACTCAATGGCTGATCCACAGCGGCTTTAACGGTTATTTCGTACTCGTCATTTTCTTCTTTCCAAACGCTCCAAAACTTGGCCGGTGTTCCGACCGTGGAATATTTGGCTTCATTACCTGAGACCGCCAGTAGAAGCTGTGCATATTGGAAAAGAGCGGGGATTTCATCCTCTTTCTGATTGCGGATCTGTTGTGAGATCGCCTGAGCAATGGGATCTTTTAGGTCGGGCGATTTGCACTCGATCACGCCAAAGGGAATACCGTTGACGAACAGCACCAGGTCCGGCCGGCGCGTTTCGTGACTGCCGCGGCGTTCGACAGCAAATTCCTCCGACACATGGTAAACATTCTTCCCGGGGTGTTCCCAATCGATATAGCGCAAGCTGAAGCTCTTGAGATTGCCGTTCACGGATTGCGGCAGGCTCTTTCCCAAGCTGAGCAGATCGAAAATGCTTTCGTTGGTGCGCAGCAAACCGATGGAGAGAGTCTCTTTGAGCACCTGCACAGCGGTGTGAATGTTGGCCTCGGAAAACGGGTAGCGTTGACCGTGGTATTGGATTTCATTGTTCCTGGCCAGCCAGTCGAGCAAAACACTTTCCAGCAAGACGGCGTCTGCCCGCCCGCCACGCAGCGCTTGCGCCTCGCGCGGGGGTAGGTAGGTGTAGCCCAGGTTTTGCAACAGGTGCAGAGCCGGAAGCTGAGAGCGGGTGAGTTCTGAGAATTCTATAGAAGCTTGATCCATCACGAATTCCTTCATTCTTTTTCTGTGACATACAAATTAAATAGAAATACGTGGATAATAACCATTCGATCAGGATCTTCCGAGGATCGAAATGTCATCTGCCATTCACCGGAATTTTTCCCTTTCTCGTCCCTCACAAAGTTAGGGTGTTGTTTCAGCACTTCAGGTATTTTTTCCTGGATTTTCGTAAACCCAGCCACATCTTTATCGAAAACAATCAAAGATGTTTTACTATCCCTCCAAGTCAAATAACCAAGCAATTGGTTAACTGCTTCTAAGAGTTTTTGGTCACCTTTCCACAATTTGCATTCCGCGACAAATGCCGCTCGATTCTCGAATTCAATGCAGATATCAGTTTTACCCTTTTTCCTGAACACCTCGCCATTTGCTAATCCGTGGTAGTGGCCATTCAAATGCGCCATAAGAATGTCGCGTAATTCTTCTTCATCATGTTTTGAAAATGGTTCTGGCGTGCGCTCATAAGAACAACCTTCATGCCGAATTATTTTGAGAATATTTTCATAATCTTCGTTCGATATCGTATATTCTGGCGGGTGATTGTTTTGTGAAGGTAACGGTTTAATGATTTTTCGCTGTAGGGGTAATTGGGAAAGCCCTGGAGCTCCTTCTCGTTTCTGAATCGGGATATTTAAGGTTTTTAAAGCGCTTTGGATTGTTCCTAGCCTTTCCCTGCGTTGAGCAACCTGACGCCTAATTTCATTTTTAAGTTGGGGATTATGCGATTCGATATCATGCTTAATCCATCCAAGATAATCATCAATGGATTTTAGATTCCGCTCAACCTCATGATTTATTGCATCACTCGTATATTCCCTTTGAGTAAATTCCATCTTGAACCGCAATGTGCCAGTCTGATCATTACCTCGTTGTGAAGAATAATCACCTCTCGGCGGATTGAATGTAAACGTCGATGGTTGCAACTTCCATAAATCAGATTCACCTGTGTATGGAATCGTCAAGTCTGTTCTAATGACCGGTAACCTAATTAGATCTCCGAAGGGATCACGCCGTTCCGTCCTATTCTCTTGAGGTTCGGTGAGACTCATCTGATCGCGATAAATAACCAAAGGCGCAATCACCATTTTAGAATATACATGCTCAATAATCTGCTCGTCTGAATTGACGAGAAATTGATCTTTGGATAGTCCATCAACCTCTTTTGTAACAGACACAAGCTGCGCTCTCAAAGCATCACTTAAAGTAGCTTGATTGAATAATAAATTGTCGGATACGATCATAATCTCCCTCCTAATCCACTTTCACCCGAATTTCACCTTTAAGCAGCTTCTGCATCAGACCTTTTTTCTGCTGATTAAGCCGCACGATATAACTTTCAAGTAATTCAATGTTTTGTTCAACTTGATCCAATAATGCAGTAATTCGTTCTTGCTCATTAAGAGTGGGCAGAGCTAATTTTGCCTTTCTTACAACATTCCAATCAGATCTGGGCATTTTGGTGCCTGTTGTCTGAATCGAAGCTGATAAAAATGTATCCGTTTGAACCAAATAGAATAAATACCTAGAAGTGCAGTTACTTTTATTCTGCAACACCCAGATTTCAGAAGAACAAACCCCTTCAAATTCACAAAATGCAAATTTATGAAGGTATGGACGAAGCTTCCCAAACAGCACGTTTCCAGGACGAAAATAGTTTTTTGAACTCGTTTGTTGTTTGCTTTCCGTTTCTCCGATGATTTTCCCAGATTCCTGAGATATATGCTCTAGTTCAACGCATCTGAAATTAAAATCATTCGTTGCTGGATCGATTTTTTTATTTGAGCGTGTAGCACATTCATGGAATTCGACGGCTTTCCATCCATCTGGGAGATTGCCAAATTCTTCAATAGGTTCACCAAATTCAGGGAAACGGAGCCTGCCTGTCAGCAGCCCTTGCATCAATCCTTTCTTTTGCCGCTGATGGGCCTCGATCAGCTGTTGTACCCGTTCAATGGCGCGGTCCCATGTAGAGAGGATTTGTGAGATTTCTGCTTGCTCAATTAAAGGTGGAACTGGAATTGTGGCGTTATTGATCACCGATAAGGTCAAACCATAACGTGTAACACCATTTGCTTTTGTAACAAATTGATTGTGAACTTGATCATGCTGCAATGTTTTCGCAAGGAAAAAACTATCCATGCGTTCTTTGTCAGGTCGCAATATTGCCAGATGATAACCGCAGATCAGATTTTGTATTTCATCAGCCACAACTGCCGCACTGGCAATATCATCAGCAGTCTCAGAATCCTTAGTTATTAGAACATCACCGCGTCGAAGTGAGAACTTGTTTATTTCCGCTTCAGACGCTGTACCACGCATGAATTCCAGGCTACTTGTAATATACTCATTCTGATAAACATCCATGTAGTTACAAAGAAATACAGGGGCCTCATTCTCTTCGACCTTTTTATCTACGTTGCTAACAATTATTTGAGCTATGTTGGACAGCTTGGACAAATCCCAATCCTCTGGGATTCTTCCAATTTCTGTTTCAATGAGATCATTTGAATGCTGTCTATGATTCGACATTCGAATTTTCCCCCTCGTTGCCCTTGTTTTTACCCTTCAGTTTTCGTACCACCTGTTCTAAATCTCCATCCGACTGACTGGCTTCTCTTTCCAGGCGGGCGGTGTGGTACTTTTCATATTCCGAAAGCGCCAATGCCTTCGCTACTTCCGCCGACACCTGGCCGGCGTTGCGAATTGGTTCATAATCCCTTCCAATCTGTAAGAATCGCTTACAAGTTGGGGATTGTTGAAGGTTTAGAATGTTTTCTGTTATACTTAAAGTCATCAGAGTGATCCTTCTTTCGATTGCTGTTCTGTAAAGCAGCTTGACAAATTTCTATAAATGCCTATAATAACAAGTGGAGGCTTTCAACGCCCAGCGTTGCATTGCCTTTTTTATTTAATGGTCAATCAAAGCAATACTCCAAATATCAACGGGTTCTCGACGGATACTTGGCACAACTCTCTTGCTGAGTACCCGCATATTACACAGTGCAGATACTAAAGGTTGTAACTCAGTGCGAGCTGGTTTTGACATGCCTTTGATTCTGAATCCCCACGAGAGAATATAAGCAGCCAAATCAACGATTTGGACCCCCATAGTCAAATCACTATGAACAAAGAACGGCTCAGGAATAATCAAGCTCGATCGCTCCTGGCCTTTTCGGGTATTGATGAAATATTCGGTCATTTGCCCAAGCAATAGATGGCTTTTGACCTTATCCAATTCATCAAACACGATCATCCCCATCTCATTTGTCCCGGAGTCCTCAAGAGAATAGAAAAACCGTTCAAACAGGTAGCTGTAGTCTTTGCGAAGAAAAGGCAATCCAGACACATCTCCTAACTCTGGCTGTGCAACGACTGCGTCATAGTCAATGATGCTGGCAAAGATTCGTCCGCCGGCATCTAGACATGCCTGAATAGCCTGGGTTGCATATAATATTTTTGCTTGAGACAAGGCTGTTAGTTGCAGTCTAGTCACATGTTCACCATTTGCCAGGCATTGTTGGGCTAAGGATGGCAAGTCATCTGCATTTATCGGAGGCATTTGGCTTGCGAGACGGAAAGTTTTCGCCTTAAGCAGCTTTTTTGCTTTTAATTCAATCTTGTTTGTTGCATAAAAATCACCAAACAGGCGTCTTTCTATTGCCTTGACCTCTTGAATCAGATTCCAAAGATTGCGGTCTTTAACCGCAATTCCCGCGAGCACCTCGTAAGGCGATTCTTGGTGATCATTGCCGCTTTCATCAACAAACAAGAAAACTGTCATAAGCTACTCCTTTAAGCCTAGTTCGAACAAATGCTTCTTCATTTCAGCCTGCACCTGAATCAGTTCCGCTTCGATTTCATCGATTTCCTTCTGCACGGCGGGAATATCGACTTCTTCTTCCTCTTCAAACGTATCCACGTAACGCGGAATGTTCAGGTTGTAATCCGCGGCTTGAATATCCGCCAGGGTTGCCAGTGCGGAGTATTTCTCAATCGGTTGAAAATCCAGGTAAGTCTGGAAGATGCGGTTGATGTCTTCCTCGCGCAGAACGTTTTGATTGGTGCCACTTTCAAAGTCGCGCGAGGCGTCAATAAACAGGATGTGTTTATCGCGATCGGTTTGAGCTTCCGCCCAGGGTTTCCGTGCCTTGTTGAATACCAGAATAGCGGCGGGGATGGGCGTGCCAAAGAAAAGCTTCTCCGGCAGCCCGATGACGGCTTCCAGAATGTTCTCGTCGATGAACTGCTTGCGAATGATGCCTTCTGCAGCGCCGCGGAAGAGCACGCCGTGCGGAACAATGATCCCCACGCGACCTTCGCCTTCCAGCGCGATTTCCACCATGTGACTGATAAAGGCATAGTCACCTTTACTGGCCGGCGGCAGCCCACGGTGGAAGCGGTTATATGGATCGTTGGCGGCAAATTCAGCGCCCCACTTCTTCAAAGAAAACGGCGGATTGGCAACGACAACATTGAAACGCATCAGTTCATCATGATCGAGCAGGCGCGGGTTGGAAATCGTATCACACCATTCAATCTGAGCTTTTTGGTCAATTCCGTGCAGGAACATATTCATGCGGCACAACGCCCAGGTCGAGCCGTTGGATTCCTGCCCGCCCAGAAAATAATCAGGACTGCCGATTTCTTTGGCAACGCGGATCAACAATGAGCCTGACCCACAAGCCGGGTCGCAAATGCGGTCACCGGGTTTGGGTTGCACTAATTTTGCCAGCAAAATGGATACTTCCGGCGGCGTGTAGAATTCTCCGGCTTTCTTTCCGGCACCCGCCGCGAACTGACCGATCAGATATTCATAAACATCCCCGATCACGTCCCGGTTACCAACAACTGAAGGGCGCAGATTTAAGCGAGGACTGGCAAAATCCTCCAGTAAATTTTTCAAGCGGCGGTTGCGATCCTTGGTTTGGCCCAACGCGCCTTCACTGTTGAAATCAATATTGCGAAAAACGCCTTCCAGCTTGGATTTATTGGCATCCTCAATTTTTTCCAGGGCGATGTTGATAATTTCACCAACATTCGCCGCATCACGTCGTTCAAAAAGATAATCAAAGGTGCTCTCTTCGGGAACGATAAAACGCTCGCGGGATAATGCGCGATCTACACGTGTCATATCCCCATTGTATCGATTGAAGTATTCTTCAAATACATCCTTCTTTAAGTCGCTTAGATATTTCACGAATAGCATCGTGAGAATATAGTCTTTATATTGAGCCGATTCAACGGCGCCGCGGAAGGTATCGCAGGCCGCCCAGACGATTTGCCCGATTTCATTCTTGCTTGCATGTGAGTTTGCCATGTCTCTTCTTCTCCTATTCGATAATTGCATTCAGACAGACGGTTTGTATCAAAGCCGTTTTTTTAGTCAGGTATAAACCTAATAAGTCCGCTTCTTTTTTTCGCAGCAACTCCAAATCGCCAATTTTTCTTTGCATCTCAATATTCGGTATGGGAACCTCAAGACAGGATAACGCGGAAACAGAAAGGAAGGGGAGCGAGCTACCGCTGCGGTTTAATTTGATGTACTCTTGCGCGGGCGTTTGATTGAGCCACCAGGCCAGATAATCAGGCAGAACCGTTGCCTTATCGGGCCGTAAGATATAAAATGAATTTGCTGCGAGGACATGATAGGTAACGCGGCTTACTGGGCAGGCAAAATTATCCTGTCCCTTGGCCAGGAACAAAACATCGCCCTGCCGAATTTCCGATTTGGTCGTAGAGCCAGCAGGGGTAAACCTGGTAAGGTTGGACCAATCTACCTGGTGCAGGGTGTTGAAATCTCGCGCCTGAAGTAAAAAGTGGCTGCCATCCGGATGCGCGCGAATCCCCTCCCGCGATTGATAGCCAACCTGGATTTCAGAAATGTCGCTCAAGAAAACCTTCATAAGCCCTCGCAATTAATTACAGCAGTAGAATTCATACTGTAAATTATAGCGGGGATTTTTTATTTGTCAAGTATTATTTGCAGTATGTATTCTACTGTTTTTATTAATCAGGGGTTTTAATGTCTGTTAACAAGCTGGATATAAATAAATTAAATGTTTTGTTTCAAAGTTCTACTCAATGAGCTAATCCTGCGCGAGTGAAAGCGTCTTTTAATATCGCTTTGGCTTCCTCAGAATTACTGAGAATCCTTTTTTGTTCAATTTCCTTTTCTGCTTCCCAAAGTGCCTGAGCCAGACGACTTCGAAACTCACCATGCAAATGAGAGAAAGCATGATAAATCTTCATTAATTCAGGATCCACTGCAGGAAGACCAAGGGTTGAATAAACCGCTTTTCCGAGTGTCCCCGCAATACTCAGAATTTCTGAACCTTCAGGTAAAAACTCACCATGCATCCAACCTAATACCTTGGAAGGTGGATAGCCTAATAGATCACAAAAGGCTATGAAATCTTCCTCTCC
>ERZ1026800.1358-NODE-1358-length-15733-cov-2.571639_pt1 | contig 15733 bp, 11 predicted proteins | sample MGYA00520873_ERZ1026800 | MGnify/ENA primary metagenome ERZ1026800 (study PRJEB33270, sample SAMEA104284475) | anaerobic digester metagenome | biome: Anaerobic digester microbiome; feature: mesophilic sludge digester; material: Anaerobic digester biomass...
GAGCTATACAGGGCAGTGGCTGAAAAAGAAATTTAGAGAGTGAAACTTCCATACCTTATTGCATACCCCAGCTCTCATACAAAACTAAAAATACACGGTGTAAAATATTCCAACCTTTAAAAACAACATAATAACAATACAAAATTTTTCAGTTGTTCAAAATTTCTCTTTTTGAAGTTCACTCATTTGAAACGAAACCTTAAAACAGGCCTTCCTAAAACTTCACTATGTTTCACTAATAGGAAATTGCAAATAACCACTCCTGTGTACTTTCTTCCCCACAATAGATACACTTACCTTTCCCTTCATTTGAAAAACATCTCGTTGTTGCTTTTGTCTCATATTTTATAGCATCTTCACACTCTTTCTTACCGCACCAGTATGCTTTAATAAAACCCTTATTACCCTTTAACTGTTTCTTAAATTCATCATATGAGAATATCTCATGTGTATTTTCTGCCAGTCTCTGCTTTGATCTTGATAATAGAGTAGCTTGAATATCATTAAGAGTCATGCTGATTTGTGTACTTAAACTATCAATACTTACTTCGCTTCTCTCATTTGTATCTCTTCTAACCATTGTAACAACATTCTTTTTTAAATCTCTTTCCCCTATTTCTATTCTAATCGGTACTCCCTTTTTCTCCCATTCATTAAACTTAAAGCCAGCAGATACAAACTCTCTATCATCAAGTTTTGCATTTTCTACTACAGTTTGAACAGTAGCTAAAACATCCTTACTAACCTTAAGTACCTCCTCTTTATTTTCTGAAGTATATATTGGAATAATTACTACACCTATAGGTGCAATTACAGGAGGAAGAACAAGTCCTAAATCGTCACTATGAGCCATAATTATAGCACCAATCATTCTTGTACTCACACCCCAGCTTGTCTGCCATGCATTCTCAATATCACCACTCTTATTAGTAAACTTAATATTAAAAACCTTAGAAAAATTCTGTCCTAAGTCATGAGAAGTGCCGAGTTGCAGAGCTTTTCCATCTTGCATTAAAGCTTCAACCCCATATGTATTAACTGCACCTGCAAACTTCTCTGATTCTGATTTCCTGCCTCCATATACATCAATTGCAAGTACATCTTTTGAAAATTCTCTATACATATCAAAAGCTTCATTAACCTGTTTTAATGATTCCTCATGTGTTGAATGTACAGTATGACCTTCCTGCCATAGAAATTCAGTAGTTCTTAAAAATGGTCTTGTTCTTTTCTCCCATCTGACAATATTTGCCCATTGATTTATCTTTAATGGTAAATCTCTCCATGATGTAATCCATCTTGAGAAAGTATCATACATAATAGTTTCTGATGTAGGCCTTACAATGAGATTCTCCTCTAACTTTGCATCAGGATCTACTATAACACCAGAGCCATCATCTGCTTCTTTAAGTCTGTAATGTGTTACAACAGCACATTCTTTTGCAAAACCCTTAACATGACTTGCTTCTTTTGAAAGAAAAGAAAGAGGAATAAACAAAGGGAAGTATGCATTATCAACACCCATTATCTTAATTCTTTTATCAAGCTTTTTTTGAATATTCTCCCATATTGCATAACCATACGGTTTAATTACCATACATCCCTTTACAGATGAATTCTCTGCCAGCTGTGCCCTTTCTATTACATCAAGATACCATTGAGAATAGTTCTGACTTCTTGCTGTTATTCCTTTCTTTGACATACAGGTATTTTACACTACTTTAACAATATTACACAAATTTAGGATCAAATCCCCAATAGTGTGCTGCCTTTGCAAGTGCACTATCAGGATGCTCTATTATCCATTTATTTAAATCCTCTTTTTGCATTGCAATATCTCTTGCCTGTACCATAGCCTCAACACCTGCTTCAATCCCCCAAGGATGACCAAGTACACCGCCTCCCGCTTGTACAATGAGGTTTTCTCCAAGTCTTGTTATTGACTCCCCTATTGTTCCAGGATGAAGACCACCTGATGCAGTATGCCATACTCCTTTCATTCCATACCAGTTCTGACCAAGTGTCATATCAGTTACAGGTGTAATATCCTCTTGAAGTGCCTGCTGTATAAGCATAGGCTCATTATAGTTCTCCATCTTACCCTTTGGTGCACCACCATGAAGCGAATCTACGCCCAAAAGACGCATGATTTTAGCAATAACCACCATAGACATCGAAAAATCCACAATAACCCCTTTATCATACACTCCAGCCCCTGATTCCCTATCAAGCAGTCCATGCATAGCCCTGTGTGCATGTATTGCCAACCCAGGATTATGCTTTCTCATAGTTTGAACAGCAGCAAAACCAGTAACTATAACATCCATCATCATCCATCTTCCTCCATTTTCCTTAATCATATCAGCCCTATCAAGCATTACATCTATATCAGAGTGTGTAACATTACACAAATACATCTTTCTCTTCCCGCTTTTCTGCTCAACATCTCTTTGTACTTCATGTACAAGCTTACATCTATCTTCAAATTTGTTAAAATACAAACTTGTAAGATTTTCATCATCCTTAATACCCTGAAACTCTCCATTTGCAGCAGTAAAAAGTATTTTAGCAAGATATGCCTGCTCTTTTGCAGTTCTCCCTATCTTTGGCTTAGGGACTGTACAAAGCAAAGGTCCTCTCTCTATCTGCATAAACTCACGAACTCCATCAATACCAAACTGTGGCCCAGGAAAGCTTTGAACAAGACTTTTAGGAAATCTCACATCAAGTAACCTAAATGCTTTAATCATCTTCATACTATCAATATTTCCTGCAATTCCAGCAAATATACCTGCCATATTGCCAGGTTCAAATATTTCTTTTTTGTATGCAATCTTAAATGTCTTTGTTTTAGGATCCAAATCATATGCAACAGCTCTAAGCTTTTTAGCAAGCTTTGTACCAGAATGCTTCCCTTCATCAACCTTAGTCCATGTACCAGTTGAGCTTTCAGCAGCACAGCTTGCTGCCACCTCCTCAAATTTATCCTCTGGTACACCATCTGCAAGCTCTATATCAAGCTCTGTAATAAGGTAGTCCTCATCAGGATTCTTAGGCTTCCAGCCCTTAGGAGCAATATACTCAGAATGAATACTCATAGGCAGTAATATTTAAATTACATATTTTTAAATTCTATACCCTCCTGTCCCTCATGTAAAACATTTTTTACAAAATCGTTACACTCATCTTCAAGATTAACATTATATGTCTTAGGAATTACCCAATTCTTCTCATCCTTAGGAACAAAATAGCTCCAATCGTTCATCTGCTCATAATAATTTGAAGAAGAAGGAATAATGATACCACCTTGCTCAAAATTCTTAAAAAGATCTTCTAATATCAATGTATCACTTGTTTCTGAATAATGACTGCCATGTGCACCTAGAAATATAACAGGATACTTGCCTTCGTTATAAACAAGAGAAACCATTTCAGAAGTCTTTTGTCTTAAATTCCCATATGATATACACACAGGAGATATACCCATTTCTTTCAGTAACAATGTCCTTGCCTTAACGATAAATTCATCTTCATCAACAATAATTATTGTAAACTTATCAAAAACTTTTTTGTTATCATTCATATCTATACATTTAATTAATTTTACCTAATTCTGACTTTTGTTCTCCATTAGAAAAATTCTCAAGATATTCATTGCAGTATCTTTCAATATCACCATCCCTGAAATATTCAATAGGAAGCTTTCCTTCCTCTGGAATAGTCCAAACATCAGTATTTAGAATATCTTTCCATTCATCAAGCTGCTGCTTGTAATTACTTGAAGAAGGTATAAGAATACCACCCTTATCCTTAAAAGCATCATTTAGAAGCTTAACAATTTCACTTCCTCTTCTCTCTCCAAAACCAAGGTTATCATCAAGAAATATAATTGGGAATTTCCCTTCATCATGTATATTATAAATATGCTCAATTAAATTATCATAAAAGTCTTTTTCAACACACACAGGATTAATACCAAAAGCAGACATTACCATTTTATTCATCTCAACTTTTCTTTTATCATCATCTGCAATCACATAAACAAAATAATCATTTAATTTATCACTTTCAGTCATTTGTAATTTAAAATATAATTTAAATATATGTTTGAGCAGTTTATTGAAAAATACAATCTTCCTTTATACAGAAGGACTCAATTATACACCCAATACTACAAAAACTTAATATCCTCATGGGACGAACTAACCACATGGCCAGTTGATTTAAGAAAGAAATTAAATGATGAAATCCCCTTCTCTCAACTATCCTTTATATCAGAAGCACAATCTGATGATGGAAAAACAAAAAAAGCTCTTTTTAAAACAGAGTTAGGAAATTATATAGAAAGTGTATTAATACAAGAAAAAGAGAGAAATACAGTTTGTGTAAGCTGTATGAGTGGATGTCCTGTAGGATGTATATTTTGTGCATCAGGTCAAATGGGATTAAAAGAATCTTTAAACCAATATCAGATATTGGATCAGGTCCTTCATTTTGCAAGAGAATTAAAGACTAAAAACAAGAAAGTAACAAATATAGTGTACATGGGTATGGGTGAACCAATGCTAAACTTAGAAAATGTTTCACAATCCATAATTAGTATTACAGACAAAGAGAAATTAGCACTTTCAAGAAGGCGTGTAACAGTATCTACTTCAGGATATATACAAAATCTAAGGAGTTTTTTAAACAAAAAGCTTGGTGTTAAGCTTGCAATTAGCCTCCATGCACCTACTCAGGAGTTAAGGAATATGTTAATGCCAACAGTATCCAAGAGTAATTCTTTACAGGATTTGTTTAAACTTCTCGATGAATACACCGAAAGAACAAACAAAAGAGTTACATATGAGTATGTGCTGTTAAGAGACATTAATGATTTTACTGAAAATGCAAAGGAGCTTGCAAAGCTTTTAAAAAATAGGTTAGCTTTTGTAAATCTTATAAATTACAATGAAAATGAATGTTTACCATTTAAAAAATCAAGAAATGCACTACTCTTTCAACGAATACTTCTTGAAAATGGAGTAACATGTACAATTCGTAAATCACTGGGAGAGGAAATAAAAGGAGCATGTGGACAGTTAGCAGTTAGTAATTCCCAGTGCTAAATAGCAACAAAAATCACAAATAATAAAGATATATATCGGGGTGATCCGACTTGAACGGACGACCTCTACGTCCCGAACGTAGCGTTCTAGCCATCTGAACTACACCCCGTTCTTACATCTTGTCTACACTCTCAATACCTAAAGCATTCAATCCCTCCTTCATTACTTTTGAGGTCGATACTATAACATTAACAAGAAAATCTTCATTACTAGAACCAAGCACTTTCACATTTTGATAAAAGGAACTAAAGGTCTGCCCTAAATCAAACAGGTATGAACAAAGTATGTTAGGAGTATAGTTTGTAGCAGATGATAGCAAAATGTATTTGTATTTGCTAATTGCTCTTAAAAGTTCTTTAGTGTAAATATCAAGATCAGATATGCTACTAAAATCGATACTAGGAATTTCTTTTAAATACTCTCTTAAAATAGAAATGCATCTTGCATATACATATAGAAGATACGGACCACTGTCTCCATCAAAACTTGTAGCTTTATTTAAATCAAAGATAACATCCTTACCAACAGAAACTTTAAGAAAAGAATATTTAATTGCTGCAACTGCAATTTTATCACTAACATCAGCTATTTCACTCTCACTCCACTTTTCACTTTTTCTCATTATCTCCTCAACCTTTCTTTTCGCCTCATTTAGTAACCACTCACCTTCAATGATCTTACCCTTTCTACTTGACATTTTCTCAGCTCCAGGAAGTTTAACCATACCATGACCAAAGTGAACGGTACTATTAGCAATTAAGGGTTCTAACTGCGAAAGTGCATCTAAAACTACATTAAAGTAGGGAGTTTGCTCATTAGCAGTTATTATAATAGATTTATTAAATTTAAAATCTTCATATTTCTTTAATGCCAATGCTATCTCCTTTGACTCATATGTTGGAAGCCCCTCTTTATTTAAAAACACCCTTGTGTGAAGTCCCTTTTTAGGATCTCCTTCATAGATAACTGAACCTTCACTCTCTTTAAAAATGTTTTTACCTTTCCCATTCATATTTTCCCTTACTATCTTTATAGCATCTTCTCCCATCTGGCTTTCAAAATAGTACTTGTCAAACTTTGTACCTGTTCTTTTGTAAATCTCTTCAAAAGACTCAAGACACCATTTTCTACTCTCAAAGTACATTTCTTTAATCTGTCTTTTATCTAACTCATCAAAAAACTCTCTTTTGGGAAGGGATTTAATATACAAGGAAAATATATAGTAGTTAATGTTTCTAACATCATCAATAACTTCCTTATCTTTAATATCATCATACATCTTAAAACCAAGCATATATGCATCACCTAAATACTTAACCCTTTCATTTAGTGGTCTTTTTGCTAAATCATTAAATGTAATACCATCATCTTTAAGCATTTTTCCCAGTCCCCACATTGTTTTAGCTACATGAAGACCAACATCTCCCTGATAATTAGCACGAATAACTAAAGCTCCTAGCGCCTCTGTAAGCCTTGCAAAAGATTCACCTACCATATTTGTATACAGATGCCCAATATGGAATATCTTAAAAGGATTAGGATCTGTATACTCAACTACATACTTTTTACCCTTAAGAACATCAATATTAAAATATTCTTTGTTTATATTTACCTCTTTAAGAATCTCCAAAAGATATTTATCAGAAAAAAAGAAGTTTATAAATCCAGGAGATACTACCTCTATCTTCTCAATATTCTCATTCTTGGGAAGTCTTCTTACAATTTCCTTTGCTACATCAACAGGATTAGCATTAAGCTGCTTTGAGATTTGCATTGCAATATTAGATGTCATATCACCAAAAGAAGATTGTGCAGGAATTTCAACTTTAACAGTATCTCCTAAAGCCCCCATACTGTTTACAATATCTTTAAGATTGTCAGTAATTTCCTGTTGTATATCCATAGTATAGTATATATCAAAAATGCACCCGGAAGGAGTTGAACCCTCAACACTCGGTTCCGAAGACCGATGCTCTATCCAATTGAGCTACGGGTGCATATGTACTTGGACAGATTTGAACTGTCAACCTTTGGTTCCGCAAACCAATGCTCTATCCAATTGAGCTACAAGTACACCTCCTCATATATTTTATCACATTCCACCTACTTTATCCGTATATCCCCTTTCTCATATGTCAGTAAATATTGAACATTAAGCCTTTGGAAAGTTTTCAGTGTTTCACTCCCAGGATGTCCGAAAGAATTATTTATCCCAACAGAACATATTACTAACTTAGGAAACACTGCTTTTACGAAAGTTTCACTACTAGATGTATTAGAACAATGATGCCCTGCTTTTAAGATATCATAACTACCATTAGATGAAAGAAAACCCTTATCTACAAGAACTTTTTCAACCTCCTGCTCTGCATCACCCATGAGAAGAAAACTTTTACCCAAATATTCAAATTCAATAACAAGGGAGTCATTATTTATATTCCCATTATATGATTCAACACATCCGTTTTTACTTTCCTCTTTATTAAGTATAGGCCATAATATATTAACCTCTATATATCCCAGTCTTATAGTATCCCCTCTTCCAACCTCTCTTTTATTCTCATATTTCTGTAACAAATACTTATAGTTTTCATTCTCAAAGCATACTGGATAGTAAAGAATCTCCCCAACACTGTATTTATCCAGAACTTCAAGAAGCCCTAAGAGATGATCATCATGAGGATGAGTAAGAAGCACATATTCTATATTCCTATCATATATTGGCATATATTTCTGAATCTCATACAAAACAGAAGAGTCTGGTCCACCATCAATTAATAGCTGAGTACTACCATACTGAACAAGAATTGAATCTCCCTGTCCTACATTTAAGAATACAACCTCATTTTCAGCTTTAACACAAAAAAGATATATGAGAGAGAGAAAAACCCAAATAAAATTTTGGATTAAATGAGAATTCATATCTTTTTAGCCTGTAAACTATAATAATTGGAAGGCTCTATAGGGTAGTTATACAAACAAAACAGAAATAATAATAAATATACTGCTACAGCAAATACTCCTTCATTTATTCCCAGTTCTACCATTTCTACACTAGAAGACATCATTACAAGATTTTTAAAAACAGTTAATTGAATATATGGAATTAAATATAAAATCTGTAAAGGAACAAAGATATTTACTACTGTTGCACCTAATCCCCAAAATATACTACTGCTGATTATAGGAACAATTACTATATTAGAAAGAAGAGAAATAACAGATACCTTTCCAAAGAATGCAATTGAAATGGGAATAGTAAATAAAATACAAGTTAAAGATGGGAGAATACTATCTTTTAAAAATGAAGACTTAATATTTTCAAAGCATTTTGGGAAAAAGATAAGACCAATTACAGATGCAAAAGAAAAAAGAAAACCAACATCATGTATAAGGAAAGGGTTTAAAAGGATAAGAAGGGTAGCACAAAATATTACAGTAGCACCACTATTACTCTCTCTACCAAAAAGATTAGCCATTAAAGAAAGTGTACTCATTGTAGCTGCTCTAACTAATGATGATGAAAGACCTGAAAACATTGAAAATCCCCATATGCAACAGATCTTTATCAATACTACACTCTTTCCCCCTTTCTTTTTAAATAATAAATCTACCCCTTGTGCTACTAAAGCCACATTATATCCAGATGCAGCGATAACATGAGATACACCACTACTATTTAGTGCTGTATTAAATTCACTTAAAAATATCCTTTTGCTCCCAAACATTATTCCAATTAAGAGTGAGGCTTCAGGTTCTGGAACAGACTTTTCTACAATTCTTTCAAGAGAGTATCTTGCTTCAAGAAAAATATTTCCTCCATTCGTACATTCATACTCCTTAACCTGCAGTATTGCATATATTCCTTTTCTAAAAAGATATCTTCTATAATCAAAATCTTCAAAACTCTCAGGTTGCACAACTTCTCCTTTAATTTTACACTTCTGACCAGCATGTAAAACAGGTATATGATCAAATTTAATGATTAGTTCTCCTACTTGCCCTCCTTGAGGAGAAATTATGTATGTACTTTCCTTCTCTTGAGATATTAAAACTCCTGTTATAGACACATTCAGACCTGTGAAACTTTGGACCTTTTGAACTGCTTTTGAAATTTTAAAATATTGGAAGATAAAAACTGAAAGAAACAAAAGATTGGATAACAACAATATTTTTAACCCAGTTGCAAAAAAATGTACATGGCAAAACATACTGTATGAAACAAGGAAGAAAATAAAAAGAAAGAAAGCAGGGAGAAAGATCTTAGCAATTAAACCAATTGAAACAGGAATTTCTTCAAAAATGACTTTTTCAAGAAAATTAGAGAGTGAAATTGACAATACAAGAAATGTAAAACAGTGCAACAAGGCCTGATAATCAAGGAAAAACAGTAAAAGAGCAGTAATTCTTTGTCTAAACTGTTTTAAAGACATATGCTGTCCTTAAACTTGTTAAGTGTAGCCTCACCTATTCCGCTTACATTAAGTAAATCCTCTATTTTACTATATGGTCTACCATCTATAATCTTTTGAGCAGTGGAGGGCCCTACCCCATTTAAAGTCTCTAATTCCTGCAAAGTAGCATTATTTATGCTTATACAACCATCTCCATCAGTACTATCCCCATTACTAACATCATTGTTACTTCCCTGAGGTGGATTTATTATATCCACAACCTCCTTAGGAAGACTAAAAGCTAGCAGATTACAGTCATAATCGCTCTCAAAAGGTATATACACCTTAGAATTATCCTTCATCACAGAGGATAAGTTCATTTTCATTGATATGTACTTAAAACCCGCATCCTGAGTAAATCCATTAGCCCTCTTAACAGCATCAATAACAGATGCACCATCTGCAAAGCAGTAAACCCCTGGCATAGCTACTGCACCGCTAATATCAACAAGCACAGGACAGGGATCTTCTTTTGACTCTATCTCACTCTCATTCTCTTGAGCAGAACTACATACTGTATCTACAATTTCTTCGCTTTCTACAACCTCTTCTATTACAGTCTCTTTGTTTAGAGATGATATAACTGGCGAAATATCTATATTTCCCCAATTAATTACTGCTACATGTGTGAAAAACCCAAGCAGAAAAAAGAGAAGGAGTATGAAAATGTTTTTTCCTTTTATTTGACCCTCCACCTAAAATATTTTAGATGATAGGGATTAAATATTTCTTAAGTAAGAAGACTTATAGTTTTAGTCCTCTTGAATTAATATACTTTTAATAACTACATCATTAACAGGCTTATAGTCTTCATTAACTTCTACCTTTGCAATAGAATCAACAACTGCAAAACCTTTAGTAACTTTCCCAACTAAAGTATACTCTCCATTAAACTTTTGTTTATTAGAGTTAGGAAGTACTATGAAAAATTGAGAAGCATTAGCCATTCCTACATCATAATCATTAAAATCTACTAAATTCTCCTTCTTTACTGTATATCCAGGATCTCCACTTCCATCTCCTTTTGTATCCCCTGCTTGAATCACAAAATCCTTGACAACTTTATGAAATGTAAGCCCTTCATAATATCTTTTACTAATCAAAAACAGTAAGCTATTAACATTATCTGGAGCCTCTTTCTCATACAAATCTATAAATATATCTCCATATACTGTAGAAACAATAATGCTGTAATCATATTTCTCATCTAAGACCTTTTCTGCTGAAGAGTATGTCTTTCCTTTATCAATAATTAATGTCCCAGATGGATATTTTCCTGACTGCAGGGAAAAAACAACTAAAGCACAAACAGCAAGAAGTGCTAATGCTAAAAGCAGAAACTTTTTATTCTCTCCTAATGCATCTTTAAAGCCACTCATTTCAATATTTTAACACATTATTGAGCCCACCAGTACGGCTGTTTGCCACTCTCATTAAACCACTTGCCATGTCTCATTATCTGCTCCATCTGCGGACCACTTTCTTCAATATTAATTGTTACACTAGAGATAGATGCAGAGATATCAGGATATTTTGATATAAATATGAGCCTATATTTAACATATCTACTTCCTTCCTGTATATTAATACTCTCCCCACTATCAAATGCAGATATTAAGCTCATATCCTTAATTTGTAAATCACCACTGTACTGTATATTTAAACTGCTATTTAACACTATTGGTATATATTCTTCTTGCCATTTAAGAACCTCTGCAGATGTACTAAACCCCTCATTAGGAAATGTACTGCTGCTATCCCACTCATTTACAGTTACAAGCCCTGTATCATTATCAACAAAGCTCACAACACCAGAAGCTGTATACTCATCTTGCGAAACAACAATAGTATCCCCTTTGTTAAGAGTTACAACATAATTATCAGCACCAAAGGCCTGCTGTGTAATTGAAAAAGAGGTGCTTTGAGCATTTAATATCTGACTGTTATTCTGCAAAGTAGCTCTAAATATAGGTTTAAGCGGATATTTTCTCTCTTCAATTGTATGATACTCTAAAATATCATCTTCATCTTGGGCAGTAGCTGAGTATCTTACATTTTCAATCTCACCATCAAATGCATTCTGCACATCACTACACCCTAAACCAATTTTGTACTCATTAGCATTTAACACATATGGCTCACCGCTAAATGAAAGCCAACCATTTAAATATATCTTTGTTTTATCATCTAAAAAAGAAATAGAAAGATAATTATTTTTCTGAGGTATGTATAAATCTACCAACTCATTGCTTTCTCCATCATACAAAACTACAACTTTTCCTGTTTGTAACACTTTAATATTCACATCCCCTACACTAAGTAGACATGAATCCTGCAAACTAGAGGGTTTAAATACAAAATCAATATACTTTATCTGCTCAGTATTATCCAATTGTCCTTCTGCATCTACCAGGCTGTAAATATCTTGATCAGCAACCCCATTACTAAATTTACTTCCTCCCATAGTTATATATCCTTCCTCTTTTGCAAGAAATTGAAGTGAAAGTAGATTGTACTGTGAAATATCAACACTATCTACCGCTATACCCATATTCCCATTCTCAAAAGCTAAGGGTATAGGATACTGTGACTTTGATATCCAATTACTCCAGGATATATTATCATTACTTGTCATATATTCAAAATATATATCAGAATATCCAGAATCACTTAAAACCTCATTACTTGCAAGCATTCTTTCATACACTCTTAAAACATCAAAATACCCGCTTCCAAAAAGTTGTATACTCCCTAAATTATTCTGAGAACCGTATGACATATCAGCAGAAAACTCTTTACTATCAATATATACTGTTACATTAGAGTTTGTTATACCAAAGACAATAGTAATATACTGCCACCTATTGTACTCTACCTCTATCTCTGTATTATAGGATATATTATCATTATCCTTAAATACATATTTATCATTTTCAATTACAAGTTTTCCTAAATTAGATGAAAATAGCTCGCTATTCGCAGACATTCTCCTTTTGTAAGACCAAAACTGTACAGTTACATATCCAGATGAATTACTGTTTACAGTAAACTGCCTGCTCTCTCCTTGCTCAAGCTGTAAAGAGCCCTCGCCATACTTCTTTTTAAAACTTTGTTCGTTATCAAAGTTGTACTCTGCTATAAGATCTAATCTTGAAAAAGGAGTCTGCTTATCCTCAGTTGCCTGACCAAAGCCTTGCCACTCAATACCCTTAATCACAGCATTACTGCCTACAGTAACAGAAGGCGATGTATACTGCCCTGACAAAGCCTTATCAAGCTGTATATTCATAACCTCATTAAGTTTAACTCTATCAAACTGCCCCTGCTCAAACACAAACTGTGTATCATGAACAATACTTGGATCTATCTTTATTGGAAACACCCTGTCTTTATCAAGCAGCCACTTTGAATCTAAAACTATCTCATATATATACTTATCTCCACTTTTTACTATACTGGCTCTAACATTACTTGTTTTAATACCAACAGCATCAGTTGCATATTCAGGAAGGAAATGGGCATAGTAATTTCCTTTTTCATCAACAATATATACAACTCCACTGGGATATTTATCAGTTGCACTAATACTCTTTTTAATAGTTAAGCCATCGTCTACTTCAATTTCAAAAACAAATCTATTAACAGGCAGTACACACTCTCCCTTGCCACATTCAGTTGTATATTGAGGGATTTCATTTAAAACAATTTCTTCTTTAAGACCTTTGCCCTTTATTATTTGATACTGGATATCAACTCCATCATATATATTCTTAGATATTACAGTATCTTTTGGTACTTCACTCTCACTATCAAGTTCTCTGCCTATCTTTGCAAGCTTAATGCTTTTATTTAACTCCCTCTCCCCTACATTATTCCCACTCATTTCCTCTAACACAGAGTCATATGATACTTCAACAAGTGATATTTGTACTCCTTTCTTTGTTTGATTAATATGCAATTTACCCTTTATTTTCTCCCTTACAGTAGGCTCTTTTTGCTCTATGGGATTTACATATGAAGACACAGTTTCAAACTTAATATACTGTCCATTTACAAACTCTACATTAAAATTAGGATTTTCATTTCTAAAATATGTATTACTATCAGCTCTTACTATACTATCATTTTCTTTTTTTGAGAAAGAAATAACAAGAATATATATACAAAGTGCACATACTATTAAACCAAAGATATGCAGTATATGCCTAGCAACACTCCTGTTTGTTTTACCATTCTCTTTCTCTTTTTTCATATTACAGAGATCTATTGTAATTTAGAGTTATATCTCCTACTCTTGTAAAGTACTCCATGCTTGAAGTTAAGGAAATACGAAGTGTACATGTTCCTCCTGCACTATTACATTGAGTAATATCTGCTCCCTTAATACTCATTCTCTCCCATACTCCAGCTATTTTGCTAATACCCCCAGTGATTTGTACATCAGTACCACTATTACCAATAAGGGAGAGGTTTACACTGTTATTATCAGTACTTACAGAGTTTTCTGTCATAAAGTCTAAGTATATTGCATCTTCCTTCCAGCTAAGGAAGTCTGCAGGCAGAGTAATTCTTACAAGAATATCGTAATCCTGTGGTGTATCTTTAGTGGATACCCATTCATAATAGTTCTTAAATGAGCCGCTTTCCTCTACTGCATCAGAGGTCATTATCCCAGAATTATCACTTCCATCTGCAAATAGTATTGCTCCTGCATACTCAGGAGATATAGTCATCTGAGATGATAGATCCCCAACTGAAAGCCACTCAACTCCGTTATTACTAAACTCTAAAGTTTTTGTCTGTACATTAAATCTTATTGCTCCCTCTCCATCAGTTCCACTCCCTATTCTTATCGTTCCCTTTGCATATATATCATTCCATCTATTAGCACTATCTCCTATACTTGAATTAACTGAGAGTGATAGCAAGTCCCCAGCTATCTTTACATTATCTTCCTCTACCTCCAATTTATCACTAATACCGAATAGTATTCCATTTAATGCATACTCTTGTGTATTATTAACTTCTTCTGTTATCTGTACAATATCAGTAGTTATCCAATTACTACTTTCAGTTATTTTTACACTTATTTTATTTTCATTTACTTCTGGTATATATATTTCTAAGTATTTAATACCATTCTCATTATTTATTCTTGCTTTAGTAATATCATATCCTCCTGTAGTTAGGTTAGATACTATATTAATATTTTGATTATTTAATGTACTATCTATACTTAATACTATATTTTGTGATGATCCTACACTTGTATTATTTATTTTTATATTACTATGATCATCATTTGTATCTAGTTTAGATATTCTATACCAACCTGGAGTTGTAATACTTATTATTTTATTTTCGTTTATATTTTCTAATTGTTCAATTCTGTTATATGCTGTTTGTATTTGTAATTGTTGTTCTTTAATTGCTTCTACTAAGTATGGTGTAAATCTACCATAATCAAGAGATTTTATACCATTGCTATCTGTAGATACTAAATCTGGTATTATTGGTTCTACTTCTTGAGCAATGAATCCTGAAGAGGCTACTCCTTGTCCTTTCCAATCAAAGGTAACTCCTCTTAATGCCATTATTTTATCTAATCCTCCTGATATCGTTTGTATATTTTCTTTTAAAGATATATCAGAATATGTAACCCATGCATTAGCTTGTCCTTTTCCTGCATTATTAGCAGTATTAGGCAATTGAAGACGATATGTAGGACCTGTAACACCTATTCCTACATATCCTTTTAATGCTGTAGTTACTATACTGTCATTACCTAATACTACTGTATTAGCTCCTAGTCCTACTGCATTATATCCTATTACAATAGAATTATTATCATTATTATCTTTCCCCCTAGCATTATTTCCAATATATATACTATATTCAGGATCTGTAAGAGCTGTACTACCATCAGCTTGATACCTACCTGCATAATATCCTAAGGCTGTGTTAAAAGCCCCTGTTGTATTTGAATAAAGAGAAGTACCTCCTACTGCTGTGTTATAAGAGCCTGTTGTATTTGAATTAAGAGAACCATTTCCTAAGGCTGTGTTCTCATTGCTTGTTGTATTTGAAATGAGAGCGTAATTTCCTACTGCTATGTTATAACTGCCTGTTGTATTTAAATTAAGAGAACCATATCCTAATGCTAAGTTATCA
>ERZ1026800.1366-NODE-1366-length-15645-cov-2.330519_pt1 | contig 15645 bp, 12 predicted proteins | sample MGYA00520873_ERZ1026800 | MGnify/ENA primary metagenome ERZ1026800 (study PRJEB33270, sample SAMEA104284475) | anaerobic digester metagenome | biome: Anaerobic digester microbiome; feature: mesophilic sludge digester; material: Anaerobic digester biomass...
GGCCTGACCGTCCGCGCCAAAGAGGATGTTGGCCGGTTTGATGTCGCAGTGAACGATGCCGCGGCCGTGGGTGTGCGCCAGCCCTGCGCAAACCTGATCCATGACGGTCAGCGCGTCGCGTTGCGCCAGCGGTCCGGCGGCCAGCCGTTCCTCCAGCGAACCGCCCGGGCAATACTCCATGGCCAGGTAGTAAACGCCGCGATCGGAGAAGACATCGAACAGTTCGACGACGTTGGGATGGCGCACCTGCAGCGCGGCGCGGCCCTCCACCAGGAAACGTCGCACCATCTGCTCGTCATCGGCCAGGGTGGGGTTCATCTCTTTGATCGCAACCGGCCGGCCAAGCAGCGTGTCGCGGGCCAGGTAGACGAAACCAAAACCGCCTCGACCGAGGACGCCCTCGATGAGGTACTTGCCATTCAATAACGAATCGTTGGGTTTGAGTCCCATGGGACGGCTCCGGGAATGACGTAGACAGCGGTACGAACGATGTCAGTATAGAGCAGAGCGGGCGGTTCGTCAATTCTCGGCTGTTTATCGGCCAAATAAACGACCGTTGAGCGGTGACGCCGGCCTGCCGCCGTCCGTCTGAAACTCCAGATTCGTTTCCTGGAGGAAAATCACTCATGCGTGTGGCAATCTGGTGGATTCGGCGTGATTTGCGCCTGGCCGACAACCCGGCGCTGACGGCCGCCCTGGCAATGGCCGACCAGGTCATTCCCCTCTTCATTCTCGATCCGCACCTCGCCCAGGCCCCAACCACGGGCGCCAAACGCCTGGCCTTCCTGCTGAACAGCCTGCGCAACCTGGATGCGGACCTGGCCCGCCGCGGCAGTCGCTTGATCTTTCGCCAGGGCGACCCGCAGGCGGTGCTGGCCGACTTGGTCGCAGCCGCCGGCGCCGGCGCGATCGTGGCCCAGGCCGATGTTTCTCCGTATGCGCGGCGCCGTGACGCGGCGGTGGCGGAGCATCTGCCCTTGCAGCTCACCCCAGGCGTCACCGTCTTCCCCTCCGATGTCGTGACCAAAGCAGACGGGTCGCCCTACACCGTCTTCACGCCCTTCAGCCGGGCCTGGAAGGCGCTGCCGCCCAACCTGACCCCGCTGCCCGCGCCCGGCCGCATTCCCACTCCCGTTGACCTGGCGAGCGACCGGATTCCGGCCAGTCCCGCCTTGCCGCCCGACGTGCCCTTCGAGGCCAGCGAATCGGAGGCGCAGCGCCGTCTGCGGGCCTTTGCGGACGGCTTGCAGGCGCCCATCCGGCGCTACCACGAGCTGCGCGACCGCCCGGACCTGGACGGAACCTCGCAGTTGTCGCCCTACCTGCGCTTCGGTCTGATCTCCCCGCGGCAGGCGGCCGCGGCGGCCTACGCCATCCTCGACGGGGCGACCGACGCAGCCGGCCGCCGCGGCGCGGAGGTCTGGCTCAACGAGCTGATCTGGCGCGAATTCAACGCCAGCATCCTCTATCATTTTCCTGGCGTGCTGCGCGCCGCGTTCCGCCCCGAACTGCGCAGCATCCCGTGGGACAACAACCCTGAGCTTTTCGCCGCCTGGTGCGAGGGCCGCACCGGCTATCCGATCGTGGACGCGGCCATGCTCCAACTGGTGCAGACCGGCTGGATGCACAACCGCGCCCGCATGATCGTAGCCTCGTTCCTGGTCAAAGACCTGCTGATTGACTGGCGCTGGGGCGAACGCTTCTTCATGCAGCACCTGGTGGACGGCGACCTGGCCCCGAACAACGGCGGCTGGCAGTGGACGGCCGGCGTTGGCACAGACGCCGCGCCCTATTTCCGCATCTTCAACCCGGTGCTGCAAGGCGAGAAGTTCGATCCCCACGGCGACTTTGTGCGCCGCTGGCTGCCCGCGCTGGCGCATGTGCCCGCGCCGTTCATTCACAAGCCGTGGACCATGACGCCGCTGGAACAGCGCCAGGCCGGCTGCGTGCTGGGGCAGGATTACCCGGCGCCCATTGTGGATCATGCCGCGGCGCGCGAACGGACGTTAGCCGCGTACCAACGGGCGGGGTAACTATCCAGCCGCGACGATCCGCAAGCCAACGATTGAGGTGAAGTACATCCAAACGTCCATCAATCGCAACTGCTCACCCTGCAGGCCGATTTGGACAGGATGAACAGGATGTACAGGATTCTTGCTCTGTGGTGTGCAAAACTATCGGCACGAGAGTTCGAATATCCTGTCAATCCTGTGAATCCTGTCTGAATTCCAGGCAGGCCGATTTGGACAGGATGAACAGGATGAACAGGATTCTTGCTCTGTGGTGTGCAAAACTATCGGCACGAGAGTTCGAATATCCTGTCAATCCTGTCAATCCTGTCTGAATTCCAGGCAGGCTGAGCAGTTACTCGGACGTTATCGCCATTCAGATCAGCGATCAGTCTGATCACTGCCAGCTCTTTTGCTTTGGCCTCGACATCCACTGTGAGCGGCCAACCCAGCCACTCCACGGGGAAATCGCCGGCTTCGACGTAATCGTGATGCCGCTCCGGCTTCGGTCCGTCCCACCCTGCGAGCGGACTGGAGATGTGGAAGAGCGGTTCGGCCTGCCATGTCCCCTGGGCGCGTTCGGTGATCTCGGCCACGCTCAGGCCGTCGGGCAGGCAGCGGTGGTGATGCACGTCGTAAGCCAGCGGCACGCCAGTGTCGGCGCAGACAGGCAGCAGATCGGAGGGCGTGTACACCTTGTCGTCGTTCTCCAGCGTGAGGCGTGATCGCACCGGTGTGGGCAGCCGTTCGATGTTCCTGCGCAAGGCGCCCAGCGCGGCGGTCTTGTCGCCATACGCACCGCCGCCGTGGAGGTTGATCGTATCTGCGCCGACCCATTCCGCGATCTCGGCCTGGTAGTTCAATTCGGCGAGCGAACTCGCCAGGGTCATCGGGTTTGGGGAATTGAGCACCACGAACTGACCCGGATGAAACGACAGCCGCAGATTGTTCGAGCCGGCAAACTGACCGCACTCGCGCAAGCGCGCAATGATTTCCGCTCCACCCGGCAGTTCATTCATCTCGTACCCCGCCTCGGGATGCGTCTTCACGGGCAGAATCTGGCTGTTGATGCGGAAGGCGCCGATGCCATGACCCGCGCAGAATTGCAGCGCGGATGTAGCGGGCGAGGGCCCGGGCAGACGCGGGCGGAATCGTCGGATGACTATCATCGCACCACTCATCCTCATCATTGCGGCCGGGGCGCTTTACACGCGCGTCTGGCTCCCCTGGGGCGAAAAAGCGGATTTTAAGGGCGTGATTGACCTGATTAGCATGAAAGCCTACCAGGGCGAAGGCAAGACCGCCGTGGAAATCCCGGCCGAATTCCAGGCAGAGGCCGAAGAAGCCCGCCTCAAACTGATTGAGGCTGCCGCCGAAGGCGAAGATTCGCTGCTCGAGAAGTACTTTGAAAATGGTGACCTGACCGCTGAAGAAGCGCTGCAAGGTTTGCACAAGGCTGTTCAAATCAGCAACATAATCCCTGTGATGGTGGCTGCTGGCGGGCACATGATCGGCATTGCGCCCATGCTGGAAGCGTTGAGCAAGCTCGCTCCCTCTCCCGCCGAACACGCCGAGGTTGTCGCCAAGTCCCCCAAGGGCGAGGTGACTCTGACCCCTTCCGATTCCGGTCCGCTCGCCGCGTACGTCTGGAAAACCACCGCGGATCCTTTCGTGGGAAAGCAGACCTTCTTCCGCGTCTTCTCCGGCGTGATGAGCTCGGATACCCGCGTTTGGAACGCCAACAAAGGCGAAGAAGAGCGCCTGGCTGGGATGCAGGTACCTTTCGGCAAAGAAAACCTCCCCGTCTCTGTAATCCACAGCGGCGATATCGGCGCGGTTGCCAAACTGAGCGTCACCACCACCGGCGACACGCTGACCACCAAAGAGCAAAACATCACCCTGCCAGTGCCCACCTACCCCAATGCTCTCTACCGCGTGGCTATCAACCCCAAGACCCAAAGCGATGCCGCCAAGATGAGCCAGACCCTGACCCGCATGACGGAAGAAGACCCAACCCTCGCCTGGGAAATGGAAGCCGCGACGCACCAAACACTGCTCTTCGGCATGGGCGATCAGCACATCGATGTTGTCCTCAAGCGCATGGAGCAGAAGTTCCAGCTCAACCTGCTAACTCTCGAGCCTAAAGTGCCCTACGAAGAGCATATCACCCGCGAAGGCAGCGCCACCTACCGCCACAAGAAGCAGACTGGCGGTTCCGGGCAGTTTGGTGAGGTTTCGCTGAGGATTTTCCCGATCGAAGGCGAAGATTTCACCTTCTCAAACGACGTCTTCGGCGGCGCGATCTCGAGCAACTACATGGGTCCGATTGAAAAAGGCATCCGCAACGTCATGAAAGAAGGCGTGGTTGCCGGTTACCCCGTCCATAACGTTGGCGTCTCCATCGTGGACGGCAAGGAACACCCGGTGGACTCGAAACCTATCGCCTTTGAAATCGCCGGACGTGAAGCCTTCAAGATCGCCTTCAAGGAAGCCAACCCGGTCCTCTATGAGCCGATCATGCGCGTCGCCGTCACTGTCCCCGAAGCCAACATGGGCGATATCATGGGCGACCTGAACACCCGCCGAGCCCGCGTGCAGGGCATGGACACCGAACACGGTAAATCCACCATCAACGCGCACGTGCCGCTTTCCGAAATGATGCGCTATACCACCAACCTTCGCTCCATGACCGGAGGGCGCGGTCTTTTCACGATGGAATTCGACCACTACGAAATGGTTCCCACCCAGATGGCGCGCGAGATCATGGACGCCCGGCAGAAGGAAATGCACGAGAGCGAGTAAACCCTCGCTGAGTTCGCAAGAATTACGAGGCTGGCTGAAAAGTCAGCCTCTTTTTATCCGCCCAGAACAGGATTTTTCTGGAGCCCATCCCGAGGGAATCCCCCTGTTTGACAGGTCTTGTAGCGGCTAATGCGCGGTTGTCACTCGAAGCGGTATTGGTGATAATCACAGACTGGTTTGTAGCCGACTTCCTGGTAGATCTTATTGCTGGTAGGGTTGGAGAGGTTGGTGAAAAGGTTGACCAGTTCATACCCGCGCGAAAGCATTTCTTTGGACACTTCCGCCACGAGCGCCCGCGCGTAGCCCCTGCGGCGCTGAGCAGGCGGAGTGTAGACGCCGCTCACGCAAATCCCCGTGATTTGCGGACGATTGGCAAGGGCGATGCTGACCGCCTCACCCCCATCCACCCAAAAGAATGTCCGCTTCTGGCGGATGCTGACCAGAGCCGACTCGCTGGTGACAGGTTTTCGGGGTTCCACGATGACCTCGGCAACCATGGCGTTTTGTAAATCTGCCGCCAGTTGGGCATCGGATTCCTTCGCCAGTTCCATTCTGCCGGGCGGCAGATCGATTTCTGCCACCTGCCGCAGTTCATACGCCCGCGACCGGACGATGAGCCTGGCGTCCTGACCCGTCTTTTGCTGCCAAGTTCGCGCGAAGCAGTCGCTCACATCTTCCACCCCGTTCACGCCTGGCAGGCGCCAACCGTTCGTGATCAAGGCATCTGCCAGCGTTTCGATGGCGGCTTGGTTGAGCGGCTCACTCTGCACAACCATAGCAAAAGGCGGGGTCATCACCGCGGAAGCTGCGATCCCTCCGTGTTCAGCCTGAACCAGAGCCATCAGGGGCAATTCTTCCCCGAAAGCATGCAGATCCTCCCTAAGGCGCGACGCCAGCCCTAAAATCAGGTTGTTGCGCGTTTCCGCTTCCACCCAGAGGCGGTGCGCTTGTTCGTAGAATAACAGCGGGTCTTCAAAGAATTTAACTGTAAACATGAGTCTCTCCTAAAAATCAAGGCTGCCAGCCGAATTCAGTCAGGTCAACAGAACCCTCGGCATCAAAACGCACGCCTTCCTCCTCCAGGAGCGCGCGCTGAAGCGCCGCGTCGGGTCCGGTCAGGCTGATCCTTCCCCGGCGGTTGATCACGCGCTGCCAGGGAACCCCTTGGGTCTGCCTGTAGCGCAGCGAAGCCAGGGCAAAACCAACCATTCTGCCGCTGGCGCCGCCAGCCATCGCGCCAATTTGCCCATAAGTTGCAACCTTTCCGGCGGGGATTGCCCCGACCAAATCAAAGATTCTCCGATGGAGCTGCCCTTGAACGGGTTTCATGGTTTAGTTCCCCTGGACGAAATCCTTGAGGGGGTTGCGCCGTTTCGGATCCCTCAATTTACGCAGTGCCGAGCCTTCGATCTGGCGGATGCGTTCGCGCGTCAGCCCGAAGAAGAGGCTGATCTCTTCCAGCGAGTGATAGATGCCGTCTTTCAAGCCAAAACGCAGTTCGAGGACTTCGCGTTCGCGTTCTGGAAGACCGCTCAGCGACTCGCGCACGGATTCCCGCAGGCTGTCGCGCAGGACCTCTTCAATCGGTTCGATCGCGTCAAGGTCGGGAATGTAATCGCCAAGCGTGCTGTTGTCAGCATCGCCCACCGGACTTTCGAGCGAGACGGGCTCTTCGGCGGACTTAAGGATGGCGCCTACCTTTTGAGCGGCGGCATCCCACCGGCGAAGCAGATCTTGGTCGCCCAAGTCACGGCTACAGCCTTTTTCACGGATGGTCTTTACGTCATCTTCGGAGAGAAACCCGGATTCGAGCGCAATTTCCGCCGTAGTTGGGTCCCGTCCGAGGCTCTGCACCAGGCGGTGCTGCACCGCAACCAGCTTGCTGATGCTTTCGACAACATGCACTGGAATGCGAATGGTGCGCGCGTTTTCGTGGATATAACGGATGATTGCCTGACGGATCCACCAGGTAACATAGGTGCTGAAGCGGAACCCCTTGGCAGGGTCAAATTTTTGAATACCGCGGAGAAGTCCCATATTGCCTTCCTGGATCAGGTCTTCCATGGCAATGCCCTTATTATTGTGACGCTTGGCGATGCTCACCACCAGGCGCAGGTTGTATTCGACCAGTTTCTGGTTGGCGAGAGCGGCGCTTTCCTCGACGCGCTGGATGCTTGTCTGGATTTCCTCTGCGCTGGCTTCCAGACACGTTGGTGCGTCGGGATCGTTCCAACTGCGACCGACCTGTTCAATTAATCCTTCAGGGAGGATGTAGGCGTCCATAAAGAAGCGGAGGAGGTCGCGCGCGAGGTCTTCCCAGTGTTTGTCGGCACCCCACCTGGGGTCATCGAGATAGGCTCGGATGGTAGGTGGCTCGGGCACCGCGAGAGTCTGCTGCAACTGCGCCGCCTCGGCGAGCACTTTTTCCAGGTCCGGAGCGGGATGTGAAAGTCTGGCAGCGTCCATCTCCACCTGCGTCCAGGTGGATCTCATGTCCGCGAGGATGCCTTCAAGGTTTAAGCCAAACTCACCGCAGCGGTAAAGGTCCAACTGCCCTTTTGCCTGGACGATGATTGCCAGGTAGAATTCCTGCTCCGCCAGCAGTAACTCCTCGCGGCTGATATCCCGCAGGTAAAGCTGGATTGTGTCATCGAATTTCTCACTTTGACGTGGGTCGAGACTTGATTCAGTCTGATCACTGCTTTGTTCAAAATCATCCATGTTTTTATCTGACATTGCTTAAGCCTTGTCTCTGGATTTACTTTTAATAGAGGAGGCAACCCTCACGCGGGTACTGCCGCCGGCTTCGGGAGCCAGCATGGCGGCATCCAGCCTGCGGCGCTTTTGCAGCAGCTCCAGATACAGGAACTGCACTTCCTCTTCGGTGTAGGTTTTGGATTCAACCGCGTCAGACTGCAGGAATTTGATCTCTTCCAGCCGGTCTTCAAGGCGGTTCAAGCGCATCCGCACGACTGCCCGAACCTGGTGTTGGTCGCGTTTTTCCCTGGTAATCATGTGCCTTTCTTCGACAAAGCTGGGATTCTCCTCAAATTCCAGCGCGGAAGTGAGACGGGCTTCAACGAAATCGGAGGGAGTGTAGTCCACCTGGCGCAGGCTCTCCGCGATCAGGTGGTAGCCAGCGAGAGTGTCCGCGTTCTGAAAATCCGATTCAGTAATCGGGTCAAGCTCCAGGTTGCAGAGGGTCTTGTTCAGGCGGAAGAGCCCTTCCGGCTCAAGGAAGAGGTCGTGCAGCAGGTAGCGCTCGAGCATCTGGTTTTTCTGCGCCGGTTTGCTGAGCATGTCTGCCGGTATGACATCTGCCTGGTCGCTTTCAATCTTTTTTCTTCGGCTATGCGCAGGTCCGGAACGCGCGCTTTTCAAAGAACGCTCGTCCACCCGCAAGAACCCCGCCAGTTGCTGGCGGTAAGCTTCCCTCTCCACAGAATCCCCCACGTCGTCGATCAGCGGCATCACCTGAGCGGCAATATCGCGCTTCACCTTGGCGTCATTCAGGTCCTTGCCGATTGCCAGCGTCTCCATGACATGCACGACCACCGGCTTCGCCTTTGCGATGATCTGCTTCCAGGCTTCGGGGTTTTCGAGCACGATCTCATCCGGGTCCTGCAGTCCCGGCAGCGCGGTCACGCGGATATCCGCGTTGATGCGCTGCTCCACCCGCATCAGACCGCGGGAATCAAAGTGGATCTCAGACTCCTGATCCATGGCTTTGCGGGCAGTCTCAAGCCCCCTGAGGGTGGCGTTCTGTCCGGCGGCGTCGGGGTCCAGCGCCAGCACCACGTTGCGCGTCAGGCGCTTGAGCAGGCGGAATTGGTCTTCTGTCAGGGCAGTACCCATCGGAGAAACCGCGTTCGTGAACCCCGCCTGATGAAGCCCAATCACATCCATGTAGCCTTCCACGATGACCGCCTGGTTCAGGGAGCGGATGCTTTTGCGCGCCTGGTCGAGCCCATAGAGCAAGCGTCCCTTATCGAAAACATCCGTGGCAGGCGAGTTGAGATACTTCGGAATGCCGTCGGGCTCCAGGGTGCGTCCGCCAAAACCAGCCAACTGCCCGTAAGGTCCGCGGATCGGAAACATAAGGCGTTCGCGGAAGCGGTCGTGTAGGCTGCCGTCATCGCGTTCCGTCAACAAACCCGCCGCGATCAGCATTCCTGTTTCATAGTTTTTTTGGCGCAGATAGTCCAACAAAGTCGTCCAGCCGGCTGGCGCGTAGCCCAAGCCCCAGATTTTGATGGTTTCGTCGGAGAGACCGCGTTTGTGAAGGTAATCAAGTGTCTTTTTACCTGCGGGGCTGGTGAGCATCTGCTCGCGGTAGAAGCCGGCAGCCGCCTCGAGCACGGCGCTGAGTTTCTGCTGGCTTTGGACGCTTGCCTCAGTTTCCGGATTTTGCTGCGTGAGGGTAACGCCGGCGCGCGCGGCTAACTGGCGCAGGGCTTCGTTGAAGTCCCAGCCTTCGCGCTTCATCATGTATCCGAACAAATCCCCGCCTTCGTTGCACTGCCCGAAGCAGCGCCAGGTTTGGGTTTCGGGGAAGACGACGAAAGCCGGCGTGCGGGTGTTGCTGTGGAAGGGGCAAAAACCGATGTAATTCTTTCCGGTGCGGCGCAACTTGACCGTCTGTTCAACTATTTCGACGATGTCGAGGCGTTCTTTGATGTCATCTACAACAGTCATTTCTTACTCCAGGTTTTGGTGGGTCTGAGGCTTGGATGTGCTTGTTGCCCCACCGTCTTAATTTTACCTTGTTATTCGTTGGTTCGCCGGATATGTGGGGAATTCACGATGCTTTTTCCCCGCGCAGCAAGCCAGATCAACAAAAGCCGCTTCCCCAAGGGTTTGAAAAGCAGGGCCGCACTGACCGCGACCCTGCTCATTTTCAGACTTACAACCGCTTCCCGCAGCAGGAAGCGATTAAGCTCACCTAAGCATCCTTGGCAGGATTCTCGGCTTCATCCTCAGAAGCAGAAGCCATCTGGGAGTAATCCATCTCCGCCAGTTGTGAGTACATTGACCAGCGGCGTATGGCGTCGGCTTCGGCGCCCCTCATCAGCTCTTCAGCGCGGGCTTCGTCCTGCTTAAGCAGCATGCGGTAGCGGGTTTCATTGTAGGCGTAATCCGCGACCTTGATGCTCGGAGCCTTGGAGTCGAGCTGCAGCGGGTTTTTGCCTTCGGCAACCAGGCGGGGATCATAGCGGTAGAGCACCCACGCGCCGGAGTTGACTGCCAATTTCTGCTGGACAAGACCCTTCTTCATGTCGATACCGTGGTTTATGCAGTGCGAGTAGGCAATGATCAGCGAAGGACCGTCGTAGGAGTCCGCCTCGTTAAAGGCGCGCAGGGTCTGCGCATCGCTGGCGCCCATCGCCACGCGCGCTACGTAGATGTTGCCGTAGGTCATGGCAATCATGCCGAGGTCTTTCTTGGGCTTGTCCTTGCCGTCCGCCGCGAACTTCGCCACGGCACCGCGCGGGGTTGCTTTGGAGCTCTGCCCGCCAGTGTTCGAATACACCTCGGTATCGAGAACCAAGACATTCACGTCACGACCGGAAGCCAGAACATGGTCCAGACCGCCGTAGCCAATATCGTAAGCCCAGCCGTCGCCGCCCATGATCCAGATGCTCTTCTTCACCAGGTAATCTGCCAGGCTGTAAAGGCTGCGCAGTTCGCCTTCTTTCTCGTCTTTGAGCATGGCTTTCAGCTTCTTGACGCGCTTGCGCTGTGCGTTGATTTCCGCCTCGCCGTTTTGGGTGGCGTTGCAGAGCTCGTCTGCCAGTTCGCGGCCAATGCGCTCAGCGTTTTTCTGCACCAGCTCTTTGGCAAAGGCGGTGAACTTATCCACGGTCAGGCGCATGCCCATGCCAAATTCAGCGTTATCCTCAAACAGTGAGTTCGACCACGCCGGACCAAGCCCCAGAGTATTCTTTGTCCACGGGGTGGTTGGCTGGTTGCCGCCATAGATGGAGGAACAGCCGGTGGCATTGGCAACCATCATGCGGTCGCCAAACAGTTGCGTTACCAGGCGGATGTAAGGGGTCTCGCCGCAGCCGCCGCAGGCGCCCGAGAACTCGAACAGAGGTTCTAGCAGTTGTGAGTTCTTGACCAGATGGGTCGAGATTTCTTCACGCGGGATGAGAGGTAGCTTGAGGAAGAAGTCCCAGTTTTTGGCTTCGCTCTCGCGGATGGGAGGCTGTGCGCCCATGTTAATGGCATGGCGCTCAGGGTTGGTCTTATCCTTGGCGGGGCAGTTCTCTACGCACAAGCCGCAGTCAACGCAGTCTTCCGGAGCAACCTGAACCGTCCAGGAATAGCCTTCTTTCCACTCGCGGAATTTCGACGCGGTGGATTTGAAGGTCTCAGGGGCGTCCTTGAGCAGCTCGGTGGGGTACACCTTGGTGCGGATGGCGGCATGCGGGCAGACGAAGGAACAGCGTCCGCACTGGATGCAGAGGTCGGGTTCCCAGATCGGGATCTCGAGGGCGATGTTGCGCTTTTCCCATTTGGTCGTGCCGGTGGGATAGGTGCCGTCATCAGGCAGTTGGCTGACCGGGATAGCGTCGCCATTGCGGTTGATCATCTCGCCCAAAACTTCCCTCACGAACTCGGGGGCTTCCGCCGGAACGGCAGGGCGCCGACCGTGAGTGCTGGTGATTTCAGTTGGGTAGGAAACCTGGTGCAGGTTTGCCACAGACTGATCCACGGCTTCGAAGTTCTTGCGCACGACAGCTTCGCCCTTGCGTCCGTATGTTTTCTCGATCGCGTGTTTGATCTGGGCGAGCGCTTCTTCGCGCGGGAGCACACCGCTAATGGCGAAGAAACAAGTCTGCATGATGGTGTTGATGCGGGTGCCCATGCCGTTGGCTTCGGCGACTTTGTAGGCATCAATCACGTAAAACTTCAATTTCTTTTCGAGAATGTCTTTCTGCATCTCGCGGGGCAGGGTATCCCAAATTTCATCGGGACCGTAGATCGTGTTCAGCAGGAAGACAGAACCCGGGCGGGAATACTTCAGCAAGTCGAAGCGGTCCACAAAGCTCACCTGGTGGCAAGCCACGAAGTTGGCTTCGCCGGCAGAGATGAAGTAGGGCGCGCGGATCGGGTCGGGACCAAAGCGCAAGTGCGAAACGGTCACACCGCCGGATTTCTTCGAGTCGTACTCAAAATAGCCCTGGGCGTAGTTGGGGGTCTCATCGCCGATGATCTTGATGGAGTTCTTGTTGGCGCCGACAGTGCCATCGGAGCCGAGCCCAAAGAAGATTGCCTGGATCATGTTGTCGGGCATGATCTCGAAACTCGGATCGTAATCGATGCTCAGATTGGTGACATCGTCCACAATACCAACGGTGAAGCGAGCCTTGGGTTCGTCTTTGGAAAGTTCGTCAAAGACGCCCTTGACCATGGCAGGAGTGAAGTCCTTGGAAGAAAGTCCGTAACGTCCGCCGATGACAACGGGCATTTTCCCGCAGGGGCAGGTACCGTCGTGCAATCCGTCTGCCAGCGCGTTGACAACATCCTGATAGAGCGGTTCGCCGATCGCGCCGGGTTCTTTCGTGCGGTCGAGCACAGCGATTTTCTTAACGGTCCCGGGGAGCACAGCCATCAGATGTTTGACGGAGAAGGGACGGTAAAGACGCACGACGACCACGCCCACTTTTTCACCGCGGGCATTCAGGAATTTGGCAACTTCCGCAGCCGTTTCGGCGCCGGAGCCCATGATCACGATCACACGGTCGGCGTCAGGCGCGCCGTGATATTCCATGATCTTATATTCGCGCCCGGTAAGGTCAGCGAAGCGTTCCATTTCCTCTTCCACAATTCGCACTGATTCGTCGTAGTAGCGGTTGACAGTTTCGCGAGCCTGGAAATACATATCCGGGTTCTGGGCAGTCCCGCGGATGACGGGGTGATCCGGGCTAAGAGCGCGTTCACGATGGGCGATGATCATATCTTCATTGATCATCTCCCGCAGGTCCTCATCCGTCAGACGTTCGATTTTGTTGATTTCATGTGAAGTGCGGAAGCCGTCGAAGAAGTGCACAAAAGGCACGCGGGCGCGCAGCGACGCCGCGGTAGCTATCGCGGCAGTATCCTGGGCTTCCTGCGGGGAGTTGGAGGCGATCAATCCCCAACCGGTCTGGCGCACCGCCATCACATCCTGGTGGTCGCCAAAAATGGAGAGCGCCTGCGCCGCCAAAGAGCGCGCGGAAACATGAAAAACCGCCGGGGTCAGTTCGCCCGCGATCTTGTACATATTGGGGATCATCAGCAGCAAACCCTGTGAGGCGGTGAAAGTGGTCGCGAGGGCGCCAGCCTGGAGCGCGCCGTGCACCGCGCCAGCCGCGCCGCCTTCGGACTGCATCTCCACCACAGAAGGAATCATGCCCCAGATATTTGGCACCCGTTCCGCAGCCCACTGATCCGCGAACTCACCCATGGTCGAAGAAGGGGTGATGGGATAAATCGCGATTACCTCGTTCAGCCTGTAGGCAACGTATGCGGTTGCCTCGTTGGCGTCTGTCATTACCATTTCCCGTGTCATTTAGAAAAACTCCTTTAAGATGTTATCGATTCTTCATCGTTTATAGTCGCAGTTTTATAACCTCGCTTTTCGCAGAGGTTCCAGACACTACATTGTACCCCATAACCCCAAACCAGGGCTCATTTAGTATATTAAAAATTTGTAAGAACTCTCACTGGAAACTGCTTTAACCAGCTCCGGAAAGGCTCGGAGAGGCTCAGAGCAAACCTCGCGCGCGGAGTTCCCGCTGCGCGAGCAGCAAGGTGGAAAGGCTCTTTCCATCGATCAATCCGCCCTCCTGCGCCGCGGTCATCAATTCGGAGAGGGGCATCACCACAGTCGTCAGGAATTCATCGTCATCCTGCTCCAGGGGTGAGTCTTTCAGCTTGAGCGCCAGGAAAACATGCATATACTCGCTTGAGTACCCAGCCGCCATGTAGAAGCCGCCAAGAGGAATCATCTCCCCACAATCCTTGCCGATCTCCTCGCGCAGCTCGCGATGCGCGCTCACCAAGGGCTCTTCGCCCGGGTCCATCACCCCTGCCGGCAGCTCGAGCAGCTCCTGCTCCGCCCCGATCCGATACTGCCGCACCAAATAGACCCGACCCTGCTCATCCACCGGCAGGATCGTAACCGCGTCCACATGTTGGACGAGATCGTAATCCCGTTCTCTGCCGTCGGGCAGACGGAAGCGCACACGTTCAACGTCAAAAGGTCTTAGTTGCATCAAGGTTTTTCTTGAAAGGATCGCTTGTTCCATTTTCTCTCCATTAAACAAATCAGGAGGCTTGCGCCTCCTGTATTGTAATCCTGCTTTTGTTTATGGAATCTGTAAAGTTGCGATTCCGCTCAGATCGTAGGGCTCTTTCAATCCATTCACCTGGATGATCTGCTCGGGCCAAACATCTCCGTAAGCGCAGGCGATGTAGTAAACCGTCTCACCCGGACTGACGTTCCAGACGTCGGGATGAGCCAGCAGGGAACGGTCAGCCGTTGGCCAGGACCCCGTCTGCGGGACTTCCAGAACGTCGCCGATGCTCAGCATACTGCCGGCAAAGAGGTTGTTGATTGCCAGCATGTCGCCCGGATCCACGTCAAACCGGCGTGCCAGGCAGTAGATCGTTTCACCGCTTTGCACCGTCCAGGTGGTGGGTTTCGTCATCGGCTGCAAGGTCGGCAGCGGGGTTGGGGTGGGCGTGCCGATCGGGACAGGGGTAGGCGGGATCTGCGTGATCACCTCAGGCGTCCCAAGCGGATTCTGCACGATCTGGGTGGGCATGTTAAATTCCTGCATGATGGCTTGCGCGGTCATCGTGGCGCTGAGGATCTGCTGATCCACCGGCAGAGGGGTATTCGCTACATCGATCACGTGCGGAGTGGCAGCGGGCGGCGTGGAAGCTTTTCGCACACAAGCCGAGAGCGCCAAAACCACGATTAATGGAATAAGCAGCAATAATAATGATTTCTTCATTTCGTTCTCCTTAAAACCAAGGTACTTCATAGCCTTGTAAGTAGCAATAACTGTGCCATTTGAGAAAAAACAGCCCTGTGGATCACAGAGCTGTTTTCTACGAGCGAATTGAAACTATTTCTTCTTCAATACAGGCAGACCGGTATCCAATTCCACAACGATCTTGCCTTCGGGAACGCTGTCAACTTCCTGACCTTTGCGGATATCCGTTGAGAAATAATAAAGCTCGGTGTCTTTACCCGATGCTCGCTTTACCTTCTTGAGGTGGAGGAAATATTCTTTTCCCTTTGAGTTTTTAAAGCTGTATGCCATTTATAACTACTCCTTTACTAAAACAACAAAATGAAACTGCCGAAAAAGTGTACCCGCAGGAGCTTACTTTGTCAATTCAACTCTCCTCCCCAGCCGAGAGGAAGCATCTTGCTTTGGTCAATCCTTATGTTGGCATCCGTATTGTACGGACGGTAGCCCGCCCCCATCCTTACCGTAATCAATCCGGAAGATGCCCGGATTGATTACGATCTTACGCAACCAACTTTTCTACGCCTAAGCTATTCCTTTGACAAAAGATTCAAGCGCCTGATTGACGATCTCAGGCTTATCTGTATTTGAATTATGACCCGCGTCCGCTATCCATTCAAGTGGAATGCCGGTATCCTCGTGCCATTCTTTATTGAGTCTGAGGCAATAGCCTACTCTATCTTCTTCACCGCAAATTAACAAAGCCGGGCATTTAATAAGATATGGCAAATCCGCCTCCATCCCTTCCGCAATGATCTTAAAACCGTGGCCTGTTAATTGGGCATATCTCTTTTTATCCCCTTCAT
>ERZ1026800.1369-NODE-1369-length-15610-cov-2.166570_pt1 | contig 15610 bp, 13 predicted proteins | sample MGYA00520873_ERZ1026800 | MGnify/ENA primary metagenome ERZ1026800 (study PRJEB33270, sample SAMEA104284475) | anaerobic digester metagenome | biome: Anaerobic digester microbiome; feature: mesophilic sludge digester; material: Anaerobic digester biomass...
GACCTCATTTGCGACCCCTATGACAAACTCATTAAGCCTGTCCCGGAAACCCTTTACCAAGACATCTCTTGATTCAAAGTTTGAATATATGCTTCCTCCTGATATCTCAAGCCTTCCGTTGTCGCTTTCCCATACAAGCCGCACAAATCCTCTGTTTGCCGTATCAGGTACCGTTTTTATCAGTTCGTATCTGCTGCCTTCAACCAGCATGCGCCCTTCCAAAGAAATATTTATGGAATCTCCTTCCATAACCTGTATTTTCGCCAATCCGCTCAGCTCATCAATAAGTAAATTCCTCCGGTCTCTGAGGTCATTTGCTGTAACACCGTGAGCCTCTATCTTTTTTATATCAAGATTCAGGGTCGCAAATTCCTTCGCAATTTCATTAATCCTGTCAATATTCTCAATTATTTCCTTATCCTTGCTTTTCCTGAAATTAACCAGCATATTATCCATATTCTTTACAGTTTCAACAAAGGCAATGGCGTTTTCCTTTACCATTGCTCTGGCTGTCAGTCCCCCTGTAGGCTTGGAAAGCTGCTCCCATGAGTTCCAAAAATTGTTCATAACCGCCTGAAGGCCGTCCTCTGAGTTGCTGCTGAATATGGTCTCCAATTCCTTGACGCTTGCATATCTTGCTTCCCAATAGCCCAGCCCGGTTCTCTCCTTCTTGTACTTGTTGTCCAGGAATTCATCCCTGTACTGCCTTATTTCCTGCACATCAACGCCGTACCCAACCTGCATCACCTTACCGTTCCCCGAATGTCCCAGCTTCTGATAGAAGGCGGTGGAATTGGATATTATCTGCCTGGTATATCCGGCAGTATTCACATTGCTTATATTATGACCGGTAACATCCAGCGCCCTCTGATTTGCAAAGACTGCGGATACTCCGATGCTCAATCCTCTAAACGACATTAATACTCACCTCAAAATGCGCAAGGCTCATTGTATGCGCTTCGGTATTTTCCATTAATCCTAATCTATACCTTAGTATCAATAATGTTCTTTTTGCCTTGTTTGCTCTTATTCTTGCCTATATCCTCGTACAGGGATCCCGTCTCCATACCGGATCCTGCAATGAGGTTTATTGAATAATCTATATATTCCAGGGACTGCTCTATAAGCTGTCCGTTTATGTCATTTGCAGCCTTCAGCTCTGATAAAGCCTTCTGAAGCTTGCTCTGGATATCCTCCAGCTTGTTTTTCAGCTCAGGCTTGAGTACTTTTGCCAGTTCGTGTACGGTCACCCGCTCACTGTTCATATCCAGCGCCTTGCAGAGCATGGAAATTACATCCTCCCTTTTCCTCTCCAATTGTCCTATACTAAAGATCATGTCCTGCTCCAACTTGACCATCTTGTCCAATTCCGCAACTTTCCCTGCAACAATGATGTCCTTCTTCGACTTTGACAGCTCAACCAGGTCACTGTAATAGCCATATTCCTCAGCCAGTATGTCTATAACTGCATTTACTTCTTTGTCGACATTTATCATGAATACACCCCCTGGATAGAAATAACCACAGCCAGGTAATGGCCTTAAGCTGTGGCTAATGTCATATTCTTATATTGAGTCGGCGGGCTAAAAGCTTATCAGCTATACCTTTGCTGTCTACTTCATAAGTGCCGTTATCAAGCTTTTCTTTTATTGGGGCAACAACTTCTTCCCTTACGTCCGGTATCTCCTTTGCTGCCTTTGCTGCTTTCATAACTAACTGGAAATCCATAGCTTCCCTGGATATTTGCACTTCATCCTTTTTCCCCCTAGTTTGGGTTGATTCCAGGACACCCTTCCTGGACTCCACCTTCTGATTCTTGTAGACTCCGCTTACCCCGTCGACTTTATTAATACCAAACCCCATATTAACACCCCGTTTGCTATTCTTCTTTCAACTATTTTATCGGAATCACCGCTGTATTAGTTTAGTATTTTTTTAAAAAAATAAACAGCCATGTTATATCCTCACGGCTGCTTCATATCCTATTCATATATTTGTTTAATCGTTCTTCCTTCTTGTGGCGGTATACATTCTTTCTTTATCCGCCCTGGTTTGAGGCCTTGGCTCAGGCTCCTTCCTGTCCAATCCGAATTCTCTCTTGAAGTCTTTGTTAATCTGCTCCTTGCAGTAATCACAAAACCTTCCCGTTTTTATTGCTCTTCCGCATCTCTCGCATTCCAGCATGAGATTGCTGTTCTCAGATTTGATTTCCAGCCTTTCTTCCCTCAGGAACCGCATGATTTTCTCAACGGAAACCTCTGTTTCCTGTGATACTTCCGAAATAGTAGCTCCGGGATTGTCATAAATGTATTCCTTTACTACCTTGAACTCATTTTCCTCCGATTCAATACACCTGCCGCAAATGGGCTTTCCTATATAAGTGAATATTTTCCCGCACCTGGGGCAGTTTCTTATTTCAGCCATATATATACCTCCTCCGTAACTAAATCATGTATTGCTGCCGGTCGCTGCCGTAATCACATACACTTTGGCTGCACCGGCATCTTTCAATAACTTGCTGCATTCATTCACAGTGCTTCCCGTAGTGTATATGTCATCAACCAGCAGGATATTCTTATATTTACCAATATTATACGATAATTTGACAGAAAATGCACCCCTGATATTTAAAAACCTCTGATTACGGTCTAAATTATACTGTTCTTTGGTCTCTACCATCCTTTCCAGACAGCCCATAACAGGCTTGCACAGCCTTTCCCCCAATTCCAGTGCAATTATTTGCGACTGATTGAAGCCTCTTGCTTCAAGCTTTTTTTTATGGATAGGCACAGGTACTATGGCGTCTATTACCAACCTTTCATTTTCAAGCCTTTCCGCCATCAAACCGGCAATTACATTTGCAAGCTGAACCATACCTTCGTATTTAAGCTTATGTATAAGCTTTTTACCCATACCGCCGTATTCAAAGCAGGAATAAGCCCTTTCATAATAAAAGATACCGGTCTTACAGTCCGGGCAGGTGCAATCATCATACTGTTCATTCAGCTGTTTGCCGCAGTGAAGGCAAGTTATTCCCTGCAGGTAATCCAGGGATGCCATGCATGCATTGCATACAGGCAATCTCCCGGCTCTGCCGCATATACTGCATTTTGGTTTTGGGGGATACAACAGTTCAAGCAAATACTTAATCATTCCGTTACCTCTTTAATACTCTGCAGCACTTAGCCTCTTTCTCAGTCCTGAATGGCGTGTGATTATATGATTGTTGCTTATCATCTGATAAAGGAATCGCTCTTTCCCCACCAGAACCACCATACTTTTCGCCCTTGTCAATGCGGTATAGAGGAGATTCCTTGTCATAAGCATGGGAGGCCCGAAGGTTAAGGGCATAACAAGCACCGGAAACTCGGAGCCCTGACTTTTATGGACTGTGAGGGCATATGCGTGCTCCAACTCGTCCAGCATTGTAAAATCATATTTGACTTTTCTTTCCCTGTCAAATACCACTTCCATATACAACTCCTCATTGTCTATGCTCACAATAGTGCCCAGGTCGCCGTTGAACACTCCCTCCCCTTCCGTTTCCAAATTGTTGATATTCCGCCACTTCATTCTGTAATTGTTCTTTATCTGCATCACTTTGTCCCCAACCCTGAAAACAGCCTCTCTGTGCTGCTTTTCCTCCTTGCCGCTGCCCCGGGGATTTAACACCTCCTGCAGCACATGATTCAGATTCAGCACCCCGCACAGGCCTTTTTTCATCGGGGACAGCACCTGTATTCCCTCATAGGGATCCAGGCCTGTGTATTTTGGAAGCCTGCTGGTGCAAAGCTCAATTATTGTTGAAACAATATCCTCCTGGCTCTCCTGCCTTATTAAAAAGAAATCACCGTTTTTTGAGCTTAATACCGGAGGCTCCCCCCGGTTTATCCTGTGGGCATTGACAACAATCATGCTGCTTTCGGCCTGTCTGAATATCTCATCCAGCCTTACCACAGGCAGCACTCCGCTGTCTATTATGTCCCTCAGTACATTTCCGGGGCCCACGGAGGGAAGCTGGTCCACATCCCCCACCAGTATCACCCTGGTGCCTTCCGCTATCGCCTTTAAAAGGTTATTGGCAAGGAGTATGTCAATCATCGATACTTCATCAATTATTATTACATCACACTCCAGGGGCGACTCTTCATTTTTCTGGAAAAACATTTCCTCATCACTGTCGCCGTATCCGAATTCCAGCAGCCTGTGGATGGTCTTTGCCTCTCTGCCCGTTGCCTCCTGCATCCTTTTTGCTGCCCTTCCGGTAGGTGCGGCCAACAGAACCTCAAGCCCATGCTTCTCAAAAATGCTTATTATTGTCTTTATGGTTGTGGTTTTGCCTGTGCCCGGGCCTCCTGTTATTACAAGGATACCCTGGGTTAAAGCCTCCTTGACGGCGGTTTTTTGTTTATCCGCCAGCTCTATTCCTTCCGCTTTTTCGATTTCCGCTATTTCGCCCTCCATATCCAGATCCATAGGAGGAATCTTGTAGTACAACAGCTGCATAAGCCTTCTTGCAGTCCCTGATTCAGCTCTGAAAAAAGGAACGGAGTATACTCCCCGGATGTCTCCGATGTTTTCCGCAACCAGCTTGTTATCTATAAAAAGCCTTACTATTGTATCTTCTATATGGGCTTCATCAACGTCCAGCAGTGCTGCCGACGATCTCACCAGCTCTTCCTGGGGCACAAAGGTATGTCCGTTTCCATGATATTGATTGAGCACATATCTTGTACCTGATGCAGTCCGGTATTCCGAGAACTTGGACACCCCCATGGATATTGCTATCCTGTCCGCCATTTTGAAGCCTATGCCGAATATGTCATCCGCAAGCTTGTAGGGGTTTTCCTTTATTTCTTTTATTGTGTTTGCTCCATAAGTCCTATATATCCTTACGGCATAAGCGGGCCCTATGCCGTACTGTTCAAGGAACATCATGATATCCTTCAGCTCTTTCTGCTCCTGAAAGGCTTCGGATATCTTCGCCGCCTTTTTATCTCCTATCCCCTCCACCTCCGTCAGGCGGTCGGGATTGTACTGCATGATATCAAGAGTATCAAGGCCGAACTTCTCAACCAGCTTCTTGGCCGTATGGGGGCCTATGCCCGGTATCATGCCGGAGGACAGATACTTTTCTATTCCGTTAATTGTTGCCGGAGTAACCGTAGTGTAGGTCTCCACCTTGAACTGATTGCCGTAGCTGGGATGCTGCACCCATGAACCGTATGCCTTTATGGTTTCACCAATATTCAGGAAGGAAAAATATCCTATCAGCGTATGCAGTTCATTATTGCACTCCAAATCCAGCACTGTATATCCGTTATATTCATTTCTGAATATGATTTCGCATATGGTTCCTTGAACTTCATCCATTGCATGCACCTCCGCGGAGACACGGGGACGTTTCTCCTGTCTCATTTTGAGACACGGGGACGTTTCTCCTGTCTCATTTTGCCCCGTCATAACAGTATTATATCATAAAAACAAGTGGGGGATTCAACCGGCTGAGTATGGCGAGCTGCACAAGCGCTGTATCCGGCAGTACCGGAGGCCTCAGGAGCCTGGCAGGTTTAATCATTTTCCGAAGCCTTCCACAAAAAGGATATAAATTTATTTGTAGCATACCATATTGAATAAAAATATTCCATAAAAACCTAATGTTGGTTTATTTTATTATTTCTTACAATATTGTATAGTAATAATAAGGAGGATAAAAAAATGAGTGAAAACAAAACCCTTGACAATTTAATGGCGGCATTTGCCGGAGAAGCCCAAGCTAACAGAAAGTATACGGCATACGCAAAGAAAGCTGAAAAAGAAGGGAAAATGAATGCAGCAAAACTGTTTAGAGCGGCGGCTGACGCCGAAACCCTTCATGCCTTAAAGCATTTTGAAGTGGCAGGAAAAATCGGTTCTACGGCAGATAATCTCAAAGATGGTGTTGCAGGAGAGACCTATGAGTATAAGGATATGTATCCCGGTTTTGTGAAAGAGGCTGAAGCAGAAGGGAATAAAGCTGCGCTCATGTCCTTTACCTTTGCTATGAAAGCGGAAGAGGTTCATGCCGGACTTTATCAGGACGCATTAGAAAACCTCGATGAGACTGAAGAGGTTTTCTATTATCTCTGCCCGGTCTGCGGAAACATCGAAAAATCCCGGCCTGAAAAATGCAGCATCTGCGGCGTATCAGGAGAGAAGTTTATCAAATACTAGGTGCCAGGCACCGAACAAGAACATATTGAGGTAAATGTTCGCATTTAATGCACCTTTTGATGATACTATGTCAGGAGGTGTATTATTCTGGCAGCGGTGGAATATATCATGGGACACAATGGGGAAGGCTGATTTTAACGCAGAGTCCTCCGGTTTCATTGTTTTCCGCCCATATCGAACCATTGCAGGCTTCAACAATTTCTTTGCTTATGGATAACCCCAGCCCTGCTACGGAGCGGCTTTTGTCCGAAGTATAAAAGGGATCGAACATTTTTTGCAGTTCCTCCTCTGAGACACCCGTGCCGTTATCCTCAATCGAAAATATTATGTAATTTTCCTGCTTTGAGCAAAAGACTGCAATGGAGGGGTCTCTCATACTGAAATGCTTCAGGCTGTTGCCGATAATATTTCCGAATACCCTTCTCATTTTAGGAATATCTATGAACAGTATTTCATCGGGATAGCCGACGCTGATGGAAAAAGCAACCCCTCTTTCTGCTAATTCTTCTTCGTAGTCTGATTTTAAAATGGCACAGAACTTTTCGGCGGATATCCGCTGCTGCTTTAACCCGCTCTGCATCTGGAGGTTCAGGTACTCGTCGAATTCCTCTATCAAATCCCTGATTGAAACTGATTTATTATAAATTATATCAATATACCTTCCATATCTGTCCGCGGTAAGATTATTCTTTCTTAACCGTTCGGCATAACCCATGACAGAGGTGAGAGGTGTCTTAATATCATGGGAAATAGATGCAATAATAAGGTTCTGCTTCTGCTTTTCTTTTTCGATTGCTTCCGTAAGCCTTACGAACTGATTTTGCAGCAGCCCTATCTCATCCTTGCGTGCCACATTCTGAGGATGGATTCCCTCCTTATATCTTTCCATGCTTTTCTGCAGGGCAATAATGGGCTTGACATAATTAAAATAAAAAATGGCAGCAATAAATAGTAATATGAAGCATATGATGAATATTTCCGCTATAAACAAATTCCAAACCACATAATATGAGGAAATTTTCTTCAGGGATACGGGCTGAGTAACCTTCAACAAATAAACTTTATTATCATGGTGAAATATGCCGGAGGAATTAATCTCTATGCTTACGCCTCCGTCTTTTTCCCCATGGAATACCGTGCGGCCGGACTCATCCACAACCTGAATATTCAGATTTTCTGTCTGTGAAATAATTTGAAGCGCCTGTGAGAAATCCTGACTGCTTTCGATTTTTTTTATAATCCGGTCAGTTTCAGTTTGCAGCTGCTCCCGCATACTGCTGTTGTAGCCGGCAATTTCCCGGGAAAGATAAAAATTATAATACCCGTAAAGCAGCAGTATATTGATAAGAAAAGCAGCAAGAACAAGGAGGGGAAGCTTGAATCTAATACTCATTTTCTTTCTCCTGGTGTTTTATTAATTTATATCCTACGCCCCATACGGTTTTGATGTACCTGTTATCCTTGTCGATTTTATCCCTTAAGTTCTTAATATTCACCGCTACGGTACCAATATCCGTGAAATCAGCACCCCAGATCGCACTGAAAATCTGTTCCTTTGAGACGACCTTTCCTGCATTAATAAAAAGATAATGCAGCAGTTGAAATTCCCTCATGGATAATTCCACCGCCTTGCCGCTTACGGTAACTTCATAGCTTTCCGGGTTTATTGCAATGCCGCCTATAGTCATGATACTGTTGTTCTTTTGGAGACTGCGCTTTTCGCGGCGCAAATGAGCCTTTACCCTGGCGACCAATTCCTCCACAACAAAGGGCTTTGATATATAATCGTCTGCGCCCATTTCAAAGCCAAGCATGGTATCATAGGTCCGGTTTCTGGCTGTCACGAAAAGTATGGGGCAGGATACGGTTTTTCTGATTTCTCTACATATTTCCAGCCCGTCTATGCCGGGCATCATAATGTCCAGCAGTATCAATGAGAAGTCCTGAATACTCTTCAATAAAGTGAAAGCATGTTCTCCGTCGAATGCCAGAAGGCACTGGTATCCTTCATCGGTAAGGGCATCGGATATCAGTGATGCGATTTCCCTGTCATCATCAACGATCAATATTTTTTCCATGATTTCACTCCTTCCTGTGAGCATAAACATCTGCACTGTAACCCGGTTTCAGTACCATCCCGGGATCCTCCGGCTTAATCTGTACCTTTATAATCCGTTTGCCGTCCTTTTCCACAGCTTCATTTGAAATTTGGATAACGGTCCCCGGTATTGAGGTGCTGCTGTCCGACGCCGGCACAATTTCAACGGAATCATCAAGAGCAATATTCCTGATGAATTCCTCTTCCACCTCGGCAATAACTATTATAGAATCCGCATCAATCAGCTGAAGAACCCTTGTGGGATTATTCTGTACCCCCAGCCTTGTGCCGTTTACTACTTCAATATTCCGTACAATGCCGTTCCGGACACATGATATGACTTGATTAGAGTCCAGGTAGTCCTTAACGCTTTTGTTTTTCATAACCTCCAGGTCAATACCGGATACTGCCACACTGCTTTCCTGCCTTGCCGTGTTTGCGATGTTTGAGTCTTTTATTTCCTTCAACTGGGCACTCTTGGATTTTAATAGTATGCTCAACTGGTCAAGCTCGGTTCTTAATGTGCTTTTTGTTTTTTCAATGCCGGTCTCAATATCCTTCAGGGCTTTCTCTTTTTCAGCCAATATATCCATGTATCGGTCCAATGTGTTCTTGGTGACTGCTCCCGCATCATATAGGGCCTGATTGCTGCTTACATCCCTTTTTGCATTTTCCACTTCTTTTTTTGCCAGGTTCAGTGAGGTTTTCAGTATTTTAAGGTCTGCATTGGTTTCCTTGGCCAATTCCTCTGTTTTTTCAAGGATATCCTCTTGTATCTGTTGAATATCCGCTTCGAGAGCCCCGGTATCCTTATTGATGCTTTGGAGCCCGGCCTGTCCTGCTTCCAGTTGATGCTGAAGCTTTTCCACAGTCCCCAGATATTCCGACATGTCCAGAGTCACCAATACCTGATCCAAGGATACATGGTCGCCCTCTTTAACTTTAATATCCGTTACTATAGCGGGAAAGTCAATACTTATATCATAAATCCTTTCATACTTTACTTCTCCCCAGAAATCCAGCCTGTCATCCTGTTCCAATGAAGAAGATGCGGTTTCAAAGCTCTGTGCTTTATCTGCCCGCGCAGCATTAAAGCTTATTATCCCAACCGCTGTAAGCATGATAAGGATACCGATTCCTATCAGAATATTTTTTTTGTGCCTTAGAAACATTTTTTTCACAATATTACCTCCAATTCAGCTATTCCACGCTTTTTAACGACTCAAGCATATCCATGCCTTTCATTTTTACAGCTACGATACTGTTTATAAACATAGCAAATACTGCTGTTATGGCCACTGAAAAAACCACGGTGCCGAAAGACACATTGCCGATCAAATCCATCTGGTCATTCAGGCCCTTTGCAACAATTTCAGCCAGTGCTTTTCCCACAGGCATGCCTAAAATCAGTCCTACTATTACTGAAAGGGTGTTATCCGTAAGCACAAGGGAACGGATTTCCTTCTGGTAAAAACCCAGGACCTTCAAGGTGGTAAGATCCCTTATCCTCTCGGCAAAATTCAATATGCTGCTGTTATAAAGAACAACAAAGGCCAGGATTCCTCCCATAATAATAAGCATTACCCCGGCTATATAAACAACCCTTGTGCTGGATTTGACATCGGCAATCTGATCGGTTCTGCTCACATATTCCTCCGCATAATCTCCCCTGAGGAAGCCCCAATCCGGCCCGTTGTTCCATTTTACAAGAATTGCGGTAGGCTCAAAAATTTCTCCGATTGCTTCATAATACGTGTCGGTCATATACATTCCCTGTCCGGTGGCCAGATACAGAATCTGCTTTACAGGCACTTTTATATAGCCTTTGTTTGTCCGCTTCAGCTCTATTATATCTCCGGCCTTGATTTTCAGGGTGTCTGCAAGCTTTCTCGTAATTGCGGCACCCTCATCAGGCAGCAGGACAGGATTGCCGTCAACATCCTTCAGGTGGATAAGAGGGCTTTCCTGCGGATAGACCGTCAGCAATTCCATTTGCCTTTCCCCATTGGGACAGATGATTTCTGCTGCCGTTTCCCTTATCTGCTGAATCGTTCCGTCCAGCCGCATGTTGCGTATAAAACGGGAATCTGCTTTGCTGTCCAGGAGGATTTTATGGTCGTAGGTGTATGTAACATTGTAAGTATGCAGGGCGATTCCATTAATCATATTAATTATGGTAAAGGCCGCTACAATCAGCCCCGTGCAGCCTGTGATCCCTAGTATGCTCATTATTAGGCGTATTTTGTTTCTGGATGTATTCCGGGCAATCAGCCTGCGGCTGAAGCGCATCCTGCTCCAAAGGCCGGACAGGTATTCCAGGAATATATGGCTTCCTTCCTTGGGGGGCTTGATTCTCAGAAGCACGGAAGGGGAATCTCCCAGCAGCCTGAAGCAGGAATACAGGGAAATGCCTCCGGTGCAAAGAAGTATCAAAACCAGGCTTATGATAAAATTACTGTAGTTTATTGAAATCCTGTAATCGGTAAAATTCAGCCTGAGCCAGGGGATCAGCATCTTTCCGAAGATAACGGGGCCTGAAAGGAGGCCTAAAAAAGCCCCAAGTACCCCCATATATACCCCATAGGAGGTATAATGCCACAAGATGCTTTTCTTTCCGTACCCCAGAGCTTTTAAGATACCTATCTGGCCCCGTTGGTTTTCCACCAACCTCATCATGGTGCTTTGGGTTATTAAGGCAGTCACAATAAAAAACATCAGGGAGAAAACCGCCGCAAGGAGCTTGAACTGCTGAATATTGGCATCAATATTGCTGACGCTTCTGTGGTCCTCTCTGGCAACAATGCCTGCCAGATCGTCTCCCACGGCATCAAAAATTTGGGTTTTTACCTTTGTTATATCAGCACCGGGAGACAGCTTTACGGATACCTGATTATATATCTTCCGGCCGTATGCACTCTTAAGCATGTCTTCATTAATAATAATGAAGCCGTATTTTTTCGGATTAGGGAATGTGTCAGTGGAGCCTTTCACCGAGTAAATATGTTCACTGCTTAAAGCCAGCCCCTGGATAGGGAAGCGAATCCACTTGTTATTCAGTTTAATCGAGATATCATCACCTATATCCAATCCGTGCATTCTTGCAAAAACTTCGTCCAGGATTGCCCCGCTGCGGCTTGAAAGCTTTCCTTCAAGAAGCTGGGGCCGGTCCAATGCACCTTTGCCGGAAACAGCATATACACGCAGAGTGGGGCTGTTTTCCAGATCGGATAAGGCATCCAGAACAAAACGCTTTTCTGCTTTTTCCACGCCCTCAATTCTTGAAATGCTCCAAAGCTCCTTTTCGGTGGGATTCAATACATTGACCCATAAATCCGATATATTGGCGGCTGCATACATGCTTTCCGAATGCAGCTCCACCGTTTTCCAGATGCTGTCGATACCGGTGACTATGCATACCGCAATAGTGGCCATTATAAGGATAGATAAAAACTGGACTTTTGACTTTTGCATATCCCTGAGGGATTTCATAAATAATGATCGCATTACCATATTATTTCCTCTGCAGCCCTTGGGCTGCTATTGTATTTGATATCAGAAATTTTACCGTCCTTCAAATGTAAGACTGCATCTGCCATTTCCGAAATCAGTACATTATGAGTGACAATAATCACCGTTTTACCCATATCACGGGCTGCATCCCGTATCAGCTTAAGTACTATTCGCCCTGTTGCTGAATCAAGGGCACCCGTAGGCTCATCGCATAATAATATCTGGGGGTTTTTTGCCAGGGCCCTTGCAATAGATACTCTCTGCTGCTCCCCCCCGGATATCTGGCTTGGGAAATTGTCCATACGGTCCTTAAGCCCTACCTTAATCAGCATTTCTTTTGCGTCCAGCGGGTCTTTGCATATTTCCTCGGCAAGCAGAACATTTTCCAGCACCGTTAAATTGGGCACAAGATTATAAAACTGAAAAACAAAACCGATTTTGTTCCTTCTGTAGGTTGTAAGCTCATATTCAGTCATTCCGGATATCTCCAGATTGTCTGCAACGATTCGTCCTTTTGTCGGTGAATCCATGCCTCCAAGCAAATTGAGCACTGTTGTTTTGCCTGCACCGCTTTGCCCCAATACTACATTTACAGTACCCTTTTCTATACCGAAGCTGACACCGTCAACCGCCTTGATGATATTGCCGCCCACATGGTATTCCCTTTCAACATTTTCAAAAGTGATGAAGCTCATAGATTATCTCCCTTTATGAATATATGCTGCAGTAAAACTCAGCCGCTATCTGCTGCTTCAGCCTATTATATAATTATATTGGAAATAAATTATATAGTAAGAGGAAATTTATTAAGAAATATTAAGGACGCCTTCCTTATCCAACATCATGTTGATTAGCAGTTGATATAGTATTAAAATTAATGTAATAAAGGAATTCTTTAATGTATTTTCAAGGGAGGAAGACAGATGGGTAGAAAACATATAAGCCTGCTGCTTGCTTTTTTATTAGTATTCTTAGGTATTGCAGGACAAGTATTAAAGATTGAAGGCCAAGGAGCCGGTTCGTCCCAGGCAGCCCCTGAGACCGCTGCATATGTAGGTGAAGGCAGTGGGTGTTATGGTGCCATTCAAGTGGAAGTAATACTTGAAGGCAATAAGATAAAAGATATTCGGATTCTTCAGCATAATGAATCTCCCGGAGTAGGAGCTGAAGCAGCAAAGTTAATAGCGGAAGAAATCATAAAGTACCAGAGTATTGCAGTTGATGCCGTATCAGGATGTACAAAATCCAGCAACGGTGTTATGGCTGCTGTCGAACAGGCTTTGGGGAAAGCCGGGGTAAATATCGATGATTATTGGAAAAAGCCGGATAAGAGTACTACACGGATAGGTAACATAGAAAAGACTGCGGATGTTGTTGTAATAGGCGCCGGCGGAGCAGGCCTAGCAGCCGCTGTATCGGCACATCAGAACGGTGCCAGGGTCCTGGTACTGGAGAAAATGCCCATGGTTGGAGGAAATACAATCAGATCCGGTGCCGCATATAATGCGGTTGACCCTAAGCGTCAATCTGCGCAGGGAATAGAGGACTCAATTGAAAAGCACTACATTCAGACCTATGAAGGCGGAGACAGGCTCGGGAAACCCGAATTGATAAGAACGCTTATTGAAAAAGCATATCCGGCACTTGAATGGCTTGAAAGCATGGGTATGAAGTTTAAGGATGAAATATTTACAGTTCTGGGCTCATTGTGGCCAAGATCCCATAAACCCGAAAAGCCCCTTGGGACAGGATATATAGAAACATATATGAATTATATTGAACAGCAGGGCGGTGAAATTGAAGTAATGCTCAACACAAGGGCAACGGAGCTGATAGTTGAAAACGGAAGAGTTGTTGGTGTTGAGGCAGAAAATGCGGAGGGTACTGTTACCGCGAAGGCAAATAATGGTGTTGTTATTGCAACAGGAGGTTTCAGTGCAAATGTAATAACAAGGAACTATTACAATAATATGTGGCCGGATCTTACAAATATTAAAACAACCAATCACCCGGGAGCTACCGGTGACGGCATGTGGATGGCCGAGAAGGCAGGAGCAAGCTTAATAGGAATGGATCAGATTCAGCTTCTGCCTATGGGAGATCCGGAGACGGGAAGCCTCAGCGGAAACATAGAACAGGGAGTTGAGAACAGGATATTTGTCAATAAATATGGAAACCGATTCGTTGATGAAGGCGCCAGAAGAGATGTAATGACCAGAGCACTGTTCCAACAGCCGGATTGCTATATGTGGGTAATCCTGGACAAGCATTCCTATCCCACACCTGATACAAGGAACAACTTTAACGAGACAATAGAACAGCTTGTAGAAGACGGAACAGCATTTAAGGCAGATACCCTGGAAGACCTGGCAAGACAGATTGGCGTAGACCCCGCAAACCTTGTCAGGTCGGTGGAGACCTTCAACATGGCTGTAGAAAAGAAAATAGACGATCCCTTCGGCAGAACACTGTTCATGGATAAGATCGATACCCCTCCGTTTTATGCAGGGGCGAGGGTGCCTGCGGTCCATCATACAATGGGGGGCATAGAAATAAACACAAAAGCGCAGGTACTTGATAATTCAGGCAATATTATCCCGGGTTTATATGCAGCAGGAGAAGTAACCGGCGGAATCCACGGTTCAAACAGGCTTGGCGGCAATGCTATTCCTGATACTGTAGTATTCGGGAAAATTGCGGGAGAAAGTGCTGCAAAAGCTGAATAAAAAGTAAGAGGGGGCGTTGTTTATTAAGAGGTTTATTTTAAGGCTTCATTCAAGCTTTATGAATTTAAGTATTAAATATAAGACCCTTCTGCTTTTTTATAGTATCGTCATTTTTATCTCGGTACTCTTGGGAAGCTATTCATATATAGTATACTCCAACAAAATAGAAAAAGAGATAAGGCAGTCAAATTTCATAGAAACCACAAAAATCAGGAAAAGTGTAGATTTGCTCCAAAAGGATATCAAGGATTTATCAACTTTTATCCTACTTGATTCAGATCTGCAGAAGGTACTTTCGGAGCCGGTCAAAAGCCCGGGAACAAACATGCAGAACGCAGAAGAAAACTATACCGGAGAAGTGCTTAGGCCATTATATGACCTTGCTGCATCCAAGGATTATATTAGTTTCATATCAATATACGGAAACAATGGATTTCAGTACTACATCAGCAACGATTACAGCAGCGGAATCAGAAGGCTATCGGAGATAGAACCGTTGGATATCTATATTAAAGCAAAGGAGCTGAAAGGACAACCCCTATGGAAAAACCTTGATGCAGATAATCAGGTTTTTATTGTCAATAATAAACATCCAAAGGTTGCTATGGTGAGAACCCTGTTAAGTACAAACAACTATGATACCATTGGATTTATGATAATCTGTATTAATGTATCGACCCTTGACAATCTGTACAGTGAAAATACCAACAGTTCAAGAAGAAGCGTCATATTGCTGGATGAGAAAAACAAGATAATATCTCTGAAATCCAATGATGAAAAGCTTAAGGCGGAAGATATAGAGAGCTATATTATCCCATCCGTAAATAAAAAATCAGGTAATAAAAATATAAAACTGGGAAATGAAAATTACCTTGTTGCCTTTGATACTTCGGAACAAAGCTCATGGAAAGTCATATATACTGTTCCGGTAAATGAATTGCTGAGTGAGTTGAAGTCAGTTTTAGTTGCTACTATTATGGTGGTAATAGGTTGTTTAATTATTGCACTGATACTTGCTATGTTTATTTCTACATACCTGACATCTCCTATCAATAAACTGATT
>ERZ1026800.1376-NODE-1376-length-15557-cov-2.965262_pt1 | contig 15557 bp, 14 predicted proteins | sample MGYA00520873_ERZ1026800 | MGnify/ENA primary metagenome ERZ1026800 (study PRJEB33270, sample SAMEA104284475) | anaerobic digester metagenome | biome: Anaerobic digester microbiome; feature: mesophilic sludge digester; material: Anaerobic digester biomass...
GTGGGAGCCGGCGCGAGCAGAAAAGCGCCAGCAGGCCAGGCGCCTCTAGCAGAGCAGGGTCGCCGATGGCCCGGAGCGCCTCGGGCATCCCGGGGCCCAGTAGCGACCGGGCGGCGGCTAACCGCGGCGACATGGCAGGGGTCAGGGTGAGCGAGGGCACGCTACTCGAGGCCCAGGTTGTAGCGCAGCGCGGCATCGACCTGAAGCATGGCGGCCTCATCCAGGCGCCCAACAGGGCGCACCGCGGTCTCTCCTCTGGGAGGTCTCAAACGTGAGGCAGGCCCAGACTGCTGGATGGTGGTGATCTGGGCGCAGTTCACCACGCTCCTTTCCGGCAGGCCACTCTGGCCGGGCTCGATGATGACCACTCGCACGCCGAACGGCGCGACCTCCTGCGCGAGCTCTTCGCTCAGCCCTTCCAGCGCCCACTTCGACGCCACGTACGGGCTCTGCGCGAGCGCCGCCAACCGCCCCACCACCGAGGTGACGTTGATGATGGTGCCGTGGCCACGTTGACGCATGCCCGGCAGCACCTGCTGCAGGCAGCGCACCGCGCCACACAGGTTGACGTTCATCACCTCCAGGTGCACGCTGGGCGGGCACTCCTCGACGACCGCGTTACCGCCGACGCCGGCGTTGTTGACGAGGACGTCGACGATGCCGTCGGTTGCCCTCAAGATGTCGGCGAAACCGTCGCGCACCGACTCGTCGGAGGCGACGTCGAGCTCGACCAGGTTGATGTCGACGCCCGCTGCGGTGGCCATCGCCAGCAACTTGCCGGCCTTGTCGAGGCTGCGCACGGTGCCGAAGACGACGTGCCCCTGCGCGGCGAGGTGAATGGCGGTGGCGCGGCCGATGCCGCTGTTGGCGCCGGTGACGACGGAGATGGTGGTCATGACCGGCGAGCGTAGGCGGTGCTCGCCGGGATCACGAGCGGGCGTCGCGACCTGTCAAGCTGCCGGGTCGATGACGGGGTCGTGCTCGGCCACATCGTGTTGTGGCAGCGGATCGAACTCGTCGAACCACACCGGGTCGGGGTCGCAGCCGATCGCCAGGCTGCGCACCGTGTCGCCGTTGGTGAGGATGACATCGAGCAGCAGCAGGCCCTGGGCCATGTGCGCGCGGCGCAGCGCGTGGTACCCACGCCGATCCTGCTCGGTGGGCGGGCCCGTGGGAACGTGGGGTTGCACCACGATGCACATCGTCTGGCAGAACGGTGCCTCCACGCCCGGTGGCGCAGCCATGCCGACCAGCAGGCCCACCTCGGCGGGTGGGTCGAGGAGCAGTGCGGTCACGTGCCGGCGCGGATCGAGGAGCACGAGCACCTCGCGGTGCACCTCGAGATCGAGCACGGCGGTGGCCAGCATGGCTGCCTCGCCGAAGCCGGCGATGACGATGGGGTCGTCGGGGTCGGGGTAGCAGATGCTCCACTGGTGGTCGCCGGATTGCAGGCGAAGGGCCGGTTGTGCGCGGCGTGGCACGCGAACACGGGTGACGAACGGCATGGGTTCCTCCGAAGTGAGGAGAGCGTGATCCGGGGGGAAGCCGTTCGAGCGGAGACTATCGGTGCGTCAGAGCAGTTTTGCGATGTCGGGCGCGATGTCGGCCGGCGTGACCATCGGGTTGTAGCGCTGCACCACGTTGCCCTCGCGATCGACGAGGAACTTCTCGAAGTTCCACGAGATGTCGGCGCCGTCGCCCTGTTGGCCTCTCAGCCAGGTGTACAGCTCGCATGCGTTGTCGCCGTTGACCTCGATCTTGGAGAACATCGGAAAGGTGACGTCGTACTTCGACGTGGCGAACTCGAGGATCTCGGCATCGGTGCCGGGTTCTTGTGCGCCGAACTGGTTGCACGGGAAGCCCAGCACGGAGAACCCGGCGGCTGCATTGTCTTCGTGGAGCGTACGCAGACCTGCGTACTGAGGCGTGAGGCCTCAAGCACTCGCGACGTTGACGATGAGGAGCACCTTGCCGCGGAAGTCGGCAAGGCTCACCTCTTCTCCGGTGATGGACCGCATGGTGAGGTCATAGATGTGTGACATGGCGGCCACCCTAGCTGTCGCGGTGGTGCCAGCGCTGAGCGAAGCGGCTGCCCAGTTCCAGCAGCGGCCACGAGACGGCGATCAGTGCAGCAGCCGCCCCGTACGCCCATGCGGCGGTGAGAGGAAGCTCGAACAGGTCGCGGCTCCAGGGCAGCATGAAGGCAACCGCGAACAGGCTGATCATGCTGATGACCAACGCCGCGCGCAGCGGGTTCAGCGGGCGCGCCACGCGATAGAGGTTCATCAGCGCGACTGAACCGGCAACGAGCACGGCCACCGTGCGGGCGTGGTCGGCGTCGATGGAGGTGTCGAGCTGAGCGAGAGCGAACACGGCCATCGTCGCCGCGGCGATCACCACACCCGCCGGCACGGCCTTTCCCAGCACCCGCCGCAGGAACCCCTCGCTGACGCGCTGGTCGTTGGCCTCGAGAGCGAGGAAGAACGACGGCACGCCGATGGTGAACCAGCTGAGGATGGAGAGGTGTATCGGGCGTAGCGGGTAGGCCAACGCGAAGACGCCGGTGAGGATGGAGAGGATCACCGAGTAGGTGGTTTTGGCCAGGAACAGGCTGGCGACGCGTTCAATGTTGTTGATGACCCGTCGGCCTTCGCCGACCACGGCTGGCAGCGCGGAGAAGTTCGAGTCCATCAGCACCAGCTGGGCGACACCGCGGGTTGCCTCGCTGCCCGATGCCATGGCCACGCCGCAGTCGCTGTCCTTCAGGGCGAGCACGTCGTTGACGCCGTCGCCCGTCATCGCGACGGTGTGGCCACGAGCCTGCAGGGCCTGCACCATCGCCCGCTTCTGGTGCGGGGTGACGCGACCGAAGACGGTGCCGCTCTCGATGGCATCGGCGAACGCCTCGCTGCCGTCGGGGGGCAGGGTGGTGGCGTTCACGTTGTCCTCCCACCCGGCCAAACCCGCTCGCCGCGCAACGGCGCCGACGGTGACGTTGTTGTCGCCGCTGATCACCTTCACGATCACGCCTTGATCGGCGAAGTACTGCAGGGTGGCGGGCGCGTCGGCGCGCACGATGTCTTCCAGCAGCACCAACGCCACCGGATGCACCACGGGCAACGCGGGCTCGATGCCATCGGCGAAGGTGGCAGCGGTGGTGGCCAGCACCAGCACTCGTTGGCCCTGTGCGGCGTGGGTCTCCACCTGCTCTTGCAGGGCACCCGTGTAGGCGCTGGTGAGCACGTTCTCCGGCGCGCCGAGCACCCAGCTGCCGTGCTCGGCGAAGGTCATCCCGCTCCACTTGCGCCCCGAGGAGAACGGCACCCGCCCGGTGACTGCCCAGGTGGTGGCTTCGCCGAAGTGGTTGTTGAGTGCCCTCGAGGTGGCGTTCGGGTCTGGGTCGAGCTGCGCCAGTGCTGCCAGAGCAGCATCGATCGCGGCTGCATCCTCGTGGTCGAAGGGTTGCACTCCGGACACTTCGAGCGCGCCCTCGGTGATGGTGCCCGTCTTGTCGGCGCACAGCACATCGACTCGGGCGAGCACCTCGATCGCGGGGAGCTCCTGCACCAAGCAGCGCTGGCCGGCCAGGCGCACCACGCCGACGGCGAACGCCATGCTGGTGAGCAGCACCAGGCCCTCGGGCACCATGCCCACCAGGCCCGCAACGGTGCTGATGATCGATGTGCGCCACCCTTCGTCGCGACGGAAGAACTGACTGCTGGCCAGCAGCAGCCCGACCGGGATGATCATGTAGCCGACCCACTTGACGATGCGGTTGACGTCGTTGCGCAGCGGGGAGTTGACCAGCGTGAATCGGCGGGCCTCTTCTGCCAGCTTCACCGCGTAGTTCTCGGCGCCGACCTTGGTGATCACCATGCGGCCGGTGCCGGCCACCACGGCGCTGCCGCTGAGCACGTCGTCGCCGTGCGACTTGACCACAGGGTCGGCCTCGCCGGTGAGCAGCGACTCGTCGATCTCCAGGTTCTCGCTGGTGAGCATGGTGCCGTCGGCCACCACCTGCGCGCCGGCGCGCAGTTCGACCACGTCGTCTTGCACCAACTCGTGCACCTGCAGCTCGAGCACATGCCCCTCGCGCACGGCCTGTGCCTTGGGGGCGTTGATGACGCTGAGCTGATCGAGCACCTTCTTCGCCCGCAGCTCCTGCACGACACCGATCACGCTGTTGGCGATGATGACGCCCCCGAACAGTGCATCTTTGGGGCTGCCGGCCACGATGACCATCGCGGCAAGGATGCCGACGACGGCGTTGATGGGCGTGAACACGTTGCCGCGGATGATCTGGTTGACGGTGCGTGTCGGCGCTGCCGGTATGGCGTTGGTGAGGCCGCGTGCCACACGGTCGGCCACTTCGGCTGCGCTGAGGCCGGTGGCGGGATCGGTGGTGCGGTCGGTCACCCGCCGAAACTAGCCCGGTGCTCGGCTGGGTAGCGTGAAGTGATGTCCATCTCCGACGAGAAGTACGTTCTGATCACCACGTTCCGCAAGAACGGCGATGCCGTGTCGTCGCCGGTGTGGATCGCCCCGCTGGCCGATGGCACCGCCGGGTTCACCACTGAAGACGGCTCCGGCAAGGTGAAGCGCATCCGCAACAACCCCAGGGTGACGTTGCAACCGTGCAGCGTGAAGGGCACCGTCAAGCACGGTTCGGCCGTGGTCGAGGCCAGCGCGGCCGTGATGCTGGGGGCCGACGCGCAACCCGTGCGCGATGCGATCACCGGCAAGTACTCGCTGATGGTGAAGTTGTTCAAGGTGGGCGAGCTGTGGCGCCAGATCCGCCGCAAGCCCGAGCCCGTCGTGTGCGCCGTCGTGCTCACGCTGGGCTGAGGCTGCCGGCCTCGATCGCCGAAAACCGGGAATTCTCCCGATGGCGGCACGGCACCGACCGTGCCTACCTTGCATGTGCCGGGGCCTGTGCGCCCATGTCGGCGTTGACGAGGAGGACGAGACATGGGTGTGTTCGACGACGACGATGAGGTTGCGGTCGCAGCAGATGCGCCGGCAGGTGTGATCGAAGGAGATCCCGACGCGCTCACGGCGGTGTTCGATGCGTTCGACGCGGCCAGCGATGCCGCCGGCGACGTGTTCGACGACGTCGTCGAGGGGGTGGCCGGCACTGCGGCCGACGTGGCGACGAAGGTCGAGGCCGACTTCGAGGCCGACCCGGTGGGGTTCGTCACCTCGGCGATGGGCCTGCCGAAGGTGGACATCGACCTCGACGACGGCGATGGGCACATGTCGGTGAAGATCGAGGGCGCGCTCACCTCGCTGAAGGGCGATTGGGACGACGCCAAGGGCGCGAGCGCGGAAGGGCAGGCGGGCATCGACTGGGGCGCGGCGCCGCTGCTCAAGGGCAAGGTTGCGGTCGACGCCGATGGCGAGCTGCAGGAGCTGAGCACCGCCGCCAAGCTCACCATCCCGATCGACGGTGTGATGGTGAGCGCCGAGGAGGCCACGTCGTACGTGAAGACCGACGACGGCTTCAAGCTGAACTACTCGGCCATGGCCGGCGCCAAGGTCGACGGGATCGACCTGAAGGGCGGTACGCACGCCGGCTACGAGGACAAGGGCGAGCACGGATACCGGGTCAACGTGGGGCCCGACGTGTCGGCCGGTGTGGGCATCGGTGAAGTTGCCCCCGGGATGGATGCAGCAGAGGTGGAGGTGAAGTCGTCGACCGACTTCTCGTTCGGTGAGGTCGACGGGCAGACCACCGTCGGGCTGCAGCGCACCGACACCGCGGTGGGCAAGGTTGCCGGCCAGACCGTGGCATCGGTGCAGCAGACGCAGAGCGTGGCGTACACGACCGGCCCGCTGGGGGAGGAGCTCATCCTCGGCGAGAGCCTCGAGGGCACGCTCGCCGTCGGCGGCGCATCGGCCACCGGCAAGGTGGGGGGCACGTGGGATCTGGGCACCGATGCGGAAGGCGACGACGTCAACCGGGTCACCTTCAGCGACGAGGGCAAGCTCGTCGCCCCAGGTTTCGACCCGTTGACGGGCGGCGACAGCGTCACCTTCGACCTGCGCGATGAGCCGGTCGTGGCCGACGACGTCGTGGCGTTCGACATGTTGACCCCCGACTACCGGCCGGAGGTCGTGGAGCCCGAGCACCAGCCTCAGGTGGTGCAGCCGGACGACAATTCCGTGCAGCAGAAGCACGTGGACGTGCCGCCCTCCGTCGTCCTCGAGGAGAAGGTCGTCGAGATCGAGTTCGGCGAACCGGAGGTCGTCGAGCCGGACATCTTCGAGCCGGGGGTCGTCGAGACCGACGTTGACGTGCCGCCCGCGGTCGAGTTCGAGGAGAAGGTCGTCGAGATGGACACCGTCGAGTCAGCGACCTACGAGTCGGCGACCTTCGAGTCAGCGACCTACGAGTCAGCGACGTTCGAGCCGGAGATCATCGAGCCGGCGCTCGGCTACGACGAGCCGGCCTACTCCGAGTCGGTGAACGAGGTGGCCGACGACAGCGGCGTCGAGTACATCGACACCGGCTACACGGAGGTCGAGTACACCGAGTGACGCCAGTCAGCCGATGACGACGGGGACGGCGGCGAAGTCGCCCGGGTCGGTCTCGAGACCGGTTCCGCCGCGCACCAGCAGCACGATGAGCTGACCGGGTGACGCGGTGGTCAGGTCGAGTGTCACCGTGTAGGGCAACGCCTCGCCAAGGTTCCCGGCCATCGTGACTTCACGGTCGAACTCGGTGGCAGCATCGCCGACGACGAACGCACTCACCACGATCGTCGCTTCGAACCCGGTGCCGACCCCCTTCACCGTCAACGGCGCCGCGGGTACGGCGACCATCGGTTCTGGTGTGGTGACCGTCGCGACGTCGCTCACCGCAGAGAGCACGAACCAGCCGTTGGACGGGCCGAGCTGGCGCAGCAGCAGCAGGCTGCGGGGCTCGCCGATTGCAGCGCCGTCGACCGAGGCGAACACCTCGAACTCGCCGCTGCGCTGATCGCCGGCCTGGAACTCACCGAGCACCGGTCCCTCGCCGAAGACGGCCGCGAGGAAGTCGGTTGCAGCGGCCTCCGGAGTGGTGAACACCACGTCGGCCGCCGGCCAGATCGCCGGCTGCGGCGCGGCGGGCACCGTCGTGCTCGCCATCGTGGTGGTGGCCGGAGTGGTGGTGGCCGGAGTGGTGGTGGCCGGTGTGGTGACCGGCGTGGTGGTGGTGGTGGCCTCGGTGGTGGGCGGCAGCGTGGACGAGCCGGCGGTGGTGTCGCTGCTCGATGAATCGTCGCTGCATGCCCCGAGCAGGGCGAGAGCGGCGAGCAAGACGATGGACCTCTGTGTGCGACGCACTGGAATGCTCCTTCCTGTGCCGCAAGGGCCGGCGTGGGCAGTTGCCCATGCGCGCCGAGACGTCACGATGTGCTTTCCACCACCACTATGCGGCGAGTGCCGGCGCGACTCAAGAGGCGAACGGCCACGATGGCTCCCGGGCCGGTCGCCGTCGGTCCGTCGGCACTCTCCGGGTCAGCGGCATCGGCCTCGAACCGCACTCATTCGGCTGCGTTCAGTACGCGGTGGTGCGGAACACGGGTTGGAACAGCTCGGTCGAGTGTGCGCAGGCCGAGTTGGCTGGGCACTCACTGCATCGCGGCGCCGACATCTCCGGGCACCGATGGCGCATCTGGAACAGGAACCAATCGACGGCACCCATCGGCCGGTCGCTGGCGGCGGCGAGGCCCAGCACCGCATCGAAGGTGGCGCGACGGATGGCGCTCTCTTCGTCGGCCTGCAGGACGCGACGGTCGGCGATGCGCCGGCGCAGCACAGGGTCGGTGATGGTGACGACGCCGGTGCGCAGGCTGGTGCGTTGCACGTGGTAGTCGACGATCGGCGGCGCATCGTCACCCGCCACGGTTGGCAACCATGCCTCTGGCCGCTGGCGCAGGATGACCGCCAGCAGTGCAGCCTTCTTGCGATACGGGTCTTCGCGGTAGCCGCCCACGTGGTCGAGCAGCCGCAACAGTGCGCGCATCGGCCGCGGTGTTGCAGCGGCAGCGGCAACCATCTCGGCGGGTGAGATCCCGATGGTGATCAGGCTGTCGCCGTGAGCGCGGGCGAGTGCGAGGCACGCCGCAGGGTCGGGGTACGGGTCGGCTCCGTTGTCGTCGGCAGCAGTGCGCGACCACTCGGCGGCCGTCAGACCTGCCTGGCGATGAGGGGTCATGCACATCGGGTCGTCGCGCTGCCAGCGCTGGTAGTGCGCCCACAGGTAGTCACTGCCCTTGCGTTCGTGGCCGTCGATGGTGGCGATCATCGGCCGCGCGTACGTGCCGCCCTCGGCGAACCAGAATCCGAACTGCTGCACGGTGGCTGCACCGAACCACTCCAGCGCTGCCGGATCGCCGACTGCAGGGAACAAGTCGCCGACGAAGGGGAACCCGTCGAGGTCGGGCAGACCGCGGATGAGCGTTCCCAAGCGGTGCACCGCGGCATGGTCGACTCGAACGCGGGTGTCGGCGGGCGGGGCCGGTGGCGGCGCTGGCGCCCACAGTGCGGTGGGGCCGACCATGGTGACCATCTCGGCGGCGGCAGCATTGCCGAGGTGGGCTGCGACCACCGGGTGGTCGCCCGCCAGCAGCCGCGCAATGGTGGTGCCGCAGAACGTGTCGCCTGCACCGGTGGGGTCGAGCGCGGCCACGCGGGTGCCGTCGATGTCGGTGCGGTGGCTGCCCTGGTGCACGGTGGCGCCGCGCGACCCGCGAGTGACGTAGCGCAGGTGGCCGGCAGGTGGTGGTGTGTCGTGGTCGCCGAAGAGCAGCGCTGCTTCGTCGTCGTTGCAGAAGAACAGGTCGGCCAGCGCTTGCGTGGTGCGCACGACGTGTGTCTCGTTGCGCACGGCTTTGCCATAGGTGGACGCAACGGTGAGGCACCCGCGGGCGGCCAGTGCACGGATGAACGCTTGCTGCAGACGGGCATCGAGGAACGGCACGCAGTACGCGCAGCCGGGTAGGTCGTCGATCGCGTCGAGCAGCGCCGGTGTCATGTCGGGCTCGGCGCCGAGGTGTTCGCGGAACAAGGTGACGGCGCCGGAGTCGTCGTAGGCGATCTCGAAGCGAGGCAGACCGTCGAGGGGAACCTCAGGCCCGATCCAGCGGATGCGATCGAGCGCGGGCGCCAGCTCGCGCGGCATCGGGTGTGGCACGGGAGCGAGCATCGTCACATCGGCGCCGGCACGCGCGGCAGCGAGGGCGGTGTAGAGCCCGGCGCCGCCCGGCGTCGGTGTCGGCTGGCCCTTGACGTGGATGATGTCCAGCGATGCGCCGCCCACCACCAGCAGCCGCGGTCGGTCGCCGCTCTCTGCGCGCAACCATCGTTCGGCCCATGTCACGTGCTGCACTGTACGAGCGTTGTCGTGCAGGCCGACGTGCAGGCCGACGTGCAGGCCGACGTGCAGGCCGACGTGCAGGTAGGTCGTTGTGCAGGGACCTGCCGTACAGGTCCGGTGTGGCGGTCAGTGAGCGGTCAGCGGCCGCGACGGGAGTAGCCGAAGCCACCGCCGCCGAGCAAGAGGACGACAACGACGATAATCAGAATGGTGGTCATGACCGTTGGTACCCACTGACGGGTGTTGCCAAACAAGGCTGACGATCGGCGTCGATCATTCGCGGCTGCGTGGGCGATGCCTGACCAGCCACCCGACGACCAGCCCACCAAGGCCGGCAACGAGGATCACGAGCCAGATCGGCCCGGTGGCGTCACCGACGACGTAGCCGATGCGTACGTCGTTGCGGTTGTCGAGTGCCACCGCGACGAGCGCCCCGACGAGGAGCACCACCACGAGCAGTTGCACCACACGGGCCAAGTCTCGTCGGTGCACCGCACCGCTGTTCCGTGCCACATCGTCATCGTCCTTCATGCGCACCTCCGTGATCGTGTCGCCGAGACCTACCCACCAGGGGCGGTTTCGAACCCTCGAAGTCGAGCGGCCGGTCTGGCCGCCAGGTTTGGCGTTCATGCCTGCGGGGAACACCCGAGCATGAACACACGACGCATCTTCATCACGGTCGCCCTCGTCGGGGCGCTCGCCGCAGCCGGCTGCAGCGACGACACCCGAACCTCCATGGCCACCGATCTGCAGAACGCGGCCACCGACGTGGGCGAGGCCGCCGGCGACCTGGCCGACAACGCCGCAGAAGCGCTGGTCAGGAACATCGCGACTCAGCAGGGAGAGGAGCAGTTCACGAATGCGGGGTATGCGCTCGATGGGCCACTGACGTGCACCGCCACCGTCACCGATGGCGCTGACAGCATCGAGATCGCCTGCACCGGCACCACCCAGGACGGTGGCGCGGCATCCCTCGCCGGCGCGACCGACGAGCTCCCTGGGGCGTCGGTGGTGTCGCTCAGCGGAAGCTTCGTCGGCACCGTCGATGGGCAGGAGGTCTTCACGACCAGCCAACTCGGCGGCTGATCAGTGCCTGCGATGATGCTCGACCGGTCGCCTGCCTCGGCAAGTTTCGGCGGCCGGTCGTAGCATCCGACCACTGCACCTGAGGAGGCCCTGTGGCACACGACTTGATCATCCGCAACGGCACGATCGTCGATGGCACGGGCGTGGCCGGCTACCGGGCCGATGTCGCCATCGACGGCGATCGCATCTCGGCCATCGGCGACCTGTCGTCGGCGACGGCAACTCGCGAGATCGACGCCACCGGCCTGATCGTCTCGCCCGGCTTCATCGATCTGCACACGCACCTCGATGCGCAGGTGGCGTGGGATCCGTTGATGACCTCCAGCTCGTGGCACGGCGTCACCACGGTGCTCATCGGCAACTGCGGCGTCACGTTCGCGCCGGTGGCGCCCGACGACCGCGTGTTCCTGGCGGAGATGATGGAGAGCGTGGAGGACGTGCCGCGCGATGCCATCCTCAACGGCCTCAGCTGGGATTGGACCACGTACCCCGAGTACCTCGACGCGGTGCAGAAGATGCGGCCGGCGCTCAACATCGTCGGGATGGTGGGTCACTGCGCGGTGCGGTACCACGTGATGGGCGAGCGCTCGCTCACCGACGAGCCACCCACGCCCGAGGAACTGAACCGCATGCGCGACATCGCCGAGGAGTCCGTGGCGGGTGGCGCCGTCGGCTTCTCCACGTCGCGCATCCTCCTGCACGTGGTGCCCGACGGTCGCTACGTGCCGGGCACGCTTGCCCCGCTCGACGAGTACCTGGCCGTGGCCGACGGCATGAACGCCGCCGGCGGCGGCCTGTTCCAGGCGGTCAACGACTTCATGACCAAGCCCGGTTTCGAGATCGAGCTGCTGCGCGAGATGGCCCGCTCGTGCGGCGATGTGCTGTTCTCCGGCGGTGCCGGCAACAGTGGCAACTCCGGTGTCGAGATGTTCGGCAAGTTCCTCGCCGACACCAATGCCAACGTCGGCCGGATGACGATGGCCAGCCAGACGCGGCCCAGTGGCTCGCTGTGCGGTCTGGCGCAGATCTCGCCCGTGAAGGGCCAGCAGTGGAAGGCGCTGATGGCCTTGCCCACCTTGGCCGACCGTGTGGCCGCGCTGAAGGACCCCGTGGTGCGCGCCGGTTTGGTGGAGGAAGGCAAGGCGAAGGGCCTGTGGTACGACGCCAACCACATCTACCCGCTGGGCACCGGGCCGTCGCCCGACTACAGCGAGACCAACGGTCGCTCGGTCGCGCAGCGCGCCGAAGCGTTGGGCGTGCACCCGGTCGACTTCGTCATCGATCGGTTGATCGCCAGTGACGGGCACGAGCTGTTCAACACCTGGTTCTTCAACCGCAACGTCGACGGCCTCGAGCAGGTGCTGGCGATGGATCACGTGTACCCCGGCCTGGCCGACACCGGCGCGCACGCCGGCCAGATCTGCGATGCCGACATGAGCACGCACTACCTCTCGTACTGGCAGCGCGATCGCCAACTGGCCACGCTGCCCGAGGCCGTGCGCCGCCTGTCGTCGATGCCGGCGAGCGTGCTCGGCCTGGTCGAGCGCGGCACGTTGCGGGTGGGCCAGTTCGCCGACGTCAACGTGTTCGACATCACCCGGCTGGCCTCCGCGCAGCCCACCTATGTGAACGACTTCCCCGGTGGTGCCGGTCGTCTGCAGATCGGTGCCCGCGGCTACGCAGCCACCATCGTCAACGGTGCGGTGGTCACCGAGCAGGGCACCAACACCGGCGAGCGCCCCGGTCGCGTGATCCGCGAGTTCGCCCGCTCCTAGCGGTCGCTCGCCTCCCGCTCACCCAGCGGCGAGCGACTCGTCGAGGGTAGCCATCTCCTTGGCCTTGGCACGCTGCTGGCGGTGACGTAGCGCCCACTGCGACGAGGCCACTGCGAGCACGAGCGCCGAGCCGTTGAACACGGGTTCGAACCAGACGGGTGCGCCCAGCTGCTGCAGTCCTGACACAGCGATCGCCAGCGTGTACACGGCGATGATGGTGCCAACGACGTTGAATCGGCCAGGATGCACCGTGGTTGCCCCGAGGAAGGCTCCCGCGAACGCGGGGAGCAGTAGCGAGCCGCCGGTCGACGGTGAAGCGGTACCCAGGCGCGAGCCGAGCACCACGCCGGCCAGGCCCGCCAGCAGTGCGGATGTCACGAACGCGCCCATCACATACCGGTTCGTCGCGACGCCGGTGAGCCGAGCTGCCCGCTCGTTGCCACCGGTCGCGTACATCCGGCGCCCGACCGGCAAGAAGCCGAGCACGAGCGCGAGGGCGATTGCGACCACCACAACCAGGATGACTGGATGGGGCACGCCGACCAGCTTGCCACGGGCGAGGTCGGTGAAGCTGTCGGGCACATCACCGAAGATCGTCTTGCCGTCGCTGTAGGCCAAGGCGATGCCGCCGACAACGCTGCTGCTGCCCAGGGTTGCGACGAACGCGTCGACTTTCAGGGCCACAACAAGAACACCGTTGACGAGGCCGATCAGCATCGCGGCGACGAGCGTTGCCGCGATGGCGGCGGCCGGCGACCAGCCCTGCTTCACGATCAGGCCGACTGCGAGCACGTGGCTGATCGAGAGCACGGGGGCGACCGACAGGTCAAAGCGCCCGACGATCAGCGGCACCATGGCTGCGAACGCGAGCAGCACCACGATGGTCTGGTTGTCGAGGATCGAGCGGTAGTTGTCGAGCGTGGCGAAGCTGTCGGGCTGGGCCACGGAGAAGACCACGAGCAGGATGATCGCGAGGAAGAACAGTCCGTACTTGCCGAGGATGCCGAAGAACCCGTCGCGCTGACGGTGGGTCGGCTCGTTGTTGCCGATCGGATCGGCGGTGGCCGGAGTAGCGGCACTGGCGACGTCAACCATTGACGGTCACCCCGTAGGCGGCTTCGAGTAATGCGGATGTGGTCACGGATCGTCCCTTCAGGATTCCTCTGATCTGCCCTCGTTCCATCACGATCGCCCGGTCGCAGACCTGTTCGACCTCTTCCAGATCGGAGCTGACCAGGATCACCGCCTGCCCTGAGGCAGCGATTGCCCGGACGCGGTGATGGATCTCGGAGCGGGCGCCGATGTCGACCGCCGCCGTTGGCTCCTCCAACACGAGCAGGCGCGGGTGCGCGGACAGACAACGAGCCAGCACGACCTTTTGTGCGTTGCCGCCGCTCAGCGTGGAGAACTCCGCCATGGGCAGCGGTGGGCGCACATCGAACTCGCGCAGCAGGGCCGTCGCACTCGCGTTCTCGCGTCGTCGTCGCAGCGCACGTATCCACGGCTGTGTCGGGTTCAGGTTCAGGTTCTCGCGCAGGTCCATGGCCGGCACGGCGCCGGCGCCATTGCGATCGGCGGGTACCAGCGAGCAACCTCGCTTCGTTGCTTCGGCCGGACTGTGCGGTGCGAACGGTTCCCCATCGAGCGTCATCGTTCCGCGGCGCAGCCGCTCGAGGCCGAACACCATGGCAGGCACCATCGTGTGGCCGGCGCCGCTGAGGCCGGTGATGCCCAGCACCTCGCCGGCGTGTGCGGCAAACGTCAGCGGGCCGACACCTCCCGCGACGGCGGCGTCGAAGGTGATGACCGTCTCGCCGGAAGTAGAAGCGGCAGTGGGGCGGGCGGGCAGTTCGCTGCCGATGATCATCCGCACCAACTCGGATTCTGTGACATCGCAGGAGCGCGCCACGCCTGTGACGCGGCCGTCGCGCAGCACCGTCACTCGATCCGTGATGGCCAACACTTCGTCCAACCTGTGGGTGATGAGGATGATGGCGACGCCTTGATCGCGCAGCCGCCGCAGGATCTTGAAGAGGGTGTCCACTTCATGCGGGCCGAGAGTGGCCGTGGGCTCATCGAGCACCAGCAGCCGTACGTCTTGCATCAGCGCGCGGGCGATCGCTGTCACGGATCGCAAGGCCATCGGAAGATCGCCCACGCGGGTGTCTGGGTGGATGTCGACGCCCATGGTCTGCAGTGCCTTCATCGCCCGCCGGCGGGTGCCAACCCAGGAGATGAACGGCCCTTTGTGCACGTAGCCGGAGGCCAGTGCGATGTTCTCGGCGACGGACAGATCGTCGATCACGCCGAGGTTCTGGTGAATGAAGACCACGCCGTGCTGAGCGACGGTGTCGGGTGAGAAGCGCGGCGGGAGCTCGCTGCCGAAGAACGACAGCGAGCCCCCATCTGCGCTTTCCACACCTGCCATCAGCCGAACCAGCGTCGACTTTCCGGCTCCGTTCTCACCGAGCAGGCCGTGGATTTCTCCGGGCCGCACGTCGATGTTGACGTCCGCGAGGGCCACCGTGCCGCCGTAGACCTTGCGCAGGCTGCGCGTGGCCATGGCCGGTGACTCTGGCGAAACGTTCATGGTGTTGCGTGTTACCCGTCGAGCCGGCCCGCGCGGGTGGTCAGCTCACGCCCCACAGCTCGAGATACTTGGCCTTGTAGTCGAAGAACTGCGTGTAGTCGGCGGCGCCGTCGGCGGGGGTGTTGGCGGTCGTGAACAGGTGCACCCCGAGACCGAGGCTCTCGGTGGGGGTATAGCCACTCTTGGTGACACCACGGATCGCTTCGTCGACTCCGGCGTAGGCAACCCATTCCAGCGAGACACCTGCGTTTGCCGAGCTACCGCCGCTGGCAATTGCTTGCAGGCCGATCTCGTCGCCGTCCTTGCTGACGACCTTCACCGAGTCGGTCTTGCCGGCCTTGCGGACGGCCTCGACAACCGAGCTCATGCCGATCGAGTATGGCAACACCAGGTGGGTGGCATCTGGGTTGGCCTGCAGCGCGGCGGTGATGGCGCTGTCGGCCTTCACCGGGTCGAGCGCATCGGTGATCTGCCAGTCGACGACCTTGACCGTGCAGTCTGCGCACTGCGACGTGACCTTCTGGAACTGCTTGTTGCTTTCCACCAGGTTCGGGAAGGCCGAGTCGTTGATGAGGATCACGTTCGCCTTGCCGCTGGTCTCAGCGATGATGTTGTAGGCGTTGACCTGGTGCATGAGCGGCATGCGGTACGACACGTAGGCGTCGTAAGCATCGGGGCCGGAGGCGTTTGGTGCATCGGCAACCGAGATGGTGACAACGCCTTGTTCCTTGGCCTTGGCCAGCGA
>ERZ1026800.1377-NODE-1377-length-15556-cov-15.302029_pt1 | contig 15556 bp, 13 predicted proteins | sample MGYA00520873_ERZ1026800 | MGnify/ENA primary metagenome ERZ1026800 (study PRJEB33270, sample SAMEA104284475) | anaerobic digester metagenome | biome: Anaerobic digester microbiome; feature: mesophilic sludge digester; material: Anaerobic digester biomass...
GACGGCCACCCAAGCACAGGCGGTGGGTCGTCGAGGCCGCCCACAGCTGGTTCAACCGCTTCCGGAAGCTCCTTGTCCGATTCGAGAAGCTCCACGACAGCTACCTCGCCCTCGTCCATCTCGCCGCCGCCATCATCGCCTTCCGCAAAGCCGCACCTATTTATGGATAGGCTCTTAGAGCCCGGCTGCGGACGTACATCGGCTTCTCGGTCCGTGCGCGTGCTTACGCCCGGAGGCTTCCTCGTCCTGATCTCGTGCTCGGGAGTATCCAGCCGCTGTTTGCTGGGCTTGCCGCCTGGCGGATTGCGCGGAATGCCCGGGTGCCCTTTGTGCTCGAGGTCAGGGACTTGTGGCCTGATGCGCTGGTGGCAAAGCGCTACCCCACTTCGCGGACGTGACTGTATTCAGAAATGACGGTCTGTGGCGCGGGATTGTAAGGGACGGATGCGAATCCTCCACGTGACCTGCGCCCACCGCGCCGTTGACAACCGCATTCTTTGTCTCGAATGCGCTTCGCTGGCTCGGGCGGGCCATGAGGTGACGGTGATGGGGCCCCACCGAGCAGCCGAGAGTATCCTCGGCGTTTCGATTGTTCCACTGGTTGGGAGCGCTACCGTGCCCGGATGGTTGAGGGTAGTGGTCGCTTTCGCCAGGGCTCTTGGCGCCAGAATCGGTACAGTGGTCCACTTCCACGACCCTCACCTGATCATGCTCGGTCCCCTCCTACGACTGGCCGGGAAGCACTCCATCTACGATGTGCATGACGACTACGAGGCGAGCCTGAGAGATAGGCTTTCCCGTTTTCCTCGTCTGGCGCTGGCTCTTGCGAAGCTCTGGTGGGCCCTAGAGTACGTGGCTGCTCGCCTGAGTAGCGCCGTGGTAGTTGCCGACCGCCAACTTGCTAGGAAGTTCGCTTCCTGCGAGCCGACCATTCTTTCGAATTTCCCGTGGCGGGACTTCACCCCTCCAGCCGACGTAACCGGTGAGTCAACATTCAACGTGATCTATGTTGGGGGTGTTTCCGGAGCCAGGGGCGTCGACAAGGTCGTCGACGCCATCGACTTGTTACCATTTGAAGACCTGCGATTTCACATCATCGGCGACTGCCGTGATCCGATACTGCGCCAGAGGATCACAACCCATCCCCGTGTTGTGTACCACGGGCGAGTCGCCTGGGACCAGCTCCATCAGCACTACGTCAAGGCTCATGTGGGAGTCGCTCTCTATCAGCGCTTGCAGGGTTTTCTCTGCTGTGAGACTCCAGTGAAGATCCTGGAGTACATGGCTGCGGGGATCCCTGTGGTCTGCTCCGACTTCCCAGGGCTTAGGACATTCGTCGAGGAGCCTGGATACGGCATCACGGTTGCACCAGATGATGCCGTCGCCATTGCCAAGGTGCTGAGGCGACTCTATGAGGCGCCTGCTCTCCGCGCCTCCCTCGGCGAGGCGGGCCGACGAGCATTTGAAACGAAGTACAACTGGGAAGCGGAGGAGCCAAAGCTGCTTGGGCTCTACGCTACTCTGGCGGCCAAAAAACGCAAGTCGGTTTGGTCCCGTGCCTAGCCAATTCAAGGATCGGTCCGCGGCGATCGGGAGCTGTCAGGAAGGTGGGTGGAGTGCTCGAATGGCACCCTGGCCCGGAGGGGCGCCGTTCGCATTGTTTCTCTCTCACGACATCGACCATGTCCACGACCGGGAGATGTGGCGCATTCTCGCGGATCTGAACCACATTCGGCGGATGATCTTGAAGGGCGAAGGCAAAAGAGCGCGGATGGCCACGGCACGCGTGGGTCGGGCGATCCTTAACCCCAAGCCTCCCCTTCGGGCCTTCGATGCGATTCTGAGGGCTGAAGCGCAGTTCGGGTTCAAATCGACCTTCTTCTTGCTACACGACCACTATTGGGCCCGGCACGGGGCACGGTACCGACTTGGCGACCGGGTGGTCCGGGAGGTTGTGGATCTGATCGTTTCGGCCGGTTGTGAGCTGGGCCTTCATGGGGGCTACTACAAAATCAACGATACGGACGCCTATAGAGCGAGCCGGGACGTGATCGCACGGGAATTCGGGATTGCGCCAGTCGGAGTCCGGAATCACTATCTGCGTCTGGATGGCGAAAGGACATGGCGGGCACAGGCAGATGCGGGTTTCAACTATGACTCCACATTCGGCCATCGCGATCAACTGGGGCCAAAGGAGGGGAGAGTCCGCCCGTTCTGGGTCGGCGCACCACCAGGCTGCGACCACCGGGGGCTGGTCGAGCTGCCCCTCTCACTGATGGACGTGGCCCTGTTTCGTTGTGCCGGTTTTGACGGGGAGCAGGCGCTTGACGCAGCTTGGCAGGCGATTGGGCCAGTGATAGCAGGTGGAGGGCTAGTAACACTCCTGTGGCATAACACCTACTTTGATGAGCCGGAGTACTGGGACTGGCAGTGGGTGTATGAGCGGCTGCTCGAGCGCTTGGCGGCTCTCAATCCCTGGTGTGCGACCGGGGCCGAGATCGACCAGTGGTGGCGAAAGTGGCAGGAAGGCAGAGCAAAGGCTTCCGGGCAACCGGGGCCGCCCTCGGCTTGATTTCGCGGTGGGAGCGCCCGCGACCGGACTTCTGACGGTTCGAGGGTCTGGCCTCTGGAGGCGAACCTGAGGATTCTCTTCTGCATGCAGTTCTTCACCGGGGCGGGGTCACCGGGGACGCTCAACCCCCGCAAGCTCGCGCCCCGTCTGGCCGGTCGTGGGCACGAGGTCCATGTGATCGGAACGGATCACAACATCATCAACGATGGCGTCGAACTTCCTGAGTCCGTTGTGCTGGACAGAGGGGGGAGTCTCACTGTTCACCGCGTCCCCTCGGCCAGGGGCATGCGGAAGAGCCTCCGAGCCCGGATGAGGACGTACATCGGCTTCTCGGTCCGGGCGTGTGCCTACGCCCGGGGGCTTCCTCGTCCTGATCTCGTGCTCGGGAGTATCCAGCCGCTGTTCGCTGGGCTAGCCCGTTCTATTCACCATAGAGCGCGATAGTCCCGATGGAGGCCGTATCACGCGCCCTCCACGGCGCGCGGGACATTGCGATGCACGGATGGCAGGGCCGGAAACCTGAAGAGGACCTTCAGGCACGCCGCTGGGACGTCGAGCAGACAGCCCACTGGCGGAGGTTAGTGCTTCGGAGTCAGTATGCTGACGAGCGTTCGAGCTTGGCTCAACCGGAAGGGGTGAGCGCGAGGGTCCTGGTACGAAATGCGGCAGCACAGGGGAAGACACCGGGGAGACGGACCAGGATCCTGCGCGTGGAGGCGGAGACCAGGGCCGCGACCTTGAGGGGGTGGAGACGTAGTGTGTCGAACTGGGCTCTGGCCAGCACTGGACCGGTGGTCGTCGGCTGACAACACAGCGCGTGCATCAGGCGGTAGGCAGCGGCGTGGAGGACGAGGCGAAACGCATTGGCGGCAACGCTCGAGTAGGAGAGCCGGTCGGCTGCCAGCGCTTTCTTGAAGTCCTTGATGAAGTTCTCCGCAGCGCCATGCTGGCAGTAGCCGTGGTCGAGTGCGGCCGGGGCACCCTCGACGAGAGTGGTGACCACGAAGTGTGGGTTAGGGCCAACCGCAATGTGCTCGGCCTTGACGATGACGCGCCGGACATGCGGCCAGGTATCAGCGGCGAAGTCGAACTCCGCGCAGTGCCGGCTGGCCTGGCGCGTACACTCGAACTCGATTGTGGCCGCCTTCATAGCCGCGGCAGCCCGACGCCGTAGCATCGCATTCTTGGCCAGACCCAGCAGGGAGTAGACATCGTGCAGCTCGGCCCGCAACCGCTCTAGCTCGTCCATTACCGTGGGCTCCGAGCAGCCGGCGTCGTCGCAATCCTCGTACCCCAGGGCGACCTGGTAGATCCGCTGTCACAGCTGCCCCTGGCGGGAGTGCACGACCTTCTTGGGACGTCTGGGATCTGGCACCTTATCGGTCAGGCCCTTGGACAGGCCAAGCCGATCGTTGACTTGGCGAAGCAGCACCGCGCCACCGTTGGAGGTACTCTGTGGGGCGTCGAAGGTCACGGCGACCGGGACCTCGGGGTGAAAGTCGAGTTGGAGCTGGGTCTGGACCGGGGTACACTGTGACAGCGGGTGTTGGTCTTCTGTATGATATAGTACTCTCAATACGTCAGTATCTTACGTGGCTCACATCCGAAAATCAAATGCCTATGGCGAATAATCCGGGCTAGGCCCATCTTGGTGAGTGAGTGACGTGACACAGAGGTGCGTTTGGATTCTCAACCAGTATGCACAGCCACCAGATGGGATGGGTGGTGTCCGCCACTTCGGGATTGCGCAGGGGTTACGGGAGCGGGGTTGGCGGGCAACGATCATTGCGGGCAGCGTCGAACTCAACAGCAGGCGCCCGCGGATCGTGCGCGCTGAACAGTTTGTACTCGAGAATTTCGACGGCATTCCGTTTCTTTGGATTCGTGTTCCCGATGCAAGCGGTTCCCTCTGCGGGCGAGCCTGGGGTATGGCCAGCTTCGCTTTTCATGCGCTGCGTCGTGGGGCCGCGAGAGGTCTGGATCCTCCGGATGCAGTGGTAGGGTCCTCCGTGCATCCGCTATCCGGACTGGCAGCAGCAATACTCGCACGTCGGTACGGTGTGCCCTTCCTGTTTGAGGTTCGGGATCTCTGGCCAGAGACACTCATTGCCTTGGGGAACCTGCGACGAAACGGCCCAGTTGCTCGAGCGATGCGACTCCTTGAAGGGAATCTGTACCGGCGCGCGACCCGCATCATCACTGTCCTTCCCTATGCGGCGACATACATCGTCAGTTTCGGAGTAGAGCCCAGCCGTGTCGTCTGGGTTCCAAACGGGGTGAGCACCAAGAGGTTCAACGCAGCACCGCGAGAGCCGGATGATGGACCCCTGAGGCTCTGCTATCTCGGCGCTCACGGGCGGGCCAACGACTTGGAGACGTTAGTCGATGCAATGGGCCAGCTCCAGGCCCGCGGTCTGGGGCGGGCTGTGCATTTGAGACTCTATGGGGAGGGGCCGCGGAAGGCGGGGCTCGTGGCTCGCGCGACCCGACTCGGCCTGCAAAACGTCTCCTTCGAGGCCGCAGTCGAGAGCCGCGACGTGCCTAGGATCGCGGCCGAAGCAGATGCTTTCGTGATTACGGTCTTGAACAGGCCGGGCCTCTATCGCTACGGCGTGAGTATGAACAAGCTGTTCGACTACATGGCTGCTGGTCGACCCGTCGTCATCGCAATGGACGCGCCGTCAAACCCAATCCAGGAGGCGTGCGCAGGCATCACCGTAGCGCCTGAAGACGCTGGGGCCCTCGCGGATGGAATCGAGAGACTCTTGTCGCTTTCCGCGGAGGCGCGGCGGAAGCTCGGCGAAAACGGGCGGCGGTACGTGGAGCTTAACCACGATTTCGGGGTCCTTGCAGCCAAGTTTGCCGCCGCGCTCGATGAGAGCGTGGCACAGCCTTCTAGGGTTGGCGGGCATCGGGCTGGTTAGGCCGTGCTCTGACCGAGGCTGGGCGTACCGGCGCTTGTGTAGCCAAAGAGTTGAGGCATTCCACCTACTGGGCTATTGGTAGAAAAGGCCGAATGATGTCGTGACTACTTGGAAAATGCTTGCCGTCAGTCTGCCTTTGATGGTCGGGTAAGGGTTGGAGGTCGTTACGGTGCGGGATCTGTATCGTCGGTGGGGCAAGCGTGCTTTTGACCTCACACTGGTGATTGTGGGCTCGCCCCTGTGGTTGCCGCTGTTGGGTCTCCTGGCTGTGTTGGTGCGCCTGATCTTGGGGGCTCCAGTGATCTTTCGTCAGGTTCGGCCCGGCCTTGGCGGCAAGGCCTTCACCATCTTCAAGCTCCGCTCCATGACCCAGGCCCAGGGCGGGGATGGGTGTCCATTTCCTGACGACCAGCGGCTTGGTCGCTTTGGTCGGTTCCTGCGCTCAACGTCGTTCGACGAGCTCCCGGAGCTCCTAAATGTCCTGCGGGGGGAGATGAGTCTGGTGGGGCCGAGGCCCCTCCTGATGCGTTATCTTCCGCTGTACTCTCCCCAGCAGGCGAGACGTCACGAAGTCCTGCCAGGGATTACTGGGTGGGCGCAGGTCAACGGGCGGAACGCGCTGACATGGGAGAAGAAGTTCGAGCTAGATGTCTGGTATGTGGAACGGCTCAGCCTCTCCCTAGACCTCAGGATTCTCTGGAGGACTGTGCGGAAGGTCGTCCTGCGAGAGGGGATCCTGTTCGCTGGCAAGGAGCAGATGCCCTTCTTCGTGGGCGCGGTTGGAGACATCCAGACGGGTCGGGGGGACAGGATGGGAAGCGACGATAACCTGGGTGGTTAGGAATCAGATCTCACCCCCATAAGGAGGAAGAGCCATGGTTCGCGACTTGGTGATTCTTGGATCTGGAGGGCTGGCTCAGGAGTACGCGTGGCTTGTTGAGGAGATCAACGAGGAACGAAGGAGCTTCAACCTGCTCGGGTTTCTCGATGATGAGCCAGACCGAGTCGGGAAAGAGTATGTCGGATATCCAGTCCTTGGGACGATAGCTGGAGCGGCAAGCTACCCTAGTGCGCTCTTTGCCATCGGCGTGGGTGATCCGAGGGTAAGGAAAGCACTCGCAGAACGGGTGTCCCCTCTTGGGGTGAAATGGACGAACCTCATCTCACCCACTGTGCGGGTGCACAAGTCACACCGCATAGGGACTGGGGTGATGATTGGCCGCTACAGCGACCTTACCGTCGGCTGCACCGTTGCCAACTTTGTCATGATCAATATCCACGTTGTGCTGGGTCATGCGGTGCAGGTCGGCGACTACTCTGTGATCAGCCCGAACGTGACTGTGAACGGCGAGGCGGTGATTGGCAGGGTCTGCTACATCGGTGCGAACGCCTTCGTCAGGAACGTCGTCGTTGGCGATGGGGCGACTGTCGGTGCGAGTTCAGCCGTGGTGAAGGACGTGCCGGAGGACTGCGTGGTGGCTGGCGTCCCTGCCAAGGTGCTCCACCAGGGCGTTCCGGCACACAAGCTGACAAGGGTGCCGGGGCAGGAGGGGGCATAGCCGCGCGAGTTGTGCTCGATGCTGGGCAAGAACAATGACAAAGGCAAGGGTCTATCTGTCGCCTCCTCATCTTCTCGGCCGCGAACGCGAGTTCGTGACTGAGGCATTCGACACCAACTGGATCGCGCCGCTCGGGCCACATGTGGACGCCTTCGAGCGCGAGCTGGCGGCGGCTGCCGGGCGGCCGCACGCGGCGGCGCTCTCGTCGGGCACTGCCGCCCTGCACCTCGCTGCGAGGATGCTCGGGATCGGCGACGGCGACGAGGTGCTGGTGTCCAGCCTGACGTTCAGCGCCACGGTCAACGCGCTGGTCTACGAGCGGGCGCGGCCGGTCTTCGTGGACGCCACGCGCACGTCGTGGAACCTCGACCCGGCGCTCGTGGTCGGGGAGTTGGATCGGCTGGGCCGCAGCGGGAGGCTCCCCAAGGCCGTGGTGACGGTGGACCTGTACGGGCAGTGTGCCGACTACGCACCGATCGTCGAGGCGTGTGGGCGCTGGGGTGTGCCGCTAATCGAGGACGCCGCCGAGGCGCTGGGCGCCAGCTACCAGGGGCGGCCGGCCGGATCGTTCGGGGTCATGGCGGCGTTTTCGTTCAACGGGAACAAGATCATCACGACTTCCGGCGGCGGGATGCTGGTGGCGGACGACGAGCGGTGGACGAAGCAGGCGCGCTTTTTGGCCACGCAGGCGCGCGACCCGGCTCCGCACTACGAGCACTCGCAGATCGGTTTCAACTACCGGATGTCGAACGTCGCAGCGGCGATCGGGCGCGGGCAGCTCGAGACCCTGGAGCAGCGGGTCGCGGCGCGGCGGCGCAACTTCGAGTGGTACGTCGAGCTGCTCGGCGACCTCCCGGGGATCGATTTCATGCCAGAAGCGCCGTACGGTCGGTGCACGCGCTGGTTGACGTGTCTGACCATCGACCCGGCGCGGTTCGGCGCCACGCGCGAGGACGTGCGCCTCGCATTGGAGGCCGAGAACATCGAGGCGCGGCCGGTGTGGAAACCGATGCACCTGCAGCCGGTGTTCGCGGGGTGCAGGGTGATCGGTGGCGCGGTGAGCGAGGAGCTGTTTGAGAAGGGGCTGTGTCTGCCGTCGGGGTCGAACCTGTCGCAGGCAGACGTCGAGCGCGTCGCTGGGATCGTGCGAGCATGCTGTCGAGCGGTGGGGTGAGTCGGGGAGACGGCGCCCTGGCCCCTCACCCGGCTCGCTGTGCTCGCCACCCTCTCCCCGCTTTGCGGGGCGAGGGGTTTTTCCCCTTGCGGCAGCGGCGGGGTTCGATCCCTCGCCCCCGCGGCAGCGGGGGAGAGGCGGGTCTCATCCCTCGCCCCCGCGTGAGCGGGGGAGAGGGCAGGGTGAGGGGGTGCCTTCCCCGCTCTCCCCGCTGGTGCGGGGCGTGAGGTCGAGGCCAGTACCTTGGCCCCTCACCCGGCTCGCTGTGCTCGCCACCCTCTCCCCGCTTTGCGGGGCGAGGGGATTTTCCCCTTGCGGTAGCGGCGGATCTCTATCCCTCGCCCCCGCGTGAGCGGGGGAGAGGCTGGTCTCATCCCTCGCCCCCGCGTGAGCGGGGGAGAGGGCAGGGTGAGGGGGTGCCTTCCCCGCTCTCTCCGCTCGGTAGGGCGTGAGGTTGGGGTGGGCGTCTTGGCCCCTCACCCGGCTCGCTGCGCTCGCCACCCTCTCCCCGCTGTGCGGGGCGAGGGGTTTTTCCTTGCGAGAGCGGCGAGTCTCTATCCCTCGCCCCCGCGTGAGCGGGGGAGAGGGCAGGGTGAGGGGGTGCCTTTCCACCCTCTCCCCGCTCGGTGGGGCGTGAGGTTGGGGTGGGCGTTCTGGCCCCTCACCCGGCTCGCTGCGCTCGCCACCCTCTCCCCGCTGGTGCGGGGCGAGGGGTTTTTCCTTGCGAGAGCGGCGGACCTCTATCCCTCGCCCCCGCGCCAGCGGGGGAGAGGGCAGGGTGAGGGGGTGCCTTCCCCGCTCTCCCCGCTCGGTGAGGCGTGAGGTTGGGGTCGGCGTTCTGGCCCCTCACCCGGCTCGCTGCGCTCGCCACCCTCTCCCCGCTTTGCGGGGCGAGGGGATTTTCTCTCGCGAGAGCGGCGGACCTCTATCCCTCGCCCCCGCGGTAGCGGGGGAGAGGGCAGGGTAAGGGGGTGCCTTCCCCGCTCTCCCTGCTGGTGCGGGGCGTAAGGTTGGGGCCAGTACTTTGGCCCCTCACCCGGCTCGCTGCGCTCGCCACCCTCTCCCCGCTTTTCGGGGCGAGGGGTTTTTCCCTTGCGGTAGCGGGCGCGAGGGGTTTTTCCCCTTGCGGCAGCGGGGGAGAGGGGGGAGGCAACCCAGCGGCGGTTGGGAGTGTTGTACTGACTGTGGTGTAATTGGAAGCGTTATGTGCGTTACAGTGGCGGCGGAGGACGGTTGGTAGATCGAGACGAGACGGCACGCGAGCGGCGGAGCTCGATGGGGGGGTTCCTTGCGACCCTCGCGGGGTCGCCGTTGAGGCACTTGCTGTTGTTGGCTGCCGACGGCGTGGTAGCGCCGCTGTCTTTGCTGGTGGCGTACTACTTGCGGTTCGAGGGGAATCTCGAGCGAGCCACCGGCCTGGCATTTTTGCTCGTGCTCGTGGCGGCGGCGCGCATGGCGGCGGCGGTCATCGTACGCTCGCACCGCTGGTCGTTCCGCTTTTCGGGGCTGGCGGACGCGGTGCGGGTGTTGCTGGCAGGGCTGCTCGGCAGCGGCCTGTTCCTCGGTGCGGTGTATTTTCTCAACGCGCCGCGGCTGCCGCGCTCGGTGGTGGTGATGGAGCTGCTGATGTCGCTGGCGGTGATGGGGGCGATTCGCTTTTCCCCCCGCTACGCCGCGGCGAGGTGGCTCGACTTCTCACGCGGGCGTACCAGCCGCTTGCACACCCTGATCGCCGGGGCAGGGGCGGCGGGCGAGATGCTGCTACGCGACCTGCAGCGGTCGAACGAGCACCAGTACGTGGTCGTCGGGTTCGTCGACGACGACACGCACAAGCGTGGGGAGGTCATCGGCGGCAAGACGGTGCTGGGGACGCTCGACGAGCTGCCGTGGCTCGCCGCCAAGCACCACGTCGAGAAGCTGCTGATCGCCATTCCGCGCCTGGCGCCGAAGCGGCTGCGCGAGATCCTGTCGATGTGCGCCGAGCTCGGGCTGCGGGTCAAGAGCCTACCGGTGTCGTTCGTCTACATCGACGCCAAGATCTCGGCCTCGATGCTGCAGGATCTGCAGCCCGACGACCTGCTGCCGCGGGTGCAGGTGGACTTCTCGGACACCGGGGAGTCGGGCACGGCGCTGGGGCGGCGGGTGCTGGTGACCGGGGCGGCGGGCTCGATCGGCGGCGAGATCTGCCGGCAGCTTCTGCGGGCGCACGTCAAGCAGCTCGTGATGGTGGACATCAACGAGAACGAGCTGTACCTGGCGCAGCGGCGGCTCGAATCGCAGCTCGACGGGCGGGAGCTGGTGGTCGAGGTGGCGGATATCCGGGACGCCGGGCGGATGCGGGCGCTGTTCGAGCGCTACCGGCCGGAGGACGTGTTCCATGCGGCGGCGCACAAGCACGTGCCGCTCATGGAGGCGGCGCCGTGCGAGGCGGTGAAGAACAACGTCGGCGGCACGCGCAACGTGGCGCGCGCGGCGCACGAGCTGGGGGCGGACCGCTGCATCTACATCTCGACCGACAAGGCGGTGCGGCCGACGTCGGTGATGGGGGCGAGCAAGCGGGTGGGGGAGATGGTGGTGCGGGCGCTGGCGCTGCGCTCGCCGACGGCGTTCAAGGCGGTGCGTTTCGGCAACGTGCTGGGGTCGGCCGGGTCGGTGGTGCCGATCTTCCGCGAGCAGATCGCGCGCGGTGGGCCGGTGACGGTCACCGACCCCGAGGTGCGGCGGTACTTCATGACCATCTCGGAGGCCGTGGGGCTCGTGCTGCGGGCCGGGTACGGTGGCTGCAAGGATCTGTGCGTGCTCGACATGGGTGAGCAGATCCGGATCGACGAGCTGGCGCGGCACATGATCATCATGGCCGGACGGACGCCGGACGTGGACATCAAGATCGAGTACACCGGGCTGCGGCCGGGCGAAAAGCTCTACGAGGAGCTGCTTACCGAGGACGAGGAGAAGACGCACCAGGCGATGAAGAAGGTGTTCACCGCCGTGTGCCCGCCGCCGCCGTTCAACCTCGAGGAGCGGCTCGACGAGCTCGAGCGCGCCGCCGCCGCCGAGGACGCCGCGCTGGTCATCGAGATCATGCGCTCGCTGGTCCCGAGCTACACGCCGCAGCACAACGGCCACGCCCACCGTTGGCAGGGGTTCGAAGCGACGGCGTGACGCCGCCGGAAGCGTTCCGACCCCTCACCCGGCTCGCAGGTCGATATACTTCCGCGCTTGCCCCCTCGCCCCCGCGCGAGCGGGGGAGAGGGGCAGGGGTGAGGGGGTGAGAGTCCCTGCTGGGCGCGGGGCGCAAGGTTGGGGCCGGCGTCTTGGCCCCTCACCCGGCTCGCTGCGCTCGCCACCCTCTCCCCGCTGCGCGGGGCGAGGGGATTGGTACCCCACGGGCGCGGCAGGTCTTCATCCCTCGCCCCCGCGTGAGCGGTGGGGTTGTATCCCTCGCCCCCGCGCGAGCGGGGGAGAGGGGCAGGGGTGAGGGGGTCACAGCGCACGCTGGTGCGGGGCGCAAGGTTGGGGCCGGCGTCCTGGCCCCTCACCCGGCTCGCTGCGCTCGCCACCCTCTCCCCGCTTTGCGGGGCGAGGGGATTGGCACCCCGCGTGCGCGGCAGGCCTCCATCCCTCGCCCCCGGGAGAGCGGTGGGGTTGTATCCCTCGCCCCCGCGGTAGCGGGGGAGAGGGGCAGGGGTGAGGGGGTGCCTTCCCTGCTTATTTCGTGCCACTACCCGGCGAGGGGTTCGCGTGCCGGAGCGGTCGCCAGCGAAGTCGGTGCGGACATCCTGGCCGCGCCGGCTGAGCTTGCAATCATCGTGGTGGCGACCTAGGTTGTGGACGTGCTGAATACGTACCGTCTTTACGAGCGGCTCAGCGCTGCGTTCTCCCCCGAGGGGGCCAAGGCTCTCATGGAGACGCTCACGGAGTACTTCGGCGAGCTGGAGAACACCGTGACCAAGGCGGAGCTGCGGGAGCTTCAGGAAGTCGTTCAGCGCTTGGCGGAAGCGCAGGAACGAGGTGAGGAGCGGCTCGGTCGGCTGGAAGCGGCGGTCGAGAAGCTCGTCGCGGCGCAGGAACGGAACGAGGAGCGGCTCGGCCGGCTGGAAGCGGCGGTCGAGAAGCTCGTCGCGGCGCAGGCGCGGAACGAGGAGCGGCTCGGCCGGCTGGAAGCCGCGGTCGAGAAGCTCATTGCAGCGCAGGCGCGGAACGAGGAGCGGCTCGGCCGGCTGGAAGTGGCGGTCGAGAAGCTCGAGGTAGCGGTCGAGAAGCTCATCGCAGCGCAGGCGCGGAACGAGGAGCGGCTCGGTCGGCTGGAAGCGGCGGTCGAGGAGCTCGCGGTAGCGCAGAAGCGGACCGAAGCGACCGTTGAGAAGCTCGCGATCGGCCTAGCCGAGACGCGGCAGATGGTGGGTGGCCTGTCCGACGCGGTTGGGTACGGTCTCGAAGATCGGGCGATCAAGGAGCTGCCGCGGCTGCTTGCCGAGGAGCATGGGGTGACGGTCAAAGGTCGCCTGATGCGCCGGTTTGTGCGCTACGCCAACGGTAAGAAAGACGAAATCAACATCTTCGGAGAAGGTGTGCGTGCCGGCGAGCCGGTGACGGTATGTGGCGAGGCGAAGGCGCGGCTTTCCCGCAAGCACCTGGATTCGCTTTGCCGGCTGGGCGAACGCCTCACCCGTAGCGGCGAGGCGAAGCACCCCCTGTTCCTGCTGGTGGTGTCGTACTCCGTGGAGCCCGAGGTCGAGGAGTACGCAGCGACCCGGAACGTGACCGTCATCCCGTCGTACCTCGTTTGACAGCAGTCTCGGAGGTGAGCGCGGGGCGCAAGGTTGGGGCCGGCGTCTTGGCCCCTCACCCGGCTCGCTGCGCTCGCCACCCTCTCCCCGCTGAGCGCGGGGCGAGGGGTTGGTGCCCCGCGGGCGCGGTAGGTCTCCATCCCTCGCCCCCGTGTGAGCGGCGCATTTCTATCCCTCGCCCCCGCGGCAGCGGGGGAGAGGGGCAGGGGTGAGGGGGTGAGACTCCCCGCTGGTGCGGGGCGGAAGGTCGGGGCCGGCGTTCCGACCCCTCACCCGGCTCGCTGTGCTCGCCACCCTCTCCCCGCTGCGCGGGGCGAGGGGATTGGTGCCCCGCGGGCGCAGCAGGTCTTCATCCCTCGCCCTCGCGAGAGCGGTGGGGTTGTATCCCTCGCCCCCGCGGTAGCGGGGGAGAGGGCAGGGTGAGGGGGTGAGAGTCCCCGCTGCGCGGGGCGCAAGGCCGGGGCCGGCGTTTTGGCCCCTCACCCGGCTCGCTGCGCTCGCCACCCTCTCCCCGCTGAGCGCGGGGCGAGGGGATTCCGAGCGGTGAGGTTCTTCCCCTCGCCCCCGCGCGAGCGGCGCATTTCTATCCCTCGCCCCCGCGGTAGCGGGGGAGAGGGGCAGGGGTGAGGGGGTGAGACTCCCCGGTGGGCGCGGGGCGAGGGGATTGCGAGCGGTGGGGTTGTATCCCTCGCCCCCGCGGTAGCGGGGGAGAGGGGCAGGGTGAGGGGGTGAGACTCCCCGCTGGTGCGGGGCGCAAGGTCGGGGCCGGCGTTTTGGCCCCTCACCCGGCTCGCTGCGCTCGCCACCCTCTCCCCGCTTTGCGGGGCGAGGGGATTAGTACCCCGCGGGCGCGACAGGTCTCCATCCCTCGCCCCCGCGGTAGCGGGGGAGAGGGGCAGGGGTGAGGGGGTGCCTTTCCGCCCTCTCCCCGCTGGCCGACGGGTTCGCTCGGCTGGGCGGTCGCCAGAGTGGTGGGCGCGGACGCCCCGACCGCGCCTTGAAAGGTGCGTGCGGTTGTTCCTAGCCGCGTCGGGTGGGTGGCCGCGGACCACGGTCGGGGAATGAGTGAACAACATCGCTTCGCCGCACGCAAGCATGACGCCGGAGGTGGCGTGGGTGTTGGCGCTGTGCCGACGGGACGGCACAGTACCGTCCGAGCCCGCGGCAGGCTTCGACTGGGCGGCAGCGCAGAGCTTCGCCTCGCGCCACCGGCTCGGCCCCTCGGTCTACTGGCGCCTTCGCGAACAGGGTTTCCCTGCTGTGCCGGCGGACGTACGGGAAGCATTCGAGAAGACCTTCCGCGCCACCATCGGCACGAACCTCGCGTATGTGTGCGTGTTCCTGACGCTGTTGGAGCGTCTGGAGGCGCGCAGTGTCCGCGTCATCGCGCTGAAGGGCCCAGTCGCCGCGTACGTGCAGCACGGCAACCTGTCCGCCCGGCAGTTCGGCGACCTGGACCTGCTGGTTCCACGGGCCCATGCGACAGAGGCTCTCGACGAGCTGCGAGACCTTGGGTTCGTGCCCGAGGTGCGGCTTGGCGAGCGCCATCTCCGCACGCTCCTCCGAACCGGACGCCGTGAGCTCAAGGTCACGCATCCGACCGGGTGGGTCGTCGACCTGCACTGGGAGTCGCTGGGCGCGCACTTCGCGTGGTGCCGCGAGGACGAGCTCTGGGACCGCTCGGCTGAGGTGGACTTCGAGGGCCGTCCGGTGCGCACCCTCGGCGACGTGGATCTTGCGCTGTACTACTGCCTCAAGGCTGCCGAAGATGGCTGGAGCACGGTCTATCAGCTCCTGGACGCAGCTCGGGCGCTCGAAGCTCTCGACGTTGCGGGATGGGAGAGGCTCCACGCCCGGGCCGCTCGGAGCGGTAAGTGGCGGGCGGTCGGCGCGAGCGTCGTGCTCGCGGGCGAGCTGCTCGGCCTAGCGGTGCCGCCGCGCATCACGGCGTTCCTCACTGACCGCACCGACATCGGTCGCCTCGTCTCCTTGGCGAGGCCACGGTTGCTCTCATCGGACGCCGAAACGATCAGCTTTCCGCGCCTCGTCACCGAGCATCTGCGTTTCCTCGAGCGCTGGCGCGACCGCGCGAGCTTGCTGTACATGCTGGCGCTCCAGCCAGGCGAGCGTGACCTTGTCCTCCTGCCGACGTGGCTCGCGATCCCGCCGTTCCTCCAGGCCGTGCGCCTCGCCCGCACTGTCCGCAACCTGACCGCCGCGATCCGTACATAGCGGGTGGCGTTCTGACCCCTCACCCGGCTCGCAGGTCGATACATTTCCGCGCTTGCCCCCTCGCCCCCGCGGTAGCGGGGGAGAGGGGCAGGGGTGAGGGGGTGAGACTCCTCGCTGGGCGCGGGGCGGAAGGTCGGGGCCAGTACACTTGGCCCCTCACCCGGCTCGCAGGTCGATACATTTCCGCGCTTGCCCCCTCGCCCCCGCGGTAGCGGGGGAGAGGGGCAGGGGTGAGGGGGTGAGACTCCCCGGTGGGTGCGGGGCGTAAGGTCGGGGCCAGCGTCTTGGCCCCTCACCCGGCTCGC